>Ga0307297_10000002_pt1 | contig 87542 bp, 82 predicted proteins | sample ER_DNA_157_FD_194464 | JGI IMG/M metagenome (GOLD analysis project Ga0307297, IMG submission 194464) | Bulk soil microbial communities from the East River watershed near Crested Butte, Colorado, United States - ER_DNA_157 | ecosystem: Environmental > Terrestrial > Soil > Floodplain | place...
TCCAGTCGGGCTCTACGCCGGACCTACGCCAGCCCCACCGGTCAAGATGTCCAACACCAAGTCGGCAAGGCGACTCCGCCTGGTTTCGCTCATCGTGCTTGGCTTGACGCTATCGGGGCTTGGCATAGCCCAGGCGCTCGGCGTCGTCATCCCGATCGCAGGCTACCTCGCGGCGGCCCTGTTGATCATCGGCGTGACGCTGCTGGCCGCTACGTGGTTTGGCCTGGCGCGCGGTTTGCTGCCGGTTGGCGTCGTATTGGCGGTGGCTGTACTGATTGTCACGGCTGCTGGACCCGCACTACGAGTGCCCTTCGCGACTTCGACCCACGCGTACACAACACTGGCCGAGCTGCCGGCCGCTGGCGACTCAGAGGATTTCGGCGAGCTTTCGGTCGATCTCAGTCAGCTCGCGGTCACGACCGACACCAGCTACACGGCGCATGTGGAGCTGGGCCGTCTCGAGGTCACAGTTCCCAAGGACGTCAATGTTGTCGTCAACTACTCCGCTGACATGGGAGCGGTTCGCGCATACGGGAATGAGGTTAAGGCAGGTTCAGAACTCACGGGCGAATTCAAGGATCCGCAGCCAGCCGAGCCTGGTCAACACACTTTGACGCTTAATCTCTCCGTAGACGCCGGCAACATAGAGGTGCAACGATGAGAAAAACCTACGATGTCGTTGCCTTGATATTTGGCCTTCTGTTCAGCTGTGTGGCGCTCGGATCATTGTGGCTAGCCTTTGTCGGACCTCTCAACTGGCAGGTGATCAGGATCGTGGCTCCCATGGGACTGGTCGCCGTTGGTGTTCTTGGCCTCGTCCTTTCCCGGAACCATCAGTAGCAAACCCTCATCGAAAGGTGTGTCATGAGCAGCCCCTACCCCCCGCAGCCGCCCAAGAGGCTTGAGCGGAGCAAGTCCAACAGAATCCTGGGCGGCGTCTGCGCCGGAGTCGCGAACTACCTCAACATGGACCCGACACTGGTGCGGGTGCTCACTGTGGTGATCTCACTGTTCACCGGCGTTCCCGTCATCCTTTACATCATCGCGTTGTTCGTGGTGCCCGAAGAAGGTTCGCAGCCCGCATCGCCGACCTATCCGCCGGTGTCAGGACCGCAGGGTCAGGCGGCTGGCCACCCGACGACCCCGCCACAGGCGGGCCAGCCGGCGTACACGCCACCGGGCACATCAGGGCCGACTCAGTCGTTTCAGCAGCCACCAGCTCCATCAGCCTCTGCCGAGGACTCGGTTTGGGGTAGCGAGGGCCCGCCTTGGGAACAGCGTCAGCCTGCCCCGGAATCCCCGGTGACGACCCAGCCAGAACCGACGGGTCCGTCAGAGCCCGAGGCGCCGGTCGCTCCTGCGGCCCACGAGGAAGACGCCACCGAGTCGGCACCCGCCCCTGAGGGTCCTGAGGAGCGGCCCGCCACGACCGACAATCCTTTAACTGAGCCGCCGGCTGGGGCCGACTCCGCTCAACCATCGGAAGGCGGTCAGCAGACCGACAAATCCTGAGCGGCAGTCCGATTCCGCTGCCTTGGCACTAGGCAGCGCGGACGAGGTCGAGGAAATACCTGTGGATGCGCAGGTCGTCGGTCACCTCGGGATGAAACGAGGTCGCCATCACGTTCTCGTGCCGCACGGCGATGATCTTGGACTCCGGAAGGCCGGGGGGAACCACGGCACCCAGAACCTGTACGCCATCATCGATGCTCTCCACCCATGGCGCCCGGATGAACACCACGTGTACCGGACCGCCCTCGATACCTTCAAGATCGACATCGGTCTCGAAGGACTCAACCTGACGACCGAAGGCGTTGCGTCGTACGGTGATATCGAGGGCACCGAAGGTTTGTTGATCTTCTGTGCCATCAATCACCCGCTTCGCGAGCAAGATCATTCCGGCACAGGAGCCGTACGCCGGCAGTCCATCGCGCAGCGCAGCTATCAGTGGCTGGCGCAGTCCGAAGATCCGCGACAGCTTGTCAATGGTGGTGGACTCGCCACCGGGCAGCACTATCCCATCCAGCCCAACTAGCTCGGCTGGGCGGCGTACGGGTCGGACGTTTGCGCCACATGCCGTTAGCGCGCGGAGATGCTCGCGTACATCACCTTGCAGGGCGAGGACACCGACAACGGGCGTGCGGCTCACCAGCCGCGTTGAGCAAGACGATGTGGCTGTGGGATGTCATCGACATTGATGCCAACCATTGCCTCGCCGAGCCCGCGGGATACTTTCGCGATCACATCAGGGTCGTCGTAGAAAGTCGTCGCCTTGACGATGGCCGCCGCGCGCTCGGCCGGGTTGCCGGACTTGAAGATCCCGGAGCCAACAAAGACCCCTTCAGCGCCAAGCTGCATCATCATGGCGGCGTCGGCTGGAGTGGCGATGCCGCCGGCTGTGAAGAGTACGACGGGCAGCTTGCCCAACTGCGCAACCTCGGCGACCAGCTCGTAGGGTGCCTGGAGCTCCTTTGCAGCCACATACAGCTCATCGGGTGCCATCGTGGTGAGACGTGCGATCTCGGCACGGATCTGGCGCATGTGGGTGACGGCGTTGGAGACATCACCGGTGCCAGCCTCGCCCTTGGAGCGGATCATGGCCGCGCCTTCAGCGATCCGGCGCAGGGCCTCGCCAAGATTGGTGGCGCCGCACACGAACGGCACGGTGAAGCGCCACTTGTCGATGTGGTTGGCGTAGTCGGCGGGCGTGAGCACTTCGGATTCGTCGATGTAGTCAACGCCAAGCGATTGGAGCACCTGGGCCTCGACGAAATGTCCGATCCGCGCTTTGGCCATGACCGGAATGGAGACGGCCGCGATGATGCGATCGATCATGTCCGGATCGCTCATTCGCGATACGCCGCCCTGGGCACGAATGTCGGCGGGCACGCGCTCCAGTGCCATCACGGCAACCGCGCCGGCGTCCTCGGCGATCTTGGCCTGCTCCGCCGTGACCACATCCATGATCACTCCACCCTTGAGCATCTCGGCCATGCCGCGCTTGACGCGAGCAGTGCCGATCAGGCTGGTAGACGGGGCGGGGCTGGTGATCTCGGACACGGTCAAATCCCTCTTGATTGCGGTGTTTCGCGACGGAGCCTGCTGCGGCGCCGATCGCTCGCAACGATGCTTTCGCCCCTCAGTTTAGGTGCGCCCTGGACTGCGTCGAGGCGATTTCCACGACGGCGGTCGAGGCCCCGGATTGGTCCTGCTCTGCACGCCTGTGATGGGAACCGTTCAAACGACTGTGTTGGGAAACGTACGCGCCGTGACGCCCCGGCGAATACGCTCCGGGGTATGACGCAACCGCACCACATGTCCAAGCCGACCGAGGCTGGAATGGCCCGGTTTACGGCACTACTTGACGAGGTGTCGAGCGAGCGAGATGTGGTCAAGGCCTCGATGTTCGGCATGCCGGGCATCAAACGGCGCGGAGGCAAGGCGTTTTGCGGGCTGTACGGGGACGACATGATCTTTAAGTTGGAAGGCCAAGATCATGCCCGCGCCCTCAGTCTGGATGGCGCCCACCTCTTCGAGCCCATGGCAGGTCGACCGATGAAGGCGTGGGTACAGGTTCCACCAGTGCATGAGTCGCAGTACGTCGAGCTGGCACGTGCCGCGGAAGCGAGCCTCGGCGACTGAGCCTTCATCGCAAATCGCTATTCCCATTCGATGGTGGCTGGCGGCTTGCTCGTAACGTCCAAGACAACCCGATTCACCTGATCCACCTCGTTGGTGATCCGGGTACTGATCCTTTCCAGCACCTCGTAGGGGAGCCGACCCCAGTCGGCAGTCATCGCGTCTTCGCTGGTGACGGGCCGGAGCACGATGGGATGCCCGTACGTCCGGCCGTCGCCTTGCACCCCGACTGAGCGGATGTCTGCCAGCAGCACGACCGGGAACTGCCAGATGTCGCGATCGAGCCCGGCGGCCGTCAGCTCAGCTCGAGCGATGGCGTCCGCCTCGCGCAAGACGTCGAGCCGCTCCCGCGTGACCTCACCAATGATCCTGATCCCCAGACCTGGTCCAGGGAACGGATGCCGCCAGACGATTCCCGGCGGCAGCCCGAGCTGTGCGCCCACTGCACGTACCTCGTCCTTGAACAGTGTGCGCAGCGGCTCCACTAACTGAAACTGCAGATCGTCGGGCAGGCCGCCGACATTGTGGTGACTCTTGATATTGGCCGCGCCTTGACCACCGCCGGATTCAACTACGTCGGGATAGAGCGTGCCCTGTACCAGGAACTCGACCTCACCAGCCTGGCCGACCACCTCACGGGCCGCCGCCTCGAAGGTCCGGATGAACTCCCGGCCGATGATCTTGCGCTTCTCCTCCGGATCGGTCACCCCGGACAGCGCCGAAAGGAACTGCTCCGACGCGTCGACAACCTTGAGGTCGACACCCGTCGCCGCGACGTAGTCGCGCTCCACCTGTTCGGCCTCACCCTTGCGCAGCAGGCCGTGATCGACAAAGACACAGGTCAGCTGGCTGCCGACCGCGCGCTGCACCAGAGCGGCCGCCACAGCGGAGTCGACTCCGCCAGAGAGCCCGCAGATGATGTGCTTGCCGCCCACCTGCTGCTGGATGGCGAGGACGGACTCGTCGATGATGTTGGCCGAGGTCCAATCCGGAGTGCATCCAGCGATGTCGTACAGGAAATGCTGCAGCACCTGCTGGCCATGCTCGGTGTGCAGTACCTCCGGGTGCCATTGGACGCCGGCCATGCGCCGGCCGACATCCTCGAACGCAGCAACGGTCGCCCTCGCCGAGGTAGCAGTCACTTTGAAGCCCGGTGGTGCTGCGATCACCTCGTCGCCGTGGGACATCCATGCACTTACGGTGGCGGGCAGGCCGGCGAGCAACGTGCCGGAATCAGTCACGCTGACCGCCGTCCGGCCGTATTCCCGCATTCCAGTCCGCGCGACCGCCCCACCGAGAACCTCAGCCATGGCCATGAAGCCGTAACAGATACCGAAAACTGGCGTGCCGCTGTCAACCACTGTCGCGTCGAGTTGCGGCGCTCCCGGCTCGTAGACCGAGGAAGGGCCGCCGGAGAGAATGATCGCCTTTGGCCGCCGCGCCAGAATCTCCGATGCCGACGCCGTGTGGGGCATGATCTCGGAGTAGACGTTAGCCTCGCGTACGCGACGGGCGATCAGCTGGGCGTACTGGGCCCCGAAGTCGATCACCACCACCAGATCGTGGTCTCGCTGACTCATCGCGCGTCCTCTCCCCCGAGTCCGGAAGCGATGAGTCTATGACCTCCGGCAGCCCACACGGGGCTCCCGCCGAACGAAACCGCGCTCTTGAGACCGGGGCCGTTCATTGACCGTTAGCTTCCCGCAGCAGCCCATCAAGATCGCGGATCGTAATCCGGCGCCGACCAGTCGTGACCAGCCGGTGCGCTCGCAACGATCTGAGCGAGCGGACGATCGATTCCGGCGATGAAGCGATCAAGCTGGCCAGTTCCTGCTGCGTCCGCGGAATGTCAATGTGTAGCAGAACCAACACGGCTTCGTTGTGTCGTCGCCCTGGACCACGATCGACGCCCCGCGACGGAAGGTTCGTGGGCCGGGACGCCCGAGGCCGAGCAGATCTGATCGGTCCAGATCAGAGAGCAGGTCGAGGAAACTGCCTGACATCGGCTTGGCGGGACTTGCCGCGGTCACGCGTCGAGAGTATCGCCGTGTGGATGCGCCACATGACCCTTTGCCGGTGCGTCATCTGCCGCTGTGCGTGTCCGATCAACCGCGCATGCTGCTGTTGAGGTGGGGATACGCGAGAGGCAGAGAGATGATTGAGTTTCTCGATGATCATCCGCCTCGCACACGATCAACTCCGGCTCTGCGGCTGACGCTGGTCAGTGGGTTCTTGGGCCTTTCTGCCCGGAATTGCTCCGCTGATCGCCGCACGGCAGGACGGTAGGGGACTAGGCCCGGCCGGCCTTCTTCATCATCCGCAGTACTCCGGTCATCACCGAGGTGAAGGACTTGCCGTCCAGGCCATGGCTCGGAGCGATCGGAATCCCGGTCTGCGTGGCCACCGACTGGACCTCGACGAAACGCCGGATGCCGTCCTGCCCCTGGCGTCGGCCGAGTCCAGAGTCTTTCATTCCACCCATCGGTGCGTCGATGCTGCCGAGCGTCGCTGCGAAGCCTTCATTGACGTTCACCGAGCCGCATTTGATCTTACGCGCCACGCGCCGACCGCGATCATGATCGGAGGTCCAGACGCTGGCGTTGAGTCCGTAGTCGGACTCGTTGGCCCGCGCCACTGCCTCGTCCTCGTCCGCGACCGCATAGACGCTGACGACCGGGCCGAAGGTCTCCTCCGCGTAGCACTCCATCTCCGGCGTCACGCCGGTCAAGACCGTTGGCTCATAGAACAGCTCGCCCAAGTCCTCCCGCCGCCGCCCGCCGGTCAACACAGTGGCTCCTTTAGCCTTCGCGTCGTCGACGTGCGCGCTGACCCGCTCCAGCTGGTCATGGTTTATCAAGCTGCCCATGTCGTGGTCGAAATCCATCGCGTTGCCGAGGCGGATCGCCTCTGTCCGCACGACGAAGGCCCGGATAAACGCCTCGAAGAGGTGCTCCGCAACGTAAATGCGCTCGGTGGCCAGGCACGTCTGGCCAGCGTTGAAGAATGACGCTCGCGTGGCGCCGTCTGCTGCCGCCTCGACATCCGCATCCTCCAAGACCACCATCGGGTTCTTGCCACCGAGCTCCAGTGAACAACCGATCAGCCGGCCCGCGCACTGCGCGGCCACCGTACGACCCGTGGCAGTCGAGCCGGTGAAACACACATAATCGCTGACGTCGATCAACTCCCGCCCCACGACTGTCCCGCGTCCGTGCACCACCTGCCATACGTCGGCGGGCAGTCCTGCGGTGCGTAGCAGTTCCACCGCCGCCAGCGCGACCAGCGGTGTCTGATGATCAGGCTTGAGCATGATCGCATTACCGGCGACCAGAGCAGCCAGTCCATCGGAGATGGTCATGGTCAGTGGGTAGTTCCACGGTCCGATCACGCCGACGAGGCCCTTCGGTACGTAATGCCGGTCCACTCGAGTCAGCAGCGGCAAGATGCCCTCGCCCCGTTCGGAGCGCAGATAGCGACGTGCTGTCCGACCGTAGTAACGCGCGGTGAGGGCAACGTGCAGCACTTCGTTGGCGGCACTCAGCCGGTCCTTGCCGACGGACTGTAGTAGGTCAACGAAGTAATCCCGCCGATCCAAAAGATGATCATGAAAATCGAGCAGCAGCCGAGCTCGCTCGTCAATGGGCCGAGCGGCCCAGTCAGATTGTGCGCGGTGGGCCAGCTGGGCGCCGACCTCGACGTCGGCCGGTGTGGAGGTCGGCAGCTCGCCTATCACTTGACCGGTGACGGGCGAGCGGAGCTCCATGGCCGGCCCAGTCGCCGTGAGCAGCCCGCGCAGCCGCAGCAGGTCTGAGGAAACAACTGCTACCTCGGTCATGGGGCCCAGAGTAGTGGCGGGCCTGGTCGCGAGCGTCGGTAGCGCCTATCAAGCGCGCGAGCGAACACAAAACGTTTGAGTGGCAGCATTCGGAGTATGGACTGTGACGTCATCGTGGTCGGTACTGGCCTATCTGGTCTGGTCGCCGCTCACGAGCTGGCCGCAGCCGATCGGTCAGTGATCATGCTGGATGCCGAGCCGCTCGGCTCAGTTGGTGGCCAGGCGTACTGGTCGCTCGGCGGCCTGTTCATGGTGAATTCGCCGGAGCAGCGGATTCTTCGAATCCACGATTCCGAAGAGCTGGCACTGGCCGACTGGATGGGCAGCGCTGCCTTTGACCGGTTGGAGGACTACTGGCCGCGCCGCTGGGCCGAGGCGTACGTGCACTTCGCGGCGGGTGAGCAGCGCCGCTGGCTCCATGACCTGGGCGTCCGCTGGTTCCCGCTCGTGCAATGGGCCGAACGAGGCGGTTACGCCAATCCCGGCCACGGGAACTCGGTGCCGCGTTTCCATGTCACCTGGGGCACCGGCCCTGCGTTGGTTGAGCCCTTTGCCCGCGACGTCATGCACTCGCACCGGGTGCGCATCCGGTCGCGACACCAGGTCACCTCGATGGCTGTCGACGGATCCGGCGTACGCGTGTCCGGGCTGGTTCTGGAGCCGACCGATGTGCCCCGCGGAGTCCAAACATCGCGAACCGCGTCCGGGGAATTCACCTTCACCGCCCAGGCGGCCGTTGTCGCCAGCGGCGGGATCGGCGGAAACTTCGACCTCGTTCGGCAGAACTGGCCCGCCGAGTGGGGCTCGCCGCCGCAACGCATGATCGCCGGCGTGCCTGACTATGTTGACGGGTCAATGCTCAAGATCACCGAGGCCGCCGGTGGCCGGGTGATCAATCCGGATCGTATGTGGCACTATCCGGAGGGCATCGTGAACCACTCCCCTATCTGGAGCCACCACGGTATTCGGATCCTGGCCGGGCCCTCGTCGCTGTGGCTGGATGCCCGAGGGCAACGCTTTCCGGTGCCGCTGTTCCCGGGCTTCGATTCACTCGGTGCGCTGCGGCACGTGATCAACAGTGGCTACGACTACTCCTGGTTCGTGCTCGACCAGGCGACGCTGTCGGCTGAAATCGCGCTCTCCGGATCCGAGCAGAACTCCGATCTGACGGGTAAGAACCTGCGACGTCTGGCTGGCCGGATACGGCCGGGTCCGACCCCGGAAGTGCGCGACTTCCAGGAGCGGGGTGTCGATTTCGTCTCGGCCGGATCCGTCCTCGAGTTGGCCGCGCAGATGAATCAGCTGGTCGGTGAGCATCTCATCGACGGCGATGCGCTCCGGCGGGTGATCGAGGCGCGCGATCTCCAGGTGCGTAGCGGGCTGGGGAAGGATCCGCAGGTGGTGGCCACGGCCGCGGCTCGGCGGTTTCTTGGTGATCGGATGCTCCGGATTGTGCCGCCCCATGAGATGCTCAATCCGAAGGCTCGGGCGACAGGCCAAGCAGGATCGGGAGGTCCACTGGTCGCGATCCGGCTTCACGTGCTGACCCGCAAGACACTCGGTGGACTGGAGACTGACCTTGACGGACGGGTAATGCGACCGGACGGTTCGGCGCTACCGGGCGTCTACGCGGTAGGTGAGGTGGCCGGGTTCGGCGGCGGAGGCGTCCACGGCTACCGCGCCCTCGAGGGCACCTTCCTGGGCGGCTGCTTGTTCTCTGGTCGCGGCGCCGGCCGATCCCTGGGCGCCAATCTCTGATCCTTTCGGCTGACACCCAGATGCCCGCTTCCGCCGTTCTGATGGAAACGTACGGCTGCTACGGCCGCGAGGGATGCTCGTTTGCGCCGTCCTGATGAGAAACGTACGCCTGCGGGTTGCTGGAGGTGCTCTGGCTCAGTGTGGCCTCGTGGTGGCGCACCACCTCGGCAACGACAAAGTTCAGGAATTTCTCGGCGAACTCAGGGTCAAGCTTGGCATCCTCGGCCAGCGCCCGGAGCCGCGAGATCTGCTGGGCTTCCCGTACGGGATCTGCAGGCGGTAGGCCGTGGGCGGCCTTCAGCTCACCGACTTGTTGTGTGACCTTGAAGCGCTCGGCGAGAAGATGCACGAGCGCCGCATCCATGTTGTCGATGCTCATCCGCAGCCGCAGCAACTCCTCGGCCACCGGGTCACCCATGGCGCTCAGCCTAGCCATGAGCACACGCCTCAGGCGCCCTCGTCCACTGCCGCGGCCGGCTGGAGTGTCAGCTTCAGCCACCACAAACTCAGCTGCCCTGACTCGTCAGATCTACAGCTACGGCCAGCTTCGGTGTGAGGTTCGACACGATGTGGGCGTTTCAGGGCCGACGCAAAACCCTGGCACCCCTAGTGCGAGTGGTTAATACCAGTTCAAGCCGCCGGCAGGACTCTCTCCCTGCTCTTCCGAAACCAGAACGACCGTGATGCTCGGTCTGATCACCAGCCTTGCTGTGGTGATGAGCACAGCAGCGTGCAGCTCTGAGAAACGCAACGCCGGCCCTGACTCGGGTATGAAGTCCTCTGCCGGGCAGGTTTTGGTCAGGACGCGGTCGGGCCGCTGGTCGACGGCATCGTGCATAAGACGATCAAGTGTCTAGCCCGTACCGGTCACCGCATCGGCCGCGTCGGACGCCTGGGGCACCACCACAATGGGCAGTCGAGCCAGTGCGCCACCACCCTTGAACTTCAGTGAGCCGAAGACCGCCTGCGACAACGGAGCCGCCTCGCGGGTGAAGGTGATCGTCACCGTCTTGGTCTGCCCCGCACTGGTGAAGTTCAGGACGGACGGGTTCACCTTCGCGGTCACACTTGGCACCGAGATTGTGCTTTGGTACGAGCCCGGCTTCACGGCGGTAACCTTCCTGGTCACCGTCTGGGAGCCGACAAGCTCGCCGATCGCAATCGACGCTGCGTTGTAGTTACTCGGATCGGCTGGCTCCACTCCGGTGTCGGTTGCAAAGCCCTGGGCCTCAAGGAAGCCCAACCAATCCCTCTCTCTGGCGTCGAAGATCACGCCCGGGTTGAACATCCGATCCGGTCGCACATTGCCGGCGCCCTGGGCCGAGTAGTCACGGCTCAACTTGCCAGCGGCGGTCTTCACTCGCGACGAGGTGGTCATGATCGCGGATTTGACCGCCATGGGCGACCACTTCGGGTGAACGCCGAAGTACAAGGCAGCGATCCCCGCAATGTGTGGTGCGGCCATGGAGGTGCCTGAGTAGAAGTCGAACTTGCGGTTGTGGTTCGACGGCGGCGCCACCGCGGCCAAGACGGCTACGCCAGGTGCGGAAATGTCGGGCTTCAGGAGGTTACCGCCGTTGCCGATCGACGGCCCGCGGGAAGAGAAGTTGGCCACCTGGGGATACCTGATCGGTTTCGAGGAAAGATTCCCTTGCTCGAGTGTGGCAGTCGCTCCCGCTTTCTTGGCATAAGACTTGACGGCTGGCCCGAAGGGCACGTTCAGGTGGACCGTCGGTACTGCATGGGTGTCAGCGTCGGTCGAATACTTGGTGAGGTTCGCCAACACCATGCCCTTCCCGCCGGCGCGTTTCACTTCGGCCGACTTGTCGAGTCGAGCGACCACTCCTCGGTCACAGACCACGATCTTGCCGGCGGTCTTGGCGCGACTGAGTGTGTCTGGCGCACAGACAGCCGCGTCGTTACCGGCCGCCGACGCTCGCTTGACAGATCGGGCTGTGACAAGCCGAGCCCGGCCGACCTTGCCAACGACCGTAGAGCTGATCCCGGCGTACTTCTTGCCGTTACCGAGCACTACCGTCGCGGCGTACGGCGCGACCGTGCTGGCGGCCACCGTTGTCACCCACGGCGTGACGTGGTTCAGAGTGGATGCCCCGGGCCCTGCATTGCCTGCTGAGGTTGCGACGAAGATGCCAGCCGACGCCGCGGACAGGAACGCCATGTCGACCGGATCATTCACGGCATCCGAGCCACTGACCGAATAGTTGATCACATCGACGCCATCGGCAACGGCAGCATCGATGGCGGCCAACGCATCGCCGGTGTAGATAGCCGGCTGCTCCTCAGTTGAGCTGGTGAAGGCAACTTTGTAGATCGCCAGCTTGGCCGCGGGTGCAACGCCGGAGATCTTCCCGAACGAGTGCCCGCCGACCGATGCGGTGATGCCAGCGTTTCCGGCGGCCGTGGACGCAACGTGGGTACCGTGGCCGGCACCATCTCGCGGTGAGAGGAAATCGGTACGCTGCCCGGGCGGAGTTTGCGACTCATAAGAGGAGGAGAAGAAGCGAGCGCCAATCACCTTGGTAGTGCACTCGTCGGAAGTAAATGAGTCGCCGGTCTCGCAAATCCCGGTAAACCTGTGGCCATCGGCCTTGTGCATCACGATCTTGTTGTTGCCTGACCGGTACGGCCGGAACGGATCCGCCGCCGTTGGCCCAGCCGTCCCCAGCTTCTCGCCGGCAAATGACTTGCTTTCCGGCCAGTAGCCCGAATCCACGATTCCGACGACCACACCGCGGCCGGCGCTGTTCTTGCCACCGAGTGTTCCCCAAACACCTTGGCTGCCCGTCAGCTTCAAGAAATCAACAGGCTTCTTGTCATTGGTGAGCTTGCGTGGTCGATCCTTGGTCACCGACAGAACGCCGGGCGCGGCTTGCAGCGTACGCGCCTGGTCGGGGGTCAGGGTCGTCGCGAAGCCATTGAGGCTGACCGCGTAGTGCTTGAGCGGCTTGGCACCAACCCGTGCGGCCGCGTTGGCGTGTTGGCTCTTCAGGTAGTCCCGGTAACGATGGGCGCGACCCGAGGTCACGTCCACCCGCTCGCCTTTGTTGGGACGCGTCGCACCAAGGCCCTTCACGTCGCCGTCGTAGGTCGCGATCGGCTTTCCGGTCAGCGCGACGATATAGCGACTCGGAATCGGAGCCGGCAGGCCGTGCTCGTCGCGATCCGGCGGCAAGGCAGAGGCCGTCGGCAAACTGCCGAGAGTGAGCAAAGCCGCGACCGCGACGCTCGCGGCGATGACCGCGAGATGGGCGCGACAGGTACGCAACAGCACGAAATTCCCCCCATTGATTTCGATGCCCCGGGCGACTTTCTCGACGGCAAGCGCAGCGCATCGAGCAAAAGTAGGCTCGACGCTAGCAGCAGCCGAGGAGGTGCGTGAGAGATCAGCAACATTCGCCCGGCCGGCAGCGAGGTGGGTTACCACCACTGCGCTCCGCCCGGCGATTAGCGACACTCGCCGTCCTGGTACTGAGCGTCGGCTGCGCCAACCAGTTCGCCGAACCCTCCGGCCAGACCCCAGGAACCACCATGCCCGTCACTCCGAGCGACCAGGCCACGCCTGCCCCGACCGCGGATACCGATCTCACGATCGTGGTTGACAACGGATCAGGCTCGACCAAGACGTGGCGGCTGACCTGCAATCCCGCAGGCGGTACGCATCCGGATCCGGAGGCCGCCTGCCGTGCACTCGAAGCCAACGGCGCAGTCGCACTGCCGCCGGTGCCGAAAGACAAGGCCTGTACGCAGATCTACGGCGGCCCAGAAACGGCCAGCATCACCGGCAGCTGGCAGGGCAAGCAGGTCAGGAGTACTTTCGCGCGTAATGACGGCTGTCAGATCAGCCGCTGGAAGCTCATGGAAGGACTGCTGCCGCGGGGCGGCAGCTAATCGCTCTCTCACCTCACCGACTTCCCTCACCTCACCGACTTGTCAGAATCTCAGCGCGCTATAGCGTGCTGAGATTCTGACAAGTCGATTTGAGGTCTACCCGACGACGATCTCGACCCGCTGGAACTCCTTGATCTCGGTGTAGCCAGTGGTTGCCATCGCCTTGCGCAGCGCACCAACAAGATTCATGGTGCCGTCGGGCACCGAGGAGGGGCCAAGCAGGATGTGCTGCAGATCGCCGACTGTGGAGAACTGGGCGCGCTCGCCGCGTGGCAGCTTTTCGTGCCAGGCCTCGGGTCCCCAGTGGAAACCGCGACCCGGCGCCTCCTCGGCCCTGGCCAGCGGCGAGCCAACCATGACCGCATCGGCGCCGCAGGCGATCGCTTTGGCGATATCCCCCGAGCGTACGACCGAGCCGTCTGCGATGACCTGCGCGTAGCGGCCACCGGACTCGTCGAGATAGTCACGCCGCGCAGCCGCGACATCGGAGACCGCAGAGGCCATGGGCACCGCGACTCCCAAGACCGACCGACTGGTGTACGCGGCTCCGCCTCCGAACCCGACCAGCACACCGGCTGCGCCGGTGCGCATCAGGTGAAGGGCCGCCTGATACGTTGCGCAACCGCCAACGATGACCGGGACGTCAAGCTCATAGATGAAATTCTTGAGGTTGAGTGGCTCGAGCTCGGAGGAGACATGCTCGGCGGACACGGTGGTACCGCGGATGACGAAAAAGTCAACGCCCGAGTCCACCACTGCTTGCGCGTAGGCCTGGGTGTTCTGCGGCGAGAGCGCGCCGGCCGTCGGCACACCCGCTTCTCGAATCTCCGCGACCCGCTTGCCGATCAGCTCAGGCTTGATCGGCTCCGCGTAGATCCTCTGCATCCGCCGGGTCGCCTCGATTGGATCTTCGATCGCAATGATCTCTTCCAGCTTCGGCTGCGGGTCGTCATAGCGGGTCCATAGGCCCTCCAGATTGAGCACACCGAGCCCACCTAGCTGGCCGATCTTGATCGCCGTGGCCGGGGACATTACTGAGTCCATGGGTGCGGCGAGCAGCGGGAAGGCGAACGTGTACGCGTCGATCCGCCATTGCAGCGAGACCTCCTCCTCCCCACGGGTACGCCGCGACGGAACGATGGTGATGTCGTCAAAGGCGAACGCCTGCTGGGCGCGCTTGCTGCGGCCGACGTCAATCATGGTCTACTCCCTTGGAGGCTGCTGATCATCCATCCTGATCATGATCATGATCATGGCAGCTCCCGTATTAGTGTGGTGCGTTCGAAGTGCGTCAGCCTGAATAGTTGGGCGCTTCGACGGTCATCTGGATGTCGTGCGGATGGGACTCCCGCAGACCTGCGGAGGTAATCCGGACGAACGAACCTCGCTCCTGCAACTCCGGAATCGTCGAGGCTCCGGTGTAGAACATGGCCTGCCGCAGACCGCCGACCAGCTGGTAAGCCACTGCGGCCAATGGACCGCGATACGGAACATGACCCTCGATGCCCTCAGCGATCAGCATCGAGTCCGACGTGACGTCACCTTGGAAGTAGCGGTCCTTGGAATAGGAGGAGCCACTGCGACCCCGCGAGGCCATAGCGCCAAGCGATCCCATGCCGCGATAGGCCTTGAACTGCTTGCCGTTCATGAAGATCAGCTCACCGGGGCTCTCCTCGCAGCCGGCCAGCAGTGAGCCCAGCATCACGGTGTCGGCGCCCGCGACAAGCGCCTTGCCGATGTCACCGGAATATTGCAGGCCGCCGTCGCCGATCAGCGGCACTCCAGCTGGACGGCAGGCCAGAGAGGCGTTGTGGATTGCCGTTACCTGCGGCACACCGACACCCGCCACGACGCGCGTGGTGCAGATCGAGCCCGGTCCCACCCCGACCTTGACGCCGTCCGCCCCAGCGTCGACAAGAGCCTTGGCACCGGCGTACGTCGCCACGTTCCCGCCGACGATGTCAACCTTGGTCGCAGCCGAGTCGGCCTTCAGCCGGCGCACCATCTCCAGCACGCCTTGGGAATGGCCGTGTGCGGTATCGACCACCAGCAGGTCGACACCTTCCTCGATCAGCGCCATCGCACGCTTCCACGCGTCGCCAAAAAACCCGACGGCTGCTCCGACGCGGAGCCGTCCTTGATCATCTTTAGAGGCATCGGGATACATCCCAGATTTGACGAAATCCTTGAGCGTGATCAGACCTCTGAGCCGACCCTGATCATCGACAAGTGGCAACTTCTCGATCTTGTTCTGGGCCAGTAGCCGCATTGCGTCGTCGCGGCTGATTCCAACTGGCCCGGTGATCAGCGGCATTGGGGTCATCACCTCAGCGACCGGCCGCGAGGGATCGGTTTCGAAGCGCATGTCCCGGTTGGTGATGAGGCCGAGCAGCCGCAGTTCACGGTCCACGACGGGCACGCCAGAAATGTGAAAATTGGCGCACATCGCGTCTGCCTCGCGGATGGTCGCATTCGGCGAGATGGTGATGGGCTGGTCGATCATGCCCGCCTCGGAGCGCTTGACCACATCCACTTGGTGCGCCTGATCCTCGATCGAGAGATTGCGGTGGATGATGCCGATGCCGCCCTGCCGGGCGATGGCGACTGCCATGCGGGCCTCGGTCACGGTGTCCATCGGCGAGGAGATCAGCGGCACTTTGACAGCAATCCGCTTCGAGACCCGAGACTCCGTACTGACCTCGGAAGGCGCAATGTCGCTCTCAGCAGGCTGGAGCAACACGTCGTCGAAGGTCAGCCCGAGGGTCTCGAAGGCATGCGGCACACCTACTGGACTGAGATCACCGGATGACGGCAACACGGCAAGCCTTTCCCCTGAGCGAGGTAGAAGGTCATGCTAGCCGAGTCGAGGTGCGCTCCCCGTTCAGATGTCCGGACGCCACCCCGAGTGCCTCTGTCAGGAACCAGGTTCTGGTGGACGTCCGGTATTACGCAAGGATCCGATCCGATCCAGCAAGTGATACCCGAAGGGTGCGCCCAGCCCGCGGCCCCGACCGAGATCAGCAGGCCGAGGACCTTCAGCGGCCAGCCCCAGAGCCCATCCTGGGGATTGTGCGCCGACCAGCCCAGCGGGATGACGCTCTGGGTGAGGAAGCTTGCGGCTTCCTCGGCACACTTGGTCTGATCGCCGGGGGTGCTGCAGAAGTTCAGATCAGTGACCTGTTGTATGACGGTGGCACGAATTGCACCGCCGGCGTACAGAGCCCGGGCAATGGCAATGCTGTCGATGTTGCCGATGCAGACCAGCGCGACCGCGAGGACGAGCACCCAACGTTTGGCCCACCGCTTGTACGAACCAATGACACGATCCATCTGACGGTCGAACCACACCTGTGTACTACTGATGGAGGAATCGACCTCCCCCTTGGTGGCCTTGATAATGCTGCTGAGCGACTGCTGCAGCTTGGGCGAATTCTCGAGCGCCCGTACGCCCGCTTCGATGTCGGCCAATGTCGGCTCCGTCGAGCCTGGAGTCAGCAGGTCGACCAGTGTCCGCGAAAAGACGCTTGAAGGTAGATAAGAGGGACTCCGAGTCGGTTTGCCTAGTGATGTCGCGTGCCGAAAGGGCTGGACCACCGAATGGCCCATGACATCGGCCAAGGTGAGCTTGTCGCGGTGCATTGGCTCAGCCGGCAGGGTGGTCGTGGCTTCACCCGCCGCGGTTTTCGCTGACTCGCGCGGCGGCGTCGGAACTGGGGCTCGAAGCATTGCGTCGTATCGCTGGTTCTCGACATGCCGTTGCGGACGGCGGTCTGGGCGGTGTTCTGCATCCGCTCCCACCCCGCTTCTCGGCCACAGCTATGTCGGCAGGTACGTCGTCAAGAAGGTCCCGGATGCCGCGAAGTAAGTACTTTGCTCGCTGACGCTGTAGGTGGCGTGCATGCGATGCACAGCGCGTACATCCCATGCTGCGTGGGATGTTCGCCGGGCCGAGCTCAGGCGGATCGCGGCTTGAGGTTGCTCGTGGCGGGTCCCTCCAGCACAGTGCCGTCGGCGGCGAACCGAGAGCCGTGCAGCGGGCAGTCCCAGGACTTCTCCAGATCATTGAAGCGAACAACGCCGCCCAGATGCGTACAGATCGCTGAGACGGAGAAGGTCCGGCCATCGACCGTCGAAATTGCTACGGGCTCACCCCGTTCGGCACCGACCACTCCAGTGCCTTCGGTCGGGGTTCGATCCTCCTGCTTCAGCGGGTGAAGCTCGGCGTCGAGCCATCCCTGGGCGGCTGCCACCCCCATTGCGGCGTTAGCTCGGAGATACCGGATGGCGCTTGCCGGCTTGCTCACGCGGGTCCCCAGCGTGCGCGCCCACGACGGCACATTGTCCAAGATTTCGCCGCTCATACGCATCGCCGCCGCGACTGCATTGGTCATGCCCCACTTGCTGTATCCGGTGGCCAGATACACGTGGCCACCGCCGAGCGGCAGCTTCCCCACGAACGGCACTCCGGCGTGCGCCACGTAATCTTGCGCGGACCACACGTGGGTGCGCTCGGCGCCCTGGAACCAGCGGCGTGTCCAATCCGTCAGATCGATGACCAGTTCCGACGGGTTCTTCGGGTGGCGACCTACCGGATGCCCATTGCCACCGACGAGCAGCAACTCCTCGCCACCGTGCAGCGCAGTGCGCAACGAGCGAGTAGGTGAATCAGCCGAGATGTACATGCCGCGAGGAACCTGCGTCGCACCCCGAAAGGCCAGCGCGTACGAGCGTTGCGCGGTGACCTTGGCGAAGTACAGCCCGCGGTCGAGGAACGGGATGCCGGTGGCGAGCACCACATTGTCGGCCGTGACTGTGCCAGCTGATGTGATCAGCTCGCAGCTCTTGTTTCCGGCGACTCTGGTGAGACGAAAGCCCTCGATCACTACCCCACCAGCGCCGCGCAGCCCTCGCACCAGCGCGGCGAGGACGTCCACCGGATCGACTTGCTGTTGATCCGGCAGGCACAGCGCTGCATAGGTCGGATATGGCAGCTCAACGGCATCAGTCATCTGTACCGGCAGTTCAAGCCGCCGGGCGATGTCGAATTCACGACGCACAGCGGCGGCACCCGACTGCGTTCCGGCGTACGTGTAGGCGTCTCGATGTTCCATCTGGACCCGGTGCTCGGCGGCGTACGCCAACAGCCAGGCCTGGGCTTCGCGATTGCCTTCCACGTAGGCACCCGCTACATGTTCGGTGTGGTTTGCCACGATGGTGGACAACCGCGTGCCTTGCAACAAGGTGACCTTGGCGGTCGAGTGTCCGGTCGTCACAGCGCCCACCGAACGAGCTTCCAACACGGCCACCCGCCGGCCGGCACGGGCCAGCAGCAGCGCGGTCGTCAGACCCGTTAGCCCACCGCCCACGACAGCAACGTCGTAGTGGCTGTCGCCTTCAAATCGATCAGTCTCCATGGTAGGCGGAGGGTCGAGCCAAATAGAGGCCAATCCGTCGGTGGACACACCCCTCCGGTACCCGGTTGCTTGGGCCCCAACCCGTGCTGAATGAGGCCGACAGCTAGCGGATCAACCGAGCTCCACCAAAGAAACCCGAAGGGCCTCCCTCCTCTGAGAGAGACCCTTCTTTCTGAGCTGCTCGCGCATCACGCGCGCGTTGCGTCAGTGAGTATGCCCGTGACCGGCCGGAGCCTCCTCCTCCTCGGGCTTCTCCACCACCAGCGTCTCGGTGGTGAGCAGCAGCGAGGCGATCGAAGCGGCATTGGCCAACGCAGAGCGCGTCACCTTGACCGGATCGATGACGCCATCGGCATACAGGTCGCCGTAGGTGTTGGTCTCGGCGTTGTAGCCGTGACCAGGCTTGAGTTCGGCCACCTTGAAAGTCACGACGTAGCCCTGCTCGCCACCATTCTCAGCGATCCAGCGAAGTGGTTCCGCACAGGCCCGTCGGACGATGTTGACACCGATACTCTCGTCACCGGTGAGGCCCAAGTCGCCGTCCAGCGCCTCCGCAGCGTGAATGAGGGCAGAGCCACCGCCGGCGACGATGCCCTCTTCGATCGCGGCACGCGTGGCCGAGACGGCATCTTCGATGCGGTGCTTCTTCTCCTTGAGTTCCACCTCGGTGGCAGCACCGACCTTGATCACACAGACTCCACCAGCGAGCTTGGCCACCCGCTCCTGCAGCTTCTCGCGATCCCAGTCGGAGTCGGTACGGGCGATCTCGGCTTGCAGCTGTGCCACGCGGGCCTTGACCTCGCTGCTGTCGCCAGCACCGTCGACGATCGTGGTGTTGTCCTTGGTGACGACAATCCGACGAGCACGACCCAAGACATCGAGACCAACCTGGTCAAGCTTGAGACCTACCTCGGGTGAGACGACCTTGCCACCAGTCAGGATGGCGATGTCTTCCAGCATGGCCTTGCGGCGATCACCAAAAGCCGGGGCCTTGACAGCCACCGAAGTGAAGGTGCCGCGGATCTTGTTCACGACCAAGGTGGACAGCGCCTCCCCGTCGACGTCCTCTGACACGATGAACAGCGACCCTGAGGCGCCTATGACCTTCTCCAGCAACGGGAGCAGGTCGGTCATCGAGGAGATTTTCCCGGAATTGATCAAGATGTAGGGATCGTCGAGAACGGCCTCCATTCGCTCCGGATCGGTGACGAAGTACGGCGACAGGTAACCCTTGTCGAACTGCATGCCTTCGGTGAACTCGAGCTCAGTCCCCATGGTCTGCGACTCGTCGACCGTGATGACGCCGTCCTTGCCCACCTTGTCGAAGGCCTCGGCGATCAAGCGGCCGATCTCTTCGTCGCGAGCCGAAATGGTGGCGATGTGCGCCATATCTTCGGTGGTCTCGACCTCTCGGGAATTCTCCCGCAAGCGGTCCTCGACCGCAGCCACGGCGGCGTCGATGCCCCGCTTGAGACCAACTGGGCTGGCGCCTGAAGCAACAGCGCGGAGACCTTCATGCACCATCGCCTGGGCGAGCACGGTTGCAGTGGTGGTCCCGTCGCCGGCGACATCGTTGGTCTTGGTGGCAACTTCCTTGGCGAGCTGTGCTCCAAGGTTCTCGTACGGGTCGTCGAGCTCGACATCACGTGCCACGGTCACGCCATCGTTGGTGATGGTCGGAGCGCCCCACTTCTTGTCGAGGACGACGTAGCGGCCCTTAGGACCGAGGGTGACCTTGACGGTGTTGGCGAGGGCGTCCACGCCACGCTCGAGCGCAAGGCGTGCTTCCTCGTCGAATTTGAGGATCTTTGCCATAGGTGCAGATCCCCTTACTTGGTGACGACTGCGAGGATGTCGCGGGCATTGAGGAGCAGCAGCTCCTTGCCGTCGTACTTGACTTCGGTCCCGCCGTACTTGCTGAAGATCACGACGTCGCCCTCTGAGACATCGAGGGGAACCCGCTTGCCGTTGTCGTCGATGCGGCCAGGACCGGTGGCGAGTACCTTGCCCTCCTGCGGCTTCTCCTTGGCGGTGTCGGGAATGACCAGGCCGGAGGCCGTGGTCTGCTCTGCTTCGAGCGGCTGAACGAGGATGCGATCCTCGAGCGGCTTGATCGTGACTGCCACGTCAAACCCCTTTCACAGGTGATATGTCCGGATGTGTGAAGTGGTCGAGACGTCGTCGCGGGTGCCATCTCGACCGCCAGCGTTGAGCTGGCACACTCATAGGGAGAGTGCTAACCAGACATTAGCACTCGATGTATGCGAGTGCCAGCGGGGGCGCCTGGGTGTGTGAACACCCGGATCCTCCTCGTTGAATGTGGGGCGGCGAAGTGAAGTGGGTGACGCGTCTGCGGTCGCATCCGATGAGCGAAGGTCAGACCCGCTCCACTATTGCGGCGATGGCTCCGCTAGGCGTCCGTGAGATCACCATCGTCGCGCTATTCGGGCCAGCCAATCGCAGCCGCCTTCGCAGCTCTGCGGGATCCACATCGATGCCACGTTTCTTGATCTCCAGAACACCGATCTGCGCCTGACGGACCCAGCTACGCAGCGCCTTGAAGTGGAAGGGCAACCGTTGCCGCACCTCAAACGCGGCCGCGAAAGGGGTGCTGCAGAGTTGGTCACTCGTCAGGTATGCGACCTGCGGGTCAACCAGCCCGGCACCGAGCTGGGAGCCCAAGTCGGCGATGGCGCCAGCGCGGATGACAGCGCCGGCCGGTTCGTAGAGATAGCGACCCAGGTCGCGTACGGGCAGCGGCGGCGGAGCCGTTGCGGTGAGACGCGCGTTCGGCATGATCAGCGCGGAGCGCCGTCCCGGACTCGCACCGGCCCCCGCCCAGAGCGTGACCTCGACCGTCTCGCCACGATGGGTGATCCACTCCGCCTCCACCGCCGTGGGGATCAGCGAGTGTGGGAGTGCTGGGCCAAGCTTGACACCTGCGGTTCGCCCGCTGTCGAGGAGATTCATCACAGTCGACCAGGGAGGTGTGAAGTCCTCCACTCGCCATACCCGCCCGAGATCGTCGCGGCGGGCCGGGTCGCAAAACACCCCGACTCCCGGCGTCATCAGCTGCTCGCCCACGTCGCTCATGTCAGCGCAGATCAGCTCCGCACGGCCTGCGAGGTTGGCCCGGGCTACCGCAGCTGTCACGGGATCGACATCCACCGCTACCACCTCCAGACCCGCTCGAGCGAACGCCATGGAGTCAGCGCCAATCCCGCAGCCGAGATCGATCACCCGGCGCACTCCGGCCTGGACGAACCGGCCCGCGTGGTGGTTGGCGACCTCTGGTCGCGTCGCCTGTTCCAGACCCGCTCTAGTGAAGAACATCTCAGCGGCAGCCTCGCCGAACTTGGCCCTTGCCTGCCGGCGGAGCCTGGCCTGGGTGAGAGCAGCCGCAGCAACGTCGGGACCGAACCGCGCGCGCATCCGAGTGGCGGCTGCTAACGACTCGGGATCCTCCTCCGACATCGCCGCATCGAGGGCCTCGTCAGTCAGGCCGAACGGGAGCATGTGTCCTGGCTCACACCAAAATCTTGCTGACTGGTAACGACGAGTCCGCTCCAATATCGAGGGCTGACGGCTTGCCGCCAGCTGCGACAATCTCCGCACCCAGGACCGCGATCATGGCCCCGTTGTCGGTACAGAGGTTCGGGCGCGGCGTACGCAAGGAGATCCCGTATTCGGCCGCGCGTTCGGCCAGCAGCGCTCGGAGTCGCCGATTGGCAGCCACGCCCCCGCCGATCAGCAGATCGGTCGCTCCGGTGGCCTGGCAAGCATCCATGGCCTTTGCGCTGAGCACATCGCAAACCGCCTCCTGGAAGCTCGCTGCCACGTCGGCCAGTGGGACGTCCAGGCCATCCCCCCGCCGGGCCTCAACCCAGCGCGCCACAGCCGTCTTCAGCCCGGAGAACGAGAAGTCAAACCGGTGCCGCTCCAGATCTTTGCGCGCAGTGAGGCCCCGTGGAAACCGGACATAGTCGGGATCGCCGGTCGCCGTCTTGTCGATGTAGGGGCCACCGGGGTACGGCAGGCCGAGCACCCGCGCCACCTTGTCGTACGCCTCACCCGCCGCGTCGTCGATCGTCGAGCCGAGCTCAACAATGCTGTCGGCGATGCTTTCGACCTGAAGCAACGACGTATGCCCGCCTGATACCAGCAGCGCGATACACCGCTCCGGGAGGGGCCCGTGCTCCAGAAGATCAACAGCGACGTGCCCAACGAGATGGTTGACCCCGTACAACGGCCTGTTCAGCGCGTACGCGAGCGCCTTGGCGCTGGCCAGACCGACAACCAACGCACCCATCAGCCCGGGCCCGACGGTGACCGCGATGCCATCAATCTCAGACAGGTCGATGTCTGCTGTAGCGCAGGCGCGCTGCAGCGTCGGAACCATGGCCTCCAGGTGCGCACGGCTCGCCACCTCTGGTACGACGCCGCCGAACCTGACATGCAGGTCGACGCTGGAGGCCACTTCGTTGGCGAGCAGCTCGTGCCCCCGAACGATGCCCACGCCGGTTTCGTCGCAGGAGGACTCGATGCCGACAATGAGGGGCCCGCTCGTGGGCAGGCTCCGCGAACTGCTCACACTTCCTCCGTCATTGTCGCGATACGATCCGGCCAGGTCTGGAGGTCATAGAGCTTCAAGATCAACGCGTGTTGACCGGGTCCGTAGTAGTCCGTCCGGGCGCTGAGCTGCTCGAAGCCCAGCTGCTGGTAGAGCGCAATCGCAGGCTCGTTGTTGTACGCGACATCCAAGATCACCTCGCGTATCCCGAGCTGGCGAACGAGCTCCAGGCCGGCACGCACCAGGTCAGCACCTATTCCGCGACGCCGGCTGCGCGGCTCCACAACGATGCGGTGAAAATCGGCCAGTTCACCAATGGTCTTGATCGAAATGACGCCGACCGGATGCTGTGCTCGGGCGATCAAGATCGTCCGATGCTCGCCGAGCAATTCGCCGTGCCAGCTGCGCTCACTCCACTGTTCAGCGGGAGGGAAACCGGCGCCTTCCAGCAGCATGATCGCGGGGAGATCATCGAGATGAGCCGGCAGGATGCTGATCTCAGGGTTGCGCGAGGCGTGGATCATCTCCGCGCTCCCTGGTAATGCAGCACCGACTTGGGTCGGGTGAGCTCGGTCGCATCGGGATGACGCAGATAGAGCGGCTCGTGGCCGGCGTCGGGCAGCGTCGCGCCACGGGTAGCGAGCACGCCTGGATCCATCGATCGTGGGCCTGGCACGGCCTGCAACTGATCCGGGTAGAGATCGGCGCCAGGTCCGATGGTGGGCAGCCGCGGTACGTCGCTGGGCCGCGAGACCCTGGGCTCACCGAGCCGTACGCCGGCGGCTCCATAGTGAGCCCAGTACACCTCGCGCCGCCTGGCATCGGTGGCGACCACGAACTCCCCGGCGCTTGCTTCGCTGAATTGCGCGGCCAGTACGTCGAGGCTGCAGACGCCTCGCAGCTCCAGGTCGAGCACGTAACTAAGCACCTGCGCGGTGGCCACACCGACCCGCAAGCCGGTGAACGGCCCCGGACCAACACCCACGACCAGCCGGCCAAGATCGGCAGCCCGAACGCCAGCGACGTCGAGACACTCTGAGACCAGCGGCATCAGTTGCTCGGCATGAGCCATCTGGTCCGCGACGGTCGCGGTCGCGAGGACACGCTCTCCCTGGGCCAGGCCAACGTTGACCACTGTCGAGGTGTCGAGTGCGAGCAGCAACGCCGCTTCAGTCATGATCATCACTGCGCAACACGCTGAGGTCCACTCCCTGCCACCTGTCGCCGACAGTACGGATCGTCACCAGGCGCTCGCTATCATCACCGGTTGCTGAAAGGTCCGCTGGGGAGGTCCAGATGTCGATCTCCAATCGATCTCCGGCAAGGCCATCGGCGATCCCCTGTCCCCATTCCACAACGGTGATCGACTCGGCAACAGCGGCGTCCAAATCAAGATCATCAAGCTCGGATGCCGTCGACAGCCGGTAGGCATCGACGTGCATCAGGGTGGGTCTGCCGATCGTGGAGTGATGGATGCGGGACAAGACAAATGTCGGGGAGATAATCGGGCCCTCGGAGCCAAGTCCCTGCCCGATTCCCTGTGTCAACGTGGTCTTGCCGGCACCAAGATCACCAGCGGCGAGGATCACGTCGCCTGGTTCCAACAGCTGCGCCAGCCGATCTCCCAACAGCACCATGGCGTCGCTAGTGGGAACCTTGATCACCAATGGCAGCGGCTTGGTCAAGATCACGCCATGCGCTACCACGCGATCGACGACAAACCCACGGTGCTGCCAGAAGGCGAGGAACTCAGGAAACTCGGCCCGGGTGAAGAGCTCGACCTGCTGAAAGCCCTGGATCGCCGCAAGCTCCTCGGCCGCGGCCACCATGGCCGAAGCGACACCATGGCGTTGCAGGTCCGGATGGACCGAGACGCGCGTGAACGTCGCAACGCCGGCTTGTGCACCTGGCAACACCACGATGACTCCCGCCGGACGGCCACCCACCTGAGCGAAAACTCCGCTGCCACGGAGCAGGCTGGCAGCCATGGTCTCCGCGGTCTCACCGATCGCAGCCGAGGGCGGATCGACTCGGGGGCGCGCATTGAAAGCGCTGTGGATCACCTCAACCATCGCGGCCGCGTCCTGCGGCGACGCGATCGAAACCACAAGATCAGAAACCGAGACGCTCACTAGCTGAGAGCCTAGCCAATCGAGGTGGGCGCCATCTGCAACTGACAGCCAGGTCCGGCGGCCTGAGACGACCGGCCGGGGCCAACATCGGTCAAGGGGCGCGACGAGATCGGGAACCACCGGCCGCGGTCGAGGCGGGTGACCGACGACGGCCTGAGCGTCCTGGCCCACGAACGCCGCTGTCGCCGCGTCGTCCTCGGGCGGAGTGGCCGCGCCGAGCCGGTGGCGGGGCGATCACCCGCTGGTACTCGGCGTCGCTGATGGCAGAGCCGCTAGTCCGCCGGGCGCCGGTCGCGGCGGCGAGCGCGCTGTCCCCAGGGATCGCGGATAGCATCACGGGGCGTACGCCTGCCTGCGTGGTCAAACGGCCCAGCTCGCGACGCTGGTGCGGCAGCGCGAAAGTGACGACGGTGCCCGTCCCGCCCGCCCGGGCGGTACGTCCCGCGCGGTGCAGATACTCCTTCGGCCCATTCGGCGGGTCAGCGTGGAGAACCAGACCGACCTCGTCGACGTGGATGCCCCGTGCCGCGACGTCGGTGGCAACCAGCACCGGGAGCGAACCATGCTTGAAGGCCGACAGGATCCTGGTGCGCGCTCCCTGGGCGAGCCCGCCGTGTAGCGCCCCGGCCAGCACCCCGCTGCGACGCAGCTGCTCGGCCACCCGATCCGCCCCGCGCTGGGTACGGACGAAGATCAACGTTCGACCCGGCCGACTGGCGATCTCTGCGGTCACCGCGGCCTTGTGCTGCGGCGCGATGCTGACCAGGTGATGGCTCATCAGGGGAACGCTGGCCTGGCCGGTGTCGACTTGGTGCGTGACGGGTTCGTGCAGGTAGTTGCGGACCAGGCGGTCGATGGCGTTGTCCAAGGTGGCGGAGAACAAGAGTCGCTGCCCGCGGTCAGGCACGGTGTCCAATATCTGACTGACCACAGGCAGGAAGCCCAGGTCGGCCATGTGATCCGCCTCGTCGAGCACTGTGATCTCGATGCGGCCCAAGTTGGCGACCCCCTGATCCATCAGATCGATCAGCCGCCCGGGCGTCGCGACCACGATGTCGACACCACGGGAGAACGCCAGCAACTGCGGCGGGTACGGCATGCCGCCGGCGACCAGTACCAGTGACAGCCCCGCGATCCGCGCCAACGGCGCGACGACATCGGCGACCTGCATAGCCAGCTCTCGAGTCGGCACCAGGACCAGGCCGCGCGGTTGTGGCCTCGCGGGGCTGGACGACCCGGCGAGTCTGCTGATCATGGGCAGGCCGAAGGCCAGAGTCTTGCCCGAGCCGGTACGGCCACGGCCCAGCACGTCCTTGCCCGCGAGCGCGTCCGGGATGGTCGCGGCCTGGATCGGGAAAGGTTCGCTGATGCCATCCGCGCTGAGCGTGGCGACTAGGTTCGCCGAGACGCCCAGATCTGCGAAACCGCGGGCCGCCGTGTGCGGGGTCGGGAAGTGCAAGGGAGCGGGCAGCGCGGGCGTCGGCGAGGGCTGGCCACCGGACCGGCGGGATGCATCCCCGGGGGTGGCGCGTTCGGCGGCGGACCAGCGGTTCTTGGGCGCGCGTTCGCTCTTGGCGGATTTGGCTGGCATGACATCTCAGTTCTCACCCGCAGGGGCGGGCGATTGTCTAGGCACGTCGAACGCCCGAGACCTGATCAGTCATGGTGGGAAGGACGAACCTCTGCGCCCCACGTCCTCGCGCGGCGCTGGTGGTCCGGATGCGGACAGCAACCGGAGGAGCTAGAAGACTAGCAGGCGGCAGGGATCAGTCACGAATCCTCTGTCCGCGATGCTCACCCGGGCCCGGCCCGTACCCGAGCGAGCAAGCGGTCCAGGGCGTTGTTGAAGATCTCGTGCTTCTCGATGATGCCCAGGTGCCCGGATTTTTCGACCCGGACTGCCTCTGCCTTCGGCAGCAAGTCGATGATTCGAGCTGTGTGCTCGATCGGAGTGATCATGTCGTTCTCGCAGCCGACCACGACAGTTGGTACCGTGCTCAGAGTCTCAAGCGCCTGAAACTCGTCGACGTCATTGAAGGCCGGATAGTAGTCAGCCACAACCTCCAAAGGAATCTCCGCGAGCATCTCGGAGGCAAAGTCCACGTAGCGTGCCGGCACGTCAGATCCGAAGCCCATCCGGCGGGTGACGACATAGCCAAGATCGCTTCCGGCGCGGCGTCCTGGCGAGACCAGCTCGGGTACCCGGTTCAGGGCCGCCATCAACGGCTCAGCGATTCGGTGAAAGGTACGGCCGGGAATGCCGCGGATGGGTGAGTATTCCGCCATCTCGCCAGCGGACGTGCAGAACAAAGCGACGCCGAGGATCTGACTGCCAAAGAGTTCCGGATGAGACTGGGCGAGCCGCAGGATGGTCATCCCGCCCATCGAGTGCCCGATGAGGATCACTGGTCCGGTTCCGACGACCTCCTCGAGTACCTGATGCAGATCGTCGGCGAGCTGGGGAATCCTGCAGCGCTCGGCCTCCGAGCGGGTTGACCTGCCGTGGGAACGCTGGTCATAGAACACCTGGCGCAACTGGCCGCGGAAGTGCAGGCGCTGGAAGTGCCAGCAGTCGAGGTTCAGCGCATAGCCATGGACGAAGAGCAGAGTGAGATCATCGTCGGCACCCTCATCCACCTCGGTATGGAGCACGACGCCGTCCGGGGTGATGACGTCGGGCCCATAGGACCGCAGCGAGAAGAACTCCTCGAGGTCTGCCTCGGAGCTGCGCGTAATCCGCTTGGCGATGATCCTGCGTTCCAGTTCGATCCCTAAGGCGATCCCGCCGGCCGCCAGCGCTGCAACACTCGCAACCAGCCCAAACCCCGCAGCCAGCCCGCTGCGCTGTGGCGCCATCAGAGGTTCTCCGGACTGGCGTGGAGATAGCGTCGCGGCACCCGCGATCCAATTCGGGTCACGATCTCGTAGCCGATGGTGTCGCACCAGTCCGCCCACTCGCCGGCAGTTGGTTCGCCGCGATCACCAGGGCCGAACAGGATGACTTCCTCGCCAGGCTCAGCGACGCGGCCAGCTCCCAGCTCAACGACGAACTGGTCCATGCAGATCCTGCCGCGTACCGGCACCCGGCCTCCCGAGCAGCCAACCCAGGCCCGATTACTGGCGTGACGTGGTATCCCATCGCCGTAGCCGAGTGGCACCAGGCCAACCGTGGTGGGGGCGTCAGCGGTCCAGGTCCATCCGTACGAGACGCCGGCGCCCGCCTGAATCTGCTTGACATTGACCAGCTGGGAGCGCAGCCGCATGACGGGTCGTAAGGCGACCCCGGCAAGCGCTGCGATACCCGGAGCCGGATCGATGCCGTACGCGGCAATGCCGATCCGCACCAGATCCAACCGCGACTCAGGTACCACGAGCGCGCCAGCCGAGTTGGCCAGATGCCGGAACGTGGGCTCGAGCCCGGCGGCCCTGGCTTGCTCGTACGCGCGCTGGAATGCCTCTAGCTGAACAGGAATCGACGGATGGCCAGGCTCGTCGGCTGCGGCGAGGTGTGACCAGACACCTACCACCTCGAGAGCCCCAGCGTGCTCGGCCTCGGCCGCCGCCGCACAGACGCGCTGCCAGTCATAGCTGGGAGCACCGTTGCGGGAGAGTCCGGTGTCGATCTTGAGGTGCACCCGGGCGCGGCGTTCAGCGGTGCCAGCCGCCGCGGTCAGCCGGCCAATCTGCTCAATCGATTGTGCCGACACGTCAACATCGGCCGCGACCAGCGGAGCTAGGTCCTCCTCCACGCCATACAGCCACGCCAAGACTGGGCCAACATCACCCGCTTCGCGGAGCATCAAGGCCTCCGCAGGCGTGGCGACTCCGAGCCACGCGGCGCCAGCAACCCTCGCCTCCCGAGCGCACTCCAGAATCCCGTGCCCGTAGCCGTCTGCCTTCACCACAACCACTGCCGGGACACCGGCGAAAGCCTGAAGATTGGCCACATTGGCACGGAACGCGGCCAGATCGATCTCCGCGCAGGCGGTAGCCGGGTCGATGCCGGCGACCCTGCTAGGCAACCGCAGCTGGCTGGTCATCGGGTCCTCGCGCGCTGCTCGAGCCGTCCCAGCGTCTGCCCGATGGCGCGTGCCAGCTCTTGCGGAGCCAGCACACCAGGATGTTCAGCCGCAGCTATTGCTTGTACAGAAGCCCCGAGCTGACCGGCTCGCAGCGCATCCACGCCAGCCGCCAGCAAAGCCGCGCACACACCACCGAGCACATCGCCTGAGCCCGCCTGCGCAGTCCAGGCTGGACCGGGCACAGCGACGAGCACTGGCCCTCCTTTAGGAGCCGCGACCAGTTGCGTCGCACCCTTCACGAGCACTGTGGCGCCCGTCTGCTCGGCGCCGGTAGTGGCCGCTCGGACGAGATCCTCCTCGACCCAGCTGCGCTCACGCTCCAGCAGCCTGGCCAGCTCGCCGGCATGGGGGGTCAAGAGCCAGCTGGCCGGAGCCGGTTTGGGCAGATATCTGAGCCCATCGGCGTCGACGACTGCAGGCAGCTCCTGCTCGGCGACGCGGGCGAGCACCTCGGCGCCGTCGGCACGGTCGCCCCAGCCGGAGCCGAAAAGATAGGCCTGGACACGCCCGGGTGAGAACACGACATTCGGCAGCTGCGCCGAGATAGTGGCGGCCGGTCGCTCGGCGCCGAGGAATCGGACGTAGCCCGCGCCACCGTAAACCGCGCCGTAGACCGACATCACCGCAGCACCTGGATACTGATCGGAGCCGGTGTCCACGCCGACCGCCCCGCGCGCGTATTTGTCGCTGCGCTCTGTCGGATAGGGCCACGCCGAGGCCAGGCCGTCCTCGTCCAGTCCCACCAGGTCGGCTGTTTCGTCATGATCAGCGCCCAAGCCGATATCGACCACCGTGATGTCGCCGCAACGGCTCAGCGCCGGTTGCAGCAGGTGACACGGCTTCCGCTCGCCGAACGTGACCGTCCGGCTCGCTCGCACCGCGGCTCCTGGAGCGGCGCCCGTGTCGGCGGCCACCCCGGAGGGGAGGTCGACCGCGATGGTCGGGATCCCCCGGGCCTCGACGGATTGCACAAGGCGGGCAACGGGGTCCGGAAGTCCTGGGCGGCCGCCGATGCCAAGGATCCCGTCTATGACCAGCTCGTACGCCAGAGCCGGATCATGATCATCGAGATCCACCAGCCGGCCACCTGCCGCGATCAGGGCCGCAAGGCCGGCCACATGAGGTGTGCCCAGACAGCGGATTGCGGTGACGCGCGCGCCGCGGCGGGCCAGCCGTACGCCGGCGAACAGAGCGTCGCCCCCATTGTTGCCCGCACCAACCATGATCATCACGTGGCGCCCATAGCGGCCGCCACTCTGCGAACCCAGCAGGTCGGCTGCGCTAGCCGCCACGGCGGCCGCGGCCCGCTGCATCAGAGCGTCAACGCCCTCGACCGCGATGGCGCGCTCCTCGATGCGACGGATCTTGTCGACCCGGTATGCGCGCATCATCACGCTTCGCAGATTACGACGGCAGAGGCGATGCCGGCGTCATGGGACATGCTGAGGTGAATCGTTCCGATGCCGAGTTGCGCGGCGCGGGCAGCGACCGTGCCCTGGATTTTGAATGACGGCTTGCCGTCATCGTCGGTGATCACCTCAGCGTCCAGCCAGGACAACCCGTCCGGTGCGCCCAGCGCCTTCGCCAATGCCTCCTTTGCAGCGAATCGGGCTGCCTTTGACGCCATCGGACGCTCGGCCTCAGCGGTAGTGAAGATCCGCCGAACGAGACCAGGTCGGCGCTCAATCGACGCGGCGAACCTATCGACGTCACAGACGTCGATGCCGACTCCGACAATCATTTATTCGACAGTGACAGACTTAGCCAGGTTGCGTGGCTGATCGACATCGTGGCCTTTCTTGGTGGCAAGTTCGCAGGCGAACATCTGCAACGGCACGGTGGCCACCAAGGGCTGCAGCAACGTCGAGACCTTCGGCAGCCTGATCATGACATCGGCGTACGGGCTGACCTCATCGTCGTCCTCCTCGGCTAAAACGATGGTCTTGGCACCCCGGGCACGCACCTCCTGCAGGTTGGAGATCACCTTGTCGTGCAGCATGTCCCGGCCGCGCGGGGGGACCACGACGAAGACCGGCAACTGGTTTTCGATCAACGCGATTGGACCGTGCTTCAGCTCGCCCGCCGCGAAGCCTTCGGCATGGATGTAGGCCAGCTCCTTCAGCTTCAGAGCCCCTTCGAGTGCGACCGGATAACCAACGTGCCGGCCGATGAAGAGGACGGACCGCTTGTCGGCGAACTCGGCCGCGAGCTCCATCACTGGCTGGATCTCATCAAGCACCTTGGAAATGGCATCAGGCATGGCCGCGAGTTCGCGCATGGTTTCGGTTATTTCCTCGCCGTACTTCGCGTCTCGCACTTGTGCCAGATAGAGGCCAAGCAGGTAACAGGCGACCAGCTGGGTCAGGAAACCCTTGGTGGACGCCACACCAATTTCCGGCCCGGCGTGGGTGTAGATCACTGCATCGGACTCACGCGGGATGGTTGAGCCATTGGTATTACAGATCGCGAGCACCCGGGACTGCTGCTCGCGTGCGTGCCGGATAGCCATCAGGGTGTCGGCGGTCTCACCGGACTGGCTGATCGCGACGACGAGGGTCGTCGGCCCGACGATCGGGTCACGGTAGCGGAACTCACTCGCAAGCTCCACCTCGCACGGGATTCGGGTCCAGTGCTCGATCGCGTACTTGGCCACGAGTCCGGCGTAGAAGGCACTCCCGCAGGCGACCACGATGATCTTGTCGACTTGACGTAACTCCGCCTCGGAAATCCGGATCTCATCCAAAGTGAGCTGAGCGTTCGCGTCATGGCGGCCTAGCAGCGTGTCGGCTACCGCGCGAGGTTGCTCGTAGATCTCCTTCCGCATGAACCAGTCGTAGCCGCCCTTCTCCGCCGCGGACAGGTCCCAGTCAACGTGATAGGGCTTTACCTCAGCGGGTTCGCCGTCGAAGGTGATGACGTCAACCCCGTCGGGGGTGATGCTGACCAGCTGGTCCTGGCCAAGTTCGATGGCCTCGCGAGTGTGCTCGATGAATGCGGCGACATCGGATGCGACGAAGTTTTCGCCCTCGCCCACGCCCACGACCAGTGGAGAGTTCCGACGCGCTGCGACCACAGTGTCCGGTACTTGGCTGTCCACCGCTACCAGGGTGAACGCGCCACGGAGCCGGCCGCACACCACGCGCATCGCCTCGGCGAGGGGCAGTCCCGCCGAGACCTGCTGGCCGAGCAGCTGCGCAACGATCTCTGTGTCGGTCTCGGACTTGCAGATGATGCCGGCCTCTTCGAGCTCCTCCCGCAGCGTCACATAGTTCTCGATGATGCCGTTGTGGACCAGGGCGATGCGGCCGTCGGCGGAGGTGTGGGGATGTGCATTGACATCAGTGGGGCCACCGTGGGTGGCCCACCGGGTGTGCCCGATGCCGAGGCTGCTTCGGGGCAACTGTTCCTCGGCCAGCAGCTTCTCCAGGTTGCAGAGCTTGCCAGCCTTCTTTGCGACGTGCAGCGTCTCGTCGGCCACAATGGCAACGCCTGCCGAGTCATAGCCCCGGTACTCAAGACGTCGCAGACCCTCGATCACGACGTCTAGCGCGACCTTCTCACCGACGTACCCGACGATTCCACACATAGGCGGAACTGTACCTTTCCGGCGCTCCCGGGCCGGCGTCTTCGCGATCCTCGGTCGCCGTGCAGGCAGATTCCTGATCCGACACTAGATTCTGCGTATGCCGAACGACGCTCAGCTCCTCGGTCCCTATGTGGAACGGAGTCGGGCCGACTGGGCCGCGCTTGCCGAACACACGCCAATCCCGCTCGACGACACGATGCTGGAAAAGGTGCGCGGGCTAGGCGATCCCACCAGCATGCTGGACGTACGGGAGGTGTATCTGCCCCTCACTCGGCTACTGAGCCGCTATTTTCTGCACACCAGCGAGCTGCATAAGTCGACGAACGACTTCCTTCAATTGTCGGTGGAGCGTACGCCGTTCGTGATTGGGATCGCAGGGTCGGTTGCAGTCGGAAAGTCGACCACGGCACGCCTGCTCCGTGAGTTGCTGGCTGCCTGGCCGGAACATCCACGGGTCAGGCTGGTGACCACCGACGGCTTCCTGCTGCCCAACGCCGAGCTCGAACGACGAGGGCTGCTCCAGCGCAAAGGCTTTCCAGAGTCCTACGATCGGCGCGCCCTGCTGCGTTTCGTGATCGACGTGAAGTCAGGACAGGATGAGGTGTTCGCACCGGTTTACAGCCATCTTGTCTACGACATCGTCCCGGATGCCAAGGTGCGGGTGCAGCGGCCCGACATCTTGATCTTGGAAGGTCTGAATGTGCTGCAGCCGGCGCGCTCGCGACCCGATGGCACTACGGGGCTTGCGGTCAGCGATTTCTTCGACTTCTCGGTCTATGTCGACGCGGATGCAGCAGACGTCCGGGATTGGTATGTGAGTCGCTTTCTCTCGCTGCGCGACACGGCATTCCGCGACCCGCGATCGTATTTCACGCGCTACGCGGACCTGACCACGAGTCAGGCCATCCGGCAGGCGCGCTACCTCTGGGACACGATCAATGGACCCAATCTCGAGGCCAACATCCTGCCTACCCGAGGCCGGGCCACCGCGATCCTCCGCAAGGACCGTGATCATTCGGTCCAGTGGGTACGGATCCGCAAAGTCTGATCCACCTCGCCTCACGTTCCTTCTTGGGGCCACGACCCGTTGTCAGAAACCAACGTGCACGTTGGTTTCTGGCGCGATGCATGGTTTGCAAAGCTGCGAGCGTCGGAAATCGCGTACCGCCGCACGGAGGAGGAGCGAGCGGAGGCGTTCTTTCCTCCGCGAGCGACGACGACGGCGGCGGATTCAAAGCGCGATGCGCGAGCAGCTCGGGATAAAGGGTGTGCAGACCGTATGAAAGGTATGCAGAGTGGCGGCGATCTGTACTTCACGCTCCTGTCGTCGGGGTGTATCACCGACCCGAGCAGCGACTCCTTGTTTCCGAGCCCGCTCGCCCGAGACAAGGCACCGTTGCGCACCTTGTCACTTCGATGAGGGGCGGGTCTCGCGCAACATCTTTGTCAGCTAGGAATCTGGCATTCGTCGTTTCCCACCACCCCGACGCAAACGATCGGATGCGACGCGGGAGCGCCGCCTGGGGGCCTGGGCGTCTCGAGGGTACGGTCAGCACATGAGTACCCAGTACCTCGCGGCATCGGAAAAGGTCCGGATTGGAGCAGGCACAGCCCTCAAGTTCGGCTTCTTTGCAGCCTTCGGAGTCTTCCTTTTCTACCTGATCTTGTCCGTCGTCTTGGGCGTCGTGGCACTCATTCTTGCCGCATCCGGCACATTCAACATCAACAACCTGCTGCCCGGCTAAGCGAGAAGAACGCCTCCACTCATTTCTCCTCAGCACGGCGGCGCGCGATCCGCTGTGTTTGATTGCTCGCTGCCGCTCGCTGCGGATCGCGCTGTGTTTGATTGCTCGCTCCGCTCGCGGCGATGTTCGCTGGGTTGCCGCCGTCTTCGTCGGAGCTGACGGAACGGAAAGCGTTGTTCCGCCATCTCCTCCTACAGATCGGCGGCGCGAACATCAAGAAGCCGCCTAGAGAGCTAGCGAGGCCTTGACCACGTCCGCAAGGCGATGCGCGACTCCGTTAGCCGCCTCATAACTCTCGGCCTCCACCATGACGCGTACCAGCGACTCGGTGCCGGACGGCCGCAACAAGACCCGGCCGGAATCCCCGAGCTCGGCCTCGGCCTCAACCAACGCAGCTGTGAGCTGAGGATCGGTCGCCGCACGGCTCTTATCCACGTCAGGCACATTGATCAACACCTGCGGCAACCTTGTCATCACCGAAGCCAGCTGGGCCAGGGACTGACCCGATGTCGCCATCCGGTTCATCAGGTGAAGCGCGGTAAGTACGCCGTCGCCAGTCTTGGCATGCTCCAACATCACGACGTGGCCGGACTGCTCCCCGCCCAGCATGAAGCCACCAGCCTTCATCGCCTCAAGGACGTAGCGATCCCCCACTTTGGTCTGCTGGACCGTTATCCCCGCGCCCCGCATGGCGTTGATGAGCCCGAGGTTGCTCATGACGGTGGCTACGACCGTGTCGTTCTTGAGTCGGCCCTCTTCGCGAAGGGCGAGAGCCAAGATCGCCAGGATCTGATCGCCATCCACGATCCTGCCGAACGTGTCGACCGCCAGGCAGCGATCGGCATCCCCATCAAGTGCGATCCCGATGTCTGCCCGATCTTCCAGGACCGTCGATCGCAGTGAATCCATGTGGGTGGAGCCACAGTTCTCGTTGATGTTGATACCGTCTGGCTCCGCATGGATCCGGTGCACCTGAGCACCTTGCGCCTCCAATGCCGCCGGCGCCGCCTGATAGGCAGCCCCGTTCGCACAGTCGACGACGACCTTGAGGCCTTCCAGACTTACCGGTCTCCCGAGGCTGTTGACCAGGTGCGCCACATAGGTCTCGACGAGTGACTCCTGCACTGTCACTCTGCCGACGCTCGCGCCGGTGGGCCGAGGCCACTCTTCGCCCAGGCGAGACTCGATCGCGTCCTCGAGCGCGTCATCCAGCTTGTTGCCGCCACGGGCAAAGAACTTGATGCCGTTGTCCGGCATCGGATTGTGGCTGGCCGACAACATGACGCCGAGGTCCGCGTCGCAGGCTTCGGTGAGGAATGCGACCCCGGGAGTGGGCAGTACACCGAGCCGTACGACGTTCACCCCCGCACTAGCCAGACCGGCGACAACGGCGGCCTCCAAGAACTCACCTGAGGCGCGCGGATCGCGGCCCACTACCGCGAGCGGCGCGTGTCCATGGAACTCGCCAGTCTCGCCGAGTACGTGGGCTGCTGCGACGGAAAGGCTCAGCGCTAGTTCCGCGGTGAGGGCCTCGTTGGCCTTCCCGCGTACGCCGTCGGTTCCGAAGAGTCGGCCCACTGATCTCTTTCCCGCGACTACCTCTTGCTGTACTGGGGGGCTTTCCGGGCCTTCTTCAGACCCGCTTTCTTGCGTTCCTTGATCCGCGCGTCGCGGGTCAGCAGACCGGCCTTCTTGAGCGCGGCCCGGCTTGCCTCTGCATCGACGGCGTTCAGAGCGCGGGCAACGCCGAGTCGCAAGGCCCCCGCCTGACCGGTCACGCCGCCGCCGTGGATGCGGGCAATGACGTCGTACGAGCCGGCTACCGCAGCGGCAGCGAAGGGCTCGGAAACCAATTGCTGGTGCACCTTATTGGGAAAATAGTCGTCGAGCGTGCGGCCATTGATCGTCCACTGGCCGCTGCCAGGGAAGATGCGGACCCGAGCCACCGCTTCCTTGCGGCGTCCGGTCGCTGCGGCGGGAGCCACAAGGGCCGGGCGACCCGACGGGCCGTGCGACACCTGCGGCGTCGCTTCGGAACGGTAGGCGATCTCACGGGCGTCCTCGACGAACGGGGTGGCCTCGTCCTTGTCGACCGCTTCGGTGGCGGTATCAGTCACTGCGATTGGTTCCTTGCTTCGGAGGTTTCGTGCGTTGTGGTCGATGCGAGGCTACTGCGCGATCTGGGTGATCGTGTACGGCTTCGGCTGCTGAGCGCTGTGCGGATGCTCGGGACCGGCGTACACCTTGAGCTTCCTGATCAGCCTGCGGCTGAGCTTGTTCTTGGGGAGCATCCCCCACACGGCGAGTTCGACGGCCTTGCGCGGGTCGCGGTCAAGCAGCTCGCCGTACGGGACAGACTTGAGGCCGCCGGGCCGGCCGGAGTGCCGGCGGGCGAGCTTGTCGGTGCGCTTGTTTCCGGTGAGAGCGATCTTGGACGCGTTTACGACAATCACGAAGTCTCCGCCATCGACATGAGGCGCATAGGTCGGCTTGTGCTTGCCACGCAGTAGCGTCGCCGCCGTCACCGCGAGCCTGCCGAGCACAACATCATTGGCATCGATGACATGCCAGGACCTGGTGATGTCGCCAGGTTTCGGGCTGTAGGTGGACATGATCGGCTTCCGTTGTGACGCGAGCGAACTCTCTTTGTACGAATGAACCTTGCCGCGTCCAATACCCAGTCATGGCGCGGCGAAGGCACGCGTTGGACGCAACAGCCGACCAGATTACCTGGGCCGACCAGCGCCGGTCAAAGTGGCAATGTGCCAGTGGGCCAAATCATATGGCCCACGACTATTCAGGCATGTGGACCACGCGTAGGTTGTGCGCATGACCGATACGCCCACGGTTGAGACCCCCAAGGCTGACTCCCTGAGCATTCGCGACAACCGTACCGGCCGTGAGTACGAAATCCCGATCAGTGATGGGACCATTCGCGCTGCCGATCTCAAACAGATCGCGGTCAATGGCCAGCCAGGGCTGGCAACTTACGACCCCGGATTCGTCAATACGGCCTCCTGCCGTAGCGCCATCACTTTTATCGACGGCGATCTCGGCATCCTGGAGTACCGCGGCTATCCCATTGAGCAGCTGGCCGAGCACTCCACCTTCCTCGAGGTTGCGTACCTCTTGCTAAACGGCGAGCTGCCAACCCAGGCTCAGCTTGACGAATGGGTCCTCAACATCACCTACCACACCTTCATTCACGAGAACCTGAAGCAATTCATCGAAGGCTTCCGTTACGACGCGCATCCCATGGGGATGCTGATGGCCACGGTCAGTGCGCTGTCGACGTTCTATCCGGCGGCGAGCAAGATCGGCGACCCAGAGAACCGCATGTTGCAGATCACCCGATTGATCGCCAAGATGCCAACGCTCGGAGCATTCGCCTATCGCCATCAGCAGGGCAAGCCGTATGTCTACCCGGACAACTCGCTGTCCTACACTGCCAACTTCTTGGCCATGTTGTTCAAGATGAGCGAGCCGACGTATGCCGCCGATGAACGTCTGGTGCACGCGCTCGAGGTGCTGTTCATCCTGCACGCCGATCATGAGCAAAACTGCTCCACCAACGCCGTGCGGTCGGTCGGCTCATCTCAGGTCGATCCCTACTCGGCCGTCGCCGGTGGTATCGCGGCGCTCTACGGGCCGCTCCACGGTGGCGCCAACGAAGCCGTGCTTGCCATGTTGAAGCGGATCGGTACGACCGACAACATCCCTGACTTCATCGCTGGCGTGAAGGAGGGCAAGGAGAAGCTGATGGGCTTCGGGCATCGGGTCTACAAGAACTACGACCCGCGCGCCAAGATCATCAAGAAGGCCTGCGACGACGTCTTCGAGGTGACTGGCGTCAATCCACTGCTCAAGATCGCCCAGGAACTGGAGAAGATCGCGTTGGAGGACGAGTACTTCGTCAAGCGCAAGTTGTATCCCAACGTCGACTTCTATTCAGGGCTGATCTATGAGGCGTTGCAATTCCCCGCGGAGATGTTCACCGTCTTGTTCGCCATCGGCCGTGCGCCGGGCTGGCTCGCCCAATGGTCGGAGCTTGTTCAAGACAAGGAACAGAAGATCGCGCGACCAAAACAGATTTACACCGGCATTAGAACCAGGGACTTCGTCCCGATCAGCGAACGCTGATCACAAGCCCCTAGTTTGTGTCTGCTCGTGCGGCGCCCCTGAAAAGCTGGCGCCGTCGTCCCTCTTCGCGAAACGAGAAGCATGTTTCGCTTATCGCTCCTCCGATCGCCAGCGGGCGCCTACCGACGCTCGCAGACTTTGGGTTTGGACTTGAACCTACGGCGCTACGTCAGTAGGCGCCAGCTGCGTACGTGGTCCCAACGCATCTCGCGCCACCAGCTACCGGCCCAGGTGTTGTGAGCGAAGCGGTAGAGCATCACCGTGTCGGCGGTGAAGGACGCCGGCGGGATGACACCCAGGCCGTTGACGTAATCCTCAACTTCTTGCCGCAGGTCGGCCCGGATTCGCATCTCGTGTGAGACCAGTGAAATGTAGGGCATCCAGCGGTCCGGCTCGTACAGGTCGGGAGGCAGGCTGTCGCTCGGGCCGAGCAATGGTCGAACGACCGAATCAACTGCGCCAGCAAGATCATTGAATGGCTGGTTCGGCGCGCCGTCAAGCGCCGACATGTCGTAGGTGATCGCAAAATCCCCGAGCCGCCGTATGCCGCCATTCTGTACAGGAAACGCAGGTCTGCGACGCAGCACGAAACCAATGAGCTGTATCAGCTCGGCTAGCGGTACAACGACCGGCAGGCTGCCCGCAAGGGTGATGTGTGGAGGGAACGCGCCTGCCGAAATCAATCCGTACTGAGCTCGCAACTGGCCGGTGATTAGTGTTACAGCCGCACACGTCTTGGGGTCGGGCCTCAGAAACACCCCGAAGCGGAACTGGTTTTCCACCAGTGTTTGTCCTCTCACTGCGCACGACGCGGCCGGCTAATAAGCTTCCGCGTCTGTTGCCCACCGTAGCCAAGCCCAGACACGGCAGCAACGGACCCGCCGTTCTTCGAGGTGGCTGACGTCAAAGATCTTGCGCGTGATACTGAGGAGTCAGCTGCAACTGATCAACACAACTCAAGGAAGTGATCATGGACTGGACCCTGGAGGTTGTCGTACTCCCTGTGAGTGACATCGATCGCTCGATCGCTTTCTATCGCGACGACGTCGGCTTCATACTCGACCATGACACGATCACCCCGCAAATGCACGTGACGCAGCTGACGCCGAAGGGTTCTGGCTGCTCCATCGTGTTCGGTGATGGACCCGGAATGGATGCGATGGCACCCGGCTCCATAAAGGGTCTCCAGCTGGTTGTCGCCGATGCGTACGCCGCACGGGAGGAGTTGCTCAGCCGGGGCGTCGAAGCAAGTGAGATCACGACCTTCGACGAGCGCGATGGCGGGACGTTCTTCGGCTTCGCCGACCCCGATGGGAATACCTGGGCGGTGCAACAGATCAAGGCCCGCGGCGAAAAGCCGCTAATCCCACCCGAGTGGCGCAGCAGGTTTGGCGACTAGCTGCGAGCATCGGAAATGTGGACCTAGGGGGGCCCTGGGCGGTGAACATTGAGGTCTGGCCCGCGACGACGGCACGGTTCGATGATGTTGCCGCGATGCTCGGGCCCAAGAACCCTGATTCCTCGGTGTGCTGGTGCTTGAGCCACCGACTCGACTCCAAGACCAACCGGGCGCTCGTCGGCCGTGCTCGGGGTGAGTACGTGAAGGAACTCTGCGACCGCCCGGTCGCACCCGGCGTCCTCGCTTATGAAGACCTCGAGGTTGTCGGGTGGGCCGCCGTCGCACCCCGGTCCGAACTGCCTTTCGCTCGATCTACCAAGATCCCCCATGTCGATCAGCTGCCGGTCTGGTCGGTGTGGTGTATCCGTGTCCGCCCTGGGCACCGCGGCAAGGGCATCTCGCGCGCCCTGATTGATGGTGCTGTGGCGTACGCCCGCTCACAGGATGCGCCAGCGGTCGAGGGCTATCCCGTGGACAACAAGGGCAAGAAGGTCGACCTCACCATGGCCTATGTGGGCACGCGCAAGCTCTTCGAGGACGCCGGCTTCACCAAAGCTGCGGACACCCGCTCGGTCTCTGGTGGGTTTCCGCGCGTCGTGATGCGGCTGGAGCTCGGCTGACCAACTTCACTGCCCACACTCCTGTCGGAGGTTCTCCGACGGTGCAGCCACCACTCGACGATCAGCAGATTGACGACCCAGCTCACCCAACTCGTCAATCCGATCGCCTGGTCCAGGGCAGCTGGATCGACCTCAGCACCCGTGTAGATCTCGGGCACAAAGACCGCAAAGGCGACAGGCATCCAGAACCTGAAGGCCACGATGGAGAAGGCCAGGGCGACACTGCGCAGCATCCATTGCCGGTGATCAGCAAAACGGCGCCTTCGGATCGCACGGAAGCCGGCCAACGTGGTGCGCACCATGCAAGCCCATCGGAGAGATGATCATGACGCAGATCGATGCGCTGAGCGCAGCAGTGACATAGACGCGGCCACTCCAGCGATGAATCGCGGGATGGGACCGGCGAAGCCACGGCCACACCTGAAGGCAGGCTGCCAACAACGCTACGGAACCGAGGAAGATGTGCGTGACCAGCAGTGGGTAGTAGCTGGCGTGCGGTGGCATCGACTGGATGCGGGCACGCGCTGGGTCAAGGGCCAGATAGGGCGGCACCGCATACCCGATGAAGATCACCGTCAGCAGCACAAGTGGCACGACCCAGGGTCGGCGGACCAGCGGTGTCTGCACCGCAAGCCGACGATCAGCTGTTGGGGAGGTCGTACGACTCAGCTCGTCGGTGGACATGTCAGCAAGCATGGTGATCACAGCGGCTCCGCGCACTGATGCCTGCCGTAGACCTGCGGTTCGGGTTAACCCCAGCAACGGCTGTGAGTGTCGGTGCTGCTCACCGCATCCGCTCGACCCGCGTCTCGTCCCAGATCGGCTCTGTCGACTCGTAGACGCTGCCATCGCCGCCGAAGATCAAGAACCTGTCAAAACCGCGCGCGAACCACCGGTCATGGGTGACTGCGATCACTGTGCCCTCAAAAGGATTGAGCCCCTGCTCCAGTGCCTCGGCGGACTCCAAGTCCAGATTGTCGGTCGGTTCATCGAGGAGCAACAGCGTCGCACCACTCAGCTCGAGCAGCAGGATCTGCAAGCGTGCCTGCTGACCGCCCGACAACGACTCGAATCGCTGTTCGGCTGCCTTGGCCAGCTCGTATCGGTCGAGCTTGCGGGACGCCTCTTCGCGCCCCATGCCTACTCGGTGATCATCACCGCGGTGCAAGATCTCGAGCAACGTACGACCGAGCAGCTCGGGATGATGGTGGGTCTGAGCAAACCAGCCGGGCCGTACCCGCGCACCGAGCTTCGCCTTGCCAGTATGGGGAACCGGGGCGATGTCAAGATCACTGACGGGCTGGTGCTCACGATCAGGATCGGAGCCACCGAGGGCCAGCAGACGGAGGAATTGCGACTTGCCCGAGCCGTTCGACCCCAGCACCCCAACCCGATCGCCGAACCAGATCTCGGCATCAAACGGCTTCATCAGCCCGGTCAGCTCGAGATTGTCGATCACGACCGCGCGTTTACCGGTACGCCCTCCACTCAGCCGCATCGACACCCTCTGTTCCAGTGGCACCGCTTGAGGCGGTCCGGCCTCCTCGAACTTGGCCAGCCGGGTCTGAGCAGCCTGGTAGCGGGAGGCCATTCCGGAGTTGTACGCCGCCTTGTTCTTGTACATCAGCATCAGCTCCCGCAGCTTCGCGTGCTCCTCGTCCCAGCGCCGCCGTAGCTCCTCGAGGCGGGCGAACCGGTCGCGGCGAGCGGCCGCGAGCGTCGCGAAACCGGACCCGTGGATCCACACCGAGTTGCCCGCAGCGCCCAGTTCCAGCACAGCGATGGTCTTCGCCGTTTGAGCCAACAGCTCGCGGTCGTGACTCACGACGAGCACCGATTTCTGGGTGCTCTGCAGCTGGGTCTCCAACCAGCGCTTGGCCGGCACATCCAAGAAGTTGTCCGGTTCGTCAAGGAGCAGTACCTCGTCCGGGCCACGAAGCAAGGCCTCCAGGGCCAGCCGCTTTTGTTCACCTCCCGACAGCGTGCCGATTTCACGCCACTTGGCCTGGTCATAGCTGATGCCAAGAGCCTCGGTGCAGCTGGCGTCGAAGATCACTTCGGCGTCGTACCCGCCCGCGTCGGCGTAGTCGGCCAGGGACTGCGCATAACGCAGCTGGATCTGTTCGCGGTCGTCCTCCATCAGCTGCAGCTCCAGCCGATCAAGTTCGGCCATTGCCCCACGCAGTGCAGGAGGCGAGAGCGAGAACAGCAGATCGCGTACCGACGTCGATGCGACGGATCGCTTGGGATCTTGGGAGCCCCGGATGCTCCCAATGAACTGACGCATCACGCCCAAGCCGCCGCTCCGGGAGACCGAGCCGCTGGTCGGCATCAGATCACCAGCGATGATTTTCAGCAGCGTGGTCTTGCCCGCGCCGTTGGGTCCAACCAGGGCGACTATGGAACCCTCACCAACGCGGAAGGACACATCGTCGAGCAGCACCCGACCGTCGGGCAGGTGATAGCCAACCCCGGCAAGCTCGACGTGTCCCATGGTCGGCCATGCTAGGCGCGACCTGATCACGAAGCGATTTCATTTCCCCTGCTGCGGGCCCGGTCCCCGCTCGCACGGACCCCCACGGACCCGGCCGCAACCTATATTCACGTAGGTTGCGTGCGGTCTGCACAGTTTGCAACATCTGCAGACCGCCAGGAAGCTACGTAAACATAGGTTGCTGACAGCGATCCTGGGTGAATGGCGTCAGGCGGCGAGCAGCATGGCGAGCGCGGCCGTATCGGCGTTCCCCTGGGGGTCGATGCCCACCTTGCTGATCAGCTGCGTCACCGTCCCGTCGACGTCGGCCTCCACCCAGGCAGCGCGATGGTCAAGTCCGAGGTACGGCAGGCCAGGCAGGAAGACGCAGCCCGATGCCACGTTGTACTCGGGAACGCTCGCGAGCGTGCTCGACGGCGGGTGCAGCACGATCAGCCCGGGCGGGTGATGCTCCGCGAAATGTCCGGGACGCAGAGGATGATCACCCAGCAGTTGCCCCTCGGCGACTACCAGGCCGACTGCCCCCGGGTGCGGCTGCTCCGGCACTTCCTCGCGCACTCGGAAAACGGTGCTCGTCGGCAACAACCCCGGAACGGCAGCCATTTGGACGGCAAGCACCAAGAAGCGTGCCCACTCGACGGTGTCGTTGGGCCAGCGCCCCATCAACATGAACCCATACAGCGATCCATCGGCTTGCAGCGGTGCAACCTCGATCGACGATGGCCGAAAGCCATCCATGATGACCTCCCAACTCGCTGCGTACGTGCAGCACCGTGGTGGTACGTCGTTGATCACCAGCCGAGCTTGGCTCAATGGTCCCCACGCAGGCGTTAGCAGACAAGGGGGTGGGAGTGCTAAGTCAAGGGTCAGTAACAAGATCGGTACGTGATTGTTGTGCTCGAGCCATCGGGAGTCTCAATTCCGCCCGCGTATTCCACGGAGCCTCCACCGCGGTGAGTTCGACGGTACCGCCGGCTCGAATGACAAGCTCGCGGACAATGGCCAGGCCAAGCCCTGCACCCCCTGAGTTCCGACCTCGCGCGTCATCGAGCCTGGTGAAGCGCTCAAAGACCCGCTCACGATCTTCCGGCGCAATGCCTGGGCCGTCGTCGCTAACGCTGATCACAGCCCGCATCTGATCAACTCGGGTGGCCACCTCCACCTGGGTACGCGCGTGCCGCACCGCATTGTCAACCAGATTCCCAACCGCCCGATGCAGCTCGCCAATATCAACCTTGATCATCACCGGCTCATCGTTGGCCACGAGTCTCACCGGGACTCGAGCATCCGGGTACGCCGCAGCGACCTCGGCAACAAGATCGCGAGCATCGACAGCGGTCAATCGTGCCGGTGGCCTCGTGTCGGCGTCCGCCCGTGCCAAAAGCAGCAGGTCGTCGACAAGTCCAGACAGCCGCTTGACGTCTGTCATGAGGTCGCTGGGCAAGGTGCCGCCATCGCCAAGTCGCCCGGCGACCTCGAGCTGCGCCTGGATGCTGGCCAGCGGGCTACGCAACTCATGAGCCGCATCCGCGACAAACGAGCGCTGCCGTTCCTGGGCGTCAGCCAGCCGATCAAGCATCTCGTTGAGCGTGACCGCGAGAGCGCGGATCTCGTCTGCGGCCGACGGTACTGGGAGCCGTTCGCTCCTGGCCGGGCCTCGGATCCGGCCCGTTCGGCTGATCTCCTCGGCCCCGGCGCGGAGCTGCTCCACCGGCCGCAGTGTCCAGCCGATCACCCGCCACGCGATTGCGCCCAGAGCCCCGAGCAGCAGCGGAAACGTGATGAGCAGCGCGTTCCGGAGCGCCGTACGCGTGGCCAGCACATCGCCGAACGGCAGACCGACGATCACGCTGACCTGTGCACCTGGCGGTCCTGCCTGGATGGCTTGGACACGCAGCGGTCCTGAGGCGCCGACGCGTACGCCGGCCACGACGACCGCCTCTCCCGTCAGGGCCGTTGCGAGCTCATCCCCCCGCAGCAGCGGCGTCAGCCGGTCGGCTGTCACTGAACCGCCGATCACCCGTTGTTGGGCGTCCACCACCTGGACCACCTGAGCGCCAGACACGGGAATGGGGTTGGGCAGCCGGTTCTCATTGACCAATGCGGCAACCTCCTGAGCACTGCCCAGGGCCTCGTTGTCCAGCGTGCGATTCACGGTGTAGGTCAGTGCGCCGAAGAACGCCAGACCGCCCATGATCAACGCGATACCTACTCCGGCGAGCCCGATGATCATCAGGCGAGCCCGCAGGCTCAACGTCCAGAATCGCTTCACGTGCTGGGTTCCGTTCTCACGCCACCAGGCGGTAACCGACGCCGCGTACGGTGATCAAACGATCATTCCCGATCTTGCGCCGCAGGTAGCCGACATAGACCTCCACAGCATTGGGGGCGACGTCGGCGGCGCTGTCCCACACATGGTCCAGGAGCTCGGCCTTGCCGATCACCCGACCGGCGTTGCGGATCAGATACTCCAGCAGCACGTACTCGCGGGGCGTCAGGTCGGCCGGCACGTCCTTCACCCAGACCTCGCGGCTTGCGGGGTCTAGCTTCACATCTCCCGCGCTGATGACGACAGGCCGGGCTCGTGCGCCCCGTCGCAGCAGCGCGCGGATCCGAGCCAGCAGAACGACGAATGAAAACGGTTTCGTCAGGTAGTCGTCAGCGCCGTCGTCGAGAGCGTCGGCCTGGTCGTACTCACCATCCTTGGCCGACAGCATCAGCACTGGAACCCAATTTTCCTGAGCACGCAGTCGGCGTACCACCTCATATCCGGAGAGCCCAGGCAGCATGACGTCCAATACGACGGCGTCGAAGTCGCCGTGCTGAGCCAACCGGAGGCCAGCTGTCCCGTCTGTCGCGCTCTCCACCACGAATCCTTCGGCCGCGAGCCCGCGCCGCAACGCGGCAACCATCCGCTCCTCGTCGTCGACCAACAGAACCCGCACACGCCCAGTATCGGCTGCGAGCGTCGTGGGTTCTTGCAGGTGCGCGGAGCACCTCAGGGTTCTCACAGTGAGCGAAGGCAACAATTGACGTATGCGGATCTTTGACTCCAAACCAGCGATGCGCTTACTGGCGCCGCTGGCCTTCATACTCGTCGTGGCGGGAACCGGCTTCGTCGCCGCCACCGCGAGTGCGGAAAAAAGATTGCCAACCCGGACACCGCAGGAGCTGCTCGTTGACCTCCAGCAGGCCAGAACCGACGGGCTGTCCGGCACCGTCGTCGAACGTGCTGATCTCGGCATTCCCGCCATTCCCGGCGCGGATGGACGGGACAACGCCGAGCTCACGTCCCTGATTTCAGGCACCCACACGCTCCGCGTGCGATATTCCGCGCCAGACAAGGCACGCCTCGCGGTGCTCGGCACCTACAGCGAGTACGACCTCATCAGAAACGGCAAAGACGTCTGGACCTGGTCCAGTAAAGACAATGCGGCCACCCATCGCACGGTGACCGCGGAGCCCGGAAGCACACCGTCCGAGACGCCAAAGACACCAGAGGAAGCTGCCAATAGGGTGCTCAAGGCGCTTGAGCCGACCACCACCGTGACGACTGACAGTTCCGTCGAGGTTGCCGGCCGCCCCGCGTACGAGCTGGTACTCGATCCAAACGACTCCAACTCCTTGATCAGCCAGGTTCGGATCGCGATCGACGGCGATGCCAAGCTCCCGCTACGCGTACAGGTGTTCGGGACGGATAACAAGATCGTGTTCGAGGTTGCGTATACGTCGGTGGACTTCACCCGGCCCGATGATGCTGAGTTCGTCTTCAATCCGCCGCCGGGAGCCAAAGTGACAGAGGTCCAACCGAGCGACAAGACGCCGAGCGCGCAAGATCGCAAGCAGTCGCAGGACGCGAGGAAAGCGACGACAGTCGTCGGCAGCGGCTGGACTGCAGTGGCGGTCACCAAGGTAGGCGACCTTTCGAACAGCCAGAGTGATCAGCAACTCAAGGCGTTCCTCAGCAAGCTGCAGCCGGTGCAGGGGTCCTGGGGTTCGGGACGGCTGCTCGCCGGTACTGCCTTCTCCGCCGTGTGGACCGACGATGGCCGGCTTGCTGTCGGCGCGGTACGGCCAGACGTGATCTACCAGGCGCTCAACAGGTGACATCTGCGCCTGCCGATTCCGCCCCCGTTCTCACCAGCGGGCTCACCAAGCGGTTCCGGCGCCATACCGCCGTGGACCGCATTGGCCTGGAGGTCCCGGACGGTGCGGTCTACGGCTTCTTGGGCCCCAACGGCTCCGGCAAAACCACCACGATCCGGATGCTTCTCGGCCTGATCTCGCCGACGGCTGGCGAAATTTCGCTGCTGGGCTCTCCGATGCCGGCTGGCGCCCGTACCGCACTTCGGCGCATCGGTTCCCTGGTGGAGGGGCCGGCTTTCCACCCCTACCTGTCCGGGCGTGCCAACCTCGCCAGGTTGGATGCCGCCGATCGCTACAGCGACCCACGGACTTCCAGGGTGCGGATCGACGCCGCCCTCGACCGGGTCGGCTTGCTGGCTGTTGCTGAGAAGCGCTACCGGGCGTACTCGCTGGGCATGCGTCAGAGATTGGCGATCGCGAACTCACTCCTGATGCCGCGTGACCTGCTGGTGCTGGACGAGCCCACCAACGGGCTCGACCCACAAGGCACGCGGGAGGTCCGGCACCTCATCAGCGAGCTTGCCAGCGACGGCGCTACTGTGCTGGTCTCCAGCCACCTGCTTGCCGAGGTGGACCAGATCTGCAGCCACGTTGGGGTGATGTACGAGGGCAGGCTGGTGGCGCAGGGGCCGCTGAACGAGCTGCGGGCCAGCACGACGCAGACGGTACGTGTCGACACCGACCGGACCGAGGACGCGGCGCGGGTGCTGACCGAGCTGGGTCTGAGCGAGATCGCGAGCTCGTCGGGATACGTGACCGGAACGCTGGGTGACGTGGCGATCGAGAAGATCGTTCCCAACCTGGTCAATGCGTGCGTACCGGTGCTCGGGTTCGCAGTGCTGCGGCCAAGCCTTGAGGATGTGTTCGTGTCCCTCACTGGGGAGGGCTTCGATGTCAGCGGCTGAGGTCCTTGCCGTCGCGAACCAGCCTCGGGCGCGGGTGTCCACCCGATTCCTCCGGTCGGAGCTCAAGATCATCTTCGGTCGCCGGCGCAACATCGCCGGACTCGGTGTGCTCGCGGCAGTTCCGGTGATCTTGGCAATCTCGGTACGCGTCTCCTCGGGGAGCCAGGGCGCCGGTCCAGACTTCATCATCGGGATCACTGGCAATGGGTTGTTTGTGGCCTTCGCGGCGCTCGCCCTGGAGTTGCCGCTGTTCTTGCCGTTAGCAGTCAGCGCCATCTCGGGCGACGCGGTCGCAGGCGAGGCCAACCTCGGTACCTTGCGCTATTTGCTGGCGATTCCAGCGGGCCGCACCCGGCTGCTTGTGATCAAGTACGCCGCAATTGTGATCTTCGCTCTCGTGGCGACACTCCTGGTGGCGCTCGTCGGGTCGATCATGGGCCTCGCGCTCTTCGGCGCCGGCGACATGACCCTGCTCTCCGGTACCCAAACCTCGCTGGCCGACGGGGTGTGGCGGCTGGTCTTGAGCTCGCTGTACCTTGCGGCAGGGTTCGCGGCACTGGGCGCGATCGGATTGTTCGTCTCGACTCTCACTGAGCAGCCGATTGGCGCGACCATCGCGATCGTGCTGGTGAATGTGATGATGTTCATCCTCGACTCAATCTCCCAGTTGGACTGGCTGCACCCCTGGCTGCTGACGCATTGGTGGACCGCATTCGGTGATCTGCTTCGAGATCCCATTGCCACCGAGTCGATTCAGCGCGGACTGATCACAGCCCTGGTGTATGCCGGAGTCTTCTGGCTCGCCGCGTGTGCGAGGTTGTCAACCAAGGACATCTCGAGCTAGTTCGAAGCCCGCTCCAAACGGCAGCGCATGATGTCCGGCTATATTTGCCAAGATCATGATGGGGTCGGCTGTGGAACGGGCGGAACTGCGCGGGCGGCGGGAAGTTGTCTCGTTTGTGCGACGCAGTAACCGCATGCGCCCTAACCAGCGGCGCGCGTGGGAGACCTACCGGGAACGCTTCGTCCTCGATGTGCCTCGGCTCGGCACTTCCACATCGATCCACCCGGCCGCCTCCGTGGATCTCGTTGCGGCGTTCGGGCGCAATGCGGATCTGATCGTGGAGATCGGGCCCGGCGCTGGCGAATCCCTGATTGCGATGGCGGCGGCTCGCCCGCAAGCCAACCTTCTGGCCCTCGAGGTTTACCAACCCGCCATCGCGCGAATCCTCGCTCAGCTGGCAAAGACCGGCCTTGAGAATGTCCGGATCGTCGAGGCAAATGCGGTGGCCGCCTTGGAGTATCTGCTATCAGCCCGATCGGCCGACGAGATCTGGTTGTTCTTTCCTGATCCCTGGCACAAGGCGCGCCATCACAAGCGCCGGCTGTTGACTCCCGAGTTCGCTGCGCTGACTGCTTCTCGGATGAAGTCGGGCGGAATCTGGCGGATTGCGACCGACTGGGCTGACTATGCCGATCGGATCCGTGAGGTCATGGACAGCAATCCATCCTTCGCCAATGCGCATCCCGACGGCTGGGCGCCGCGGTGGGCCGCGCGGCCGATCACCCACTTCGAGCAACGAGGGCTGGACGCGGGGCGTCAGATCTTCGACCTTGCCTATCGCCGTGTTGGCTGAACCGGCCGAACCGTCCAAGGTCCGGTGGCGGCTCGACCTCAGCTACGACGGGACGAGCTTCTCAGGCTGGGCGGCTCAGGCCGGATTGCATACCGTGCAGGGCGAGCTGGAGAGCTGGATCACCCGAGTCCTGCGCCTAAAAGAGCCCGTCCAACTGGTTTGCGCCGGTCGGACCGACGCCGGAGTGCACGCCCGAGGCCAAGTCGCCCATCTTGACCTGGATCCGACGGTGATCAGCGACGGTGGCGATGCGTTGACCAGGCGGCTCAACAAAGTGCTGGACGGCGATTGTGTGGTGCGCCGGATCTCAGCGGCTCCGCCCGGTTTCGACGCCCGGTTTGCAGCGATCTGGCGGCGCTATGTCTATCGACTGTGCGATGCAGGCGTGCCGCCGGATCCGCTCTACCGCTATCACATTGCCCAAGTACGCCTCGAAGTCGATCTTGCTCAGTTGAACGAAGAGGCCGCACCTTTGCTTGGCCTGAGGGACTTCGGCGCTTTCTGTCGTCGGCGGGAGGGGGCAAGCACGATCCGGACCCTCCTCGAGCTGGCGAGTCGGCGCGTACCATCCGGTCCGATGGCTGGTGTCATCGAGTGCAACGTACGCGCTGATGCGTTCTGTCACTCGATGGTGCGATCGCTCATCGGGGCACTGATCGCTGTAGCCACTGGTCAGCGTGATCATGAGTGGTTGGCTGCGATCACTGAGCGAGGGGTCCGCGACCCTACGATCACGGTGATGCCGGCGGCCGGACTGACCCTGGAAGAGGTCGGCTATCCGGCTGATCATGAATTGGCGGTGCGCGCACTCGAAGCCCGCGCCATGCGGCAGGCAAGTCGATCATGACACCGCGAGAGCCCTCCCAGTACTTCAGTGAGCAGCCCGGCGGCACTGAGGTTCGGCGTACTATCACGGCGCGCATCTGGGGACGAGAGCTGCCGTTGATTACCGCAAGCGGCGTGTTCGCTGCCGATGGTCTCGATCGCGGCACTGCCGTGCTGTTGCGCGCATCACCGATACCACAGGGAAGCCCGCGGATCCTCGACCTTGGCTGTGGGTACGGCCCGATCGCGCTGGCCCTGGCCGTGGACTGTCCTGGCGCGCTCGTGGACGCGGTTGATGTAAACGAGCGGGCGCTTGCTCTGTGCCGGGACAACGCGGAGGCGCTCGGTGTTGCGGACCGCGTACTGGCGCTGCGGCCGGACGAGGTTGATCCTGAAGCGCGCTACGACGAGATCTGGTCCAACCCTCCAATCCGAATCGGCAAGCAGGCTTTGCATGAACTGCTGCTCTCCTGGCTTCCCCGTCTTGCACCCGACGGTGTCGCACGTCTGGTGGTGGGCAAGAACCTGGGTGCGGACACCCTGCAGCGGTGGCTGATTGAGCAGGGTTACACGTGCGAGCGCGCAGCCTCAGCCAAAGGCTTCCGGGTGCTGCTGGTCCGCCGCTAACACTGGAAACATCACTCCAGCGGAAACTCCCGACGCCTTCTTACGCTCAGCAAGAGTGACCTTGGGCCGCCTGGAGTGAAGTTTCCAGCGTTCCAGTCAGGCAGCCACCCCTCAGCCGAGAGGGCCGCGACTCACGAACTTGAATCAAGTTCAAAGGGAGACCTGCTGATCTAATGTCAGGCGGTCTTTTCGGAAACGGCAAGCATGGCCTCCGGCCAGCGCCGGTCCAGGATCCGGCCACCTTGCGCGATCCCAATCCGCAGCACGATGAATCCGCAGAGCAAGCCAACCGGGAGGGTCAAGTAGCCCACCCACGGCGTGTAGAACGACCAAACCACCAATGCAATCGTTGGCAGCGTCAAGATCAATGTGCCAATCATGGTCACTGCGAAGGAGAGCAGCGACGGCAGGCCTCCGGCGTTGCCCACGCCGAAGGGGTTGGCCCCTGGTAGAGGCGCCGGCCACTGCCACAGGGTTCCCACCAGGCAACCGACGCCAAGGCCGGTGAGCATCAGGGCGAACGTGAGACCAACCGCCGGTACCAGCAAATGCCACTCGCCCGTGGTGATCATGGCGACACCAAGCAAGATCACGATCAGTGGAAGATAGATCGTCATTGTTGACATGACCCGTCCAGCACGATCCTCCGCACCACTGATGCCGGCAGAGATGTGAAGCCAGAGCGCGGTGCCGTCATAGGACAGATCCTGCGCGAGGCTGAGTCCCACGAGAAGCCCAAGGAGCGTCGGCGCAAACGCAGCAATGGCGGCGATCCCCTCAGGATTCACGCGCTGAGTGACGATGAGCACGATCGGGGCGATGAGGAAACCAGCAATTCCTGCCAGGTAGCGAGGATCGCGTCGCCAATAGCGCAACGTACGACCCGCCACGCCACCCGCCGGAGTCGCCGGAAAGAACCGCTCGACGGCAGTCGAATCGCTCACCTTGGTGCCTGTTCCGCCGCGTTCAATCGGCGAGACCAGCCCGGCCGCGAGGAAGTGACTCCAAGCCATCCAAAGCAACCCGACCAACGCGGCGGCCAGCATGAAGTGGATGGCAGCCACCAGCCACGCGCTGCGTGAGACGTCGGCCGGAATCGCCCAAGCCCACCCGAAGGGTGTCCATGCGGCGACCGTCGCGAGATCGGCCAAGCTACGCCGCAAGTCGCCGATCTCAGCGTTCACGAAGGCGCTGATCAGGTTGCCCCCGATCCCCAGCGCTACCCCGAAGAGAGCCAGCCCCACAAACGCAAGATCACGAAACCGTCGCGACCCGAGGAAGGATGCGAACGCAGCGGTCGCTGCTCGGGAGAGCAGGAAGCACGTCACGACACCAATCGGGACCGCGATTAGCGCTGCCAGGGTCAGCGGCACCGTGTGCGCCCAGCTGATCACCAGGCCTACTGCAACCAGGACTGTGGCCACCCCAGGTGCGCTGATCAGACCAGCCACCAGCAGTCCCGGCAACAGCTCTCGGGAACGCACGGGCAGCAGTGCGAACTTGGCGGGATCGATCGTTTCGTCCACACCGAAGACCAGCATTGACATCAGCAGCCAACCCAGCGTCAGCGCGGCGTATGCGACCACCGTGACATCGGCGGTCAGGGCGAGCGATGTGAATCGCAGCCCGACAAGGCCGGCGAGTACCAGGGACACGACACCTAGCGCGTAGATCATTGCGATGATCAGTCCGACAGTCCGCCAGGTGCTGCGCTTCAGGCTGTTCCTCAGCAGCGTCAGCTTGAGCCGGACGAGGAGCGCAACCACGCCAGCGACTCCTCTCCCGCTGCTGTAAAGCCCACCAGATCCAAGAACCGCTGCTGCAGGCTGGACCCGGCCCGTACCTCATCGAGGGTGCCCGCAGCGAGCACCCTGCCGTGTGCAACAACCGCCAGATCGTCGCAAAGGCTCTCCACCAGCTCCATCACGTGGCTGGACATGACGACCGTGCCGCCGGCACGGGCGTAGTTGCGCAGGATCGAGCGAATGGCTTCGCCGGACACCGGGTCGACGGCCTCGAAGGGCTCGTCCAAGATCAACAGCCGGGGCGCGTGGATCAGCGCGCAGGCGAGTCCGATCTTCTTCGTCATGCCTGCTGAGTACTCCACCACCAGAGTGTCTCGATCGTCAGCCAGAGCGAGCGCATCCAGCAGCTCCGAAGAGCGGCTGGCGAGCTCAGCTGGAGGCACCCTGCGCAATAGACCGACGTAATGCAACAACTCCGCCCCGCTCAACCGGTCGAAGAGACGGAGCCCATCAGGCAACACCCCCATCAGCGCCTTTGCGCCGGCTGGGTCAGTCCAGACGTCATGATCAAGCACTCGCGCCGTGCCGGCGTCCGGCCGCAGCAAACCAGTGGCCATCGACAAGGTGGTCGTCTTGCCGGCACCGTTCGGCCCGACCAGCCCGAACATGCAACCGCGACGCACGTCGAGGTCGAGGTGATCAACTGCCCGCTTGGGTCCGAACGACTTGCAGAGCCCGACAAGGGAGAGCGCGGCACTCACGCCGCAGCTCGCGGCTCACACCAGCACTCCCGCGCGTGCGTCACAATGCCCAGTCAAACACAGCACCGAAACCTGCTGGTATTCCTTCGGTCCGACCCGAGGGGCGCGCGCCGGCTCGACAATCCCTGGTCGTAGCATGAGCGTCAGTTTGACTCCTGATCCCGCACCACGAGCCGAGAGGACTGCAATGGCTGCCTACGAACTGCCCGATCTTCCTTACGACTACGGCGCATTGGCACCTCACATCTCCGGCGAAATTATGGAGCTGCACCACGACAAGCACCACGCCACTTATGTCAAAGGCCTGAACACTGCATTGGAGAAGCTCGAGGAGGCGCGCGAAAGCGACTCGTTCGATACCGTGGCCGGGCTGGAGAAGAACCTCGCCTTCAACCTTGGCGGACATATCAACCACTCGGTGTTCTGGCCCAACATGTCACCCGATGGCGGCGACAAGCCGGTCGGTGACCTGGCCGCGGCAATTGATGATTACTTTGGGAGCTTCGACAAATTCCGCGCGCATTTCGAGGCCAACGCCACCGCCATCCAAGGCTCTGGTTGGTCGATGCTCGTCTGGGACACGCTCGGCCAACGGCTGAACATCGTGCAGCTCTACGACCAGCAGTCCAACCTCCCGCTGGCCCAGATCCCGATCGTGTTACTCGACATGTGGGAGCACGCGTTCTATCTGCAGTACAAGAACGTCAAGGGTGACTACGCCAAGGCATGGTGGAACGTGGTCAATTGGGCCGATGCACAAGCCCGCTTCTCCGCTGCCAGGGCGCAGACCGCGGGGCTGATCGCTCCTCAGTGATCGACTCCTAAACTAGGGCGCCAGCCTGCTGCGATTCCAGGTCAGTTCAGCGCGCCGGTAGAGCAGCCGGTCGTGCATCCGGCTCGGCTGACCTTGCCAGAACTCGATCATGGTCGGAATCACCCGATAGCCGCCCCAGTGCTCAGGGCACGGCACCGTGGTGTCTTGGAACCGGCGCTCAGCGGCCGCGTACGCCCGGGTCAGCTCCTCAAGCGAGGCGAGGGTCTCGGACTGCTCAGACGCCCAGGCAGCGAGCTGTGATTCTCGAGGTCGGGTCGCGAAATAGGCCTCTGACTCGGCGCGGGGCACAAGTTCTGCGGTCCCCTCGGCCCGGACCTGGCGATGCAGGGGGTACCAACCGAAAAGCAGGGCGACGTTCCGGTTCCGGCTCAACTCGCTGCCCTTTCGCGAGTTGTAGTTGGTGAAGAAAGTGAAACCCTCGTCCGAGACATTCTTGAGCAGCACAGTCCGAGTCGATGGCTGGTCGTCGACGCAGGTAGCGATCACCATCGCGGTCGGCTCCGGCAGCTCTCCTCGTTCCTTCGCGAGGAGGGCGTCGGCCAACCAGGCGTCGAACAGCACGAACGGATCGGCTGGCGCAGCCGACTCCAAAAGGTGGTCACCCTGGTAGTCCGTGCGCTCGTCGTACAGATCTTGCATGTGAGCCAGTCTGGCGCAAGAATTTCGAGCCTGTCAGAATCCAGCTGAGCTCTTTCAGCTGCGAGCGTCGGCAATAGCGCGCGGATCCACAGCGCGATGCGCGAGCAGCTCAAAATTAAGACGGTTTGCGGGCAAGGGCGACGACCATCCCGGCAACAAGCGCCACGAAGGCAGCCAGCCCAATGGCTAAGAGCGTTCCCTGCTGGCCTTGGCCGAGGGTGGCCTCGTCCTCGGGTACGTCGGTCTCCGCGCTTGTCTCGGTGCTGGGGGTTGGCGTCGGGATTGCCTCGCTGGGCACTGCCATGGAGTACACCTTGGACTTCTTGCCCTCGCTGCCAACCAGCAGGGATTTCCCGTCCAGGCTGAGGGTCAGCGACTCCGCCTGCGGCTGATCGGGGATGGGCGCACTGGCCACGACTTCGTAGCTGGTTGCGTCGATGACCTCCACCGAGCGGTAGGTCAGCAGCGCGATCCTGTCCCCGCCGGGCAGGAAGGTCCCGTCGGTGACACTGGATGGCGCCGAACCGACCTCCTCAAGGTCGTTGACGCCCTGACGGTCCAGTTTGGCCGGAGCCTCGTAAATGGCAGCCTTCCGCCCCTTTGTCACGATGAACAGCCGCCCAGAATCATTGACGAGTAGCGTCTCGGCGTTTTGTGGTGCATCTGGATAGCGGAAGTCGTACGCGTGATAGGTCACTGTCAGACCATTGGCCCTGGGATTTTTGAAGACATAGACGCGAACGAGCCGCCGCCGGTCGTTGTTGTCGCCGATATCGGCAACATAGAGGCGGTCCTCGTGCACCGCCACGGCCTCGACATCGCGAGGTTGGGCACGAAAGTTGAGGGTGCCCTGAACCGTACCGTCGAGCCCGATGCCGTACGCGACGCCGCGGTCGCCCGAGTCGTTGACTGTCCAATAAAGATTGCCGGCCGGGTCGACGGCGAGCCCGGAGGATTCTGCAATACGGGCGTCCTTGATGGTGAAGGCGACGGTGTCCTCGGCTCCGGCGACCGTCGGAATCCCAAGGAACACGACGGCCAACAACAGCAGCCCGAGGCGGCTCGCCGCGCGCATCAGTGCCATCGTGCTCGATCCTTTTCAGCAATCCTTGCGCATGGAGGCGTACGCGCCCGGGGGCTTTACCGTAACCAATTCCAGGCGGCGACGACGACCACAATCAGGATTAGGCCGCCGAGTACGCCGGAAACGATGAGCCGACGTACCCGTGGGTTCATGGGCCCAGGATAGGGCGGCCGACACCTGTGATCGCGAAACTTCCGCATCATACTCTGCACTCGATTACGGTGTGAGCCATGGGTGAGCTTCGCTTGTATGCCGTTGGCATCGATGAGGTTCGCGGCATGTTCGGAGCGTCCCCGCAGGTCGCTGAGCACTTACGTGAGGTGGCGCGCCGGGCCTTCGCCCCGCCTGCTGTGGAGGCTCGCAGCGGGCTCCTGTCCAAGCTGGGACCCATCTTCAAACGGGTACCTGCGACACCTGTGATCTCCCCCACGCAACCCGAGCCGCACGATGTCGAGGTATTGCTGGCCGGGGCTTACGTACCGCCCGATCGGACCGGAGCTACCTGGCGGCTACTCGAGACTCTGGTTCAGGGCATCGCCTGGGGCTCGACGCGGATGAGCCTGACGCCACAGTCGCTTGATGATCTTGACTTCGCGCTGGCGCGTGGCGGGGTCTCGGCGTCAGTAGGGCTGCACCACCTGCTGAATAGCACGATGAGCCTCAATCTGATCCCGGTGCAAGGGCTGACGGTTGGCTGGCACCCGCATCACAAAGCATTAGCCATGGCGGCGGCCTACCGGTCGGCGATCCAGGACATCAAGACCAAGGAACAGCGAGAGATGATCAAATCGCTGACCAGCTGGCTCGATGGCTTCCTGCCTTGGGCGCAGGTCGCCGCATCCCTAGGTCGTCCGGTGCCTGACCTGGTTGGGTTTTGGGCGAGCTGACAGCCAGAGCCTTCAAGAACAACCTCACCGTCGAGCCTCACCCACAAGCTCTGCACAGGTTCCCGGCGGTCTGCACATGTTGCAACCTGTGCAGACCGTCAGGAGCTCCGTGAACGTAGCTTTCGGCAAGGGAAGAGGGGCTAGGCGATGGCAATCACCAGGAGGAGGTCGCCGCCTTCCACTTGCTGTACCGAGGCAATCGCGAGTCGCTGCACCACACCTGAGACCGGCGCGGTGATCGAGGCCTCCATCTTCATGGCCTCAATCGTGGCAACGGTCGCTCCAGTCTCGACCTGATCGCCCTCGGTCACGGTGACAGTCACCACCCCGGCGAACGGTGCAGCGACATGGCCCGGCTTGGTCGGGTCCGCGCGCTCGGCAGTCTTGACATCGACCTTGATCGACTTGTCGCGCACCCGAATGGGCCGCAATTGGCCGTTGAGGGTACACATCACGGTGCGCATGCCTCGTTCGTCGGCGCTGCCGATCGCCGTCAGTCCGAGAATCAGGCTGACGCCTTTGCCGATCTTGGCGACGTGCTCCTGGCCCGGCTGCAGCCCATAGAGGAAGTCGAGAGTGTCGAGCCGGGAGACATCACCATATGTTGTCCGGTTGGCCAGGAACTCTTTGGTCGGCCCGGGAAACAGCAGGCGGTTCAGCGTGGCCTGCCGTACCTGGCCTTTGTCATCAAGATCAGCTGAGTCTTCGCTTGAGAGCTCGACGTCGCGCACCGGCACGGTACGACCCTGCAACGCCTTGGTCCGGAACGGCTCCGGCCAGCCGCCGGGGGGATCGCCCAATTCCCCGTTCAGAAAGCCGATCACCGAATCGGGAATGTCGTAGTTCTGCGGGTTCTCAGCGAAATCGTTTGGGTCGGCACCGACTGCAACGAGGTGCAGTGCGAGATCACCGACGACTTTGGATGACGGGGTGACCTTGGGCGGCCTGCCCAAAATGGCGCTTGCCGCTGCATACATCGCCTCGATCTGCTCAAACTTCTCCCCCAGGCCCAGTGCGATCGCCTGCTGCCGGAGATTGGAGAGCTGCCCGCCAGGAATCTCATGGTCGTAGACCCGGCCGGTCGGGCTGGGCAACCCGGACTCGAAGGGCGCATATACCTTGCGCACCGCCTCCCAGTACGGTTCCAGGTCCATCACAGCGCGTAAGTCGAGGTTTGTGGGCCGGTCAGTGTTCGCGCACGCGGCCACCAGGGCCGATGCCGGCACCTGGCTGGTGGTTCCGGCCATCGGGGCGCTGGCCACGTCCACGGCATCAACGCCGACATCGATGGCGGCCAGCAAAGTTGCGAGCTGGCCACCTGCGGTGTCGTGGGTGTGCAGGTGCACCGGGAGATCGAAGTTCCGTCGCAGTTCGGCTACCAGCTTCCTGGCCGCCGGCGGGCGCAGCAGGCCGGCCATGTCCTTGATTGCGAGGATGTGCGCTCCTGCAGCCACGATCCTTTCGGCCAGGCGTAAGTAGTAGTCGAGGGTATAGAGGTCCTCAGCCGGTGAGTTCAGATCGCCGGTGTAGCACAGTGCCACCTCGGCGATGGTGCTGCCGGTCTCGCGTACGGCCTCGATGGCTGGACGCATCTGTTCGATGTCGTTAAGCGCATCGAAAATTCGGAAGATATCGATGCCGACCTCGGCAGCCTCGGCCACGAATGAGGTGGTGACTTTTGTCGGGTACGGCGTGTAGCCCACCGTGTTGCGGCCGCGCAACAGCATCTGCAGGCACAGGCCGGGCATGTTGTAGCGCAGCGCGGCCAGCCGTTCCCAGGGGTCCTCGGCGATAAAGCGGAGCGCCACGTCGTACGTCGCACCGCCCCAGCATTCGACGGATAACAGTTGCGGGGTCATTCGCCCCACGTAGGGGGCGATCCGGAGCAAGTCCTTAGTCCGCACCCGGGTGGCCAGCAGCGACTGGTGGGCGTCACGGAAAGTGGTATCGGTGACCTCGACCGTCGTCCGTTGCCGCAGGTCGGCAGCAAAGGCTTGCGGACCAAGATCAAGAAGTCGCTGCCGCGAGCCCAGGGGCGACGGCTTACTGAGATCGACACCAGCAGGTCGCTTGGCGCCTGGGTCCAGCTGGGTCGGCGCCCGGCCATGCGGCTGGTTGACCGTTACCTCCGCCAGCCACCGCAGCAGTCTGGTGCCGCGGTCAGCCGGGGCGTGGGTAGTGAGCAGCTCGGGTCGCTCGTCAATGAAGGACGTCGACACATTGCCGGCGATGAAGTCTTCATCCTCCACAACCGCCTGCAGGAAAGGAATGTTGGTACTGACGCCTCGAATCCGGAACTCAGCCAGCGACCGCCGAGCCCGGGCCACCGCCTGCTCAAACGTCCTGCCATGACAAATGAGCTTCACGAGCAAGGAGTCGAAGTACGCGCTGATCTCCACACCGACGTCGATCGTGCCGCCGTCGAGACGTACCCCTGCGCCGCCTGCGGAACGGTAGGCGGTGATCGTGCCGGTGTCGGGCCGGAAGCCATTCGCCGGATCCTCGGTCGTGATCCGGCACTGCAGCGCCGCGCCGTTGATCCTGATCACATCCTGGGAGAGATCAAGATCGCTTAAGCTCTCACCGGCGGCAATGCGCATTTGGGCCTGGACAAGATCAACATCAGTGATCTCTTCGGTGATGGTGTGCTCGACCTGGATCCGAGGATTCATCTCGATGAAGACGTGCTCCCCTGCACGCTGCCCTTCGGTTTCGATCAAGAACTCCACAGTTCCCGCGCAGGAATAGTTAAGCGACTCGGCGAAGCGCACTGCGTCGCGGCACAGTGCTTCCCGCAACTCGGTCGAAATGTTCGGAGCCGGCGCGATCTCGACGACCTTCTGGTGCCGCCGCTGGACCGAGCAATCGCGCTCGAACAGATGGATGGTGTTGCCTTGCGTGTCGGCGAGGATCTGCACCTCGATGTGCCGCGGACGGCCAACGGCCTGCTCAACAAACGCGGTTGGGTCGCCGAACGCGCCTTCAGCCTCACGCATCGCTGCAGTCAGGGATTCCCGAAGCATCGTCGGGTCATCGACCCGGCGCATGCCCCGGCCGCCGCCACCGGCAACCGCCTTGACGAACACCGGAAAGCCGATCTCCTCAGCTCCGGCCACCAGCTCATCCAAGTTCGCCGAAGGTGGCGTGGACTTCAAGGTGGGGACGCCGGCAGCCTTAGCTGCCGCGAGAGCGCGGACCTTGTTGCCGGCGAGCTCGAGAACCTCCGCGGGCGGACCGATGAAGACAATGCCCGTCTCGGCGCAGGCGCGCGCCAGATCGGGATTCTCACTCAAGAATCCATAGCCCGGATAGATCGCATCGGCCCCGGACTCCTTGGCGGCTCGGATGATCTCGGCGATATCGAGGTATGCACGTACCGGATGTCCGCGCTCGCCGATCATGTACGCCTCATCGGCCTTGATCCGGTGGACAGCGTTGCGGTCCTCATAGGGGTAGACCGCGACGGTCTTCATACCCAGCTCGTAGGCCGCTCGGAAGGCCCGGACAGCAATCTCACCGCGGTTGGCGACCAGCACCTTGGCGAACATGCGTCGAATCTATCGGCAGATTGTTACCGCAGCGAGGCGGCGGTTTCGATGCTCCCTCCGCTTAGGTTGCGCAGGGATCAGCGACCTTGCGATCTCGACTCAAAGGGAGACGGTTTTCAGACTGAATCTGACGGTCACCTGACCCGATACCATCTGCCCGGCCGGCTGGAACTCGAACGCGGCGTCGTCGGCTCCCTTCCCCATGGCGAACGCCCGCATTTCCCGTACGCCACCGAAGCCGGTGTTCCCGTCGGAGACCTCCACCAGATCCGCCACCGTGGTACCGAATGCGGCCGCGTAGTCGTCGGCGCGCTGGCGGGCATCGGCAATGGCGGCCAGTCGTGCCTCGCGGTACATCGGGTTGTCAGGTCGCAACGACCACCAGGGACCATCGACCTGGCTGTTGGGCAAGGCGGTGAGCGCCAACACCAGCGGGGACAGCGACTCCAGGTCGGCGACCACGATCTGAGTTGAGAACGTGCCCTGGTACCCAGTGATCTTGGTCGGGGTGCGTCGATTGAACACCGGAGAGACATGGACCCCACTGGTGCTGGACCTATCGAGAGCCTCCTCGAACCGTTCCAGCAGCGCTGCCACCGCCGCCGAGCCCTGGGCCAGCTGGGATCTGGTGCGCTCGGGCGAATCGGCGGAGGCGTGCAGAGTCAGCATGACTGTCGCCAGATCCGGCGGGCCCTCCAGCTGAGCCTCGCCGCGTACGGTCACCAGCGGAGCAGGCCCGATCGGTTCAGTCATGGCAAGACCATACGTCCCAGTCGCGAATCTTCGACCAGTGCGGAGTTCTCGAGCGACTGGCGGCGACCTCGTATCCAAAATTCCGACCGGTGCGGAGTACTCGATCGAGTGGCCGCCACCTGGTACTCAAATTGCCGACCAGTGGCGGGGTTTCGAGAGACAGCTCACTCTGGTCGGACGAGATCGGGGGCGAACTGAGCCAGCGAGGCCCGCTGCGCGGCCGCAATTGCGTCTGCGTCGGCCTTCCCCGATGCCTCGACGGCTGCGACCCACTCCTGGATCGACCTGACATTGAAGTCCTGCACCTCGGGACTGTTGGCGGCAGCGACAGGATCGCCGCTGACCTCCCCTGCCAGGTACAGCCCGATACCGAGCAGGGCACCGTCCCAGCCAGGTCCGACGTACAGGGCGCCGGCGGTACTACCGGCCAGTTCGATCGGCACCGAGTGGGTGAGCGTGAGCAACGTCTGCTCGCCGTTGCCGGAGAGCAGCACATCGACGATGCTGCTCTCGCCGCCGAAGGTCACCAACAGATGGCGGGGCGGCTCACAGGTCATGATGTCCCCGCCGGCGTGCCCTTCAAGCTGGAAGCTTCCACCTGGTCGCAAATCGCCGGCAAGCGGCAGGAACCAGCGGCGTACGCGTTCGGGATCGGTGATCGCCTGCCAGACGTCTGCCACCTCGGCAGGGTAGCGACGCTCCAGCGTCACGGTCACGACCTCTCCGGTCTCGCTCTGCTGCTGCTCGACCCGGCGTGAGATTGCGCCGATCTGCTTGGCAAGATCGATGATCATCTGGGTTCCTCCTTGGGCTGGGCTGATAGTCGGCGCGCACGCTTACCTCGAGCCAACTCGGTGCCGAGGGCATCGAGCCGGGAGCTCCAGTACTGGCGGAACTGGTCGAGCCAGCGATCCACTTCCTGCAGTGGGTCGGGATCGACTGCATACAGCCGGCGGGTCCCTTCGGCGCGTACGGTAGCAAGGCCGGCCTTCCGCAGGACACGCAAATGCTGCGACACTGCCGGCTGGCTAATCCCGAATTCTGCGGAGATGACCTGAACGACCGCACCAGCCGGATGTTCCCCAGTAGCCAGTAGCTCCAGAATCCGACGGCGTACCGGATCACCGAGGATGTCCAGCGCGTGCACTCAGCAATCATATCAACGTCGACTTATATAAGTCAATATTGATATGCAGGCTTCAATTCATGTCGCTGCACGCGGATTCGCATGACGACAACGCTTGCAAGCACCCCGACCACGGTCGCCGCGCCACCCCCGATCAGTGTCCATCGCGGACCCATGGTCTCGCCGAGCCAGCCGAGGATTGGCGAGCCGATGGGCGTGCCACCCATCAACACCATGATGTAGAGGGCCATCACCCGGCCGCGGAGCCATGGATCGACGCCGAGCTGGATCGAAGCGTTGGCCGCAGTCAAGGTGAGCAACGTGACGAAGCCCATGAGGGGCAGGATTGCCGCATACGCCAGGTAGCTAGGCGCCAGCCCAGTGACGATCTCGACGACGCCGAACACGACGGCCAAACCGACGACGAGGCGGCCGCCCGGGCGGGTGCGGCGCCGAGCCGCGATCAGGGCACCGGCCAGCGAGCCGACGGCCAAGAGCGTCCCGAGGATCCCATACGCCGCAGCGCTCCGGTGGAACTCCTGCTGCGCCATCAAGGCCGTGGTCATTTGGAAGTTCAACCCGAAAGTGCCGACGAAGAACATCACACACAGCACGAGCAAGATGTCCGGGCTCCGGCGGACGTACGCCAGACCCTCGCGGAGCTGCCGCTTTGCTCGCGGTCTGGGCGGGACGGTGTGCAGCAGGCGGCTGTCCATGATCAACAAGGCGACGATGAAGGCCAGATAGCTGAGCGCGTTGGACAGGATGGCCCAGCCCGATCCCACCTGAGCGATCACCAGCCCAGCGAGCGCCGGGCCGACAATCCGCGCGGCGTGGAAGGTGGCTGAGTTGAGTCCGATCGCGTTCGGAAGATGATCAGGACCAGCGACCTCGGATACGAAGCTCTGCCGTGCGGGATTGTCGAATGCAGTTCCCAAACCGAACGCGAATGCGATCAGGTAGACCTGCTCGGTCGTGGCTACGCCAGTCACCGCCAGTACGCCGAGCGCCGCCGCGGAGAGCGCCATCCATGACTGGGTGACGGTGAGAATCCGCCGCTTGTTGAAGCGGTCGGCAATCAGACCGCCGTACGGGGACAGCAGGAGCATCGGCAGGAACTGCAGGCCTGTGGTGATGCCGACCGCGAGGGCAGAGCCGCCGGACAGCTCGAGCACCAGCCAGTCCTGCGCAACTCGCTGCATCCAGGTACCAACATTGGAGACGAACGACCCCGCTAGATAGGTGCGGTAATTGCGCTCGACCAGCGCAGTGAACATGCCGCCTCGCCGGGACTGCGTGGCCGAATGTGCTGCGCCATCAGCCTGGGTCGTTGTCGGCTTGACGCCGATGCTCATCCTTGGTTGAGCCTTTCCAGGACACGTACGGCGTGCCGTAGCACGTCGCGATCGGCGGGGTCGAGTTCGGCGATGCGGACTGCCAGCCATTCGTCCCGCCGCCGACGATTCGCAAGCAGCACCTGCCGTCCGGATTCGGTGAGCGCCACCAGGCATCGCCGGTGGTCATGTGGATCCGAACGGCGGGCGACGTAGCCGCGTGCCTCCAGGCTGTGGACGATGCGGGTCATGGACGGCGGTCGCACTTTCTCTTGAGCAGCCAGCTCACCCATCAGCTGATCACCGGAGTTGAGCAGCACGCCCATAGCTGAAAGCTGGTTGGAGTTCAGGCCGAGGGAGTCGTCCTGCATCTGTCGCAGTCGGCGAGCCAATCGCATGACCCGCGGGCGAAGCGCATGCGCCAGGCCGTTCGCGGTTCGAACACTCTCCTCAATACCACCCATTCACCGCAGTCTATATTTAGCAATGCTAAATATCAAGGCTATGCAGTATCAACGCCATGCAGTCGCGGCGTACGCCTAAGCCGGGAGAGCACCACCACGGAGCTGATCAACACGGCGCCGGCGGCGACCAGGCCGATCGCGGCACCCACAGCGTCATCAAGGATCCGGTACAGCGATACCGGCCAGATGCTCAGCAAGATCACGCAACCGATCACCGCGTATGGGTACCGACGGGTCAGCACAAAGGCGGTGAGCAGTGCCGCGCTGACGAGGGTTGCAACGATCATCGACAGCCATTCGCCATGCGGAGCGTCCATCTGTAGGACGATGCTCGCTGCCCAGCCACTGAGGCCGGCCAATGACCACGCGAGGGTCCGGCTGAGCACCAGACCGCTGCCTGCGAGGGCCAAGCCCACCAGCAGAAATCCGACTGCCAGGTGGACCGGCACCACCCGGTAATCCGCGCCACTCACTGCTGCTACATCGATCACATTGAAGACCACAGCGCATACCAGCAGCATGGCCCCGGACCAGCCCGAGACGAGAAACGCGCCCGAGCGGAGCAACACAGCACCGATCGCGGAGGTCAGCACCACCACCGCCGCTGACACTACGAACTTGTGATCTTCGAAGACAACCAGATAGGCGAATCCAGCCGCGTAACAGGCCAGTGCAAGCAGGATCCGACCGAGCTCCGGCCGAGCTCGACCCTTGATCAGCGCCACACCTCCGAGAGCGGGCACTACCAGTGATGCGACAGCAACCATCTTGCGGCCCGCACTGCCGAGGTCGTCCCAGAAGAAGGCGCCGAGCATGACCACCGCACCCAGCACCAGGGCGCCGCCGACGTAGCCGAGGACCTCCAAGATTGCCGAGCTCTTCGGGCTTGATCGCGGAGCAGACTCAACAGGCGCCGACTGCCTGTTCAACCCATCGGCTCGTGCCGCCTCCAGCAGCTCCTGAGCTTGCGACGCGGAGATCACCTGTTGTTCAACTAGGCGGCCCAGCTGGGTTTCGAGTCTGTCCACCACCACATCTTGCCGCGTCATCAGTGTCCTGTGCGCTCGGCACTACAGTGATTGGCATGGAGCAGCCAGCCGAGCACCACCACTTCTTGGTGCAGGCACCCGTGCCGCCCTCAGACGTCGACGGTTTGGCCGTCATCACGGTTGGCACGGCGATTTTTGGGCTGGTCTCGGTGGTCCTGGCACTTGCCTCTGACTGGCTTGCGGCACACAATCACGGCACCTGGCTGCAAGTCAGCCTGAGCGGCTTCGTCCTCGGCCTGATCGGCCTGGCGTACTGCTGGCGCCGCCGACGTCGCCGGCGTGCCGCCAACGTCTGATCACCCGGAACTACGGCCGAGATCCAGCTCGATCAGAAGCTGAAGCGCTCCTCATGGAGCTGATGGCGCGGGAAACCGCCGTCCATCAGCGAGTCGCGTACCCGAGCTGCTAGCCGGGGTGAGGCGCAAAGGTAGACATCGTGATCGCTGAGGTCACCGACGATCCGATTCAGCGCGTGGGCGCTCATGTCATTCTCGGCATCAGTGGACGGACCTACCAGGTAGACGACTCGCGCACCAGAGCGTTCGGCGATCTCGTCAAGCTCGTGCTTGAGCACCAGATCTTGCACTGTCGAGGCGCGGTAAACCAAAGTGATGTCCTTGCCAGGCAGGTCGATCACCTCGAACAGCGCGCGCATCGGAGTGATCCCAACACCGCCAGCGATCAGCAATACCCGCGGCCGGCGAACGCGCCGGCTGGTGATCGCACCGTACGGGCCTTCCGCGAACACCAATGTGCCGCGGGGAATCTGAAAGAGCCGCCGTGTTCCAGCGCCGCGCGCCCAAACGGTGATCCGTAGCCGATTGCGGGTCGGTGGCGCGGAGAGGGAGAACGGGTACGCCAAGTGCCAGGTCTCGCGAGTAAGAAACCTCCAGCGAAAGAAGTGGCCCGGCTGGGCCCGCAACTCGTCCAGGTGCTCACCAGACATCAGCACGCTGATCACGTCTGCGGATTCCTGCCGCACATCTTCAACCCTCAGCCGGTGCCGCCAGAGCTGGAAGAGGGGTTGGAACACGCGCCACCGCAGCACCAGTGCGAAGGCATAGGTGTACAGCAGAGCCCAGGCAATTTGCAGCCATTGCCGTCCAGCAAGGTCGGGCCCTGCCAGCTGATGCGCAAACCCGAGTCCCACGGCCAAGTAGACGAGCAGGTGCAGGAGGTGCCATCGCGCGTAGGAGATGCGACGTCGTACGGCCCGTAGCGAGGCAAATCCGATCAGCATGAGGATCGCAGTGCCGACCAACGCGGTCATCAACCCAGGAAGGTTGAGCACATCCTTCATTGCTGCGACCAGATCGAGCGAGCTGGCGTCCGCCCAGGCCGCCATGGCGGCAATGGCGTGTACCAGAGTGAGCATGATCACCAGGGGTCCGGCCCAGGCATGCCAGCGTGCGAGCCGGTCGGCGCCAACGCCGTGTTCCAGCCAGGGTGCCCGCGACATCAAGATCAACATCACCGCCGCCCCGTATCCGGCGGCCATTCCGGTGACGTGGGCCACCAAGGAAACTCCGAATTGGATTGGCGGCCCGCCACCGAGGAATCCCTGAAGCACTGCTAGGGCGGCCCCAACGTAGAGAACGACCACCAACGTGGTGGCTGTAGGTCCCAGCGGTCGCACGGCTCAGCAGTCTCGGTTCACCGGTCCGCCGACATCACGTCGTGTTGCACGACCGACGCCGGCGAGATTTCTGGGGCACTCGTGCCAAGATCCACACCGATTGCCGTTGCTGCACCGAACAGCACGAGCGTCACCGTTCGGAGGGTCCAGCGAATCAGCGAGGGAGAAGCGGCTACCGAAGGCCGCGCGAGACGAGGAATTCGGCGCCGATAGTCAAGAGCCGCATTCGACATGGTGATTCTCCTGGCGTGAGAAGAATCCCCGAGAGTGAAGAGTCTGATGGACAGGTTGGCGGTGCGTAACCCGTTTGTGACCAACGTCACATGGCAAAGAACCTCTAAGTGGGCGCCGTTGCCACAGGGTCCTGTCGTAACCGCTAAATTACCTGCCCACTTCTTTGGGCCAGGGAACGCGTCTCATCAGTCGAAAAGCGAGATTGGTGCGTCCCACTCGATGGTGTCCCAGATTGGCCGGGGGAGCTCAGCCATGCGCTCGTCAGCGACCACATTTGAGTGGGCGCCGCAGCCATGGTCGACGCTCACGACGGCTCCCTCTGAGACCGAAAAGGCATTAGTGCAGACCCCGAACAATGTGCCGAGGCTGCCCTGCAGACGTACGAAGAACCCGCAGGTCTCGCAGACATCAGGCGCCAGCTTGCTCAGCTGGTTGTCCGGGCCGCCCTCTCCGGCCAGCCATCGATCGGCCGCCTCGTCTCGGCCTTCCGCCGAGAGCACGCGCTCCCGGCCCAGGCCCAGCTCGGCGACGACCGTACGGATCAAGCTCAGCTCAGCCGGTTCGGAGTTCGTGGCATCCTCGCCACCGGTATAGCCGGGCTCCAGCCTCGGATCATCGCCCGAACTCGGCAGGAGTACGCCGGGCGTTACATCTCGGGGCTGAATGCGCTCGGCCCACGGCACCCAAGGCCTTGCTAGCAAAGCGCCCTCGCCGGGCAGCAGCACTACCTCGTCGATTGTGACGATGCGGGAACGCGCGGCTCGGGCGGCGGTCACTGACCAGCGCCAGCCGCTGTAACCCGGATGCGGGCAAGCGAAAAAATGGCTCACCACGCGGGTGTCCTCGGCCTGCGCGCCGAGGTAGTCCCCCACCCCCATCACCCCGGCGGTTTCGTCGGCCGCGGCGCGGGCAAGATCGACAGCGGCGAGACAGGTCGCGTCGGGCTTGGTCGTAGCGGTGCTGGAAGCCATGGCCTCATTCTGACAGTGGCTCACAGCTCGCGTTGCCTCGAGTCACACACGAGGTCGCGGTTGTCTTCGCAATCGGGGAAATCCCGCGGAAGCGGCGGCCGCGACGGACCAGCGGTGACTAGGGCACTACAGCTCGAGCTCGTCTGCCACGGCTCGGAGCACCGTGGCGACCTTGCTTGCGGTCTTGGCATCCGGGTGCCGCCCGCGGCGATAGCCGTTGCCGATGCCATCGAGCATCTTGATCAGGTCTTCCACGATGACCGTCATCTGCTCGGGAGGCTTACGATGCGCCTTGGACAGCGAGGGCGGGGGCTCCACGACGTGCACCGAAAGTGCCTGTTCACCCTTGCGGCCCTCCACGACGCCGAACTCGACTCGTTGGCCGGCCTTCAATGTCGTGACGCCAGGTGGCAGAGCGTTGGCGCGGACATAGACGTCGCCGCCGTCATCCTTGGTCAGGAAGCCGAAGCCCTTTTCGGCGTCGTAAAACCTCACCTTGCCAACAGGCACGTCAAACCTCGCTTGCTCTGCGCCGGTTTCACCGGCATCTCGTTTGCCCCCACTACAGCGCGCTAAGCGTAGCCGTTTCGTTCCACGGCCCCAACAGCTAAACCACCGACATTTAGTTGGGCCGACCAAACTGAGCTGCTGGACTTTCCCGGCGGCACCGTGCGGGCCTCCGCCGCGTCTACGATGAATTGCATGGCGACGTGGGAGGACGGGCCGGAGTACGCGCCGATCGAGCGCCCTTCGGACTTCCAGAGCCCCGATGCGCCGCCCTTGAATACTGCTCCGCCGTACACCCAGTTGGCTGCCTGGGCACCCAAGAATCGGCCGGTATTCGATTCCCCGGAGGAGTCAGTTGCGCCATTGTCCATGTTGACTCCTGCGCGTGAGGAGCCCCGCGACCCGCAGCAGCCGTTCGCTGTGGTGTCCAGCACGATGACGTCCGACTCGGCCTGGGGAGCCGTCCACTGGGCTTCACCGGCAGGCGCGTCGACTGCTCCTGCCACGACCGCTGGCTGGATGCCACCGCCAGGTGCTCCTCAGCCACAGCCCGACCAGCCCTTGGCCGTACGCGCCGGGATCAGCCCCGCGCCAGGCAACTTTCCGACGCCCGGGACACCTGGCTGGTTCGGCCCGGGGCCATACGGGCAACAGCCGCCACCGACAGCGGCTGTTACCGCGAGGACCGTCTTCGACGCCGCGACTCCAGGCCTTTGCACCTGCTTGATCATCGGCGGCCTGGTCCCCCTTCTCTCGCCGATCATTGTGTGCATCAGCGTTGGCCTGGCCGGACGAGTCAAGGTCGCTCAGGCGGAGATCCGGCGTACCTACATGCTCGGGCTAGGCGTGCTGGCTGTCATCGGCATCCTCGGCATGCTCATCGTTGACACCGACTTTGGCGAATGGTGGCGATTCCTCGGCAGCTGGGGACTGCTGATCTGTTGGGCGTTGCTGGTCAGCACGCTGCTCATGGTCTATCGCCGCCTCAAGTCGGACACTCCCCCTCCGCCCACATATCGCTCCCCTTGGAGGTAGGCAGGGTGACCGTGCCCAGCGATCCGCCGCGGCCACGCACCTTGCCCGAGGCCCTGCGTGTTATGTCGGCCGAGGAACTGGCCGCACTGCTCACCGCGCGTCCAGATCTCCTCAACCCGGTTCCAGAAGACGTTGCCGAGCTGGCGAGCCGGTCCACGACCCCGGCCTCGATCACCCGAGCCATCGAGGAACTCAATAGCTGGCTGCTAACTGTCGCCGAAGCCTTGTCCGCGCTACCAGATCCAGCCTCAGTTGACGATCTTGAAGCCATGCTCGGGCAATCACCGGCGAAGGTCGCCGCCGCGGTGCAGCAGCTTCGGGGACGCGGTTTGCTCTGGGGCAGGGACGACCTATTGCACATAGTGCGGCCGGTTCGCGAGGCGTTCGAGCCCTATCCCGGCGGCCTGGCTCCCCCGTCGGTCCGCCCGATGTCGGGCGAACAGATCGATACGGCACTGGAGGCGTGTGGCTCCGAGGCCCGCGCCGTACTGGAGCGACTCCTCTGGTCGCCGACCGGCGCCGTCCGCCACGCTGACCGGACCGTGACCGTCACGTCGGCCAGCTCACCGATCGAGCGCCTCCTCAGTCGCCAGCTGCTGCGGCCGCTGGATTCCGAGATGGTGATCATTCCGCGGGAGGTGGCGTGGCGGCTGCGGGGTGCCAGGTTCACAACGGAGCCAGTTGCGACTGAGCCAGCGGTGATCACCGGACGATTTCGCAATCCAGATCTTGTCGACCGGGCCGCGGCTGGCGCCGCATTCGCGTTGCTGCACGACATCGAACTGGTGGCTCAACACATTGAGTCCGTCCCGCACAAACTGCTTCGCGGCGGCGGGCTCGCCACCCGCGACGTCACGGCCCTGGCTCAGCATCTTGGCGCTGATCCGGCGCACGCCGCCTTCGTCATCGAGTGCGCAGCTGCAGCTCGACTGGTGGCACCCGCCACCACAGCGGCGCTGCTTCCAACGGCTGACTACGACCAATGGCTCGGCTGCGATGCCCCGATCCGCTGGCAACACGTCGTCGACGCATGGCTCGCCGCCGATCGTTTCTTCGCCCGATCCGCCGAGACAGGCGGTCACCCGCTCGGCCAGGAGGCGTACGCGCCTTCCGCGGCAGGCCTTCGCACGACAGTTCTGCGGCTTGTCGCAGAGGCAGAACCAGGCACCATGCCCGACCTGGATCAGCTTGCCGATGTCGCCGCCTGGCACCGGCCGCACCTGGGGCAGGGGCCGCTGACGGCCCAACAGCTGGTGCAGTGGACGTGGCGTGAGGCGTCGTGGCTCGGGCTGGCGGCTCTCGACGCCGTGTCGTCGTTCGCGACAGTTCCCCTACGCCCCGGCCAGCCGATGCCAACTGTATTGAGTGAGCTGTTCCCGGCATCCGTAACGCGCTTCGTCATTCAGACCGATCTCACGGCCGTCGCCGCAGGCCCGCTCGAGCACAACGTTGCCGCTGAGCTGCGGATGCTGGCTGATCAGGAGTCCCGCGGCGGTGGCGGTGTTTATCGGTTCAGCGCCACCTCGCTGCGTCGCGCCTTCGATGTCGGCTGGTCGGCAGCGGATGTGCAGCTTTGGCTGGAAAGGCACTCCACAACCGACGTACCCCAACCCCTCCAGTACCTGGTCGGCGACGTGGCCAGGCGTCACGGCAGCATTCGAGTTGGCCCGGCCGGTTGCTACGTCCGGCTGGCCGACCAGGCGCAGGCAGCAGCGCTGCTCGCGCATCCCGCTGCCTCGGACCTGGGGCTCCGCGCCGTCGCACCCGGCGTCCTGGTCGCTGCCGTCGATGAGGATGAGCTGGTTCCGCTGCTCCGGGAGCTGGGCCATACACCGGTGCTGGAGAATAGTGCCGGCGAGGTGATTGTGAAGCAGCCTTCCCGGCGCGCAACACGCCAGCTGGCAGAGCCGGACAAGGCCGTCGCTTCCGCTGCCGAGGTGGCCGCCGCACTGCTTGCGCGCGAACGCCGCCGTCGGGTCAACGGACAGCCCGCGACCACCACGACAACCGAGGGCGCGGTCGAGCAGCTCCGGTCGGCGACGCGCGCAGCTATGCCGGTACGAGTGGTTTACGTCAATGCCGACGGCAGCCGGGCCGAGCGCGAATTGGCGCCTTTGGATCTCACTGCCGGTGTCGTACGCGCCGTCGACCGTGGCAGCGCGCAGATCGTGACCATCCCCTTGGCTCGCATTGCCTCGGTCATTCCTTCCTCTTTGAGGCCCTAGTGCCGTGCGCCGAAGAGGCCGCGTCAGATGACCTCGCGCTAGCTAGAGCATCACTAGACTGAGCGGGTGCATGCCGTGACCATTAGGCGAATGATCGTCTTCGGCGTGTGCGCTCTCGGGGTCGGATCGCTTTACCTCGTGCCCAGCATCGCGCGCTCGCCTGAGCAGATCGGGGTTCCGAAAACCAACGACGAACCGACGAGCCGGCCGGTCGGAGCCCAAGCCGACGAGTCGCCGCCATCAGCCTCCCCGAGCGCGGATCGCGATTCGCCTGCCGGACGTGACGGAGACCGCTCGGCGACGGCCTCGACGACTCAACCGTCCACCGCCATGCGGAGCCCCGATGACGACAAGGGCCGCTCGACCCGAAAGGCTGCGGACGAACCGAAAGACACCAAGGACTCTGAACCGCCGGCGCCGGTGGTTGACATTGAACCGTCGGCAGTGACAACGGACCGGCTCATCCTCAAGTGGCCAGCGGCCGCTGACAACGTCGGGGTGATCGGCTACCGCATCTGGCTCAACGGCTTTGAAGTGGCAACCACCGCAGAGACGCAGGCGAAGCTGCACTGGTTCAACGACGACACCGGCCAGCACGTCGTACAGATTCGGGCCCTTGACGCAGCCGGAAACCAGAGCCGCAGTTCGCCGACATTGGTCGTCACGAGGCCTTCGCCTAACCCGACGGACACGCCTACGCCCTCCGAGTCGCCGACGCCAACCGCCGAACCGACCGATTCGGGCCGGCCCGATGCCGAATCGGACTCGCCCAGCGCGGCACCGAGGGACGACAACTCCGAGTCCCAACGTGAAGACCGCTGATGCCGACGCCCTACGACGGCCCGGGGCCGCTCGTCGTGCAGTCCGACCGTACGCTGCTCCTCGAAGTTGATCATCCTGACGCCGACGCCTGCCGCATCGCGATCGCGCCGTTTGCTGAGCTGGAGCGTGCGCCCGAGCACATTCACACGTACCGATTGACACCGCTCGGGCTGTGGAACGCCCGTGCGGCGGGCCACGACGCCGAGCAGGTGGTCGACACCCTGCTGACCTACAGCCGGTACCCGGTGCCGAACTCGCTGCTGGTGGATGTCGCCGAGACGATGGATCGCTATGGCCGACTGCGGATCGAGAAGCACCCAACGCATGGGTTGATCTTGGTCAGCAGCGATCGTGCGGTGCTCACCGAGGTGCAGCGGAGCAGCAAGGTCAAGGGACTGCTCGGCAATCGCGTCGACGAAGACACCGTCATCGTGCACCCGTCGGAGCGCGGACACCTGAAGCAGGTGCTACTCAAGCTTGGCTGGCCCGCCGAGGACTTGGCCGGTTATGTCGACGGTGAGGCGCATAAGATCGACCTCGACCAGCGCGGGTGGTCACTGCGGCCATACCAGGGGCAGGCCGCCGACTCCTTCTGGCACGGCGGATCGGGGGTCGTGGTGCTGCCGTGCGGTGCCGGCAAGACGATCGTCGGCGCGGCCGCGATGGCCCGGGCCAGTGCGACTACGCTGATCTTGGTCACCAACACTGTCGCGGCGCGGCAATGGCGTGACGAGTTGATCAAGAGGACCACACTGACAGCCGACGAGATCGGTGAGTACTCCGGCATAAAGAAGCAGATCCGCCCGGTCACCGTCGCCACCTATCAGGTGATCACCACTAAGCGCGGCGGTGTCCATCCACATCTCGAGCTGCTCGATGCACGAGACTGGGGATTGATCATCTACGACGAGGTGCACCTATTACCGGCGCCGGTCTTCCGGATGACAGCAGGACTCCAGGCGCGTCGCCGGCTGGGTCTAACAGCCACCCTGGTGCGGGAGGATGGCCGGGAAGGCGATGTTTTCTCCCTGATCGGCCCGAAGCGCTATGACGCGCCCTGGAAGGACATCGAAGCGCAGGGCTACATCGCACCAGCCGACTGCATAGAGGTCAGGGTCACGCTCAGCGAAGCCGAGCGGATGGCGTACGCGGTCGCCGAGCCGGACCAGAAGTATCGGCTGGCATCCACCGCGGAGTCCAAGACTGGTGTCGTCGTCGATCTGGTGTCTAAGCATCGCGGCACGCCGACGCTGGTGATCGGACAATACGTTGATCAACTTGAAGACCTTGCCGCGCGGCTGGATGCGCCATTGATCACGGGCGAGACGACCGTACGGCGCCGCGAGCAGCTCTACGAGGCGTTCCGCTCCGGCGAGATCGACCTGCTCGTCGTGAGCAAGGTGGCGAACTTCTCCATCGACCTACCATCGGCTCAGATTGCCGTCCAGGTCTCAGGTGCCTTCGGCTCCCGGCAAGAGGAGGCGCAGCGGCTCGGCCGTCTGCTGCGACCCAAGTCGGAGGGAATTACCGCGCGCCTCTACGCCGTCGTCGCTCGTGACACGGTCGACGCCGACTTCGCAGCTCATCGGCAGCGGTTCCTCGCCGAGCAGGGTTACGGCTACCGCATCATGGACGCTGAAGACGCCCTCGCTGCTGAGTGAGGGCCGACAGCAACCTAGGTTTACGTAGGTTGCCGACTGCGGCGAATCGAGCCTCGAATACCAGAGTGCGTACGCTCGGTGAGCGAGGAGGCACCATGGCCGACGATCCTGTCAGGAAACGGACCCGCCGAGCCGGGAAGCGCGTCGAGCGGCAGCGTCGCAAGGCCCTCGCCACTCGAACAGGCAAGGCTCCGCGACCTCCGGCGCAGAGTCCACGCGAACAGCGTGGACCAGGCTTCCCAGACCTGCCGCCGCCCACTTGGCCCGATGATCTTGATGGCGGTGCTGGCGTACGCGAGCCGCGACGGCCTTATCCATCGATGCCGGCCGGAGCCCTCGAACTGGACGTCCCCGAGTCGCGGTACCTGGAGATGGCCGCCGAGCCGGCATGAGTGTCTTCTCCGAGGCCGAGATCGCCTATCTGCACAGCAAGACGATGGGTCGGCTGGCGACCATCGGCTCTGACGGCAGACCACATCTGGTTCCACTCACCTACCGGTTCAATGCCGATGAAGACGCCATCGATATCGGGGGAGTTGACTTCGGCAGTTCCAAGAAGTGGCGCGACGTCCTGCAGAATCCCCATGTCGCGTTTCTGGTGGATGACGCCTCACCCGCCGGCGCTCATGCGATCGAGATCCGAGGCGATGCCGAGCCTCACTTCAGCGGCGGGGAGTCCATCAATCCGCGGTTTCCGAACTTCCAGCCCGAGTTCGTCCGGGTCCGACCGCACCGCATCATCAGCTGGGGACTCGAGTCTGAGGGGTTCAGGCCGTACGCCCGAACCGTCGATTAGCTCTTCGCCCCGCTGTCGCAAACCTACGCAAACCTAGATTGTTTACGGTCTGCACAGGTTGCAACCTGTGCAGACCGACAGCAAGCTACGTGGACGTAGGTTTCCGACTCGGCCGCATTGGGGCCGTTAGGTCACGTCTAAGACCGTGGACTCCTCCTGGGTACCAAGGTCAATCGGCCACGCGTCGGGCTGACCAGCTAACGACCAGAGCTCGACCAGCTCGTGCGGCCAAATCCAGTCATCGGTCTGCCGCAGATCGTCATGCGACCACCAGCGGTGTCCGAGCAAGGTGAGCCGTTCGTCGGGCGTATGGGCGGAGATGTCCACCTCGAAAGGCGACACCATGGCCAAGAAAAATGACTCGTCCTGCTCGATCACGAGGTCGGAGTATCCGTGGACAACGTGCCGTATGGCGATCGGACCCAGCAGGTCACTCTCGGTCAGCCGGTAGCCGGTCTCCTCGGCCACCTCACGGATAGCCGCATTAGCCTCGCTCTCTCCAGCGTCCACACCACCTCCCGGTGTGGTCCACCAGCTGGTACCGGGAACCCCAGGGTCGCTGTCCTCGAACAACAGCGTGCGGTCGTTGTTGATCATGATCACGCGCACCGTCGCCCGGGACTTACGCGGGCGGTCCGCCGGATCCGCGAACGGCACGTAGCTGCGCTCGGTATCAGAGGAGGGCACGGCCTACACCTTACGAGTAGCCGGATCCTACGCTGATGCACCCCGACGGTCAGGCCAAAACCCATGGACTTCCCACTCGGCTGCGAGTAGCGTGACGCTTCGCTCCCTACGCCCACCGATCCAGCATCGGAGCTGTTCGCATGCCTGAAACCGCGGTCGACATTCTGGCCCGCGAACGCATCCATCTGAGCGAGTCCCGGGCCGCCCTGCAGCGGATGCGGCAACGCACGGCAAGTCTTGAAGCCTTCGGCGGAGACCACGTATCGACAGAGCACCTGAAGCAGGCGCTTTACCGCCGGATGAAGGCCCTCGAGGACGATCCGAGCGTGCCCCTCTTCTTCGGCCGGCTGGACTACGACGCCAACCTCGGTGCCGAGCAGGACGAGACGCTCTACATCGGGCGGCGGCACGTCACCGGCGAGGCGGGCGGCGAGCCACTGGTGATCGATTGGCGCGCCAGCATGTCGCGGCCCTTCTATCAGGCGCGACCCGGCACGCCGATGGGTGTGCGGCTGCGGCGGCGCTTTGGCTTCTCACACGGTCAGCTGACCGCATATGAGGATGAGGAGCTGACCACAGCTGGGGGGACGGCCCACTCCGACATCATGGAGTCAGATATCGAGCGGCCGCGGACCGGCCCGATGCGCGACATCGTTGCCACCATCCAGCCCGAACAGGACAGCATCGTACGAGCCGCCCTGAACCAGTCGCTGTGCATCCAAGGTGCACCCGGTACGGGCAAGACCGCCATCGGCCTGCACCGCGCCGCGTATCTTCTCTACGCGTTTCGTGACCAGCTCACCCGCTCCGGCGTACTGGTCGTCGGGCCGAACGACAGCTTCTTGTCCTACATCGCCGACGTACTGCCCGCTCTCGGCGAGATCGATGCCGCGCAGACCACCGTGACAGCGCTGGTCTGTCAGTCGAACGGCGTCATGGTCCGCGGGTTCGACAGCGTTCCTGCGGCATTGGTCAAGGGAGATGCACGTATGGCCGAGGTGCTGCATCGGGCGGTCTGGAGCCATCTCGGCACTACCACCGCGCCGTTGGTCGTGCCGAGAGGGGCATACCAGTGGCGGGTCGGTGCGCATCTGGCCGCCGAGGTCGTCGAGGAACTACGTCAGCGCGGTGTGCGCTACGAGGCTGGACGAGCGATGCTGCTGCAACGGCTGGCTCATCGGGTGCTGCTGCGCATGGAGGCCAGCGGTGATTCCCCTGACGATCGGGTCCAGGACGCGGTTGCCCGAAGCAAGCCGGTCCGGGCGTACGCGGATGGGCTCTGGCCCGCCCTGGAGCCAGTCAAGTTGATCATGAAACTGCTCACCGATGCGGAATTTCTGGCGGCCGCCGCGGAGGGCATTCTCAGCCCCGACGAGCAACAGCTGATCATGATGAAGAAACCACCTCGATCAGCGGCCGCCGCTCGCTGGTCACTGGCCGACGTGATCTTGATCGATGAGGTCGCGGATCTGCTGAAGCGTACGCCGAGCCGTGGTCACGTAATCGTCGACGAAGCGCAAGATCTGTCGCCGATGATGCTGCGAGCCGTGGGACGGCGAGCCAGCACCGGTTCGGTGACAGTCCTCGGTGATCTTGCCCAGGCGACGACGCCGTGGGCAACCCGTTCATGGCGTGAGTCTTTGGCACATCTGGGCCAGCCCAACGCCGCGATCGAGGAGCTGGTCGCCGGCTTCCGGGTGCCTGGCGCAGTGATCGACTTTGCAGCTCGGCTACTGCCCCAGATCGCACCAGCGCTCAAGCCTCCCCACTCGGTACGACGGCACCGCGGCGAGCTCGACATACGCCCGACCACGCTGATCGGTGATGAGCTGATCGAAGCAATCACACAGACCATGCGCAATGAAGGCACGGTGGGAGTGATTGTCGCCGACTCCGCGATTCCAGGCATCCGGAGGGTGCTGGAGCATCAGAAGATCGACTACGACTTACTCGGCGAGGACCCAGAGATCTTCGACGCCCGCTCAGACGTTCCAAGCTCGGATCCGGACGTTGCCCCGCACCTGAAGCCGATCCTGGTTCCAGCCGCGCTCGCCAAGGGCCTGGAGTTTGATCACGTGGTGTTGCTGGAGCCCACCGAAATCGTCACTGGTGAGCCCGATCAGGTAACCGGGTTGCGCCGGCTGTACGTCTGCCTCACCCGGGCGGTCACATCGCTGATCGTGGTGCATGCGGCAGAGCTGCCTTCAGCTCTGGCGGCGTAAGCCGCATCGCGTACGCAACCGCCGCTTAGCCCGATCTCCCTTCCCCGGAAGGTGGTCATCAACAACATGAGTCCGGCCGAATGTGATGTGATTTCCGACCGGTTGCCCAACCACTTTCGGGAAAGGCGCGGCCTCAGCCGAACGAGGGAGGTTCCGTCAGCGGGAGTCTCACCTGGAAACGGGTATCGCCAGGGCGTGACTTGACCCGCAGATCGCCGCCATGCCGCTGGGCGATTACGCGATAGGAAATGTCAAGACCGAGACCAGTGCCCTCGCCAACCGGCTTGGTGGTGAAGAACGGTTCGAAGATCTTCTGCTGCATCTCTTCGGGTATCCCAGCGCCGGTGTCGCAGATCTCGACGAGGACCCAGCCGTCCTCCCGCGAAGCGCGGATGGTCAACGTTCCACCGTCGGGCATCGCGTAGATGGCGTTGTCGATCAGGTTGGTCCACACCTGGTTCAGCTCCGCGGGATGGGCCGGAATCATCGGCAGCGAGTCGTCGAAGTCCTTGACGACGGTGATGTTCCCTCGTTCGTTGATCTTGTGGCTGAGCATGGTCAGGGTGCTCTTCAGCCCGTCGCGGACGTCGATCTCCTGATGTGCCGCCCGGTCCATCTGGGAATACTGCTTGGCCGCTCCCACCAACGCAGAGATCCGTCCCGTCGAGTCCTCGATCTCCACCATGAGCTGCTCGGTCTCCAGCGCGTAGGTGACCCAATGGAGGCCATCGGCGAGCAGTGTGGCGGGTACGGTCTCAGCCACTTCGTCGAGCCAGTCAGTGTTCACGCCAGCGGCGACCAGCGGGGGCGCGAGGTCCCACCCATCGTCAATGCCATGATCATCAAGCCAGCCGGAAAGCTCGTCTTCGGCCTCACCGACCTGAATGGGCGACAGCTTCTCGGCCTTGGCCATCTTCTCCACGGCCACCTCCTGAAGCTCAGTGAGCGCCACCAGCGCCTTGGGGTCGACGTCGGAAGTCGCCAGGTGTCCCAGCTTGCGCCGCATTTTGCTGACCAGTTCCCGCAGCGACGCGGTGGCGCGTACGGCAGCTGCTGCCGGATTGTTCAGCTCATGGGTAAGTCCGGCGGACAACCGGCCCAGCGACAGCAGACGTTCCCGCTGCCCGATAATCGCCTGGCTCGAACGGAAGCCCTGGGTTATGCCCTCGATCAGGTGAACCGCCATCGGGAACCACTCGCGGAACTTCTCGCCGAACTCCGCCGCACCGATCACCCAAAAATCACAGTCCGTCACCGCCCGCGCCGAGCCCCAGTACGGCAGCTCAGCCATGCCTTTGACGAAGGACTGGGTCGCACCGCAGTAGACGCCCCGTTGGTTGGTGCGTCCGGTCTCTACCTCGGTGTTCTCCACGCGACGGTGCATGGACAGCGTGCCGGAGAGCAAGATGAAGAAGCAGGTCGCCGGATCACCCTCGATGTAGATCGGCTCGCCGGCAGACCAGGTCTGGCAGTACCCGTTTTCACTGAGCCAGGTCAGCTCATCATCAGTGAGCGTCTCGAACAGGAACAGGGTGCGCAGCTCAGATGGGCTCAATCGCACAGGCTCGACGGTCTGTTCACTCATGATCAACTCCTACTGCTCCGCCAGATAGCGATGGACCAGGGTGACGGCGAGCGCCCCTTCGCCAACCGCGGAGGCCACCCGCTTGACTGACTGGGCGCGAACATCGCCGGCCACGAAGACACCCGGAATGCTGGACTCCAGCAGGTAGGGGTCCCGCTCCAGGTCCCAGGACGCAGGTCGCTTGCCACTGCCAGTCAGATCCGGGCCAGTGACCACGAAGCCGCTGGAATCCCGAACGAGCGATTCGGGAAGCCAGTCAGTGAGTGGCGCTGCACCGATGAACACGAAGAGATGCCCGGCATCGACCACCTCGTGACCGCCGGAATGATCAACAAAGGTGACGCACTGCAACCGATCCTCCCCCGAGCAGCTCTTCACCGATGTGTTCAGCCGGACCTCGATGTTGGGGATCGAAGCGATCTGTTCGATCAGGTACGACGACATGGACTTCTGCAGTGAGTCGCCGCGTACCGCCATGGTCACCTTGGTCGCATATCGGGAGAAGTAGACAGCCGCCTGTCCGGCTGAGTTTGCGCCGCCGACGATGATCACGTGATCGCCAGCGCAGGACTCCCGCTGGGTGGCCGACGAGCCGTAGTAGACCCCCCGCCCGACCAGCTCCTCGACGCCCCTTGCCTCCAGCTGGCGATAGCTGACTCCAGTCGCCAGTACGACTGCGTGAGTCAGCACCGAGGATCCATCGTCGAACCAGACCTGCCTCGCTGGACCTCTGGCCTCCAAGCTGACCACCGTCCGCGCAGCCAGCAGCTCAGCCCCGAAGTGCTGGGCTTGCAGCCGTGCGCGATCGGTGAGCTGGCCCCCGGTCACACCGTCGGGGAAACCAAGGTAGTTGTCGATCCGGGAGCTCTGCCCCGCCTGGCCCCCGGCTGCGGCGCGCTCCACGACGACCGTCTTGAGGCCCTCTGACGCCGCATACACTGCCGCGCCCAAGCCCGCCGGGCCGCCGCCGATGATCACCACGTCGTAGAACTCACCCTGCGGAGTGGTGCTCAGGCCGACCGCATTCGCCACCTCGAGCAGGCTGGGGTGCACCAGCGGCTGGCCCTCCGCCGTGATCACTATTGGGGCTTGGCTCTCCTCAGCGCCGACGGCCGCCAGCAGCCGCGCACCCTCGGGGTCACTGACGTTGTACCAGCGGTAGGACACCATGTTGCGAGCCAGGAAGTCGCGTACTTCGTACGATGCCGCCGACCACGGGTGGCCCAGGATCTTGATCTTGTGCTCGGGTTCCTTGCCTTCCCGCTGCCACGCCGCCAGCAGCTCATCGACGACGGGATAGAACTTCTCCTCCGGCGGCTCCCAGGGCTTCAACAGGTAGTGATCAACATCGACCACATTGATCGCCTGGATCGCCGCGTTGGTGTCGGCGTACGCGGTGACCAGCGCCCGGCGCGCCTGCGGCACCAGATCCATCGCCTGCTCAAGGAAGTCCACCCCATTCATCCGTGGCATCCGATAGTCGGCCAGGATGGCGGCCACCTGGTCGCCGCGCAACACCACGTCCCGGATGGCCTGCAACGCCTCCTCACCGGAGTCGGCGCGCATGATGCGATAGTCCGCCCCGTAGCGGCGTCGCAGATCACGAGCCACTGCACGCGACACGCTGGGGTCGTCGTCGACGGTTAGCAGCACTGGGCGCGCAGTCCGCTCGGATCGCGCTTCTACAACCACCGCTGTCATGTGCCCACCTTGTCGATGTAGCACCAGCGCCAATGCTCGCCAGGCTCGACCGACGCAACGACCGGGTGGCCGCTGGCGAGTGCGTGCGCGGTGGCATGACGCGCCGGCGAGGAGTCACAGCAACTGACGCGGCCACACGTGAGGCAGCGACGGAGATGGAGCCAGCGCCCGCCGACCGCGACACAGTCACTGCAGGACGCTTCGAATTTGCTGGGGATTGAGGTCATCGGAATGGCGTCGAGATGGACACAGCTAGCCACAGACCGGCTCCTTTCTTCGCGTCAATCTAGTGTGCGCGCAACGCAAGCCTTGCTGTTCAAGCGGGGTGCTCGTCCGCTTGCCCGGCGGGTGGTGCCGCCGCCAAGCGTGACCGGTGGCGGCGACGCAATCCAGCGGCGGTCAGCAGTGCCACGATCTCACGCGACGACACTGGCTGCGCGCCCGCGGACAGCGCCACGGTATAGCTTTCGGCGATCACGTCGTAGTGATCACGCTCGAACCCACGTCTCGGGATGCCAATCCGCACGGCGAAGTGGTGCAGCTCCTCATACGAGTGGTCGCTGATCAGGTGCGACCACAGGTAGCCATGGCCGGGCCAGATCGGCGGATCAATGTAGACGGTCACCAGTTGTTCTGCATCTCTGCTGTGCAGCGCCCTTCGGCGTCATGGCGTCACGATATTCCTACGATCCGGACACGGCGGTCGACCGTAGAATTGCGGGATGGCGGCGATGAAGCGGCTGGTTGCCGTCGTCGCGGCGGCGTGCGTGCTCTCGGGCGGCTGCACCTATGCCAAAGAGGAGCCCGGTCTCTTTCGCAATCAGGCGACATCATCGCCGACCGCGGAGACGCAGCGGCCGCCGGCGCCGACCAACCCGGAACTGCCGGTAGCCGCAGAAGCCGAATGGACCACTGCTGAAGGGCTGCACATCAGCACTCGGTTCGCCATCCATGCCGTACGGCGGCTCGAGGTTGCGACAATCGTCGACTGGTCAGTTACGCCCCTGAGCGCGCCCGGCTACGGACCTGGCGACAATCTGCCGTCGTGGGTCGATCTCGGTCTGAGCCGCACCTCCGAAGGTGACGTCAACATGTTCCTGATCGACCCAAGCGGAGACAAGATCTATCGCACACTTAGCCACCAATCCCGACGACTGTTCAACCGATGCCTGTGTACGCCCCTCTGGTTGGCGCAGCAGGGCATGCGAATGGGTGAGACCCGCATGCTGCAGGCGACGTTTCCGCCGTTGCCAGATGCGCTCAGCTTCATCGACGTGGACCTGATCAACTCGGCGCCCTTTGTGCACATACCGGTGACACCAATCGGTCAGGTGCCGACAGCGCTGCATCCGACGGATCTGGTTCGGCCACCGGACACCGCCCGCTCCCCTCTTGGGCAGCGAGTTTTCCGCTACGGCCAGGAGCCGCACCGGGTCCAGAGCATCACGATCAACCGCGTGGTTGTAGCGCCCGGCCGGACGTCACTGGAATGGACGATTAAGTCGATCACCGATCAATCCACGTTCATTCTGGAGCCCGCGCTGTCGCCGATCGGGGGCGAGTTGCCCGACGGGGTGGACGTGCTGAATCGAGACGTGGTGAGCGGCCCGCAGATCAGGCCCCAAGCTTTGCCGCCGGCAAAAGTCTTACGCGTATCCTGGCTCACCACCGCCGTCGCCGGACGCAAGGCGTACGAATGCTTGTGCAGCTCGTTGGGGCTATGGGCTGGCTCGCTGCGGCGAGCCGGGGGCGAAGCCACCGTGACGAGTAATTTTCCACCGCTGCCGAGCGGCACCCGAACCGTCGATGTGATCTTGCCTGAGGTCGCAACTATTTCAGGCGTTCCAGTAGTCGACGCCGAGGACCTGGCGTCGCGGCTGGGCCCTGCAGAGCCGTACGCCGGTGAGACGTGGATCTACGACAGCAACAATCCTCCGCGCGGCTGGACGACTGCCGAGTGGCCAACTCCGCTGCCAGACCAGGACCAGTTGAAGAACTATCGATTCTTCGTGGAGATCCTCACGCGGCTACCAGGCTGGTGAGTCGGCTACTCGTGATTGCTCGCGCAATCGCCGCTGAGATTCGCCTGGTCAACACCTCTGAGCAGCAGAATGGGCGGCTCCTGCCGGAACCGCCTATTCTGCTTGCTTCTGTCGATCAGAAGTCCATGCCACCCATGCCGCCGTCGCCACCGGGCGGCATAGCAGGAGCCTTTTCCGGCTTATCAGCGATGACTGCCTCAGTGGTCAAGAACAGACCTGCGATCGAGGCCGCATTCTGCAGCGCCGAGCGAGTCACCTTGGTCGGGTCGGGAACGCCCGCGTCGAGCAGGTTCTCGTACTCGCCGGTGGCTGCGTTCAGACCGTGATCGGCCGGCAGGCCCTTGACCTTCTCGGCGACGACGCCACCCTCGAGGCCGGCGTTGATCGCGATCTGCTTCAGCGGCGCGTCGAGGGCAACCTTTACGATCTGGGCGCCTACCGCCTCGTCGCCCTCCAGTCGGAGGTCCTTGAAGGCCTTGGCCCCAGCCTGAATGAGCGCCACGCCACCGCCAGCGACGATGCCCTCCTCGACAGCCGCCTTAGCGTTGCGGACGGCGTCCTCAATGCGGTGCTTGCGCTCCTTGAGCTCAACCTCGGTGGCAGCACCGACCTTGATCACGGCCACACCGCCGGCGAGCTTTGCGAGCCGCTCCTGCAGCTTCTCGCGGTCGTAATCGGAGTCAGAGTTCTCGATCTCGGTGCGAATCTGATTCACCCGGCCGGCGATCTGATCCGGGCTGCCGGCACCCTCGATGATTGTCGTCTCATCCTTGGTGATGATCACCTGACGAGCCTGCCCGAGCAGCTCCATGGTCACGCTGTCGAGCTTGAGCCCGACCTCCTCGCTGATCACCTGACCACCGGTGAGGATAGCGATGTCGGTGAGCATGGCCTTGCGACGGTCACCGAATCCAGGGGCCTTGACGGCAGCAGACTTGAAGGTGCCGCGAATCTTGTTCACAATCAGCGCTGCCAGCGCCTCGCCGTCTACGTCCTCGGCGATGACCAGGAGCGGCTTGCCAGCCTGGATGACCTTCTCCAGAACCGGCAGCAGATCCTTCAGGTTGGAGACCTTGGAGTTGACGATGAGGATGTATGGATTCTCGAGCACGGTCTCCATGCGCTCGGTGTCGGTCACGAAATAGGGCGAGATGTAGCCCTTGTCGAACCGCATGCCCTCGGTGAGCTCGAGCTCCAGTCCGAAGGTGTTCGACTCGTCGACCGTGATGACACCTTCCTTGCCGACCTTGTCCATGGCCTCGGCGATGATCTCGCCGACCTGGGGGTCACCGGCGGAGATGGAGGCGGTGGCAGCAATCTGCTCCTTGGTCTCCACATCCTTGGAAATGGCGGCAAGCTGCTCGACGACAGCAGCAACGGCCTTCTCGATGCCCCTTTTAAGGCTCATCGGGTTGGCGCCGGCGGTCACGTTGCGCAGGCCCTCTCGGACCATTGCCTGTGCCAGCACCGTCGCAGTGGTGGTGCCGTCACCAGCCACGTCGTCCGTCTTCTTGGCGACTTCCTTGACGAGCTCGGCACCGATCTTCTCGTACGGGTCCTCGAGCTCGATCTCTTTGGCAATGCTCACACCATCGTTGGTGATGGTCGGAGCACCCCACTTCTTCTCCAGCACGACGTTGCGGCCCTTGGGTCCAAGGGTCACCTTGACGGCGTCGGCGAGGATGTTCATCCCACGCTCGAGGCCACGCCGTGCCTCCGTGTTGAACAGAATCAGTTTGGGCATGTTCTCCGCTTGTCCTGTCAGTGATTTGATGGCTCTTCGAGCGGTGCCCGCGACGGATGGCCCTTGGGAGCCTCACCGGCCAGAAGAGGTGGCACTCTCTAAGGCAGAGTGCTAATGCAATTTTTAGCACTCTCCCTATGCGAGTGCAAACGGCCCCCCTCGTCGATGGACCGCCGACGTCCATCTCAGTGGGTCGTTTGCGATCACATGCATAGCCGGGGAATGCGCAACGCGGATCGGAGGTTGCCCTGAACATGGCCCAGCCGACCGAGCAGCGCACGATCTCTCGTGCAGCTGTCGGCCTCCGGTCGGAACGCGGCCCAATCCTTCTCTCGGTCATGCTAAGCGTTGGGCTAATCGCGATCGACGCGACCATCCTGGCCACCGCGGTGCCGTCGATCGTGAACGATCTCGGCGGTTTCGCCCAATTTCCTTGGCTTTTCTCGATCTACCTGCTCGCCCAGGCGGTATCGGTACCGATTTTCGCCAAGTTCACCGACCTCATGGGCCGCAAGCCGATCATGCTCGTCGGCATCGGACTCTTTGTCCTTGGCTCGATCCTGTGCGGTGTTGCCTGGAGCATGCCGGCCCTGATCGCATTCCGCGCGCTCCAAGGCCTTGGTGCGGGCGCCGTGATGCCAACTTCAATGACCATCATCGGCGACATCTACTCGGTGGCCGAACGCGCTCGGGTTCAGGGCTACGTTGCCAGCGTCTGGGCGCTCTCTTCTGTCGTAGGACCAACGCTGGGCGGAATCTTCGTCGATTTCCTCAATTGGCGATGGATCTTCTACGTCAATGTCCCGCTTGGTGCGCTCGCGGCCTGGTGGCTGTACCGCAGATTCGACGAGAAGGTGGTCCGTAAGCAACATCGCATCGACGTCGGCGGTGCCACGCTGCTCGGTGTTGGCTCCTCACTGATCATCCTGGGACTCCTCGAGGGCGGCATCTTGTGGCCTTGGGCCTCGGCGCCAAGTATCACCATCCTTAGCGTGGGCGCGGCACTCATGATTGTCTTCGCCCTGGTCGAGCGGCGGGCCGCTGAGCCAATCCTTCCTGGCTGGATCTTTGGCAGCCGATTGCTCAATTCGACCAATCTTGCGGCTCTCTCGGTGGGGGTGATGCTGATCGGCCTCACCTCTTTTATCCCGCTGTACGCCCAGGGGGTGCTGCATACCAGTGCGCTGGTGGCAGGCTTCGCGCTCGCCGCCCTGACGCTCGGTTGGCCGCTTGCGGCCTCAATGGCTGGTCGGATCTATCTGCGAATCGGCTTCCGCCGTACGGCGTTGATCGGCGCCGTCGTGATCATGATCGGTGCGGGGCTGCTGGACTTGCTGTCATCGCGCAGCTCGGTGTGGCAGGTGGGGGCGACCTGTTTCGTAATCGGGTTCGGCTTGGGACTGGTATCCAGCCCGACGCTGATCTCGGCGCAGTCGTCGGTCGAGTGGGACCGCCGAGGCGTGGTTACCGGCACCAATGTATTTGCACGTTCGATGGGCAGCGCGTTGGGCATCGCAGTCTTCGGTGCGATTGCCAACTCCTCGCTGAGCCACGGGGTGGGTGGGCAGATTTCCTCCACTGCCAGCGCAATTCCGGTGGCTGTCCTCGAACACGCTTTGCATAGGGTCTTCTTGGCCGCTGGAGTTGTCGCGGTGCTGCTCACAATCGCGGTGTTGATCATGCCGAGCCGGTTGGCGATCAGCCAGACCGCGCCGCCGACGTAGCATCGTGGAATGCTGCGAGCGTCGGCAAATCGCGCGCCCGACGATCGGAGGAGCGATGAGCGAACACGCTTTTCGTTCGCGAAGAGTGACGACGACGTCGGATTTCTAGCGCGCGATGCGCGAGCAGCAAAGCCAATGAGGCGCCGGCTCGTCGCTACGGTCCTCGTCCTTGGATGCCTCGTCGCTGGCTGCTCCTACGATCGTGTGGAACCAGGCCTCTTCGGCCGGTCCATGACAGAGCAGACGACCGCCCCGCCTATCC
>Ga0307297_10000007_pt1 | contig 59782 bp, 57 predicted proteins | sample ER_DNA_157_FD_194464 | JGI IMG/M metagenome (GOLD analysis project Ga0307297, IMG submission 194464) | Bulk soil microbial communities from the East River watershed near Crested Butte, Colorado, United States - ER_DNA_157 | ecosystem: Environmental > Terrestrial > Soil > Floodplain | place...
CTATATCGAGGGCGTGACGGGACGGGCGGCGTCTGTGTCGGCCGTCACAAGAATTCGCGACGTGACTGCGGGGAACGTTTTCCTCTCTGAGGTGGTCCGGGCACTTCTGGTCGACGGCCGACTGACAGAGTATCTAGACGCTGTAACCGACCCCATGCTCCGTATTCCCGAGGAGGTCCGAGTCTTGATCCGGCGCCGGGTCGCAGGACTTTCCAGAGAAGCAGGATCCACGCTGAGACTGGCTGCGGCGGTGGGGCACGAATTCGATTCCCGCGTCCTCGAGCACGCGGGACGCCTAAGCGTTGGGCGACTTATGGATGTTCTTGCGGAGGCAGTGGGGGCCGGGTTGATCGCGCAGGACCCGGCGAGCCCGAGCCGACATGCCTTCGCACACGACCTGGTTCGCGAAACTCTGTAGGAGGGTATGCCCGCCGCCCGGCGCCTCGAGCTTCACCGGACCATCGGCCGCGTGCTGGAGGACATGTATGGGGGTGATCTCGAGTCGCACTTGGCCGAGCTTGCCCACCACTTCACCGAGGCGGCCCCCCTCGGTCTGGCCAAGGAGGCCGTCGAGTACTCAGTCCGAGCTGGTGATCGGGCCGCGGCGGCACTGGCGTACGAGAACGCTGCCCAGCACTATGGGGCCGCCGTGCAGCTGCTCCCCTTGCTGGAGCACGCCAGCGTTGAGCGGCGCTGTGAGATCTTGCTCGCCCTCGGCGACTCCCACAGTGGAGAGCAGGAGACACGCCCGGGGCCCGTGACAGCTTCGAAGAGTGCGCCGAAGCCGCCGCGCGCTCAGGGCTGGCTGAGGCGTTGGCGCGGGCTGCCCTCGGACTTGGGCTGGCTCGGCTCGGGCTGGGCGGGATTGTGACCGGAAGATTCTCGGACACGGCTGGCATCCGGCTGCTGGAGCAAGCCCTCGCGACGCTTCCCGACGGCGACAGCTCACTTCGTGCCCAGGTGTTGGCGCGGCTGGCCGCCGAGCTGTTTATCTCCGATCAGGTGGAGAGGCGGACGGTCCTCTCGGACCAGGCCGTCGAGATGGCCCGACGTCTCGACGACCAGGAAGCCCTACTCGTCGCGCTTCACGGTAGGCACTCGGCAACGTTCGTTCCCGATCAAGTCGACGGACGGCTTGCCAACGCCGAGGAGATGCTTCGCGTGGCGACCGAGTATGGCGACGACGAGATGGCGTTCATGGCCCATTACGCTCGGCTGCACTGCTGCCTTGAGCTCGGTGAAATCAAGGGCGTGGACGCCGAACTCGCCGCCATGATCAACCTCGCTGACCGGATCCGCCAGCCCTTCTATCTGTGGGTGATTGCGGTCCTGCGGGCTACGAGGACCATCGTGGATGGGCGACTTCGCGAGGCCGAGTGACTGGCCCGCGAGGCATTGGCGATCGGGAGGATCCGGGAAAGTGATTACGGCATCTATTACTTCGAGCATGCCCAGATGGTCACCATCAGATGGGCACAGGGGCGGATGAACGAGGTGGCTGAGAGCGTCCGCATCCACGGTGAACAGCACCCGCTGATCGCTCGATGGCGCAACGCGTTCTGGGCCGTCGAGACCGGGTGCCGACGCTGCCGCGCGAGAAGAGGTAGAGCGTCACGCCGGGAACGGCTTCGCGGATCTGCCTCGAAACGGCTTTTGGATCATCCACCTGTGCTCGCTGGCGGAGGCCTGCGTGCTGCTCGGTGACAAGGAGCGCGCGGTGCAGATCTTTGACCTGCTCGCGCCGTACGCGGATCGCAACGCCATCGCCATCTCGATCATGCCCTATGGCCCGGTTGCCCTACGCCTCGGCATGATTGCCGCCTTGCTTGAGCGGTGGGAAGAGGCCGACGCACAGTTCGAGCTGGCCATGGAGCGCTGCCGCCGTGTCGGAGCGCGTGCCATCACCGCCCGGGTGCTCTACGAGCATGCGAAGACGCTGGTGGCTAGGGAGCGGAAGAAGAACTCAACGCGGCGTCCGCGCGGCTCTCCGACGCCGAGCGGATCTGCCGAGAGCTCGATCTCCCCGGCATCCTGCAGCGGGTCATGGCGCTCGCGCAATCGGTTCCCGATCGGCGTTCAGCGCGGAACGACACGACTTCGCAGGCGCGATTCCGACGCGAGGGCGAGTATTGGGAGGTGCGGTACAGCGGCGAGTCGGCCCGGCTTCGGGACACCAAAGGTCTCCGATATGTCGCGACGTTGCTCTCCGCGCCGGGCCGGGAGGTCCACGTCCTGGAGCTCGTGCGAGCGGTAGAAGCCAGAATCGTCGATTCGACGCGGCATGCTGCCGCACTCGCTGCAGGCGACCTGCACGTGTCGGGACTGGATGCAGGCGATGTTCTCATCGACTCTCAGGCTCGGGAAGCGTACCGCCGCAGGCTCACCGAGCTCGAAGAGGATCTGCAGGAAGCTCGGGATTGGAACGACCCGGAGCGAGCCGCTCGCGCGCAAGAAGAGATCGACGCACTGACAGCCGAGCTCGCCAGCGCGGCGGGGTTGGGCGGGCGAAACCGGAGCGCGTCAACTGCTGCGGAGCGCGCACGGATCAGCGTGACCAAGGCAATCAAGGGCGCCAACAAGACGGTGAGTCGGGAGTGCCCTGCCCTCGGAGCTCATCTTGCGTCCTCGATACAGACCGGCCGGTTCTGCTCGTACGCTCCGCCTGGCGAAGCCCCGCCAGCCTGGTATCTGTGAGCGACTCGTCCCATCTTCATTGCTAGGCGTAACAACTGTTCCCTCGAAGTTCACGCCTTCAGCACTAGAGCGGTGTGTCGTGCGCCGCATCACGAAAGGAGAGTCGATGACTCAGACACAAGAGGCGGTCAAGAAGGAGACGACCGTGTACGCGCTCCATGGCACGCTTATCGAGGCGTGCTCATGCGGTGTCAACTGCCCCTGTTGGATCGGCGAGGACCCGGATCTGGGCGAGTGCTTCGCCATCGTGGCGTACCACATCGACGATGGCCGCATACAGGACGTTGACGTATCAGGGCTCAGCCTGGTCTTCGTGGCTCACATCCCCGGCAACGTCCTGGCTGGTAATTGGGAGGTCGTGGCGCTGGTGGACAATCAGGCCAACGCCGCCCAAAAAGAGGCGCTGCTGGCGGCCTTCACCGCCCAGCTCGGAGGTCCACTTGCCGACGTCTACCAGCTCATCGGCACGGTGAAGGGCGTTGAGGACGTGCCCATCAGCCACCAGGTCGTGGGCGGAGCGGGGACGCTCCATATCCCCGGAATTATCGAGGCCGACATGGAGCCCTACCGGGGTCCGGATGGCAGCGTGACCACGCTTCACAACTCCATCTTCTCTACCGTGCCGGGCTCGCCTGCTTGGGTAGCCAAGGCCACGCGGCATCGGGTGAACCTTCCGCAATATGGGATGACCTGGGAGTACGAGGGCCGGAACGCCATCCAAGCCGACTGGCACATGGAACACGTCGCATGACGAGCGCTGCCTCCTCGAGCGAGGCGGCGAGGGCCCGCCCGGGACTTCTGCAGTCTGGCGTGGTCTGGGCAATCGCAATCGCCTGGTTGCTGGCCATTGTGGCCGAAGCCACCGGGCGAGGGCGGCTGCTCCATCACGATGCGCTGGCGCACAGCCATCTTCCGTTGTGGGCGGTCCTGGGCTTGTTCCTCTTGGCCTGGCAGTTCATGATCGCGGCGATGATGCTGCCGTCCAGCCTGCCTCTCATCCGTCTATTCAATCGGGTGGCCGCCGGACAGCCACGTCCGATGCAATCCAAGCTGGCGTTTCTGGGCGGCTACGCCGTGGTGTGGAGCGTATTTGGGGTAGCCGCCATGGTGGGGGATCTGCAGCTGCACGAGCTGGTTGAGCGATGGCCGTGGCTCGATGAGCATCATCAGGTGATCGCCGGATCGGTGTTGGTCATGGCGGGGGCGTTCCAATTCTCCAGCCTGAAGGATCGCTGTCTCACGGTCTGTCGGAGCCCGGGGCTGTACATCATGCAGTACTACCGCCGCGGCGTCCGTGCCGCCTTGAACATCGGCGTACGTCATGGTCTCTTTTGTATGGGGTGCTGCTGGGCGCTCATGCTCGTGGGGTTCGCTGCCGGTGTGGCCAACCTCTGGTGGATGGCCGCGCTCACCGCCGTGATGGTGTTCGAGAAGACCGCGCCCGGGGGTGACCGCGCCGTGAAGCCTATCGGCCTCGGCTTGATCGGATTGGGCATGCTGGTGCTTTTCGTCCCGCTGGTCGCAGGCGTACTGAGCTCGGGCTAGCTGACGCGGCCACACGGTCACACGCGGGCGATCGCTACCTCGAGTAGCGTTGCGCTAGCAGCGTCCCGCGTCCGTCTGTGACGTGCCGAGGGCCTTGCGAAGCGTGAAAGCATTCATCCATGGAGTGGTTCATCGCCGTCGTCGCCGTGGCGGCCTTGGGCGTGGCGGCGATGGCGGCTGCGGGAGGAATGGGACAGATGAGCAGGGATCCGGTGTATGACACATACCGGCAGGACCTGCCCAGCGGTGGGGCCCTGACCGCCGAAGAGCTGAGGAACATCCGCTTCGGGGTCACGCTGCGTGGATATGCGATGGCCCAGGTAGACGATCTGCTCGATCGGCTAGCTCTCGAGATCGCCGAGCGTGACGCGCTGATCGCGGAACTAGCTGAAGGTGGCACCGTCCGGCAGCGACTCCAGGAGACAACGGCGTCGGCGCGTGCGGCTGAGCAGTCGACTCCACACGATCCGGTGGCGTCAGCGGACACCTCAGCACCTCCAGAGCCACCTCAATCTGCCGTTGACGACCGCCGGTCCGGCTAGTGGCAGGACATGAGTGAGCATTCGCCTGGAAGTCTCGGCTGAGATCGATGCACCCATAGCTGCGGTGTGGGATGTGCTCATTGACTGGACCGGCCAGTCTCGCTGGATTCCGCTCACGACAGTCCGGGTGATCGGCGACCGCAATGTCGGTGTTGGCGTCCGAGCCGAGGCGCTGTCCGGCGTGTGGCTTGGCCGGGTGCCACTGGGGCTGCTGGACCGCTTCATCGTCACCGGTTGGTCTCCGCCCGTTGCCGATGCGGCCGAAGTGGGGATCTTGCACCTTGGTCCGTACTTCACCGGTGAGGGTCTCTTTCGGCTTGCGGGCGATCAGGGGAAGACCATCGTGTCGTGCATTGAAGTCTTCTCCATGCCGGGCGGGCGGCCGGTTGAGTGGCTCGTTCGGCTCGCTCTGCCGGCGCTACGCGCTGGTCTTGCTAGCAGCCTGCGAGCGCTGGGCGCGATCGCTGAGGCGCAATGATCACCGAAGCTCTGCCCGGGCCCGACGGTCTCTTGCGCTGCCCCTGGGCCCTGTCGGCACCTGAGTATGTGGCCTATCACGACAACGAGTGGGGCCGGCCGGTCAGCAGTGTGCAGGGCCTGTACGAGCGGATGACGCTTGAGGCCTTCCAGTCAGGACTGTCCTGGATCACGATTCTCCGCAAGCGAGAGAACTTTCGGCGAGCTTTCGCCGGCTTCCGCCCCGAGCAAGTAGCCGACTTCACCGAGGCTGACATCCAGCGGCTGCTGAGCGATCCGGGCATCGTTCGAAACCGGGCCAAGATTGTCGCGGCCATTCAGAACGCTCGGCTGGTTGTCGATCTTGGTCCGAGGTTCGCCGAGATTGTTCTCAGCTATCGAGTGATCGGACGCCCGCGCCCGGCCGGTGGGGAGTGGCGTGCGACCTCACCCGAATCAATCGGAATGGCCCGGGAGCTCAAGGGCCTCGGCTTCCGCTTCATCGGCCCGACTACGGCGTACGCCACCATGCAAGCGATCGGCCTGGTCGACGATCATGTGGTCGGCTGCTCTGCGCCACCGCCCGCCTGGCCCGACTAGATCCCTGCGGACGGCACCGACTGGCGTCACAATTGACGTACGAGCCATCATTCGAGCCGTCCCAGCCAAATGACCCGAGGCTGGCCGCGACTAGGTGGTACGGAATAATTGAGCCGGCAAGTTGCCGGATGACTACAGGATGAGGATGCGCGATGGCTGCAATGAAACCGCGGACAGGTGACGGCCCTATGGAAGTCACCAAGGAAGGACGTGGGATCGTCATGCGGGTTCCGCTCGAGGGAGGCGGTCGGCTCGTTGTGGAACTCAACGCAGACGAGGCGGCCGAGCTTGCGGGCGCGCTGAAAGAGGTCGTTGGATAGGTCGACACTGACAGCACAAGGACCTGGTCTCGATGACTAGGTCCTTTTGCTTGCCTGGCTCGACGCAACTTAGCCAGTCCGTTGATGAGAAGGGATCACGCCCCATGCATCCGAACTGCGAGGCTGTGAACGACATCCTGCAGACTGCTGGGCTGCCCGGTCGAGTCCGGATGCTCGACCAGGCGGCTACCACAGCGGGGGCTGCGGCTCAGCAACTAGGTTGCGCGGTAGGAGCCATCGCGAACTCGTTGATCTTCGAAACTTTCATAGCTACGAGCGCCGGCGTGCGCGAGCGGCTCAAAGAAACCGATGCCGGGGCACCGCTGTTGATCATGACCAGTGGCGCACATCGAGTAGACATCATCAAAGTCGGAGAACGGTTCGGAATTTCGCTCCGTCGTGCCTCACCGACGTTCGTACGCGAACACACCGGCCAGCCAATCGGCGGTGTCGCTCCCGTCGGCCATCCAAGGCCTATCCGCACGATCGTCGATTGCGCACTTGGTGAGTTCGACCAGCTTTGGGCTGCCGGCGGCATCCCACAGGCCGTCTTTCCCCTCACCTATGACCAACTCCTCACACTGACCGGTGGTGTGGAGGCCGACGTCGGTTGAGGGGTACTAGGGCGATTTCTGAGTCGTGACGGCCTAGTGCAGGTGAGACCTCACGAGGAGTACTCCTTGAGGATGCTGAGGACCTCCTCGTCGCTTAGCTGCCGGAAGTCCTCGTACGCACCGCCGACCGCCATGAACGGCTCCGGAGTCCACAGACAAACGACGCGGTCTGCGACGGATCGCAGTGCCTGCATGGCCTGGCGTGCTCCCACCGGGACTGCCACCACGGCCGCTGCAGGCGCGTGAGTTCGAACGGCGGCGACTGCCGCCAGCATCGTGGAGCCGGTCGCCAGGCCATCATCGACGAGGATGACGGTCGCATCAGCGATTTCCAGATTGGCAAAGGGAAAGATGCTGGCGCGACGCTTAAGCTCAAGCCACTCTCGGTTCCGCGCGGCTTCGAACGCCTGGCTGCTGATGCGCAGTCCGTTGATGATCTCCTCGTTGCGGAACTCGGAGATCTCTCCGCCGACCATCGCCAAGGCACCCATCGCGAGCTCGGGGCGTCCGGGCACCCCAATCTTGCGTACCAAGATCACGCCGAGCGGAGCGGCCAGCCGGGTAGCCACCTCGGCGGCAACGGGTACGCCGCCGCGTGGAAGTGCCAAGACGACGGGTTTCCCCAGTACGGCTTCAGCAACCAGCGCATCAGCGAGTGCGCGACCGGCGACTGTCCGATTGGCGTAGCGGGTTGCTGCCCTGCGCCGCCGTATCACTTTTGACCTAGCTCTGGTGAACCTCGAGCGCGCGGCGGTAGACCTCGACGGTCTCGGCGGCGATCTTGGACCAGTCGAATTCCTCGATGCAGCGCTGCCGGCCGGCCAGCCCGAATGCCCGTGCCTTTTCCGGATCCGTCGTCACCGCGTTGATCTTGTCAGCGAACTCTTCCTCGAAGGCGGCGATGGCATCCGGGTCGGCGGCCTGCGCGGGGTCGTACGGCACGAGGTAGCCAGTCACGCCGTCCACGACAACCTCGGGGATGCCGCCCACGGCCGAGGCGACTACGGCCGTTTCGCAGGCCATGGCCTCCAGGTTGACGATGCCCAACGGCTCATACACCGACGGACAGGCGAACACCGTCGCATGGGACAGCACTTGGCGAACCTGTGCCCGCGGCAGCATCTCCTCGATCCACAGAACATTGCCGCGGGTCGACTGGAGGTGCGCGAAGGCATCGCCAATCTGCTGGGCGATCTCCGGCGTATCGGGTGCACCGGCCAACAACACGACCTGGGTATCGGGATCGAACTTCTCGGCCGCCCTTACCAGATGAATGAGACCCTTCTGGCGAGTGATCCTGCCTACGAACACCACCGACGGCTTGTCAAGATCGATTCCAAGCCTGGTGACGACGTCGGTGCCTCGGTCGGGTTTGAACTCCTCGGTATCAATACCGTTCTTGACGACATGCACTTTGTCGGGATCGAGATTGGTGTAGGAGTCCAAGGTGTCTTTGCGCATTCCGGCACTGACGGCGATCACCGCATCCGCTCCCTCGAATGCGGTCTTCTCGGCCCACGACGAGAGCCGGTAGCCGCCGCCAAGCTGCTCGGCCTTCCACGGCCGGTGCGGCTCGAGTGAGTGCGCACTGACGACATGCGGAATGTCGTAGAACAGGCCAGCCAGGTGGCCGGCCAGGTTGGCGTACCAGGTGTGTGAATGGACCAGGTCCACCTCAGGTATGGCAGCAACCATCTCCAGATCCGCCCCGAACACCCGGAGCGCAGCGTTAGCTCCTTCCGGATAGTTCTCGGGGTGTGCTGTGGCGCCCTCGCGCGGTTCGCCCATGCATTGGACGTCCACCCTCATGAGCTTGCGCAACTGTGGGACCAGCTGGGCGACGTGCACCCCAGCACCGCCATAAATCGAGGGAGGATATTCCCGGGTCAGCAACGAGATGGACAGTCGATCAGTTTCTGCCAGCGCCATAGTTCGCATCGTTCCACAGCGTCGGCGATGTTGACCACAACATGGCCCAGAACGGTGCTTCTAAGGCCGGGTATGGGCTAGGTTCAAATCATGCGCGCGCGTCGAAGAGTTCTGGCGATCGTATTGGCTGGCGGCGAAGGCAAGCGGCTTATGCCGTTGACCGACGATCGAGCAAAGCCGGCGGTGCCCTTCGGTGGCACGTATCGCCTGATTGACTTTGTCCTATCCAATCTGGCAAATGCGGGAATGCGTCAAATCGCGGTGTTGACGCAATACAAGTCGCACTCGCTCGACAAGCACATCTCCTTGACGTGGCGCATGTCGACGATGCTCGGCAACTACGTCACGCCAGTGCCGGCGCAGCAGCGCCTCGGGCCGCGGTGGTACCAGGGGAGCGCTGACGCGATCTTCCAGTCGATGAACCTGATCCGCGACGAGGAGCCGGACTACGTCGTGGTCTTCGGCGCGGACAACATCTATCGGATGGATGTCTCGCAGATGCTCGACGCGCATATCGACGGTGGCCTGGGTTGCACGGTGGCGGGCATCCGGGTGCCGCGCAACCAGGCCAGTGCCTTCGGGGTGATCGATGCCGCGGCCGACAACAAGATCAAGGAATTTCTCGAGAAGCCGCCGGAGCCGCCGGGTCTGCCGGACGATCCGAATGCCTCGTTCGCCTCAATGGGCAACTACATCTTCAGCACGGACGCGCTGATCGATGCGTTGACCGCAGACGCCGAGGACGAAAACTCTCGCCACGATATGGGCGGCGATATCATCCCGAGCTTCGTGAATCGCGGCGATGGACGGGTCTACGACTTCACCGCCAACGAAGTTCCCGGCTCGACCGAACGAGACAAGGCCTATTGGCGCGACGTCGGCACGCTCGACGCGTTCCACGAGGCACACATGGACCTGGTCTCCATAGACCCGGTGTTCAACCTCTACAACATGGATTGGCCGATCTGGACGTATCCGGTGCAGATGCCGGGTGCCAAGTTCACCAGGAAAGGCGTCGCGGTCGACTCAATCGTCAGCCCGGGTTGCGTTGTGTCGGGTGGTTCCATCGAGAGTTCGGTGCTCTCGCCCAACGTCCACGTGCACGAGGACGCCAAGGTGGACCATTCGGTGATCTTGTCCCACGCTGTCATCGGGCGTAACGCAGTCGTACATCGCGCGATCTTGGACAAGAATGTGGTGGTTCCCGACGGCGCCCAGATTGGTGTTGATTCCGAAGCGGATGACGCTCGAGGTTTCACCGTCTCAGAAGGCGGTGTAACAGTCGTAGCCAAAGGTGTCAGGGTCCCCGTGACATGAGCATGCCTGCCTCAGGATCGGGGGGCCAGGAGGCAGGCAAACCTGAGGGTGGGACATTCGGAATCGACGCTCCCACGGTGCCGGCGGTACTCGGGGTCGCCGCGCTGCTTCTGGCGGTTATTGGCTGCCTGCTGATGATCACCCATGAGTTCGCCCCCGGACTCGTGGCGGTGATCTTTGCCATCTTCGTGGGACTGTGTGCGTTGAGCTATCTGTACACCACAGTGCGCGGCAAGTTCGTGTGTTGGGCCGACCTGCTCGATGACGCGCGGCTGAAGGGTGATGAGTACGCAGTTGACCTGGGCTGTGGCCGCGGTGCGGTCCTGATCAGCCTCGCGAAACGACTGACCACTGGTCGGGTGTCAGGCATCGACCTGTGGCGCAGCCACGACCAGTCCGGCAACGACATCGAGGCCACCAAACACAACGCACGGGTCTGCGGGGTGGAGGATCGTGTCGAGCTGAACACGGGTAACATCACGACGCTTCCCTACCATGACGCGCAGTTCGATCTCGTCGTCTCCGGTCTTGCTATCCACAACCTCAAGGCTCGTGAAGAGCGGCGGCAAGCGATCACCGAGGCCGTTCGGGTATTGGAACCTGGCGGCAAGATCATCATCACCGACATCAGTCACACCGAGGAGTACGCGGATTGGCTCGCGGCCGAAGGGATGGAGTCGGTGACGCTGCAGGACTTGGGCGTGCGCGGTTGGTGGGGTGGACCCTGGTTGCCAACGAGTGCGGTAACCGCGAGCCGGCCAGGTCGGCCGGGCGTGAGAGCCTAGCCGACCAGTCCGAGATCTGCGTCGAACCGTGATCTGATGATCATCGCTTGACGGCGGCCAGCAGCCCATCCCCGACCGGAAGCAGCGCCGACACGAGATCCTCGTTGTCCTTGACGGCGCTCAGCGCGTTGCGGATCGCTTCGGTCTCCCTATCGATGTGGCTTCCGTCGGCCGTACGGTCGTGCCACAAAGCGTTGTCCACAGCGAGTACCCCGCCGTGCCGCAGCAGCCGCAGACCTTGCTCGACATACTCGGCATACTCAGCTTTGTCCGCATCGATGAAAACCATGTCGTACGCGCCGTCGCTTAGCCTCGGCAGCACACTGAGCGCCGGCCCGGCGATCAGCCGAAACCGCTGCGTGGGAATGCCCACGGCAAGGAAGGCCGCACGGGCGGCCTGCTGATGTTCGGCCTCGATGTCCACGCTGGTCAAGACTCCGTCCGGCTGCATTCCCGCGAACAGCGCCAAACCAGAGACGCCTGATCCGGTTCCCACCTCAACAACCGTCTTCGCCTGCACCACTTTGGCCAGAAAGGTCAGCGCGGTCGCAGAGCCCCGACCGAGCGGTGCAACTCCGAGCTGCTTCGCCTTCTGGCGCGCCTCCGCCGCCTGTTCGGACTCATCGACGAAATTCTCAGCGAACGCCCACGATCCCGGCTTGGGCGCGGCTTTGGGTGAGGTCTTGACAGCGGAGAGATTCACGAATCTCACCCTATCGAAACGCCTGCTGAGCGAACCCTACGATGACGGCATGAGCCATACCGTCGTCGCCGAGCTCGTTGCGGCCGTCATGAAGGTCGAGGTCGAGCTGGGCCAGCACGTGGCGGCCGACGACGCTGTGGTGATCTTGGAGTCGATGAAGATGGAGATTCCGGTGCTCGCCGACGTGGCAGGGTCGGTCTCGGAGATCGTTGTTTCGGAAGGGGATGTGGTCAACGACGGCGATCCGCTGGTCGTGATCAAGGTGCTTTAGTGTCCTGCGCCGGGACACTAGGATGACGGGCATGTCGACCCCGCCCTTCGGCCGGCTCCTTACGGCCATGGTGACTCCATTCGCAGCGGACGGATCGTTGGACCTTGACGCGGCAGCCGGACTTGCCAGCTACCTGGTCGACGAGATGGGCAACGATGGGCTGGTCATCAGCGGGACCACCGGAGAGTCTCCGACCACCTCGGACTCGGAAAAGGCCGACCTGCTTCGAGCGGTGCTCGACGCAGTCGGCGATCGGGCGACGATCCTTGCAGGCGTCGGCACATTCAACACCGAGCACAGCCTGGAGCTGGCGGCCACGGCCGCCAAGCTGGGCGCAGACGGCCTTCTGGTGGTCACGCCGTACTATTCCAAGCCGCCGCAGGCAGGCATCGTGGAGCACTTCCGGCGGGTCGCGGATTCCACCGACGTGCCGGTGATGCTGTACGACATTCCAGGTCGTGCGGGGGTAGCCATTGCCACCGACACGATGCTGCGACTCGCCGAACATCCGAGCATCGTCGCCGTCAAGGATGCGAAGGGTGATCTTGCGGCGTCCGCGCGAGTTATTGCGCAGAGTGAGCTCGCGTACTACTCCGGTGACGACGCCATGACATTGCCGCTGCTGGCGGTCGGCGCCGTAGGGGTGGTCGGCACCTCAACGCACTTCAGCGCCATCGGGACCCGTCAGCTCATCGAGGCATATCTGGCCGGTGATGTCACCACGGCGCTGCGTCTCCATCAGCAGCTGTTGCCGATTTACACCGGAATCTTCGCGACCCAAGGCTGCATCCTGGTCAAGGCTGGCCTCAAGCTGCTTGGCCGTGAGGTGGGAGGCCTGAGGTCTCCACTGATCGAGGCCACCTCCGCCGAGGTTGAGGGCTTGCGTTCCGCCATGGCCGCGGCTGGCCTACCGACGGGAGAGTCGGTCTCTACCGACTAGTGCCGCCCGCACTAGCGTGAGAAAATACTCACTGGAACGCGCCCGCCCCTCGCCACGTTGGGCAGATTGTGAGCGAGGACACGATCGTGCACAGCCAAATGCCAGGGTTCATTCAGGGCATTGCCAGGATGACAAGCAAGAATAAGTCGTTCAGGCTAAACCTGCTTGGTCGCGCCGGACGCTCGAGGGAGGTCGAACCTATGGCGCAGTGGCCCGCCCCTGATCCTCAGGCTTGGCAGCCGCCCGCACCGGCGAGCCCACCGCCGAAATCTGAGGAGTCGTGGACACCGCCGACGTGGGAAGAGCTGGTACGGGACCACGGCGCTCGGGTCTACCGGCTGGCCTATCGGCTAACTGGGAATCCACATGATGCCGAAGACCTCACCCAAGACGTCTTTGTTCGCGTGTTTCGCTCGTTGCACCGGTTCCAGCCTGGGACGTTCGAGGGCTGGCTTCATCGCATCACGACCAACCTCTTCCTCGACGGCGCCAGGCGCCGCCAGAAGATTCGCTTCGACGGTCTTGGTGAAGGCTCCGCTGAGCGTTTGCCGAGTGCCTGGCCGAATCCATCCGATCAACTGGCCGACGCCGACCTTGATCACGACGTGGCCGCCGCGCTCTCAGCCTTGCCACCGGAGTTTCGCGCGGCCGTTGTGCTGTGCGACATCGAGGGCCTCAGCTACGAGGAAATCAGCGAGGTTCTTGACATCAAGATCGGAACCGTCCGAAGCCGGATTCACCGCGGCCGGGCGCAACTACGCACCGCCCTCGCGCACCGCCGACCGACCGGGGAGCGGGTGCGGTACCTGGGCGTTGAGGTAGAGACAGGTGTCAGTTCCGACCGGGTCAGCCCCAAACAGGGAAGTCTGGAGCCGGCGAGGTCGGCGTGAGGAAGGCGCCCTGCGCTGATCTAGCCGAATTGCGATCAGCGTTTGTTGACGGGGCCCTGGACGACACCGACCGAGAACGGCTGCTCAGCCACCTTGTCGATTGCGACAACTGCCGCCGCGACGTCGAGGATCTGCGTGCCGTACGCGAGGTCCTGAACCAGACCAATAATGAACCGGGCCCAACGCCGAGCGACCTCTCCGTCCGCCTGGCTTCCATCGCGGGGCAGCAGTCGGTCGCACCCCTGTGGATCAGGCCGTTCCGGCGGATCCAACCATCCCGTCCGTCCCGAACCGGCGGCTTGCCAAGCCACCGCCGGATTGTCAAGTTGCGAATCACTGCCGCCACGATGGCCCTTGGAGCGACGGTGACCGCCGTGGGGGCAATCGGGTACGCCGCGGCGCCCCGTCTTGCGGCAATTGGTGATCCAACAGATGAGGCTCAAGTGGCCTTTACGTCAAGCCTTGGACAGTTCCCGCTGGCCAGCGACGCACTCAACGCGGTCATGCTGGCCGACTCAAACAACCTCGCTGCCAGCTTGTCACCCAGGCTTGCGGGCCCCTCGGCAGCAACCGGCGCGACGTTGACCCCGGCAGAGGCACAAGCAACGATGCAGCGAGCTGCCGATGCCGCGCATTCCGTGAGCTACTCGGGTCGCCAATCATTCTTGGCGTACCGCAACGGGGGAGCCATCGTTGCGCAGGTTGATGTGGACGCGCGCGCCGGGCAGGGCAGTCAGGTCAAGGTCAACAGCCAAACCGGCCAGCAACTGCGCAAAGAATTCACACCTGCGCTTATCTCATCGCGAGTTGTCGATGACGAGCTACTCGATCTACTCGAGGGCAACTACCGCCTCAGCGGGACACGCGAAGCAAGCGTCGCCGGCCGCAGCTCGACTGTAGTCACGGCGACGCGTGATGGTAGTAACTTCGTGGCCGCTCGCTGGTGGATCGATGACGCCACTGGCATCGTGCTCTGGCAAGAGACCTATGACAGAAACGGATCAGTCGACCTGTCGTTCGGATTCACCTCAGTGTCCGTCAGCCGCGGGGGGAGCATCCTCGAACATCTGCCGCCGCGGTTAGCAGTGCCACGCACCAGCACGTCGCTCAGCCTCTCCTCAGCGGCGGATCTCAACGCTTCGGGATGGTCATGCATCCGGCGTCTGGCCGGCCTGTCGCTGGTACGGATACGTACCGACCGCGCAGGAAATCCGGGCACGGTGCATCTGGTCTACAGTGACGGGCTCTCAGCAGTGAGTGTCTTCGAGCAACGAGGTCGGTTGAGCGCGGTTCCGGAAGGCTCCCACTGGGACGCTGCGCTGGGAGCTCATGTGCGTCGTGGTGCCTCCGGTGTCGCGACCTGGCAGTCCGGTGAGATGGTCTTCACCGTCGTCACTGACGGTAGTGCGAGTCTGCTGGCGGAGGCCGTCCAGTCGCTGCCCCATAATGAGGCCACGGCGCGGACTACGCTTGACCGCATCAAAGCTGGTTGGGCGAGGATTCTGGCCGATGTGAAGGATTAGTGCGTGGTGGAAGAGGACCGTCCGACGGGCCAGGCTGATGGCGAACCGTCCGACTCTCGGTACTTCGGTCCTTTTGGCGAGCCACCGCCCACACAGCTAGGCGCTCAGGCTTTACCACCCCAGCCGGGTCCGACTTTTGCACCATACGATGCGACTTGGCCGCCGCCACTCGGCCAACCGGCACTGGCCGAAGGCCCGCCGGGTGGCAACGCCTCTTCAGCGACGACGGCGATCCTGCCTGCGGGGCATACGGGTCGCCGTCGTCCACATACGGCCTCTCTGATTGCGGTGGCCGCCGTCACTGCCCTGGTGATCGGCGGCGCTGCTGGATATGGCGGTGCGACCCTCGCCCGGCGTACCGAGGGTCCGGCGGTGACCACAGCCAGCCCTTCAGCGCTTCCGGGCGTGACGCGTACGCCCGTGCCGCCGGCACCTCCCAGCGCCAACACCGTTGAGGTTGCGAAGCGGGTGCTGCCTGGAACGGTGATGATCCAGGTCGGTCGAGGAACCGGATCCGGCTTCTTGATCGACAGGGAGGGCCGGATTGTGACCAACAATCACGTGGTGGCAGACGCGGCAGGCGGGTCGAGGATTCGCATCGTGTTCTCCGATGGTCGCCGACAAAACGCCGTGCTCGTGGGTCGCAGTCCCTCCTACGACATCGCGGTCATCAAGGTGAATGCCGCAGAGTCGCTGAACCCTGTCGAGCTTGGTGACTCCGACCATATCCAAGTCGGAGATCCGGTGATCGCCGTTGGTTCGCCGCTCGGGCTGCCCGGGACCGTCACGCAGGGCATCATCTCGGCTCGGAACCGTCCAGTCATGGTTGCCGAGAATGCCGCGGCCGACTCGCCGACCGCGTACATCAATGCAATTCAGACCGATGCTTCGATCAATCCGGGTAACTCCGGTGGCCCGCTCGTGGACGCGGGAGGGCGAGCGATCGGGGTCAATTCGGCGATCCTGACGTTCGCCGCAAGCCGCAATATCGGTCTCGGCTTTGCGATCCCGATCAACCAGGTCGCGACGATCGCCGACTTGTTGATCAAGAAAGGCAAGGCGACCTACCCGGTGATTGGCGCCAATGTGCAAGATGGCTCATCGGGTGTGGAGCTGATCGCGGTCGACGCCCAAGGTCCTGCCGGTAAGGCAGGCCTCCGGGTTCGCGATCTGATCACCAAGATCGACGGCCAGCCAATCGACACCATGGAGGAGCTGATCGTCAGCATCCGCACCCGGCGGCCGGGCGATGTGGTGGTCTTGGACTACACTCGCGGGTCATCCGCTGGCCAGGTCCGCGTAACCCTGGGTAGCAAGGAGGGCTGAGCGTGGCGCTCCTGCTGCTGGACATCAATGCCCCAGAGTTCGTGCTGTTGCTGGTACTCGCCGTCATCCTGTTCGGGCCGGAGCGCCTGCCCGACCTCGCTCGGAAAGCCGCCCGCATCGTGCGCTACTTGAGGACGGTGGCCGGCACAGCCCAGCAGCAGCTGAGCAAGGAGCTGGGGCCGGAATTCGAGAACCTCGATTTTCGGGACCTCAATCCCAAAGCCTTCGTGCAGAAGCATTTGCTCGATGATGTCGAACCGATCATCGCCGATGTGAAGGCCGAGGTCAGCGACCTTGGTCAGACCATTAAGAGCCCCTCTGCAGACATCTCCGAGGCGATCAACTCCACAAAGGGTCACAGCCCCGGGGGGCCGCAGGATGTCGTGGCGGTCACCCCGACCCGGGCAGCAACTCCCTTCGATCTCGAGGCGACCTGATAGCGCTGTGTTTTAGCTTGTCAGCGACCCGCTGGCGCGAGACCGAGCTGCTTGCCGAGCAGCCCGCGGCCGCGCTTGAGGAACACGTCGGCCAGTGAGCTGAGGGCACGGGCGGCGGGTTGGTCGGGGCCGGACTCGACGAGCGGAACACCCGCATCACCAGAAGCACGGAGCTGCGGGTCGAGCGGTATCTGCGCGAGCAGGGACACGGGATAACCGAGCCGAGTGCTGAGCACCCGCGCTACGTCCGCGCCGCCACCTGTACCGAAGACGTGGTGCGTCTGTTGCTCCCCGCAGTGAGGGCACGTGGTCACCAGGTGCGACATGTTCTCCACTACGCCGATCACTCGCTGGTTCATCATCGATGCCATGGTGCCGGCACGCTCTGCAACCTCCGCAGCGGCCGCTTGCGGGGTAGTGACTACCAAAACCTCGGCAGTGGGCAGCTTCTGGCCCAGGGAGATGGCCACATCGCCCGTGCCCGGCGGCAGGTCGAGGAGCAGGAAGTCAAGGTCACCCCAGTAAACATCGGTCAGCATCTGAGTAAGGGCGCGATCCAAGATCGGGCCGCGCCAGGCCACGACCTGGTCACGACGCGGCTTCAGCATGCCAATCGAGATGACCTTGAGCCCGTTGGCTGGCACCGGCATGATCATGTCCTCGACAGAGGTCGGCCGCGAGTCGGCGACGCCGAGCATGACCGGCACCGAATGACCGTAGATGTCGGCATCGAGAACGCCGACGCTACGCCCGCGGGCTGCCAGCGCCCTGGCAAGGTTGACCGTTACCGATGACTTTCCAACGCCCCCCTTGCCCGAGGCGACCGCAATCACCTGGGTGAGCGAATCCGGCCGAGCGAACGGAATCTCACGCTCGGGCTGCCCGCCCTTGAGCAGCTCGCGCAGTGCCCCGCGCTGCTCATCCGACATCACACCAAGCTCAACATCGACGGCCGAGGCCCCCGGCACCGCGAGTACGGCAGCGGTAACATCGCGGTTGAGTGTGTCACGCATCGGGCAGCCGGCGACGGTCAACAGGATCCGAACGTGCACCCGGCCGGCGCCATCCACCTCGATGCTGTCGACCATGCCGAGATCGGTGATCGGCCGGCGAATCTCGGGATCGTCTACCCGATGCAGAGCAGCGCGGATCTCGGGCACCAGGGGATTCTCAACGGTCGACGTTGTGGAGTCTCCGTTGGATTGCGGGTCGTGCATGCTCCCAGCGTAGGTGACTTCGCCCATCGGTTCAGGCCGGCGACTTGTCACGCTGTGCATGGCGTGCATGCCATGCACAGCGTGACAAGTCCGGTACAACCCCGAGTGAGACCGCTCAGGCGACGTCTTCGCCGTCGAGCTCAGCGAGGATGGCGCGCAGCTCCGCCCTGAGCTCTGAGCGGAGGTAGTCGCGGGTGGCCAACTCACCGACCGACATCCGCAGGCTGGCAATCTCACGCGCGAGGAAGTCCATGTCAGCTCGGCTTTGTGCCGCCTGCTCGCGGTCCCGTTCCAAGGCGATACGGTCACGCGCCTCCTGGCGGTTCTGGGCGAGCAAGATCAGCGGAGCCGCGTACGAAGCCTGGAGCGACAAAACCAGGGTCAAGAAAATGAACGGAAACTCGTCGAAGCGGGGCCGAGGTGGACCCCACGGCACATTCCAGAGCAACCACAGCACGATGACGACAGTCATTCCGAACAAGAACCGTGCGGTGCCCATGAATCGGGCAAAGGCCTCGGCAAACTTGCCGAAGGCGTCCCGGTCCACCTTGATCGTCGGAATCGTTGACCGTTTGCGCCGGCCTGGGGTGTTCAGCCGCTCGGCCTCCCGTACGGCCCTAGCCATGTGTGATCACTCCCGCGTCCGGCGGCTGGTGCGCCGACAGCGCATCGAGCTCGATGCCGCGCCAATCCTCAGGCAACATGTGATCAAGTACGTCGTCCACCGTGATCGCTCCGATCAACCGATGATCAGCATCGACGACCGGAGCGTTCACCAGGTTGTACGTCGCAAAATAACGGCTGACGGCGTGCAGGTTCGCTTGGTCGGTCAGGGTCTCCAACTCCGTGTCGATCAGGGCGGAGACGAGTGTCGAGGGTGGCTCCCGGAGCAACCGCTGGAAGTGCACTGCGCCGACGAAGCGACCAGTCGGAGTTTCCAACGGTGGCCGGCAGACGTAGACCATGCAGGCCAAGGCGGGTGTCAGCTCTGCGTCCCGGATCTGGGCGAGTGCGTCGGCGACAGTCGCATCCGGCGGCAGGATCACTGGTTCCGGGGTCATCATGCCGCCGGCCGTGGACTCGGCATAGCTGAGCAGCCGCCGAACGTCTTTGGCCTCCTCGGGCTCCATCCGCTCAAGCAGCACCTGAGCCATCTCCGGGGCGAGCTCGGCGATCAAGTCAGCGGCGTCGTCTGGATCCATTTCCTCCAAGATGTCCGCGGCACGGTCGGTGTCGAGCTCGGAGATCAGCTGAACCTGTTCGTCTTCGGGCAACTCCTCCAGAGCGTCGGCCAACTTGCGATCATCGAGTGCGGAGGCCACCTCGGCTCGTCGCTCGCGCGACATCTCATGCAGTTCGCGGGCGATGTCGGCGGCTTTCATGTCTTCCATTTGAGCCAGCAGCTGGTCGGTACCCTGACTTCGATCGAACCCCAGAAGCGTGATCGTGGACCAGTCCACGATGGTCACGTGACCTCGCCTACCGAACCGCCGACGGTTTCCGGCTTCCCGCAGGGCCACCTGCGACAGCTCCCAGTCGTGAGAACGCACCGGTTGCATGGCCACATCGAAGATCACCGACGGAGCCGGATGGTCGATGCGTTCCACCGCGCGGTCGAACAGGTCGCCGATCACCAACATCTCAGATTCGCGGCGTTCGAAGCGGCGTGTGTTGACCACGCCGGAGATGACCACAGCAAACCCATCAATGCTGCGCACCCGCGCCATCGGTATGAAAATCCGGTGGCGCGCAAACAGCTCGACCACAAGGCCCTTCACTCGAGGCGGCCGACCAGCGGCGCGGCGTTGCACGACAACGTCGCGCACCTTTCCTACCTGGTCCCCGGCGCTGTCGAGGACTGGCAGGCCCCGGATGCGTGAGATGAAAACCGAGGTCGCGCTCGCTGCCACGCTTCGATTATCACAGCCTCACGCCGACGCCGTGGACGGCAAAACTCGCACAGATGTGGCTTTCTGCGAGCCAGCATGAACACGTGCCGCTGAGCCGCATCTGGCGTCGTGAGGGCCTTTGACAATCGGTTGCCGCCCCATTTGTCACGCTCTGACCTCGAATGATCACGTCAGCTAAGGTCGGGGGATGGCTGCAGGCAATGCGATCAGCTTCAAGGACCTCTGCATCGACGCCGTCAACCCAGAGGTGCTCGCGACCTTCTGGGCTTCGGCGATCGGGCTTCGTGCGGAGCCAAGCGGCGCCGACTTCAGGCTCGTTGACGATGTTCCCGAGCACACCCTTTGGGTCAACGAGGTGCCCGAGCCGAGGACGGTCAAGCAGCGCGTCCACGTCGACGTCGACGTGTCGGCCGTCTCTGACCTGACCGACCTTGGAGCGGTGATCATCGATGACACGCAATCCTGGACGGTGCTGGCCGATCCCGAGGGTGGTGAGCTGTGTGCCTTCGTCCGCGAGCCTGACTCGTTGCACGACTATCGCGTTTACGAGGTGGTCGTCGACGCTGCGGACCCGGTCTCGATTGCGACGTGGTGGGCGGAGCGCTACGCCGCCAACGTCTGTCATGATCAAGACCGGGCCTTCTCCTGGATCGATCGGGCCGCGGGGATGCCGTGGGCGATGGTGTTCCAATGGGTCCCGGAGCCCAAGACCGTGAAGAATCGCATGCATTGGGATGTCTGGGGCGAGACCGATGGTCTCCTCGCGGCAGGTGCTCGCCTGATCCGTCAACGTGACGATGAGATCGGCTGGGATGTGCTCACCGACCCCGAGGGTAACGAATTCTGTGTGTTCACCAGGCACGACATCTGAGAAACAGCGGGTCGACCGGCGGCGAGCGCCAACGAGTAGATTGGAAGCCGACTTCAGGAGGACACCATGGCAATCTCGCCGCGGCAGTTCGGCTCGGTTTTTGAGCTGCAGTTCCCCCAGTCGGTTGGGATCTACAGCAGCTACGCCGATGCGCAGAAGGCGGTTGACTTCCTGGCGGACCAGAAGTTCGAGGTGCAGAACCTGGCCATCGTGGGTACCGACCTCAAGTCGATCGAGCGGGTGCTCGGCCGGCGCAACTGGGGCACTGTGATTACCCAGGGCTTGCAATCAGGAATTTCCACCGGCCTGCTCGTCGGTCTGGTGATGTTGATCTTCACCAAGCCTGCAAGCACTCTGCTGCTCCTGCTGGTTTCCCTCGCGATCGGTATGGCGCTCGGCGTGGGATTCAACGCGGCGGCGTACGCGATGAGCCGTGGCCGGAGAGACTTCACATCAGTGACCCAGACGATCGCCACGAAGTATGAAGTGCTATGCGAGCACAAGGTCGCCGCCCAGGCGCGGGAGATGCTGCAAGCGATGCCTGGCGCCCGCGCCGCGCAATTTGAATGAGGCGTCGCTCGCGCGCTGAAGGCTCCGACCTGTCAGCGTCTCAGCAGGCTATAGCGCGCTGCGACGCTGACAACTGGGAAAAGAGACTCGTTGCTCGCCGCTCGGCACGTGGGCCCTACTATCTTGTCCAGATGGTCGACATCCAGGCTTCGACGTCGTCGCTGCTTCGGGGGAGCATCCTCGTGAGATTCTCATTGCCTTCCGAGGTAATCAGGATGTCGTCTTCGATCCTCACCCCGATGCCCTGCAGATGCTTCGGAACCAGCTCGTCGTCAGGCTTGAAGTACAGCCCTGGCTCGACCGTGATGATCATGCCCGGCTGCAGGATTCCCTCCCGGTAGTTTTCGACCCTGGCCTGCGCGCAATCGTGCGCGTCGATGCCGAGATGATGTGAGGTGCCGTGCACCATCCATCGTCGATGCTGGCCGCCTTGCTCGCCGAGTGACTCCGCAACGCTGACGGGCAGCAGCCCCCAGCTGTCCAGGTGTCGAGCGATCACCGCGATCGCGGCCTTGTGTACGTCAGAAAACCTCGCCCCCGGCCGCGCGGCCGCAATCCCGGCCTGTTGCGCCTCGAAGACAGCGTCGTAGACCATCCGCTGTTCGTCGCTGAAAGTTCCCTTGATCGGCAGCGTACGTGTGACGTCTGCTGTGTAGAGGGAATTTAGCTCGATGCCGGCGTCCAGTAGGAGCAACTCGCCCTCACGGAGCTCACCGTCGTTCCGGATCCAGTGCAGAGTGCAGGCATGCTCACCCGCGGCAGCGATGGTGTCGTAGCCGACAGCGTTGCCGATATGCCTAGCGTGCAGCCCGAAGATGCCCTCGATCCAGCGCTCGCCTCGGCCGCGCCGGACTGCCTCGGGAATGCCTGCCACGACAGCCTCGAATGCCACCGCCGTCTGGCGGCAGGCTTCGCGCATCTCACTAATCTCGAAGGCGTCCTTGATCAGCCGTAGCTCGCTGAGCGCGACAGCAAACTCATGATCGGACTCTTCGATCGTCGACCCCCCTTGATCAGCTTCTGTGGCCATGGGCAAACCGCGAATCTCCTCGATCACCTGCCGGATCTCATGATCGAGATCTGCCGGGAGCACCCGCAGGGAGACGGTGTCGGTGTTCTTGCGCAGCTGATCAGGCAGGTCCGAGATCGCCGCGCACGGAATGTCACAGAGCGCGCTCATCTCTTCGAGGGATGGCCGTCGACCCACCCACAGCTCGCCAAAGCGGCTGTCTGCATAGAACTCTTCAGACTCGCGGGGAGCACGGGGCCTGAAATAGAGGGTGGCATCGTGACCGGAATCTGTCGGCTCCAGCACCAGCACGGCATCCGGCTCGCGATCTGTCCCTAGACCGGTCAAGTGGGCGAACGCCGAGTGCGGACGAAACCGGTAGTCCGTGTCGTTCGAGCGAACCTTGAGTCCCCGTGCGGGAATGACGAGCCGATCACCGGGAAACTGAGCGCTCACTCGTTCGCGACGGCGCCGTGCCCAGGCGGCAGCCGGAAGCTGCTCCGGAGCATCCATCGAGTGGGGCGCCCAGCCCTCGACGATGAAGTCCTTGAAGGCATCCGAAAACGGGATCTGGCGGTTCGGCAGCTCTTGCCGACGATCGCTCACGCCTGCCATTCTTGCACTCGCAAATCGCTGAAATCTGAACCCTTTCGGCACTCCGGCCACCAGCGGAGCCACCAAGAGCGGGCGGGGGGAGCGATACGGTGAACCGCATGCCGACGCGCCTCTTCCTGGTCCGACATGGCGAGACCGAATGGAGTCGATCGGGCCAGCACACCTCGATTACCGACTTGCCGCTCACTGAGAACGGGAAGAAGCTGGCCCGCGCCCTGAAGGGGCATCTATCGCCCCAACACTTCCAGCTGATCCTCAGCAGTCCTCGGAGGCGAGCCCGTGAGACCGCAGAGCTGGCTGGGTTCGTTGGCGCGTACGAACCACAGGTCGACAATGACCTTGCCGAATGGTTCTACGGTGGCTATGAGGGCAAGACCAGCCACGAGATCTGGGAAACGGTTCCGGGCTGGACCATCTGGAACGGCGAGGCTCCCGGTGGCGAGACGGCCGAGCAGGTTGCCGCCAGGCTCGACCGAGTGGTTGCTCGTGTCCGCGAATCGGGCGTGGATCAGGCAATCTGTTTCGGTCACGGTCACGCCCTCCGAGCGCTGACCATGCGCTGGCTCGCGTTCGACCTCAAACTCGGTGTGCATTTTCCGCTCGACACGGGCACAGTGTCGGTCTTAGGTGAAGACAGGTCGGAGCCCGCACTCGAACGGTGGAACGCCCGACCGTAGGGCCAACCCCACCAGAAAGGAACCCGGATGGGCGTTGTAGAGGACACACTTGCCGCCCCCCGGCCTGATGCGCTCATGATCGTTACCTTCGCAAGGCAATGTTTGGGCCACGCTTCCCACGGGCCGAAGGCCGCGCCGGAGTTCCCGGTGTGGACGGCGGGGATGGGCTTGATCATGAGCTACCAGGGTTCGGGCCGTTCGGCACTGCCGGCCCTCATTGCTTCGATCCGAGCCACCCGCTGTACGCGCGGACGGCAGCGATCACAGCCATCCGGGCGGACTTCCCGGTGTTGCGCTCAGGCCGCCAGTACCTACGGCCGGTCTCGGTGTTCGCTGAGCCTTTTAGCGCGGCTCGGACCGTCGAGCTGGTCGGGTGGTCGCGGATCCTGGTCGACCAAGAGGCGCTCTGCGTTGTCAACCCGAACGGGCTTGCGGCGCGTGGTGCGGACGTAATGGTCGATGCGTAACTCAACCCGCCGGGTTCGACGCTCACTGTGATCATGAATTCGGCCCAGGCCGGCGGAGCGGCCGGCGCCGCTCATTCTGTCGGTAGCCAGGTACCGGTACGCCGGGCCGGCTCGGGTGCGGCGTACGCAGAGATCAGAGACGTCGGTCCGAGCGAGGTACTGGTACTGGTCAACCGGCCCTGGTCCACCGAAAAGCAATCAGTAGGGTGGTGCCCGCGGGCGTACCAGCGCTCGCGGTTCGCGAGGAGGATGAGGGCGATCAAGGCCGACAAGGGTGTGCAGCTGCGCCTGCTGGACTTGCAGACCGTGGACACAACCTTCGCCCAGCTCGACCATCGCCGCCAGACGCTGCCGCAGCATGCGGCGATTGCCAAACTGCGGACGGCGCGTGCGGCGGTGGCCTCAGATCTTGTGGCGGCCGATACCAGAATCTCCGATCTCGAGCTGGAGCAGGCGAAGGCCGAGACCGACCTTGAGCCGGTCCGGGAGCGGCTCAGCCGGAACCAAACCCGAATCACCAACGGCGCCGTGGCCGACCCCAAGGCGCTCTCCTCGATGGTGGAGGAGGTCAGCCACCTCAAGAAGCGGATCAGTGATCTGGAAGATGCTGAGCTGGAGGTCATGGAACAACTGGAGGCGGCAGTTGCCAGCCGTGAGACGCTGCGTACCCGCGCGGAGCAGCTCGACGCCGATCTTGCGGCAGCAATCGCCGACCGTGATCGGCAGCTTGCTGCGCTCGGTGCCGAGATGGACGGGCTTCGTGAGCAGCGAACGGAGATCGCGCCGTTGATCCCCGACGATTTGCTGGCACTCTACGACAAGATCGGCGCCAGCCACCGAGGTATCGGCGCGGCCGAGCTGCGGGCCCGCCGCTGCACGGGCTGCCAGCTCGAGGTCAACGCGGCCGATCTGCGGGCATTTTCCGCCGCAGCGGAAGACGAGGTGCTGCGGTGTGAGGAGTGCGGCCGGATCCTGATCCGCACAGCGCAGTCAGGTCTGTGATGGCCAAACGACCACCCGACCTGCAGAGTGGACCCGGATTCTTCGATGACATAGACGAACCGGACCGGTCCGCCTCCGGCCGCCAATTGATCATCGAGGCGGACGGCGGATCGCGCGGCAATCCTGGACCTGCCGCGTACGGAGCGTTGGTACGTGACGCCCAGACGTCGAAAGTCCTGGCTACCGAAGGCCTGCCCATCGGCCGCGCGACGAACAATGTTGCGGAATACCGCGGCCTGATTGCCGGACTCGAGATGGCGCGCGAGCTCGACCCGACAGCGGTACTCGAGGTGCGAATGGATTCCAAGCTGGTGATCGAGCAGATGGCCGGTCGGTGGAAGGTGAAGCATGCCGACATGAAGCCGCTGGCACTCGAGGCAGCGCGGTTGCGGCCGGCGGAAGTGACTTGGACCTGGGTGCCGCGCGAACTCAACAAGGCCGCCGACACCCTGGTCAATCGTGCCCTGGACGGAGCTCCGGTGCGACGTCATTACGTCGTCGACCGGCGCGGATGATCGCTAGCGGCTCGGGGTCGTGCGGCTAGGCTGCGGTCATGCCCGCCCGCAAGCTCGGACTGCCACCCGTCGTGCCCGAGGAGCTGGCGAAGGGCTTAGCAGCCATTCGGGCTACCGCCGAAGTGCCGTTGGACTTTCCTGTCGAAGTCGAGGCTGCTGCTGAGAAAGCTGCCGCCGAACCTCACCTTCCTGATCTTGATCGCACGGATCTGGAATTGATCACGATCGATCCTGCGGGTTCTCGTGATCTTGATCAGGCATTGCACATCGCTCGCGGCCCGAGTGGTGAGTTCGTGGTCTCGTACGCGATCGCTGATGTGGCAGCTTTCGTCCGGCCAGGCGACCCGATCGATCTCGAGGCGCACCGCCGTGGGACAACGCTCTACGCGCCCGACTTTCGCTCTCCACTACACCCGTCGGTGCTCAGCGAGGGAGCGGCCAGTTTGCTGCCGAATGAAGTCCGACCGGCGCTGCTCTGGACAATCACCCTTGACCATCGCGGGCAGACGGTTGCGGCCGAGGTGGCCCGGGCCATGGTTCGCAGCCGTGCCCAGCTCAGCTATAGCGAGGCGCAGGCGGAGATCGACTGGACCACGCCACGCCAGACTCTTGGCCTGCTGAAGTTGGTTGGCCAATGGCGCGAGATCCGGGAACGTGATCGCGGCGGGGTCAGCCTGAAGATCCCGCAGCAAGAGATCCAGCCTCACGGAGACGGCTGGACTCTCGGGTATCGAGCCCCCGAGCCGGTGGAGGCGTGGAACGCGCAAATCTCGCTGCTAGCTGGGATGGCGGCCGCAGACATCATGCTCTATGGACAGGTGGGCATCTTGCGCACTATGCCGCCAGCCGATTCCTACTCGTTGCGCCGACTGCACGAAGTTGCCAAGGCTCTTCGGATCGTCTGGCCCCGAGAGATGGACTATGCAGACTTCGCGCGTATGCTCAACCCGGCTCGCCCCGATCAAGCGGCGATGCTCAACGCCTCCACGCTGTTATTCCGCGGAGCGGGCTATCGAAGCTTTAGCGGCGGCATTCCCGAGGACGTCGACCATGCCGCACTTGCCAGCGACTACGCACACACGACTGCCCCTCTGCGACGCCTGGTGGATCGCTACTCCGGCGAGATATGCGTCGCCCTCTGCGCAGATCAGCCTGTGCCGGCGTGGGTCGTTCGTGACCTCGACGGCCTCCCCGAGCAGATGGCAACTGCGGAACGCCGCGCCAAGCATTACGAGCGAGCGATCATCGATCTGCTCGAGGTTTACCTGCTAGCCGACAGGGTCGGCCAGACCTTTACTGCCACCGTGATCGAAGTTGATCGCGACAAGCAGCATGGCACTGTCATGATCGAGGAACCGGCCGTCGAGGGCCGCGTAACCGGGGATCGGCTACGCCTCGGGCAGGAGGTGTTAGTCCGCCTGACCTCCGCCAACTATGACGTGGGCGCGGTCGCCTTTGAGGTCGCGCAGACGATCAGCGCCCCATCTGACGCTTCGCCGCCGCAACCACCGCCTCCGGAGTGAACCCGAACTTGGACTGCAGTGCCTTGAGCGGGGCGGAAGCTCCGAAGGTGCTCATCGCGATGATCTCGCCGTTCGTGCCGGCCCACCGATCCCACCCGAACGAGGAGGCCTGCTCGATCACGACACGGGCTGTCACCTCCGGGGGCAGCACGCTATCCCGATATTCGTCGGTCTGCCGGTCGAACAGCTCCCACGACGGCATGCTGACTACCCGGGCCTTGATGCCCTCAGCGACCAGCTGCTCGTACGCGGAGACCGCAAGCGCGACCTCGCTGCCGGTGGCAATCAAGATCACGTCCGGCGTCTCGTCCGGATCGCCGGCCAGCACGTACGCGCCCTGGGCCAGGCCACTTGCAGGGGCGTACTTGCTGCGGTCCAGTGTGGGCAGCGCCTGCCGGGACAAGATCAATGCAACCGGGTCGTGCCGTAGCGGCATGATCACCCGCCACGCTTCGACGACCTCATTGGCATCGCCCGGGCGCATGTCCACCATGCCGGGCATCGCTCGCAGCGAGGCGATCTGCTCGACCGGCTGGTGCGTGGGGCCGTCCTCACCAACGCCGATGGAATCGTGGGTGAAGACGTGGATGACCGGTAGCTCCATCAGTGCCGAGAGCCGCAGGGCGCCGCGCTGGAAGTCGGAGAAGATCAAGAACCCGGCCTGATAGCCCCTGATCTTGCTGAGCGCCAACCCGTTCGTGATTGCGCCGGCCGCGTGTTCGCGTACGCCGAAGTGCATGTTTCGACCCGCCCGGTCGTCTGGCCCGAAGTCGCCGGCTCCCTCGAAGGTGAGACGCGACTTGTTGGACGGTGCGAGATCGGAGGAACCGCCGATCAGCCATGGCACCCGCTGGGCGACAATGTTGAGCACCTTCTGGCTGCTGTCCCGGCCAGCTGCGCCCTTCGGATCCGCGGGGTACTCGGGCAGATCGGCATCCCAGTCGTCCGGCAGCTGCCGACGTTGCATTTTGTCGAGGTGATCGGCGAGCTCGGGATATTCCTTGCCGTACGCGGCGAAAAGCTCGTCCCACTCGCTCCGAAGGTCTGCGCCCCGCTTGCCGGACACCTCAGCGAAGTACTCCCGAACCTTGTCCGGTACCAGGAAGCTCTCGTCCTGCGGCCAGCCATAGAAACGCTTGGCGCCGCGGATCTCTTCGACACCCAAGGGCTCCCCGTGTGCCGAATGATGACCCTGCTTCGTCGGAGCGCCGTAAGCGATCACGCTCTTCACGATGATCAATGTCGGCCTGTCCTGCTCCGCCTTGAACGCCTCCAGCGCGCTAGCCAGCGCGTCCAGGTCATTGGCGTCGTCGACTCGCTGAACCGCCCAGCCGTAGCCCTCAAAACGCTTACCTACGTCCTCGGTAAAGGCCAGATCGGTACTGCCCTCGATGGTGATCTTGTTGTCGTCGTAGATCCAGCAAAGGTTCGACAGCTTTTGGTGGCCGGCGAAGGAAGCCGCCTCAGCGCCGATGCCTTCCATCAAGCAGCCGTCGCCAGCGATCGCGTACACGTCGTAGTCGAAAAGCTCATACCCGGGTCGATTGAAAGTCGCTGCTTGCCAGAGGCCGGCCACTGCCATGCCAACACTCGTCGCGATGCCTGTGCCCAGCGGGCCGGTGGTGCACTCGATGCCTGCAGTCCAGCGGTATTCCGGATGTCCCGGGGTCTTAGAGTCCAGCTGGCGGAACTTCTTGAGGTCCTCGAGCGGAACAGCCAGTTCGCCCACGACCTCGTACTGGGGATTGACGGACTTGACTCCAGCCAGGTGCAGCATCGAGTAGAGCAGCGTCGAGGCGTGACCGGCTGACAAGACGAAGCGGTCGCGATTGCTCCAGATTGGATGCTCTGGATCGAAGCGCAGGAACTTCTGCCAGACCGTGTACATCACCGGTGCGAGTGCCATCGGGGTCCCTGGATGCCCAGAATTGGCGGCCTGCACGGCGTCCATACACAACGTGCGAATTGTGTCTGTGGCGAGCTTGTCGATGGGATCGCTTTCCAGGGCGGGGAAGTCTGTGGCGGTCTGGGTCATGGTCAACCTTCCTCGGTGCGCGACCTGCGGCGGAGGTCACGGTCAATCGGTGGTCATCGGCGGACGGGCATGCCTCATTGCACGCTATCGCCCACGACTCTCCGCGGGAAGAATCGCCCCGCACATCAAGGAGCCGAGGCAGGGCTTCATGAGCTTTCTGGCAGCCCTCTCAGCCTGTCGGCGGTAGAGCTCGAAGATGACTCCCGAACGTGTGTCGTGCCCGGAGCAGGGGCATCACCATCGGCTCCGGGCACGGCCTTTGGCATAGTAGCGACGAACAGCCTGTCTGGTGAGAAGTCGCGTTGACTGACCGAAAAGCGCGTCGGGCTTCCGGTAAATCAGCGAGGAGCGGACGAGTCGGTCGGTAAGCCGGATTCTGTCCCGGCCGTTGCGGACCGGGGGCGATCATCCATCTGCGACCGTTGTTACCAACGGCCTGGTGCGATCCACCCGGAGGCTCGGGCGAGCAGCCCTCAAGTGCCTCCGCAGACGCGCGTACGCGTCCTTTTGATCTTGCTCCAGGTGGGGTTTACCGAGCCATCCCAGTCACCTGGGATGCTGGTGGTCTCTTACACCGCCGTTTCACCCTTACCTCCCTGTCAATGAGATGACTGACATCTCATTGCTCGTTAGAGGCGGTCTGCTTTCTGTGGCACTGTCCCGCGGGTCGCCCCGGGTGGGCGTTACCCACCACCTTGCTCTGTGGAGTCCGGACTTTCCTCAACGGAGCTTGCGCTCCGCCGCGATCGCCTGACCGACTCGTCCACTCTCCAGCCTAGCTAGTAACGCTAGGGACGGGTGAGGACTTCCGCGCCGTTCTCCGTCACCACCAGGGTGTGCTCGAACTGGGCGCACCAGCTCCCGTCAGCCGTGAGCACCGTCCAGCCGTCGTCCCACATGTACCACTCGCCGCTCCCGAGGGTGATCATCGGCTCGATCGTGAACGTCATCCCTGGCCTCATCACCGTGTCATACGCCGGCTCGTCGTAGTGCGGGATCACCAGGCCGGAATGGAAGGTCGTATGGACGCCATGCCCGGTGTAGTCGCGCACTACGCCATAGCCGAAGCGCTTGGCGTAGCTCTCGATCACCCGGCCGATGACGTTGACCTGGCGCCCCGGCTTCACGGCGTTGATTGCGCGTACCAGCGCCTCCTGGGTCCGTTCGGTAAGCAGCTGCGCCTGCTCGTCGACCTCGCCACAGAAGAACGTTGCGCAGGTGTCCCCGTGTACGCCGCCGATGAAGGCCGTCACGTCGATCTTGATAATGTCACCGTTTTCGAGCGGGCGGGCGTCGGGGATGCCGTGGCAGATGACCTCATTGACCGACGTACAGCAGGACTTCGGGAATCCGCGATAGCCCAGGGTTGACGGGTACGCGCCGTTGTCGATCAAGAATTCGTGGACTACCTGATCAAGATCATCGGTGGTAATGCCCGGGCTAATGATCTCGGCGGCGGCGTGCATTGCTTGGGCGGCCATCCGGCCTGCGACCCGCATCTTCTCAATGATCTCTGCCGGTTGCACGTCGTCGCCGGCATAGCGCTCGGGCGCCGGCCAGCCGACATAGTGGGGCCGAGCAATGCTCGCTGGCACCTCGCGTGGGGGCGAGACGGTAGCGGGCTCGATAGTCACCTCGCGATCCTACTTTCCCGAAAAGTGGTCACAAGCGGCATCAAATTCGGGCCCTAAAGTCAAGCGGTCAGGACAACGCTGGGCTAGGCGGCTGGGCTGAGTAGAGCGTTGAGCTGGTCCGCTGGGGTGTCGAGGTTGAGTGTGGGTCGGGGCCGCTTGTTCAGCATGTCTTGGACGCGTTGTAGGTCGGCTTTGCTGTGGACGCGTAGGTCGCTGCCTTTGGCGAACCAGAACCGGAGGAGCCGGTTGGTGTTCTCGTTGGTGCCGCGCTGCCATGGCGCGTGAGGATCACAAAAGTAGACCGGCGCGTTCAGCTGCATTTGGATGTCGCGGTAGCCACCCATCTCGCTGCCGCGGTCCCAGGTGATGGTGCGGCGTAGGTGCGCCGGCAGGTCCTTCATCGCCTCGATCATGGCTGCCGCGACGGTCTCGGCGTCGTGTCGGCCCGGCAGGTGCAGCAGAATCGTGAACCGGGTGCTGCGCTCCACGAGGGTGCCGATCGCACCACAGCCAGCCGCCCCCATGATCAAATCGCCCTCCCAGTGGCCGGGCACCGCCCGATCCTCCACCTCCGCGGGCCGTTGACTGATCGTGAACGCCTCGCTGTAGCGTTTCCCGCGGCCGTCAGAGCGATCCCGCTGCTTCCGAGCCGACCGCCGCGTGGAGAGGCATCTATGCAGGTCAGCGCGCAGATTGCCGCGAGTTTGCACATACAGGCATTGATAGATCGTCTCGTGGCTCACCCGTCGAAGCTTGTCATCGGGATAAGTCTTGGCCAACACCTCAGCGATCAGCTTCGGGCTCCAGCCTTGGTCCATCCACTCACTGATCGCCGCACACAACTTGGGATCCAAAAGTTTGAATACCTTCGGCCGACGGGCGCGTTCGACGGCTCGGCTGTGCGCCATGCCCGCGTGATAGTCGCCGTCGGAGTTGCGGTTGCGGCGCACCTCCCGCCACACCACAGCCTTATCCCGACCGACCCGGCGGGCGATTGCGGCGTAACTCAACCCCTGATCCAGGCCTCGCATGATCTCGGTCCGCTCAGCCCAACTCAGCCGGTGGCCGGGGCCGCCCGGCCATTGCTGATCGCCCGGAGCCGCCAGCCCGGACCCAGCACGCCCCCATGTCAACCTCATGCCGCCAGCCTGTCGCCACCACGACGTCGCGGCAGTCCTCGACACGCCAAGATCTCGAACCGCCGTGATCAGCGGCACCCCATTACAGAGCCTGCCAAACAGCTCACGGCGCACAGCCAGCGGAAACGCACTCCCAGACGTCACGACAACCCCCTTGATCGACAATCGTTGCCATGACCGTATGAATCTGCCCGCCGAATTGATGTGGTTGATGACCATTTTCTGGGGAGGTAGGCCGGGATTGGGCTCAGCCTGGGGAGTAACGTCGAAGACGATCGCGAGGTGCGGCCAAAAGGAGGGTGAGATGGCGGAGGGCGACTGGTGGTACGACCTCAAGACCCACACGGTGGTACCCGACAACAACGACACGAAGATCGCCGACCGGCTCGGCCCCTACAAGACGCGCGAGGAGGCCGAACACGCACTCGAGCTCGTGGAAGAGCGTAACGAAGCGTACGACAACGACCCGCGCTGGAACGACGATCTCTAATCGGCCCGGCTCGTCGGATAACTAGCTCTGCACAGTTTGCTGATGGTCTGCATTGGTAGCAACCTATGTAGACCGTGGGCAACCTACGTGGACGAGGTTGCAGCAACTTACCAACACATGCCCATCGAGATCACCCGCTCGTCGGTCGGTGATGTCGCTCCCGCAGCCCTAGGGGTAACCGGATGCGTCACGAGGTGACCGACGCCGACACCGCCGCCGCGCTCGGCAGTGGTGACGTTCCGGTACTCGCGACGCCGCGGTTGATCGCGTGGATGGAGGCGGCAACCGTGCAGTCCGCGGCCGCCTTCCTCGAGACAGGCCAGACGACCGTCGGCGCCGCGGTCCGCATCGAACACCGCAGCGCGACGAGAGTAGGAGGCCGCATCGAGATCACCGCAACACCGCCGCGCGATGCCGACGGCCGCCGTCTGACGTTCATCGTGCAGGCGATTGACGGCTCGGGGCAGCTCGTCGCGGCGGGCGAGATCGATCGAGTGATCGTCGACCGGGATCGGTTCCTCGCGGCTGCGTCCGACGCAGACACTGGTAGCTAACGAACGATGTCCCATGTCACTCAACCACTTTGGCCCTCGAAGACCGAATGACTCGATGAATGAACGAGATGATCGATGCCGTGAAGGGGCGAGCTGTGAGCGATCGGCAAGGCCTGCTTGTGAGAAGGCGACGCGCAATCCGCATGCACAGCTACCCTGTGTCATGACTTCCGCGTGATCGACACGCCTCTAACCGACGGCGAACGTCTCGTGCGCCCCGAAACACCGTTTGCTTGATCTTTCTCGGCAGTACCACAGCAGGAGCAACGGAGGTGCAGCCCGATGGAACTGGAACGGGCCCGATCGTTACTGGACGCGGAGCGTGCGCAGGTGCACCAGCTGCTGGCCGATCTCGGCAAAGCCCGGACAGATGACCATGAGGCCGAACGCGATGCGACCTACCCGGCGCAGCCGCTGGCACAACAGGGCGTCGACGACGCCGTGGCCGCCGGTCTGCAGGACCGACTCGCGGCACTCGATCGTGCTCTCCAGCGGGTCGAGGAGGGCAGCTACGGTCGCTCGATCCGCAGCGGTGCGCCTATCCCGGACGAACGCCTCGAGGCAGATCCGGCGGCCGAGCTCACTGTCCGGGAGGCCACCGACGATGAACGGGCGAACCGATAAGTAGCTGATTCGTCGGTGAAGGAGGGACCTCATGGCGAAGGCGGCGCATGTGCAGGTTCGTCGGGTGTATGACCCGCCAGAGCCAGACGACGGGCAGCGGGTGCTCGTGGACCGGCTCTGGCCGCGGGGGCTCAGCAAGGAGCGCGCCCGCCTCGACGACTGGTGCAAGGAGATCGCGCCCTCCACCCAGCTACGGGAGTGGTACGGCCATGATCCCGACCGGTACGAGGAGTTCGCCCGCCGCTATCGCGCCGAGCTTGGCGACCCAGAGCGCGCCGCCGCGTTCGCCCATCTTCGCGAGTTGGCCGGTCACGGACGGCTCACCCTGCTGACCGCGACGAAGCGAAGCGACATCAGCGAGGCAGCCGTCCTCGCCGACCTGCTCGGCAAGCGCTGACTGAGTAGCGTCAGCTCGTGAGGAGCCCGGCGACGAGATTGATGGTCGCGGCGAGGATGACCGTTCCGAAGACGTACGACAGCAAGCAGTGCCGCAGCACCACCGAGCGGATCGCAGGCTGGACACCCCGTATCCGACACCTGGTAGGTCATCCCAGGTTGTAGCTGAAGTAGCAGATCAGTCTGACCAGCAGCAGGACCACGACTCCGACGGCGCCTACGATAGCCCGCCCGTCTGCTGGATGTCTGCTGGCCATTCCGTCACGAACGACGGAGCACAGCGCGATCGACCTTGACTAGCTAGCTGAACGTAGGTTGCGGCACGGAGTCGGCGGCGGAGACGTCGAGGCCGTCGGAGGCCAGCGTTGGGGGTGTCGTGATTCGGACCTTTGAGGCATTTGCCACCGGTGTGACCCACACTGGCACCCCCAATTCGAGTGCCTTGGCGGTCGCCTCTGCGCGCGTCAACGTCACCAGCACGGGCGGCGCCTGGTCGTCCTCGGTCAGTCGGACGTCGAGTCGTACCTCGAAGCCGACGCGGTTGAAGCGCTCGATCCGGCCCGGGTACGCGTTGTCAAAGGGATGAGTCTCGATCTCCAGGTCGTGCGGGCGTACCAGGTGCCCGTTGAGGGTGGTGACGGGGCCGAGGAAGCTCATCACGAACTCCGAAGAGGGATGGTCGTAGAGCTCGTGCGGGGGGCCGATCTGCTCGATCCGACCCTGGTTGATCACCACGATTCGATCAGCGACTTCCAGCGCCTCCTCCCGGTCGTGAGTAACGAAGACCGTGGTGACGTGGACCTCGTCGTGCAGTCTGCGCAGCCAAGCCCGCAACTCTTTTCGGACATTGGCGTCCAAGGCACCGAACGGTTCGTCGAGTAACAACACCGTAGGTTCGATCGCCAGCGCGCGAGCTAACGCCATCCGCTGCCGCTGGCCGCCGGAAAGCTGAGCCGGGAGTCGATCCGCGAACTGCGAGAGGTGCACGAGCTCGAGCAACTCCGCCACGCGCGATTTGATCTCCCGGCGAGGACGCTTTCTGATCTTCAGTCCGAAGCCCACATTGCCCGCAACGCTGAGATGGCGGAAGGCGGCATAGTGCTGGAAGACAAAGCCGACGTTGCGCTTGCGAGCCGGCAGCCCGGTGGCATCGACTCCCTCGATCTCTACGGATCCAACGTCGGCCACTTCCAGACCCGCGATGATCCTCAGCAACGTTGACTTGCCGCCACCGCTCGGTCCGAGCAGCGCAGTCAGCTCACCAGTGGCAATGTCAAGGTCGATGCCTTCCAGCGCGGTAAAGTCGCCGAACCTCTTGCCGACGCCTGCGATCTTGATACTCATCGCGGAGTCCCCTTGTCTGGTCGAAAGCTGGTTACGACAACCAGGGCAAGGACAGCAATCAATGCCAAGATGAAGGCTGCCGTGTAGGCGATGATGGAGTTCACAGCGCCGAACTGCTGGTACCGCTCCTCAACGAGCAGCGTTGCCGTTTGGGTGCGCATGGCCACGCCCCCAGAGACGATCTTGACCGCCCCGAACTCACCGAGCGATCGAGCCAGGCTGAGCACCACGCCGTAGAGCAATGCCCAGCGGATGGCCGGCAAGGTGATGCGAACAAAGGTCTGCAGGCCTGAGGCGCCCAGGCTGCTAGCGGCCTGCTCCTGTTCCGTCCCGATCTCTTGGAGCACCGGGACGACCTCGCGAATCACCAGAGGCATGCTGACGAACGCAGTGGCCAGGATGATCCCGGGGGGAGCGTAGATGACCTTCAAACCAACCTGCTCGAGGCTCCCGCCCAGCCAGCCCGTACGTCCGCTGTAGACCAGTACCAGAGCCAGCCCCACTACGACGGGTGACACTGCCAGCGGCAGGTCCACGAGGGCATTGAGCGTGCGCCTTCCCGGAAAGGTGTAGCGAACCAACAGCAGCGAGATACCGACACCGAAGATGGTATTGATCACCACGGCCCAGAAGGCTGCCGAGAGCGTCAGCTCGAAGGCGAAGATCACCTCAGGCTGACGCAGCGCGTCGAGCACTGGAGCCAGGCCGTGGGCGAACGTCTCCCGCGCGACCAACGCCACGGGCCAGATCACCAGGAGAGTCAGGTAGCCAACTACGAGCACTCGTAATGTCCACTGAGTGGTGGTCCGTGAGACGGCGGTGTCACCCATAGCGGGCCACCCTTCGGGAGATGACATCGAGCGTGACAATGACAACGAGCGCCACGATCAGCAAGATCGAAGCCACCGCGGCCGCCTCGGTGAGCTTGTCGCCCTCGATGTAGGACAGGATGCGCACCGACGCGACCTCGGTGGAGTAGGGCAGGTTGCCTGAGAGCAACACCAGCGACCCGTACTCGCTGATCGCCCGACAGAACGAAAGCGCCGCACCCGAGGCGATGGCGGGAGTCAAGCTAGGCAAGATCACACGCCTGAAGATCGTGAACTGGGTGGCGCCGAGCGATGCGGCCGCCTCCTCCACCTCCGGCTCGATCTCAAGCAGCACCGGCTGCACGGTACGCACGATGAAGGGCAGCGTCACGAACAAGAAGGCCAGGAACACTGCGACCGATGTGTTGGCCCAGTTGACGCCAAGCGGGCTCGACGGCCCATACAGACTGAGCAGCACCAGACCGGCGACGATGGTCGGCAGCGCCAGCGGAATGTCGATGACCACCTCGAGCACTTGCTTGCCGGGAAAGTGATCGCGGACCAATACCCAGGCGATTGCGGTGCCCATGAAGACATTGACAGCCGTGACAAGAATCGCCTGACCGACGGTCAGCCTGAGTGCGGCCAGCGTCTGTGGGCTGCGCAGGGCATCCCAGTAGGCCGACCAGCCACCCTCGGAAGCCTGGACGAGCACTGCGGTCAGCGGGATCAGTACGAGCAGGCTGAACCACAGCAGCGCAACGCCCAGGCCCAGCCCCGATGTCGGGGTGAGCGAGGTTGCACTTCGACCGCGCGGCAAGCGGCGGCCACCAGAGCTGGTGGCCGCGCCTGCCGTGTCATCGGGCTCGAGCAGAGGCGGCTCGACTACCCCTGCGCGTTGGGTCACTGAGACCTGCCTGTTGCCTTCTGAATCTCGGGCACCAGGCCGGTTGTTTCGTCAAAGAACTTCGTGTTGACGGCGTCCCAGCCACCCAGGTCGCTGATGGTGAACAGCCTTGGCGGCACTGGGAACGGCTTGGCCGGGTCGTTCGCACCCGCCACCTCTCCCACCGGGGTGTCCGCAACGACGGGTCGGAAGCCCTTCTGCACGAACTCCTCTTGGCCAGACTGGCTCAGTACGAAGTCGAGGTAGGCCTTGGCCTTGGGATTGGCATTCTTCAGCACCGCACCCGGGTTTTCGATCTTGAGCGTGGCGTCGGGAAGGATGTAGTCGAAGTCCTCACCTGACTGGCGGGCGAGGATCGCCTCGTTCTCATACGAGATCAACACGTTCGCTGCGCCTTCCAGGAAGGTGTTGGTGGCGTCGCGTCCGCTGCCCGGAAGCGCGGCCACGTGGTTGAAGAACTTGGTCAGGTACTCCTTGGCGTCAGCCTCGGTGCCACCGTTGGCGATCACCTGCTGGTAGGCCGCCAGAATGTTCCAACGCGCCGAACCCGATGACGCCGGGTTAGGCGTGACGATCTTGACACCCGGCTTCACAAGGTCCGACCAATCCTTGATGCCAAGCGGATTTCCCTTCTGCACCACAATGACGACGGCCGAGTCCGAGACGATGCCCTTGGTGGGTCCGGACTTCCAACTCTCATCAACGAGGCCAGCCTTGACCAGCCGGGTGACATCGCCCTCGAGTGAGAAGTTCACGTAGTCGGCCGTTAAGCCATTGACCACTGCCCGGCTCTGGTCGCCCGAGGCGCCGTAAGACTCCTCCCAGACGACACCCTTGCCCTCCGGAGTGTCGGCGAATTTCTTCTGGATCGCGTTGTTCGCCTCTTTCGGTACCGCGTAGCCCACGAGGTGCAGAGTCGTGGTTCCGGCATCACCGGGAGCCTTGGCAGCACCGCCGACGCAACCGGTGAGCAGCAGGACTGTGGCAACCACTGCAGACAGTGCCGCGCCGGAGCGTACGCGTAGGAGCTTGCGTATGGACATGATGAGTTCGCCTTCGGTTGAGAGGAGATTCCTCTATCTCTACTAGGTCGCTAGAGAATATAGAGATAGGCGCTCGAAAGTGAGACTCCGTTCCGTCATGCGAGATGGACAGCGCGCCTCGACGGACGCTGTTGAGCCGGATCGCGCGATACGCTTCTTACCTCGTAAACTGCCGCCGGGTGGTCAGGCCGTTAGCGAGGGGAGACGTTGGTGCTGGTTCGCGACAGGGTGCGTTGGTGGAGCTGACGCGCCGGCTGAAGGTGGGCTGTGAGTTCGTTCACCAATCGGAGACCGATGTTCCCGCAGTGTTCCAAGTCGAGCCTCTAAGTGATCAGAAGGTCGATCTCATTGATGAGCGCTGGTCGCTGGAACCCGATGGACCGACGCATGCCTACACCGATCTGTACGGCAATCCCTGCCGGCGCTTGATCATGCCTGCGGGACGCTCAGTGATCAGTTACCAGGCGAGTGTGATCGCTCCTGATGCAACAGAAGATGTCGATGAGGAGGCGCCCGAGCTTGCGCCCGATCAGTTGCCCGACGACGTACTGATCTACATCCTGCCCAGCCGCTTCTGTCTGCCGGATGTCCTCGGCGCCGAGGCGTGGAGCCGCTTTGGGAACACACCGCCTGGCTACCGTCGGGTCCAGGCTATTTGTGATTACGTGCACGGCCACCTTCGCTTCGAATATGGCGCCAGCACTCCGATGACGACAGCCGCCGATGCCCACACCACTGGTTACGGGGTCTGTCGGGACTTCACCCACCTCGCGGTTTCGTTCTGCCGCGCACTCAACATTCCCGCTCGATACGTCTTCGGCTATTTGCCCGAGATCGATGTCGAACCCCGCGATCTGCCGATGGACTTCGCGGCCTGGATGGAGGTCTATCTGGGTGATCGCTGGTGGACTTTTGATCCGCGAAACAACGAGCGACGCAAGGGACGGGTGCTGATCGGGCGCGGTCGCGATGCTAGCGATGTCGCCATGGCCACCACCTTCGGCGGGCCTCTGCTGGAATCCATGATCGTGATCTCCGAGGAGGCCGCAGAGGGTTAGTGCCCTCCACACGAGCGGGCCGTCAGCTTGCACGGAGTCCGCGTACGGTCCTCGCGAGTACGGCGTCAAGCTGAACGTTGCCAAGCGGCACCGCACCGAAGAAGAAGCCCCAGTCCTTCCCGTCGCGTACGACGATGAAGATGGTGTGGTCGCCTGTGACGGCAAGATCGGGTCGGTCGACGGTGATCTCACTCTCGATCAGCCATCCGCTGTGGCGATCGATGCTGAGCCCCTCGCTGCGGATGTCGGTTCGCGTGGGGAGATACGGGCTGTACATGTTGCCGTTGATGATGCATCGCACCAAGCTCTCGACCGTGTTTCGCGGATCGTTGACGAAGCCGTCCTGCCCGCGCAGCTGCCCGACCGCAAGCTGCGCGATCCAGTCCGAGGCCTGACTCACCGGGAGGTCCTGCTGGAGCACGTCGTAGGCGAAGCTGAAGCGTGGCTCGAACGCAGCCGGCCCGAACGTCGGTTGCTCCTCGAATGACAGATTTCCGCCATGCACCCGACCATCGTTGGGATGGGGAGCTCGGAGATTCGGGTCTCCCTTCGGGCAGCGCACAAGCGGAGTTGGAGTCGCCGAGGGCGACTGGGGCTCGGGTGTGGGAGTCGGCGTACGGTCGGCAGATGGCTCGCCGCTGCGACTGGTCGAAGTGGGAGACGGGCTGTCGACGAGCGACCGAAAGTTGCCGACGAAGATTGCTGCTGCCACAACCACGCTCACCACAATGGCGAGCACGCCGATGACCAGGCCGAGCCGACGCCTGCGCGATGGTCCGCTGGGCGGTTCGCGCTGCGCAGGCTCACTCGGCGTGGAGCCGCTTGCCGGGCTCTCGGCAGGGGCAGGCCGACGAGGATCGTCGGTGGTCAAGCTCGACCACCTCGAACCGTCCCAGTAGCGGTATCGCCCAGACACCCCCGCAGGGTCGGGGTACCAGCCGGCCTCTGGCATCTGTGGCTACCAGAGCAACGGATCTGATCGCCCCGACCTCAGACAGGTGAGTACTGTCACCTCAGCGGCCCTCCCGCCAGCCGTTGGTGATCGGCAACCGCCGATCGCGACCGAAGGCCTTGAAGCTGATCTTGGTCCCTGGCGGATACTGTCGTCTCTTGTACTCAGCGCGATCAACCATCCGGATCACCCGATCCGCCAGCTCGGGGTCGAAGCCCATTGCCACGATCTCCTCGTGACCGGCGTCGCCTTCTACATAGTCGTCCAAGACGTCGTCGAGCAGCTCGTACGGCGGCAGCGAGTCGGTGTCCTTCTGCCCCGGCCGTAGCTCGGCGCTTGGCTCTTTGATGATCGAGTTCTCTGGGATGGGTGGGGCCTCGCCCCGCTGCAGCGCTTGCTCGTTTCGCCAGCGCGCCAGTTTCCAGACCCAGGTCTTCGGTACGTCCTTGATCGGCGCGTAGCCTCCGACAGCGTCGCCGTAGATGGTGCTGTAGCCGACGGCCAGCTCGCTCTTGTTGCCGCAGGCCAGCACGATTGAGGGCGGATGCTGGTTGGACTCCGCCATCCAGATCACGGCGCGGATCCTGGCCTGCAAGTTCTCGGCGGCGATGCCGTCCAGGTCGAGCATCTGATGGAATGCATCCACGGCTGGGGCGATCGGCACCGTCATGAAATGCAAGCCGGTCCGTGCGGCCAGCTCAGCGGCATCGCTCTTGGAGTGCTCGGAGGAATAGGCGCTGGGATTGGATATGCCATACACATGGTCGGCGCCGAGCGCGTCGCATGCCAAGGTGGCAACCAGCGTTGAGTCGATGCCCCCCGACAGTCCGAGATAGACCCGCTCGATGCCGTTCTTGTGGCAGTAGTCCCGTAGCCCCATGACTAGGGCGAGATAGATCTCGGCCATCGCCTCAAGCGGTTTCGCCACAACCGGCTTGATCAACTCGCCTGGCTCGTCGCTCGCATCGGAGATGTGCTGGCGGAGGATGATCATGCCACTCTGGCCCGGTTCGGCAGGCACGGTGCCCTCGGCAAGTTCACTCTGCAGCGGGGCAATGCCGGGAGCAAGATCAAGATCGGCAACCACCAGATCTTCGACGAACTGCGGCGCGCGTACCACGATGGTGCCGTCTTCCCGGGAGACCATGGTGTCACCGTCGAAGACCAGCTCATCCTGGCCGCCGACCAGGTTCACATAGGCAAGGAGGCACCCCGCCTCCCGGGCGCGGCGCCTGACCAAATCGCCCCGTACGTCGTCCTTGTCCCGCTCATAGGGGCTGGCATTGATCACCGCCAGTAAGCCGGCGCCTGCCTCGGCCGTCGCGGCTACCGGGCCGCCGTCTTGCCACAGGTCCTCACAGATGGCAATCGCGACGTCAATGCCGCGAATGCGCAGCACGTGAAGTTCGTTGCCGGGCTTGAAATAGCGGAACTCGTCGAAGACACCGTAGTTGGGCAAGTGATGCTTGGCGTAGGAGCAGACCACCCGACCCTGGTGCAATACCGCGGCAGCGTTTTGTGGGTGCCCGCCCTTCGGGTGGTCAGGCTCGTTGGTGCGGTCCAGGTACCCGACCACGACGACAAGATCACCAAGCCCGGCGTCGAGCAGGCGGGTGGCAAGGCGATTGATCGAGGTCCGCGAAGCCTCAACGAAGCTGCGACGCAGCGCGAGATCCTCCACGGGGTAGCCGGTCAGCATCATTTCGGGAAACAGCACGAGGTGCGCACCGGCGTCGGCGGCTTGCTTCGACCAGTCCATCACCAGGTCCGCGTTGGCCGAGATGTCCCCGACGGTGGCATTGACCTGGGCCATGGCGATCCGCAGATGAGGCACGGGACGAGACTACGACGCGAGGCTATGGTGAGCCCACGGGCCAGACCTGGTTCATGCCGCGGGTGCTGATCCCGCCCGTAACGCTGCCGTTACATCGTGGGCGGCAGACTGGGCCGCGTGGACAAGCAGACCGAGTTCGTGTTGCGGGCGATTGAAGAGCGCGATGTGCGGTTCGTCCGTATGTGGTTCACCGATGTTCTCGGCTTTCTGAAATCGGTCGCTGTCGCGCCCGCCGAGCTCGAGGGTGCTTTCGCCGAAGGCATGGGCTTCGACGGTTCGGCGATCGAGGGTTTCGCCAGGGTCTACGAGTCCGACATGCTGGCCCACCCTGATCCGTCGACCTTCCAGGTGCTGCCCTGGCGCGACATCAGCCCGGCCACCGCGCGGATGTTCTGCGACATCACGATGCCGGACGGCTCACCGTCGTACGCGGACCCCCGGTACGTGCTGAAGCGGACGCTCAAGAAGGCTGCCGACCTCGGGTTCACCTTCTACACCCACCCTGAGGTGGAGTTCTTCCTCTTCAAGGATCCGATCGAGCCAGGCAAACCGCCCATTCCGGTCGACCAGTCGGGCTACTTCGACCACACGCCGCAGAGCCTGGGCAGCGACTTCCGCCGGCGCGCGATCACCATGCTGGAGCAGATGGGAATCTCGGTGGAGTACTCACACCACGAGGGTGGTCCTGGGCAACAGGAGATCGATCTTCGCTACGCAGACGCCCTGTCTACGGCCGACAACTTGATGACCTTCCGCGTGGTGGTCAAGGAAGTTGCCCTGTCTCACGGCATTCACGCCTCCTTCATGCCCAAGCCGTTCACCGAGCATCCCGGGTCCGGCATGCACACGCACATGTCCCTCTTCGAGGGCGACACCAACGCCTTTTATGACGCGAGCGCAGAACACCACTTATCCAAGGTGGGGCGATACTTCATCGCCGGTCTGCTGCGGCATGCCGCCGAGATCACCGCGGTGACCAACCAATGGACAAACTCCTACAAGCGGCTGGCCGGCGGGGGAGAGGCCCCCAGCTACATCTGCTGGGGTCGTAACAACCGCTCGGCGCTGGTGCGGGTGCCGATGTACAAGCCAAACAAGGGATCCTCAGCCCGGGTGGAGCTGCGTTCGATCGACTCGGCCGCCAATCCCTACCTGGCCTTCGCGCTGATCCTTGCGACGGGCCTGGCCGGGATCGAGGGCGAGTACGAGCTGCCCGAGGGTGCCGAGGACGACGTGTGGTCTCTCACGGAGCGGGAGCGGCAGGCACTGGGAATCTCGCCGCTGCCACGCAATCTCGATGAGGCCGTCCGCACCATGGAGCGGTCCGAGCTGGTCGCTGAGACGCTCGGAGAGCACGTCTTCGACTTCTTCCTGCGGAACAAGCGTGCCGAGTTCGAGGAGTACCGCCGGCAGGTGACTCCGATGGAGCTCACCCGCCTCCTCCCCGTCCTCTAAGAGAGCGTCTGTGAATTGGGTCAGCGGGTGAGGCGGTTGCTGAGCTGCCAGGTGGCGGCGGTCCAGATCATGGCTTCGTGGGTGGCTGGGAGGGTCTCGTAGTCGCGTACGAGGCGGCGGGAACTTGGTCAGCCAGGCGAAGGAGCGTTTCACGACCCAGCGGCGATGGAGCAGGACAAAGCCCTTGGCCTGGTCGGGGCGCTTGACGATCGCCCGCCAGGTCTTAGATCTTTCCGGCACCACGCCCGCGCGCGGGTCCACCGGCGGAACAAGGGCGTAGACGGTCTGGTGCGGCGGGAAGTCGGCCGGCAGGGCCCGCAGGCGATCCCGCCACGGACCAGGTAGAAGATCGCGTCCAGGACCAGGCGCCGGTCCCACTTCTCGGGCCTGCCCCCGCGCCCGCCGGTGCTACCCGCCGGCCGGGAGCAGCGGCGCCAGCAGCGCCCACTGCCCGTCGGTCATCGTCGAACCGGGGTAGAAGTGCCGCCGCGAGGGACGATCACCACCTCAGCCATGAGCAGAGCATGACGAGTACTGGCACTTGGACGATACGTGCACCCGGACTCCTGGTAGGACTGGCAAGCCTAGACAGCCCCTCTCCTACCAGGGGTCCTTCACCTCCGGGCGAACCGCTCACCGACCGAGCGCGCGGGCGGGCGTTCGCATCGTCCGGAGGTTCCGCCCGGCACCTAACACCTTTGCCGACGCCGTCGACGAAGGCGCGTCAGTGGTGGTGGCCGTGCCGGCCGAGGGTCTCCACGGGGGTTGCGCCGGGGCGGGTCCACTGCGGCGTGGGGCGGCTGGTCGGGCCCCAGGTGGCGTTCCCGTCCGCGTCCGAGCGCCAGTACCAGCATGAGTGGCTCCCCTCGGGCCAGCCCTCGGGCTTGTCCTCCCACGCCTCGCCGCGGCCGCAAGGCGTCATGTCGAGTAGGCCCAAGGATGTGTCGGCCGGTTCGTTGCCACGGCCCGTCGTGGAGTAGGTGAGGAACACGCGGTCGCCGTCGCGCAGGTAACAGATGATGTGCCCCTCCTCTGCCAAGAGGGGCGCCTCCACATCGCGCACCGAGTACCAGGGCTGGGGGTAGCCCATGAACTCGACGTAGGGAGCCACCTCGTCCCAACGGCCCGAGGTCAGGACGGCGAACGAGACGCCGCGGGCGTTGAGGTAGACGGCGTCCCTCATGTGCCAGAGGTTGAAGGTGCAGCCCTCGCACTGCCCCTGGTGCGGAGCGCCGTCATACCACATGGAGTGGTAGACCACCAGCTCGTCGCGGCCCTGGAACAGGTCCAGGAACGGGACCGGGCCGTCAGGTCCGACGACCTCGACCGCCCCGTCGAGCTCCACCATCGGCAGCCGGCGGCGGGCCGCGGCGAGGGCGTCGCCCTCGCGGGTGTGGGCCTTCTCGCGGACCAGAAGCTCGTCACGGGCGGTCTGCCAGGTGGCTAGGTCAACGACGGTCGGGCGGCCGGGCAGCGCGGTGGTCGGGTCGTCTGGCGTGGTCGTCATGGTGTCCTCCATGGTGTCTCGTGCCCGGCAGCGTCGTAGACGTCCTACAACGGTCACCAGAACAGACTCGCGACCTGGCCGGAACTCATCGCGGCAGGGGGCGCCCTCGGCCTAGCCTGCACGGACCATGTCGGGCTGACAAGTTCACAGACGCGCTCTAACACCGAGTTGTCAGAATCTGGGCACCAAATATGGTGCTCAGATTCTGACAACTCGGTGTTAGGAGAGCAGAGGGAGGGCTGGAGCGAGGTTGGCCCGCAATCCGGAGGCGTGGACGGTGCCGTTGGCAACGGCATCGGCCCAGGTGATCCGGCCCGTCGCGAGCCGCAGGAAGGTCAGCGGGTCGGTCTCCACCACGTTCGGCGGGGTGCCGCGTGTATGTGTTGGGCCTGGATCGGTGATCGCGCATTGTATTGCGGCGTACGGCGGCACCCTCACCTCGATGGATCGGCCGGGATGTTGCCCGGCGAGGATGCCGGCGAGTGTACGGGTACACCTCGAGAGCGCACTGCGATGCAGCTCTGCTGGCGCCGCCTCGGGAAGTGAGCGATTGAGATCGTCGGTATGGACGACCAGCTCGACAATGCGGGTCGCAAGATAGTCCTCGATTGTCGTCGGCCCGCGTCGCGTGATGATCACGTGTGACATCTCGAAGCCCGCGTCGAGCCTGGCAGAAAGATCATCAATGGCTGTCCCGAGGCGCGCCACGACCTCAGGACCTGAAAGCCCTGCGGATGCCTCGAGGGTTGACGTCATGATCATCTCGACATCGCGCCGATAGCGGGTCACGAACTCATGAATGGGTAGGGCGACTTCTTTGCTCGGCTGATTCAACGACTGCGCTAAGCCGGCGTGCACGAAAACCAGGTGACCCGCGAGCTGGCGTACGCTCCAGCCCGGCAGCACGGTGGGGCGTTCGAAGACCTCTGGAGCTTGGCCGTGCAGCCACCCCAGGACCGTTCGCGACTGCTCGAGCAAGGCCTGCTGCGGGCGCAGCCGGGGCGTTGCCATCATTCACGACCTCCGCCGCGACGCTACCAAAGATCACGCAGACCAAATGCTGCGCGCCCACCTCTGCGAGCCTCGGTTGAGGCTTCCGGGGCGCCGCGCGAGCAGAGAAGAATAGCATCGAGCTCATGATCCGGATCGAGACGATGCAAGGCACGCTGGCGCGCCGAGGCTTCGTCGACGCGGTGGCGGCAGGACGCGTCATCGATCACTGGGCCGATGAGTATGAGCCATTGCTTGATGTGCTTGCCAAGTCCGCCGATCCAGACCTGGCGCTCGCGGGCCTTGATCGGCTTTGTGAGCGGGTCCCGGACTTGCTCGCCCGGTTGACAGCGGCTCCCGTTCTGGCCCGTCAGCTGATCATGGTCCTGGGCGGCAGCAGCCAGCTCAGCCAACATCTGATCGCTCATCCGGAACATCTTGAGCTGCTCGAGACCGAACTGGTCAAGGTTCCTGCGGCCTCGCTGCGTCGGGAGCTGCTGGAGGCGACAGGCGCTGACCCGGAATCGCCGACGCCCATCGCGACCGATCCCACTGGCGACCAGTTACGGATTGCATATCGCGGAGTGCTACTACGTATCGCCGCCCGGGACCTCGGTGCGCCGGAGCCAATCGAGACGGTTGTGGACATTGCCGACGAGCTGTCCGACCTGGCGGACGCCACCCTTGAAGCCGCCCTGTCGATTGCTCGACTCAAGCTCGGCGAAAACGCTCTGAAGACGCGGCTAGCGGTGGTTGCACTCGGCAAATGTGGCGCCCAGGAGCTTAACTACGTCAGCGACGTCGACGTCCTCTTCGTCGCAGAGCCAGTGGAAGACGACGGAACGCCGCTGGTCAGCAACGACCAGGCTGTGCAGATTGCCACGCGGATAGCGGCTGAGATGACCCGGATCTGCTCGGCGCATACCTCGGCCTGGACCATCTGGGAGGTGGATGCCGCCCTGAGGCCGGAGGGCAAGGCCGGCCAGCTAGTACGGACGCTGTCCAGCCATCGCATCTATTACGAAAAGTGGGCCAAAACCTGGGAGTTCCAGGCCATGCTCAAGGCTCGACCTGCTGCCGGTGATCTTGAGCTTGGACAAGCCTTTGTTGACCTCGTAACGCCGATGGTGTGGCGCGCAGCTGAGCGGGAAAACTTCGTTGCCGACACCCAGGCGATGCGCAAGCGCGTGGTGGCTCACATTCCGGCACGGGACCAGGGTCGCGAGCTCAAGCTCGGTGAGGGTGGGTTGCGCGACGTCGAGTTCTCGGTTCAGCTGTTGCAGCTGGTGCACGGACGGGTCGACGAACGACTGCGGTCGCGCGCGACGTTGCCAGCGCTCAAGGCCTTGATCGACAACGGCTACGTGGGCCGCGAAGATGGCAAACGGTTCGCGTTGGCCTATCGGTTCCTGCGAACACTCGAGCATCGCATCCAGCTCTTCAACCTGCGGCGTACCCATCTACTGCCTAACAATGATCATGATCTTCGTCGGCTGGGCCGTTCGTTTGGCTACAAGGACCCGGTAAAGGAGCTGCTCAGCACCTGGCGCCACACGGCCCAGAGGGTACGGCGGCTGCACGAGAGGCTCTTCTACTCCCCGCTGCTTGACACGGTGGCGAAGATTCCGTCTACGGAGCTCAGGCTGACCACCGATGCGGCCCTCGATCGGCTGAGGGCGCTCGGCTATGCCGATCCGAAGGCCGCGCTGCGCCACATAGCGGCGCTCAGCCAGGGCGTCACCAGGCAGGCTGAGATTCAGCGCCAGCTGTTGCCGGCGATGCTCGGCTGGTTCGCGCAAGCGCCCAATCCTGATCACGGCCTGCTGGCGTTCCGCCAGGTGTCGGAAGCGCTGGGCACCACCCCCTGGTACCTACGAGCCCTTCGCGACGAGGGCACGATGGCCGAGCGGCTAGCCCGGATCCTCGCTTCCAGCCGGTACGCCGTGGAGCTGCTCAAGCGGGCTCCGCAGACCGTGCAGATGCTCGCCGATGATCAAGAACTGCGGCCTCGGTCGCTGGCCGAGCTGAAGGCGGAGATGCACGCCGCCGCCGGCAGGCAGAGCAGCAGCGTGGCTGCGGTCGAGGCGATCCGGGCGATCCGGCGGCGGGAGCTGTTTCGGGTGTCAGCCGGTGATCTGCTCGGAAACAACGATGTCCTCAGTGTGGGAGCGGCCCTCACCGACCTAGCATCGGCGACGATCGAGGCAGCACTGGCTGTGGCGAGCGAGGCCTCTGAGAGCGGACCGATGCCGCGGATCGCCGTCATCGCGATGGGCCGCTGGGGCGGCCGGGAGATGTCGTACGCCTCGGACGCCGATGCCATGTTCGTGATGGAAGACAGCGCTGATCAGGACAGCGACCCCACCAAAGTTGCTGCCGCTGTGGTGACGGAGCTGCGGACGCTCCTCACCCGGCCCGCCGCCGACCCCCCCTTGAGCATCGATACCGACCTCCGGCCCGAGGGCAAGGGCGGTGCCCTGATCCGCTCACTCAGCGCGTATCGCAACTACTACAGTCGGTGGTCCTCCACCTGGGAGCTGCAGGCGTTGGTGCGCGCCGATGCCCTCGCGGGTGATGAGGAGCTTGGCAAGGCCTTGATGGCCGAGATCGATGCCCACCGCTGGCCGGAAGGCGGATTGAATACGGCGCAACTAACCGAGATCCGCAAGCTGAAGGCCCGAGTGGAGGCCGAACGACTACCGCGGGGCGCCAACCCCGCCAAACACACCAAGCTGGGGCCTGGCGGGATCGCAGATGTTGAGTGGACGGTTCAGCTTCTCCAGCTGCAGCATGCCTATGAAACGCCCGCTCTCCGCTCCTCGCGGACAATCGTGGCGCTGCGCGCCGCCCGCGATGCCGGCATCATTGACGCGATGGACGCCGGACATCTCGAGGCGGCCTGGATGTTGGCCAGCCGGATCCGCAACCAGATCATGCTGATGCGGGGCCGCGGCTCTGATTCGTTGCCGAGCGACAACCGGGAGCTGGCCAGCCTGGCCGAGCTCCTCGGATACGGGCCGGGGGAGTCCTCTCACCTACTCGCCGACTACCGCCGGGTGACGCGCCGAGCCAGGGCTGTCGTGGAGAGGGTCTTCTGGGGCTCGTCGTAGTGTGAGGAGCACGGGCTGCGCCTCAGCGCGGGCCCGAATCTCCGACGACCACCTGCGCCTGGAGCACCTTGTGCTGTCACAATCGTAGGTTCGATGTCTGAGGCGCGCTTAAGCCTGCCGATACGGGCTTGGGCATGTCGGACTTCGACATCGGGCTTGGCTGGTGCGGTGTATGTGGCCGGAGGCTGCCTGGGCGCACTCGTCTTCGGTCAGCTCACCGACCGCTTCGGCCGCAAGAAGCTGTTTCTGATCACACTTGCTCTACACCTTCGCAACCGTGCTTACCGCCTTCTCACCGGACCCGCTCTGGTACTTCGCATGCCGCTTCTTGACCGGTGCCGGGATCGGTGGAGAGTACGCCGCCATCAACTCCGCGATCGACGAGCTGATCCCCCGGAGCAGGTGCGCGCCGAAGATGGCGAACTGCCGGAGCCGTCGGGCACGATCACCGTACGGCAGCGGCGCTCGATCGGCATTGCGCTGATCGCCCGCTCAGTCTTCACGCTGTACCCGCGGCGTACGCTGCTGTGCTTCGCGCTCTTCATCGGCCAGGCGTTCCTGTACAACGCTTTCTTCCTCACCTACGGCGATACGCTGACCACGTTCCTCGGCGTCAAACAGACCGGCTGGTACATCGCCGCCTTCGCAGCCAGCAACTTCCTGGGTGCGTTGTTACTCAGTCCGCTATTCGACACAGTCAGGCGTGTCCGAATGATCGCGGGTACCTACATCGTCGCCGGCATCTTGCTTGCCATAACCGGCGTGATCTTGGGCTCGCTGACCGCTGTGACGCTGACATTGTGCGGCGCCATCATCTTCTTCTTCGCCTCGGCGGGGCGCGAGCTCGGCCTACCTCACGGTCAGCGAGATCTTCCCGCTCGAGACCCGAGCGCTGTGCATCGCCTTCTTCTATGCGATCGGTACCGCTGCTGGTGGCATTGCGGGGCCGCTGCTTTTCGGCGCCTCGATCGAGAATGCCTCCGGTTCGGGGGACATCACCAAGATCGCCTTCGGCTATTTCATCGGTGCCGCACTCATGATCGCCGGCGGGATCGTCGAGGCAATCTTCGGCGTCAAGGCCGAGCGGCAAACTCTGGAGCATATCGCGACGCCACTGACCGTCGAGGACGCTGGGGAGACCGAAAGCCAGACAGGCAGCAGGGCCTAAGTTACCAGCGAGCGCTTGGATCCGTCGGCAGTTGCACTTAAGGCAGACTGCGCAGGTGTTCGGACAGTCACAGCGTCGGGAAAGAGGCCCTCATGGCCGTCCGGTACGCCTGTAGCGTGGCAGCCGCCGTATTGTCCCAGCTGAACGTCGCGGCGTGTGCTGCCGCGTTGGTTCCCATTCTGATCATCTCGTCATGATCATCGAGGATCGCGGCGAGAGCATCAGCCCATTCACCCTCGTCGTGCCCCTTTACCAGTAGCCCGCTGTAATGATCACGGACGGCGTGCCGGAGGCCCCCGACGTCCGCTGCGACAACTGGTCGTCCGCATGCTTGCGCCTCGAGCGCCACGAGTCCAAAGGACTCGTTGTAGGAGGGCACAGCGACGACGTCAGAGACGCAGTACCAGCGGAACAGTTCGGAGCGGGGCGAATGTGGGCGGAAGTCCACCATGTCCGCGATGCCCTGATCGATCGCCAGCGTGCCGAGCGTTTGCGACCACTCGGCGTTGGTGCCGCTGGGACCACCGATGATGATCAACTGCAGTCGCTCATGGCGTCCGGCGTCGCGTCGCGCCAGCTCGGCAACGGCCTTGATCAACACATCGGGCGCCTTCAGCGGCTGAATACGGCCGACGAACAAGATCACCTGAATGTCCTGGGGCACACCGAACTGGGCTCGTGACTTGGGCTGGTCGCAGGGGTGGAAGATCCGCAGGTCGACCCCCGGCGGCACGATCATGATCTGGCCGGCCTTGGCGCAGTACTGATCTTGGAGTTCGGCCGCCTCGTCGGTAGTGCTAGCGGTGAGCACGTCGGCCGCTCGAACGATGGCGGACTCGCCGTGCTCGCGTACGTGGGGCTCGACGAGCTGGTCCTCACCGAGACTGGAGTTCTTCACCCGGGCCATGGTGTGCATGGTGTGCACCAGCGGGATGCCGTGCCGAGCTTTGAGCTGCACCCCGACCAGCCCGGAGAGCCAGTAGTGGGTGTGAATCAGGTCATGGTCGTCAAGGCGGGCCTCAAGCGCAGCGCAGAACTCCTCCGTCAGCGAGGGCAGCGCCTCCTTCGCGACATACGCTTCAGGCCCCGCCTTGAGGTGGATCACTCTGGTGTGCTCGTGGATCTCGACAATGTCGGGCAGGTCAGGTGCGTCACGTCGGGTAAAGACATCCACCTTCAGGCCACGCTCGCCGAGCCGCCGCATCAGCTCGGCGACATAGACGTTTAGACCGCCGGCGTCTCCCACGCCCGGCGTAGCGAGTGGCGACGTGTGCATGCTGATCATTGCCACTCGATGCGGATATTCAACGTTTATGCCCACCTTGACCTCCGCTGAGAGGCTACAGGTGAGCCGGAGGACTTCGGCCGAGAAAAGGTGATCTGGTTAGCCGCTGACGAGCACAAGGGCTGCCACAGCGAAGGCAAGCCCGGCGACCTGAATGCCGCGCAGCCGTTCCTGGTCAATGATGAGAGCCAAGATCACTGTTGTCACTGGGTAGAGTGCGGCGAGCGGAGCGACAACGCTGAGGTCGCCATGGCGAGTGGCGACCAGATAGAGGGCATTCGCTGTCATGTCGCACGGGCCGGCCACCATCGTCCAGACCAAACCAGCTTGGTGGGGCCAGGGTGCAGGTCGAGTCATCATCAGTAGCAGGCCACCGATGATCAAAGCGCTGAGCTGAGAACCGGCGATCGGCCACAGCCCTGGCGATCCGCCGGCTGCGTCACCCGCTACCGCGATCAAGATGAAAAACAGAGCGAAACCGATGCCAGCGCCGACCGCCACCGCAACCAGTCTCCAGGTGACCGCGCGGCGATTCCCTGATGGATGCGGCGAGATGCTCACGAGGGCGATCGCCAGCAGCGCGCAGGCCACGCCAACAAGCTGCAGACCCGAAGGACGCTCGCCCGCGAGAAGGCCAACGCTGACGGGAATGGCAGCCGAGGTGACGCCGGTGACCGGTGCCACGACTGTCATGGCGCCGGCCGAAAGGGCGCGGTAGAACAGCACCAGGCCGATGACACCGGCAACCCCGGCCAGGCCGCCCCACGCGAGGCCAATCGATGAGATTGGCACATATGTCGCAAGCAGGTAGATCGCGAGCAGCGGCAAGCTCGCCAGCTTCGATAGCCACACGACCGGCAGCGCAGCTGCGCGCTGGGTCGCCTTGCCACCCGCGAAGTCGCCGACGCCCCAGACGAGTCCCGAGGCGAGTGCGATCACGACGTACAGCACCCAGGCACCTTAATGCCGCTGGCAGCTGGTCTCGCTAGCAGGTAACGGCACGATGGTGCTTTGATCGTCGTGGGTCGCAGGGTCTTCAGGCGGTCCACCATGTACGGGCCCAAACGGCGACTGACCTCGGGCACGAAGCCCAAGGTCAGCCGTCGTTAAGTTTCGCTCTGCTGAAATCAGAGACGTGTATCAGACGTCGTAGTAGAGCTCAAACTCCCCAGGTGTCGTTGGCGGTGGTTGGAGGGGGGCTGAAATTGCAGATTCTGAGCGTGAAACGGAGTTGGCGGACGTTGGTCGTGAACGACCTCTAGCGAACCTCCTGCGGAATCCCTGCGGAATCGCGCCCACCACCCGCCCGCTGGGCTCCCCCTCGCCGCCACCGCTGGACCTCCTGGAGGGCCTACGAGTCACCGGTTGTCCGGCAGCTGATCCGCTTCCAGGTGTGACAAAGGTCCCGCGGAAAGGTGTCCCGCTGGCCGGTGGCGAACCGGATGGACGTGTTCGAGATGGTGCATCGTGACCGTGGGCGCGGAGTGGTGCTGGCTCACGGCTGTTTGGGTGTCGCCAGAGCGTCGGCCGGGTCGTGGGTGGCGGCCCAGCTGGCGAGGAGTTTCAGGCCGTCATCGTCGGTGGAGCCTGTTCGGGCGCTGAAGGCGGTTAGGGCCAGGCCAGGGTCGGCGAGTAATTCCATGACCTCGTAGGACAGGTGCAGGTCACCGACGACCGGGTGGTGGATGTGTTTGAGCCCGGTGCGGTGCAGGCGGACGTCGTGGGCGGCCCAGCGGACGCGGAAGTCATCGCTGCGGGTGCACAGCTCCCCGACCAGGTCGGTCAGTGCCTTGTCGTAGGGGTCGCGGCCGGCTTCGGCGCGCAGGATGGCGACGGTCTCATCGGCGGTTGCTTCCCAGTTAAGCCAGAAGTCGCGGGCGCGGGAATCAAGGAAGTTGAACCGGGCATGGTTCGCCGGTCGGCTGGCGGACACCGAGGGATCGGCGAACATCGGCGCGAACAGCGCCCGGGCGAGGCGGTTGGCGGCGACGACGTCGAGACGCCCGTTGTTGACCAGCGCCGGAACTTCGGTCATCCCGTCGAGGATGCGCGCCACGGTGGGCCGGACCTGCCGGGCGGGCGGCGTGCGGCGGCGGGTGATGCGGGCGGCGCGGCCGGCGGTACGGGCGAGTTCGGCCAGGTGTGCCCGCTCGGCCTCGTCCAACTGCAATGCTCGAGCCAGGGCGTCCAGCACGCTATCGGAGACACCGGCCAGGTTGCCCCGTTCGAGTTGGGCGTAGTACTCGACGCTGACGCCGGCCAGGTCGGCGACCTCGCTGCGGCGCAGTCCCGGCACCCGCCGGTTGCGGTTGTAGCTGTGCAGACCGGCCTGCTCAGGGGTGATCTTGGCGCGACGGGAGCTGAGGAATGCCTTGACCTCGTCACGGTTGTCCACCCGTCCAGGCTAGGCCGGAATTCCAGGACGAGGGGTGGGCTGCCAATACACCTGCCAGCAGCAACTTCTCCGCGCCCTCGGCAGCCGGTTATCTGGTATTGCCGCTGCAGACCGGAAGCGTGCAAGACCCAGGTGACCGGCCACCGACGCGGGGTTTCGACTCGTGATAATCCCAAAGGAGTACCTGATGAAGCATGTATCGCTGGGCGGGCTTGATGTCTCCCGCATCGGTCTGGGAGCCATGACCATGGCTGGCGTCTACACCACCGGCGGGGGGCTCGATGACGCCGAGTCGATCCGCACCATTCACCGGGCGCTGGACCTCGGGGTCACCCACATCGACACCGCCGAGATCTACGGCCCCTTCCACAGCGAGGAAATTGTCGGCAAGGCCATCAAGGGCCGGCGCGACGACGTCGTCGTGGCGACGAAGTTCGGTCTCGTCTCCCACTCCGGCGGCGGCCCCGGCGTCATCGACAGCAGCGCCGATAATGTGAAGGCCGCGGTCGAAGGCTCGCTCAAGCGGCTCGGCACCGACCACATCGACCTCTACTACCAGCACCGCGTCGACCCGAACACGCCCATCGAAGAGACGGTCGGCGCGCTGGCCGAGCTGGTCGCCGAAGGCAAGGTACGCCACATCGGACTGTCCGAGGCCGGCGCCGAGACGATCCGCCGGGCGCACGCCGTGCATCCGGTGGCCGCGCTGCAGACCGAATACTCTCTCTGGACTCGCGACGTCGAGGTGGAAATCCTGCCGCTGCTGCGCGGGCTCGGGATCGGGTTCGTTCCCTACTCTCCGCTCGGCCACGGCCTGCTGACTGGGCGGATCCGCACCGTGGACGACTTCGCCGATGACGACTGGCGCAAGACCAACCCGCGGTTCACCGGCGAGAACTTCCAGCGCAACCTGCGCATCGTCGACGAAGTGCAAGCGATCGGCGCCGAGATCGGAGCCACGCCGGCCCAGGCCGCACTGGCGTGGCTGCTGACCCGCGGCGACGACATCGCTCCCATCCCCGGAACCCGGCGGGTTTCCCGCGTCGAGGAAAACACCGCTGCCGACGGCATCGAACTCAGCGCCGCCCAGCTCGACCGCTTGAACAATCTCACGCCGGCCTCGGGCGAGCGCCACGACGATGCGAACATGGCCAGCATCGACCGCTGACCGGCGGCTGTTATGCACGGCGGTCATGGAGCAGGTCGACGCGTCGCTCGCTCGTCCCGAAACCGACTACGTCCCTCGGCTCGCCGCTATGATCTGCGCGCCGTCGGGCAAGCTGCGGCATGGTCGCTCCCGAACCCACCCCCACAGCAGTCCGGCCAGGGAGATGACGGTCGCGGCGGCAACCGGTAGCCAACGGCTGGATGGCCGGCGATCAGCGCCGCCATCCCGTGCTGCCGGTGCATGCAGGCACGCTTCGCGAGCCCAGATGCAACCGCACACTTCGCGGTCGAGTTAGCTATCACCAGACAGTCACCGTGTGCGCGTCGAGCTCCTGCTCGCTGCCGTCGGCCGCGGAGAGGGTGTACGCCTCGACGGTGTACTCGCGCGGCGGCATGGGCGGCAAGGTCAGCCCTCCTTGCCCCTGACCGGCGCGCCGGCGCGCACTGCCGCTTCGCTCGCGGCGACCTTCAATGACTCACCTCTGATTGCTGCGCCTGACAGACCGAATGTCACGATCGCGATCCATCTCCTTGGGCCTAGCTATCACTCGCCTCCGAATAAGAACCGTGTCCGGGGTTCAGACCGCCGGCATCTCCCGTCCTATGTACCCCGACCGATTCCCAGAATCCGATGTGGAACACACCTCATGCACGCCGGAAGTAGCTCGAGTCGTCCTGACCGCCCCGGCGGCTTGTACCCCTTCGGGTGGGTGTGACGATGAGCCTGCACAAGCTCACAGCCGGGGCTGGGTATGACTATTTGACCCGGCAGGTGGCGGCCTTGGACGCAACCGAGAAAGGTCACACCGGCCTGGCGTCTTATTACGCCGAACGCGGTGAATCGCCTGGGGTGTGGATCGGGTCCGGGCTGGACGGGATCGACGGCCTGGCAGCCGGCGACCCGGTGTCCGCGGAGCAGATGCGGGCGTTGTTCGGCTGCGGTTTGCACCCGCTAGCGGAGCTGCGGCAGCAGCAGCTGGAGGGTCCCGACCTCACCCTGCGGGACTTTCAGAGTGTGGCGCGGCTGGGGGTGCCGTTCAAGATCGTCGACAACGATTTGATCCCGTTCCGGGTCGAGGTGGCCAAGCGCATTTCGGGGCTCAACGCCGCCATCGGATGGCCGGCCGACGCCTCGATCGCGGCGGCTGACCGGGCGCGGGTGCGGACTCAGGTGGCCCGTGAATTCTTCGTCGCTGAGCATGGTCGGGAGCCGTTGGATGCTCGGGAGCTGGCCGGGCAGATCGCCAAGGACTCGCGGCCGCGAACACAGACGGTGGCGGGCTATGACCTGACCTTCTCGCCGGTGAAGTCGGTGTCCGCCTTGTGGGCAGTCGCCGACCCGCCGGTGGCCGCTGTGATCGAACGGGCCCATCAGGCCGCGGTCAAGGACGCCTTGGCGTTCATCGAGAGGCATGCTTTGTTCACCCGAACCGGGCCGCAAGGCATCCGGCAGGTCAACGTCCAAGGCTTGGTTGCGACCGCCTTCACGCACCGGGACAGTCGGGCCGGCGACCCGGATTTGCACACTCACGTCGCGGTGGCGAACAAGGTGCAGACTCTTGATAGGCGGTGGCTGTCGATCGATGGGCGTGTGTTGTTCAAGGCCAACGTGGCCGCGTCGGAGACCTACAACACCGCGCTCGAGCAGCACCTCCGCGACAGCTTGGGCGTGCGGTTCGCTGAACGGCTCGGCACAGACGCGACGAAGCGGCCGATCCGGGAGATCGTCGGGGTTGACCCTCGCCTGAACCAGCGCTGGTCGACCCGCCGTGTCCACATCGACACCCGCCGCCGCGAGCTAGCCGTCCAATTCCAAAACGATCATGGCCGATCGCCGACCCCAGTTGAAGCATTGCACCTATCGCAACAGGCGACGTTGGAAACCCGCGACGCCAAACACGAACCCCGATCCCTCACTGAGCAACGTGCCACCTGGCTCAGCGAAGCTGCAGCCGTGCTAGGCAGCCCGGAGGCCGTCGCCTCAATGGTGCGAGCGGTGCTAACGCCGCGCGCCGAGACCGCTCGGATCACCGACTCACGCTGGATCGCAGACACGGCTGATCACATTCTGACCGCTATGGAGGGGAGCCGCTCGACCTGGGAGGTGTGGCATGTCCGGGCCGAAGCGCAACGACAGGTCCGCACCGTCGACGTGGGCGGGGAGAACGCCCCGGCGCTCGTCGATCTGTTGGTCGATGAGGTGCTCGATCGCCGGTGTATTGCCCTGGCCGCGCCGGGTGACAACATCGAGGAGCCGGATGCGTTGCGGCGGGTCGACGGGTCGTCGGTCTACACCGTGGCCGGGGCGGATCTCTACACGTCGCAACGGATCCTCGACGCCGAACAGCGGCTCGTCGCCACCGCGGGACGCCGCGACCGGACAGCCGTCGAGGAGTCGGCGGTGGACCTGGCTTTGCTGGAGATGGCGGCGAACGGCACTGCACTCGATGCTGGGCAGGCCGCATTGGTCCGCCAGATGTGCAGCCCCGGGCACGGCTTCAGCTGGCGATCGCCCCGGCCGGTGCTGGGAAAACGACCGCCATGCGCGCCCTCACCCTGGCCTGGACCCAAGACGGCGGCCAGGTGCTCGGCCTGGCCCCGTCGGCTGCCGCGGCCGCCGTCCTCGCCGGGGAAACCGGAATCCGTACCGACACACTCGCCAAACTCACCTGGTCACTTGATCATGGCGAGCTGCAAGAATGGGCGGCCGCGGTCGGACCGGCGACATTGGTCATCATCGACGAAGCGGGCATGGCCGACACGCTCACCCTCGACATCGCAGTCCAGTTCGCCGTCAGTCGCGGTGCGAGTGTCCGACTGGTCGGTGATGATCAACAACTCGCCGCCATCGGCGCCGGCGGCGTGCTCCGTGACATTCAGCAGAGCCACGGCGCCCTCCGCTTGACAGAGCTGCATCGCTTCACCGATCCGGCCGAAGCGGCGGCATCGCTCACCCTCCGAGAAGGCAACCCTCAAGCACTCGACTTCTACCTTGATCACGGCCGTGTCCATGTCGGCGACATCGCGACCACGACCGAGGATGCGTTCAGCGCTTGGGTTTCCGATCGGGCGGCCGGCCTCGACGCGATCATGATCGCCCCCACCCGGCAGCTGGTCGCCCAACTCAACCGCCGGGCCAGGGCCCATCGTCTCGATCACTGCGCTGCCACGCCCGAGGTGCCGTTGGCCGATGGCAATCAGGCGAGTGTCGGAGATGTGATTATCACCCGCCGCAACGACCGCCGGCTCCGCCTCACCGCCACCGACTGGGTGAAAAACGGGGACCGCTGGATGATTACCCACATCGGCAAACACGGTGACCTGACCGTGCGACACACCCGCAGCCACCTGACCGTCCGGCTGCCTATCGACTATGTGCGCGAGTCGACCGGTCTCGGCTATGCCACCACGATCCATGCGGCCCAGGGCGTCTCCGCCGACACGATGCACGGCCTGTTGACCGGGCAGGAGTCCCGGCAGCAGCTCTATACCATGCTCACCCGCGGCCGGCACGTCAACCACCTCTACCTTCAAGTCGTCGGCGACGGCGACCCCCACACTGTTATCCGACCAGAGGCCATCTCACCGCGCACGCCGACCGAGACGCTGCAGCAGATCATCGCCCGCGATGAAGCGCCGGTCTCCGCCAGCACCGTGCTGCGCGAACTGAACGATCCAGCGGCCCGGCTTTTCCAGGCGGTCCAGCGCTACAGCGATGGCCTCCACGTCGCAGCCGAACAGCTCGTCGGACCGAAGGCCGTCGCAGAGCTCGACCGAGCCGACCAATACATCCCAGGACTTACCACTGAACCTGCCTGGCCAACCCTCCGAGCCCACCTGCTCGCGTTGGCGGCAGAGACTGGTAAGCACCCGCTCCGCCACCTGCTGACAGCCGCCAGCGGACGCGACCTCGAAACCGCAGGCCATGTGGCCGCGGTCCTGGGTTGGCGCCTCACAGCGCTGGCACCTACGGACCCAGGGCCGCTGCCCTGGCGGCCGGGCATTCCACCAAGGGTTCATGCCGATCCCGTCTGGGGGCCCTATCTGGCGAGGAGATCCCAATTTGTCGCCGACGTCGCTGACCAGGTCCAAGATCACGTCTGCCAAGGTGACGGCCCGCCATCCTGGGCTACAGCGCGAGATCTTCCCACCGCCCTGGTTCGCGAAATCGCAGTGTGGCGGGCCGCCAACGGCATCAATCCTCAGGACCCGCGACCGACCGGCGGAGGAGGCGAGCTCGATACAGCCGCCGCCCTGTGGAAACAGCGGCTCGACCGGCAGATCGCCCCTTCCACCGATTCATCAGGCAACGACATATTCGGACGACCGCCCGCACTTAGGCGCTCGCACTACCACAGCCGGCGGCCGTACCAAACGCCCGGTCAGCGTCCGAACGGGCCAGCGGCACCCGGCCGCTAACCCCCGGTCGAACTGCTGAGAAGAGGCTGTTGTTCGCCCAATGCAGTGATGTCAGGCAGCTACGGCAGCCGACAGCCGAATCGAGCTCTATCAGGGTCAAGGCGCCGCGTGTCCTCCTCCGTGCGGGCCTTGCGCCGGCCTTCTGTGGACGGGGCGACGTCACGCAGGGGCGCCGAGCGGCGGGTGCTCGAGCACGCGG
>Ga0307297_10000011_pt1 | contig 49079 bp, 45 predicted proteins | sample ER_DNA_157_FD_194464 | JGI IMG/M metagenome (GOLD analysis project Ga0307297, IMG submission 194464) | Bulk soil microbial communities from the East River watershed near Crested Butte, Colorado, United States - ER_DNA_157 | ecosystem: Environmental > Terrestrial > Soil > Floodplain | place...
GCGCCCCAGCTCGATCCCGAGGGTGGCGGCGAGGAACCGGGCGGTGTGCGGAATCAGGTAAGACGCGTTCGGTTTCCCTCGCAAGGGCATCGGGGTGAGGTAGGGCGCGTCGGTCTCGACGAGTACCCGATCCAGAGGTGATAAGGCTAATGCGGCCCGCAGTTGATCATTGGTCTTGAACGTGACTGTGCCCGCAAAGGACAGGTGGGCGCCGCGGTCCAGGCAGGCTCGGGCGAAATGATCATCACCGGAGAAGCAATGCATCACGACGCGCGCCGGCGAGCCCTCGGCATCGAGCACGTCCAGGATGTCGTCGTGGGCATCGCGATCATGGACGACGAGGGTCTTGTCAAAGGCCTTGGCGAAGGCGATGTGCGCCGCAAATGCCTCCCGCTGCACGGCCTGACCAGCCGCATCGGTTGTTCTGAAGTAATCCAGCCCGGTCTCCCCTACCGCTCTGACGCGTGGATGCTGGGCCAAGGCTTCCACCAGCTCCAGGCCAGGCACGAGATCTGGCCCCATGCGTGCGGCATCGTTGGGGTGGATCGCGACTCCGGCGATCACCGACGGCCACTGCTCGGCAGCCTGAACGGCCCAGCGGCAGCCTTCCGGATCACACCCGATCTGCACGATTCTCGTCACGCCCACCTCAGCGGCCAATCGGATGGCATCCTCGGGCGCGAGGCCAGACTTGGCCTGCGTGGAGTCGAGATGGCAATGGGAGTCCACCACCGGGGCCGGCAGCGGCTCAGGCAGCGGGGGCAACTCCACGCGCCAACTGTTGCACCCCCTGGATTTGCATCATCAGTGGGGCTTTTCGGCCTCGAAAGCAGCCGATCGAGGTTGTGAGTGTTGGGTTTTCAAGGCAAGCTCGTAGAGAGCATTCTTTGCCAAGCCCTGCTGCCGCGCGACCTGGGCTACCGCCGCCTTGAGTTTCATGCCGCCCGCGGCCAAGCCGAGCGTCTCCTCTGCTGCCGCGTGCAGATCTGGAGCCGGCTGGGTCGCGCCGGCGATGACCAGGGTGACCTCGCCTCGCACCTCGGATGTGGCCCACTCCGCAAGCTCCTGCAGCGACCCGCGGCGGACTTCCTCGTAGGTCTTGGTGAGCTCGCGACAGACTGCGCCGCGGCGATCGGCTCCAAAGATGACCGCCATCGCCGACAGCGTCGCGGCCGCCCGATGCGGGGCTTCGAAGAAGATCATGGTGCGGGGCTCAGCGGCCAGCTGACCGAGCCGCCGGGTACGTTCGGCGGCCTTGCGTGGCAGGAAGCCTTCGAAGCAGAACCGGTCAACCGGAAGCCCGGAGACCGCCAATGCGGTGAGCACCGCGGAGGGACCAGGCACCGCGGTAACCCGGAAGCCGCCTGCCACTGCCGCCGTGACGAGGCGATAGCCGGGGTCAGACACCGACGGCATCCCTGCGTCGCTGACGACAACGACTCGCGCCCCCTCCTCGAGCAGGCGTACGAGCTCTTCGGTGCGGCGGGCCTCATTTCCCTCGAAGTAGGACATGATCCGGGCGCCAGTCTCGGCGCCTAGCCGAGCCAGCAGCCGCCGCAGTCGACGGGTGTCCTCGGCCGCGATCACATCGGCATTGGTCAGCTCAGCGACCAGCCGCGGCGAAGCATCGGTGACGTCACCGATTGGCGTCGCGGCGAGCACTACAACCCCGGCCGAGCCCTCCTGCGTCACCCCCCCACACTCCCAGACCAGAGTGTCGGATTCCTACGTAGACCTAGGTTGCTGTCGGTCTGCACATGTTGCAACCCATGCGGACCGTCAGGAACCCAGGTAAACGTAGGTTTCGAACCGGGGGGCGGAGGGTGGTCGGTGGCGCGTTCGGTTGACCCGATCCACCTACGATGGGCGGGTGACGCGCCAAGTCCTCGAGCCTGAAGCGGGGTTGGTCGGACAGGCCGCTGCCGCCACTCCAGGCCCCCCGCCACCGCGCGTCCTGCCCGAACGACCGATCAACCCGCCGACGACGATCGAGCGTCTCCGGGTCGCGCTGCCGAGCGACCGCCTGAACGGCTGGATCGTGACACTGATCATCGGCGCAATCGCCTTCGTGATCCGTTTCGCCAACCTCGGATATCCCAACAAGCTGGTCTTCGACGAGACCTACTACGCCAAGGACGCATACTCGCTGCTGAAGTTCGGCTACGAACGCAATTGGCCGAGCAACGCCAACTCCCAGATCATCGCCGGCAAGCCGGATGTCATGCAGGACACCGCCGCTTTCGTGGTGCATCCCCCGCTGGGCAAGTGGCTGATCGCTGGAGGCGAATACCTGTTCGGCATGAACTCGTTTGGCTGGCGGTTTGCCTCCTTGGTCTTCGGAACGCTGCTGATCATGGTCACTATCAGGCTGGTTCGTCGGGTCTCGAAGTCGACCCTGATCGGCGGCCTTGCCGGGGTCTTGCTCACTTTCGACGGCCTCGAATTCGTGATGTCACGTACGGCACTGCTCGACATCTTTCTCGCGTTCTTTGTAGTAGCCGCGGTTGCCTGTCTAGTCGCAGATCGGGAATGGTTCCGAAATCGCCTCGCTCGCCATTTGGAACGCCGCGAAATCCCCGATCTCGGCGGTCAGTTCGGTCCGGCTCTGATACTGCGTCCCTGGCGTATCGCTGCTGGGGTTTGCTTTGGCCTAGCCCTCGCCAGCAAATGGAACGCGCTCTACCCGCTTGCCGCGTTCGCACTACTTTCGCTGGCGTGGGACGTGGGCGCGCGGCGCCTAGCCGGCGCCGGAAGACGCGCGAAACTCGCCATCGTTCGGGACGGTATCCCGGCCTTCTTTTCCGTAGTCGTGCTCAGCCTGGTGGTGTACGTCGGAACCTGGGCCAGCTGGTTGCTGACCACTGGAGGTTACGACCGCGATTGGGGCGCTCAGCATCCCGAGCACGCCACCGTGAAGCTGCTCGGCAAGCCGCTCGCCTCCCTATTGCATTACCAGTACGACATCTGGAACTTCCACACCGGTGACTTCATCAACCAAGCGCAGCACACCTACCGCGCTGACCCCGGAGGCTGGTTGGTCGTGGCTCGCCCAATTGGGATCGACGCGGTGAACAGCATCAAGCCAGGCACCGACGGCTGCCTTGGACCTGACAACTGCATTCGAGTGATCAGCGGTGTTGGGACGCCCGCGTTGTGGTGGGTTGCGGTGTTCGCGCTGGTGGCCGCAGCAATCTTGTGGGTGGGAGGCCGGGATTGGCGTTTCGGAATTCCGCTCGTGGGCGTGCTGAGCAGCTGGTTACCGTGGTTTGCCTTCGAGTCGCGTCCGCTGTTCTTTTTCTACGCGATCGCGATCATCCCGTTTTCGGTGATGGCTATATCGCTGTGTGCCGGGTGGATCCTCGGCGACGCGCGCACTGGCGACCGCCGCATGGTTGGCGCCATCGTCATCGGGGCGTTCGTTGCTTTGGTGGCCGCCAACTTTGCCTATATCTATCCGATCCTCACCGACGAACTCTTGCCCTATCCGAAATGGCTGTCCCGCATGTGGTTCAGGAGCTGGATCTGACTTGGCCTCCTTTCGACCGTGATCCCCGGACCTCCGGCGCCGGAGAGTCGCTTCCCCTAGAGTGGTGTGCTGGCTTCGCACCAAAGGGTCGATTCGCCACTGCGCGCGCGGGGTGAGTGGGTGAAGGAGTGGGGATGAAACAGCCGCACGACCAGATGCGGTTCTCAGTCATCGTCCCGGCGTACAACGAAGCGGCCTATCTGGGCTGCGCATTGGACTCGTTGGTGCACCAGGATTACGACCGCGAATACGAGGTCATCGTTGTCGACAACAACAGCAGCGACGATACGGCGGCTATCGCTGCCCGCTACGGCGTACGAGTAGTAACGGAGCCTGAACAGGGGGTTTGCGCTGCCCGGCAGCGCGGGGCTGACTGCGCCAGGGGCGAGATCATCATCTCCACCGATGCCGATACCACCCAGCCGCAAGACTGGCTGCGTACCATCGATGCTCGGTTCGCGGAGTCAGAGAAGGTCGTCGCTGTCGCTGGTCCCTGCCGCTACAAGGACCCCTCATGGTGGGCGAAGGCCTTTCCGATCTTGCTGTTCGGGTTGGTCGCCGCGATCCATGCGTTGACTGGATTCGTCTTCTACGTGAGCGCGACGAACTTCGCGATCCGGCGCACCGCGTTCCCAGGCTATGACCTCAACCTGACCCAGGGAGGTGACGAGCTTGACCTGTTACGCCGGCTGCGGCGGCGGGGGCAGGTGAGCTGGGATCGGCACAACGTCGTGACGACCTCCGCCCGTCGGTTGCAGCGCGGCCTGCTTTACAACGTCTTCATTTCCTTTCTCGTGTATTACGTGCTGGCTTATTGGTTCAACCGACTGTCGCAGCGGCAGACGTTCGGAATGGCGCCAGCGTTCCGGCACGAACGCAGGCGAGCCTTCGTTTCTGTCTGGGCCCGCCGCCGGGTGGTGCTGGGGATCTTGGTCGTCGGGCTCACCTCCCTGGGCTTCGCGACTGGTGCGGGCGACGCAGCCGTGGACAGTCTGGCCAATTTCTGGCGCGGCCCGTGAGCCGGCTCGCAGCAGCGGCGCGCGCCACGGCAGTCGGCTTTTCAGCGCTCGGGGCCGCGGCGTACTGGACCGGTTTCCGGCCCCGCTCTCAGGTCTTCGGCTCGTTCCCGTACGCGGCAGAGACCGAAGAGAAGATCGTTGCCCTGAGCTTCGATGACGGGCCCAACGAGCCCTATACCTCTCGGCTGCTGGACACCTTGGATCGCTACGACGTGAAGGCAACCTTCTTTCAGGTCGGGCGCTGCGCGCAGCGCTTTCCATCCAGCACCAGGCGGGTCGTCGAGAGCGGTCATGTGCTGGGCAACCACAGCTACAGTCACTCGTTCTCCCGCTACCTCAAGCAGCCGCGGCAGGAGATCGAGATCATCCGTTCCCAAGAGGTGTTCTATTCGATCACCGGCCTGACCCCCGCGCTGTATCGCCCGCCGTGGCTCTGCCACTGGCCATGGGTGCTGAGCAGTCTGCGACAACACGGACTTCAGGTGGTGTCGGGAACCTTCGCCCATCCCCTGGAGATCTTCCAGCCTGCAGCGGACAAGCTGGCCGATTCGGCCGCGCGGCTCACCCGCCCGGGCACGATCTTGATCTTCCACGATGGTTGCGAGGCGCGCGGCGGCCCTCGAGAGCAAAGCGTGGCAGCCATCGGGCCGCTGATCGATCGGCTGGCCGATCGGGGTTATCGCTTCACCACCGTCGACCAATTGCTCGGGATCAGCGCCTACGTCTGAGTCTGATTGCTCGCGCCGCTCGCTGGTGATCGCCCGATCACTGAGGAGCCCAGTCCGGATTGCGCCCGAACGCGATCAGCAGGTCGGCTTCGGGGTTGCCGCCGGACGCGGACTCCGGCCTTGCAGCTAACGACCCGGATGAGCGGTACATTTCCTCGCGATTGCGAAACCACTCCGCAACGTCCGCCACGAGCTCCGGGTCCAGGTTGCGCTGCTGTCCGGTAGCGGCGGCCAGGTCCCAGCCGTGTATCAGGTGGTCGGCGACCAATTGACGGATGTACTCGGCAATGTCTTCTTCGCCATAGGACAGGTGCACAGTGCCGCCGGCCGGCAACCTTTCGGCTACCGCCGTCAAAGCCTCGTCGGCCGCCGCCATTGCTGAACCCTTCGGGTTCTCGCCGAGCAAGTCACCGTCGAAGGCGTCGCCCACTTCGGCGATGGTCTTGCCGTTCACCAAGGGCTTTGTCCACCGATCTTCTCCGGCCACGTGATTGACGAGCGCGCGTACATTCCAATCGGTGCAGGGCGTCGGATCGAACCAGTTGTCAGAAACGTTCGAGACTTTGTCCTTCCAGAACTCAACGCTACGGCGATATGTGGTCTTCAGCTCCATTGCTAATCCCCCAATTTTGATTGTCTCGATGACCGCGTGCTCGCCCGTCATTCACGTGTTCAGCCGCGATTTCTCGGGTCTGCCTTAACGATAAGTCGTGGCCTCTCCGTGATGTCATGAAGTCGGCTTATCGCCCACAATTGGTTCATGGCGATCCGGCGCAGCCGAGAGCGGCGTCCCTCCGTGATGGACATGCTGGACGGCGCGCTGTTCGCCTTTGCCGGTCTATCGACCATCTGGCTGGCCTACTTGGTGTTTCGCGCGAGCATCAAGCCGGGTTGGCCAGTGCTGCTGCTCGTCGTCTTCTGGGTGCTGCTCACTTACCTGTTGCTGCCAAGGCTGCATCGGGTCATGACCCGCCTATATGTCCCCGGGTACTTCATCGGCCGCGCCCGGACCAGCGACGGGCTGCTGGGTGATCCGGTCAACCTCGCGCTGCGTGGTCACGAGGCGCAGGTTCATGCCGCCATGACGCGGGCCGGCTGGACCCGGGCCGACGATCTCAGCATGAGCAGCGGGATGCGGATCCTCACCTCGACACTGCGCCGCCGCAGCTACAACGAGGCGCCAGTCAGCCCACTGAATCTGTTCGACCGCCAACAAGACTTCGCCTACCAACAAGAAGTTGCTGGCAGCCCGTCCAAGCGGCACCACGTACGGTTCTGGCGGTGTCCTGAGGGCTGGATGCTGCCTGGTGGGTACGCCGTCGACTGGCTCGCGGCCGGCACGTACGACAAGAGCGTCGGGCTGTCACTCTTCACGCTGCAGGTCACCCACAAGATCGAAGAGAACACCGATATCGAGCGCGACTACATCGTCCAGACGGTCAGCGCAGCGACCCCAGAGGTCGACGTGGACGTGATCGAAAACTTCTCCACGGGCTATCACAGCCGCAACGGCGGCGGTGATCTGATCATCACCGACGGCAACCTGCCGATCATCGATGTTCGTCGGGTCCAAACGGCCGAGATCGCCAAGGTCGAAACCGACAGCCGGGACAAGCGACCCGCGCAGATCGTTTTCGGGGCAGGCGTCGCATTCTTCCGCGGCCTCGTCTTCTTGCCCGTTGCGCTGATCCTCTTGCTGCTGCCCGCGCAATACCTCCAGGGGAATGTTGACATCGAGGGAGTGACTGTTGAGGGTGGCCGTCTAGCCGTGATCGTGGCGGGAAGCGTGCTCGCCTTCATCGGTCTGGTTGACATCGCGCTGGCCGTTGCCGTCTTCGTCGGCCGCAACTGGGCTCGGATCCTGCTCATGCTGTCGTGCGTGCTGACCACGATCGGCGCCTTCATCGGCAATGCCAATGGGTCGGAAGCGGTCACCCTGGCCACGAGCCTACCAACGGTGGGCCTCAACATCATGGTGCTGCTTGCGCTGTCGAGCCACCGGGCCCGTGAATACGCCGCGCGAGGAAGACACGTTCCGAAACGCATTGCCGGGCGGCCGTACGAGCAGGCCGCTATCTGATCACCGGGGTGCTTGCGACGTGCCATCACAAGCCGGCGCAGGATGAGGATGGCGGCGGGACCGTTGACCAGTGCGGGCACTCCCGCTGCGTGTTCGCCGGTGAGCAGCGACCAGGCGGCCCAAACTGCAGCGTTGGTCAAGACGATCCAGTACGTAGCCGCGGAGATGCCGTCGAAGCGGTCCGCGCGCAAGACGCGTACGGCCTGCGGAACCGAGAGCAGGCAGGACAGCATGGCGCCGAACCACGCCAGCATCTCCACCATGGCCGTAACGTTATGGCGGCGGCCTTCCCTGCGGATTCCGAGCGGCTTCCTCTTCCACTACTGACTTGTCGGTAGTGGAGTGGCTCGCAGCAGGGGCAGCGACTGGACGTCAGGCGAGGCAGCGGTCGACGTCGAGTGGCTGGCCGGCGGCGGCGAACAGTTCGGCGGCCTGATGCAGCCGGCGACGTGCGGCGTCGCCATGGCCTTCAGCACGATCCAGATGGGCCCGGGCTTCGGCGATTGCCGCCTGCCACGCGGTGCCTTTCCACAGCGCAGCAGAGCGCTCCGCAGCGGCGAGGTGCCGGCGCGCATCATCGAGGTCGCCGGCGTCGGCACAGGCGGCCGCGGCGGGCACGGCGAGCATGACATTGCAGAACGTGCACGAGTCTTCTTGGCCGAGGGCGGCGGTCGCCTGGTCCACGACGGCGCGGGCGCTGTCCACGTCCGGCGCGGCGCGGATCATCGTCCCGTACACGCGCTGCAGCAGGTGCAACGCGATCGACGACCAGCGGGCTAGCGGGAGTGCTCGGTGCAGCAGCCGGGTGGCCTCGGCGCAGTCGCCCTGTGCCAGGCGCACCTCCGCGAGCCGCTGCAGGCTGTGCGCCTCGCCCGCAGTGGAGCCGATATCGCGGTGCAGGTCGGCCGCTTCCGTGAGCTCCGCTTCGGCGAGGGTCAGGTCGCCGGAGAGCAGAGCGGCCTCACCACGCAGAGCCGTGGCGAAGGCGACGGCCCGCAGCACGCCGGACCGTCGCGCCGACTCGCGCAGTGTTGCGGCGAGCGCAAGCACCTCCTCGTACGGGGTGGGTCCGTACAGCAGGAACTCAGCCACACAAAGGTGGCTATCGAACATCGACCGTGCGAGATCCGGCCGTTGCGCGCCGGCGCGGAGCTCCACGGCGAGCCGGCCGAACCACTCTCCGCGTAGGTGTGCGATCAGGCCCTGCAAAGAGATCAGGTCATACATCCGCCAATCGCCCGGGTCGGCGACCCCGATCCGGCGGCGCGCCTCGTCGGCGGCGGCCTCGGCAGCTCCCAGGTCACCAGTCAAGTAGGCCAGAATTCCACGCTGGAGCAGAAGTGCGGCGTCGTCGCCGGATCCGTTCGGCTCCAGCCCATCGAGCGCCTCAGCCGCGGTTGCGTAGTCGGCGGCGAACGTAGCGGCCCGCGCCAGCCGCGGCAGCAGCCGCCGCCGCTCAGCTGGGTCGTCAGTGGCGCTTAACGCCTCCCGGTACGCGAGGACGGCACCGGCGTCCCCTGTCGCCATGAGCATGTCCGCCCGCAGGGCGAGCATGGGTCCGCGCTCTGGGTCACGGACGTCCTGGCGCACCATCTCGATCAGCGTGAGTGCGTCGCGGTATGCACCGATGGCCGCGTCCGCGCGGGCTGCCTGCAGCAGGAACGGTGCCGCGGCGGCAACGTCGCCGGCTTGAAGCAGCTGATGGCCGATCCTCGCCGGGGACGCGCCGAGGCCGAGCAGCGCCTCGGCCGCTTGACGGTGCAGCGGGAGCAGCCGGTGCGGCGGCAACCCGTCCAGCAGGGTGTCGCGTACGAGCGAGTGCCGGAATCGATAGCCGGCGCCAGTCCGCTCGACCGCGCCGGTAGCCAGAGCCTCGTCAAGCAACGCATACGCCCGCGCCTCGCTGACACCAGACGTGGCGACGTACTCGTCGGTGTCGAACGCCGCACCGAGCACAGCCACCCTGGTGAGCGCGGTCGTCGCGTCTCCGCCGAGGCCGCGCAGCACCAGCGCCCCCATCGGGCCGGCGCGGTCGTCGGCCGCTCCGGCAGTGCGCGCAAGTTCGACGGCCGCAAATGGGTTCCCGCCGGCGAGTTTCACGACCCGTTCCAGCAGCACCTCGTCCTCTCGAACGACCCGGCGCACAAGCCATCGGATGTCCTCGTCGGCCAAGGGACCCAGGTCCAGCGGGACGGAGGTGCCGCGACCGATCAGGCTGCGGCGCATAGCCTCCATCGCTGGGCGCAGCGGCCAGGGCCGGTGTGCGACCACGATGACGATCCGTTCGTTGACCGCGAGCCGGGATAGATAGTGGAGCAACCGCAGGCTGGCTTCGTCGGCATCGTGGACATCGTCGACGACGAGGACCGCACCGCCTCCGGAGGACGCGAGCCGTAGCAGCTCGGCGACGCTGACGAACAGCCGTTGGTGGCGGCTCTCGCCGTCCCACTCTGGAGATGTGCCGCGCAGCGCCCCCTCGATCTCGATGCGGTACTCATCAGCCAGGCCGTCCAGTAGGGCCGGGTAGCGCCGGCACAAGTCCCCGAGTGCTTCTAACACCGGGGCGTACGGCCAAGCTCCCTCAATGGCGGCGGCGGTGCCAATCCCCACGCGCAGCCCGCGCTCTTCGGCACGCCGGTCGAGCCACCGGAGCAGGGTGGTCTTGCCGATGCCGGCAGGTCCTGACACGAAGAGCGTCCGCCCCCGGCCCCCGGTCGCCACGGTGATCAGCCGGTCGATACGACTGAGTTCGGGATCACGGCCGAGCGGCGGTTGCGCTGGGCGCCGCTGTGTCCGGCTGTGCGTGACGTCAAGAGCGAGCAGTTCGGCGCGCAGCGAGACCGCGGTTGGGCCGAGCGTAACGCCCAGTTCGGCGCGCAATGCGCGTTCCAGCCGCTCCAACTGGCGGAGCGCACCCCGACGATCGCCGCTCTCGGCGAGCCGCCGTGCCACGGCGAGGCTGGCTTCCTCGTCGGAAGGTTCGGCGCGGGCGAGATCGCTCCAGCGGCCGGCGCGGCGCAGCATTTCACGGTGCAGCTGCCGGAGCCGGTCACGTGGCGCCTCCAACCAGACCTCGTAAGGGTCATTGGGCAGTAGATCTCCGGTCCACAGCTTTGCTGCGGCTGCCGCCGCCGCGGATCCGTTGGAACTTCGAGGCGCGTTGTCGGCGAGGGCCTGCTGAGCACGGCGCTCGAAAACCTCGGCGTCTATGGTCACGTCGCAGTCCGGAAACAGCGACACCGTGTTTCCGTCAAGAAGCAAGGCTCGGGGATCGCCTAGCGAGCGCCGCGCATAGTGCGCGGCCTTATGCAGCCGCGGTGCAGCCTCATCAATCGGGATCTCGGGCCACAACGCGTCGACGACCTGCTCGCGGTGCAGCGTGCGGCGCGGTGCCAGCGCAAGGAGTTTGACCAGCGCGGCTGCGTGTCGACGCCGCCAGTATGCGGCGGGGACGACTCGACCGTCGACCCGGACGGCGAAGTTTCCCAAAAGGTCGATCTCGACGCGCATCGCTCCTCCACCGCCGAATCTAGCCGTGTTGCTCCTCCGCCTGCCAGCCGTGTTCAAGCGGTACACGCCGGCTCTAGGTCGTAACTGCGTATCGCCTCAACCTCATCGGCCATTACGGAGGACAGCTCGCGCAGCAGCCGGCGGGCCTCCTCGAGATCCCACTCGTGAGACGCCAGGCGGTCGACGATGCCATGCATCGCCCATGCCGTACGGTCCCGCTGCGTTTGATAGTCAGAAAGTGCCACCGCGGCGGCGCGATCGGATGCCGATCCAGCGAGGACTGCGGCGGCGAGGAGCTCCGCATCCCGGAAGGCGTCGGTGATCCCATGGGTAGACAGCGGATCCTTCCAGCAACCTGCGTCTCCCACGAGCGCCCAGCCGGCCCCATAAGGACGACGCAGTCGGGCTGGCATCCCGCGGAAGAACCGCACGCGGCCCATCGGCGGCGCTAATGCGAAGTCGGAGAACACACCGTCGAGCCGCCTCATCAGGTTGCGTTGCGCCTCGGCAGGACTGCGGCCTCGCATCGCCGTGGCGAGGGTTGCCGGAGGGCCGGCGACGAACACGCACGCAAGCCCATCGTTTGTCGGGATGGCCCCCGCGGACAGACCGGCGTCGTAATCCCAGTGATAGCCGTCGAGGTCGGCAGCCGGCCAATAACCGTAGGCGTACGCAGCGCCGTAGGCGCCAACCGCGAGATTGGGTGCGGCTGCTAGGTCGGCCACGAGAGAGTCGCGTCCGTCCGCGCCTATGACGAGCGGGGCGAGCTCGGTCCAGGTGGCTCCGGCATGATCACGCAGCACCACTCCGATGACGCGTTCAGCTCCGTCGCGTACCAGGTCAGTCATGGCCAAGCCGAAGCGAAACTGCGCGCCGGCTTCCTCGGCCGCGTCGACCAGCAGTGCGTCGAGGATGCTGCGCCGCGGCGCGTACAGGGCGTCGACGCCGGCGTACGGCTTTAAAGTGACCGGCATGGACTCGGTGCCGTAATGGAAGGTGACGCGGCGCACCGGAGGTGCGCCGGTCGCCGCCACGCGCTCAAGCAGCCCCCAGCGCCGCAGTTGCAGGACGCCGCCACGCATCAGCGCATGCGTCGACAAGGTGTCTGAGCCGCGGCGGGTCCGGTCGACGACCAGCACCTGCGAGCCGGCGCGGGCGAGGAGTAGCGCCGTGGAGGCGCCTGCAACTCGAGCGCCGATGATGATCACATCCCAGCCGCCATATGGGCCCGCGCGCCGGCCGCACTCGGAGGTCACGGAGTGCTGACATCGATCTGGACATCGGTTCCGTTGACGAGCACGTCGTACGCGGCGGAGCGCTGGCGCGATTGCTCGACGAGCGCTGCCAGCTGCTCCGGCGACGCGTCGCCCTCAACATCGAAGTGCACGCGGATCTGCCGGTAGCCGTTCCGCACCGCATCCGACAGGCCGAGGATTCCGAGCAGGTCGATGTCGCCCTCGACTGTCGAGGAGACGCGTCGCAGTGTGATTCCTCGGGCGGCTGCGATGTTCGCCAGGCCTGCGGTGAGGCACGCGGCGATGGCGTGCAGCAGAAACTCGACAGGCGTCGGAGCGTGGTTCGATCCGACGAGAACGGCGGGGTGGTCCGCGTCGTAGGTGAATGAGGCCGCACGTGATGTGTCCTCCTGCCCGGCGCCGTAGAAGCCTCGGATCGATGAGCGGCTATGAGTGCCGCTCATCCATTGATTTGTCGCCCGGAACTGGAACTGGGCGAGCTCCGGCGAACCCTTCACCGCGTCGAGGGTGGCGAACAGTGTGGGGACGTCAACGCCATTGCGAGGTGGCCGCTGGAGGGTGGTAGTCATGCTGATCTCCGTTCGATGAATGACTGTGCAGTCACTGACGGTAGGAATGCCACCTTCCCCCGACCTTCCCTGCACGCTTCCTGCCACGACGACGTTCGAGGTGAGGCAGGCTTAAGGAGCACCAGACCGGGTTCTTTTGCGTCATGCTGCGCGTCGCCCGCTTCGATACGCCACCCGCAGTGACAGAGTGAGGCTGAGCCAGCGCTGACGATTGAGAGGCGGCACACTCTGACCACAGACAGCAGTAGCCCCGCATTGCGTCGTATCACAGGCGCGCTATTCCTCATCGGCGCCCTCGCTTTCGCCACCGCGGCAACGGTCCTGTCGGCCACGTTCGACTGGCCAGACATCCTTCGGGAACCAGCCGACGTTGTGCTCACTAATTTCGTAGCGGGTGGACCGACCTTGGTCTGGACCTGGTTCGCCACGGCATGGACGTACGCCATCTTGGCTGTGCCGATTCTGCTGCTGCCAACCGTGCTTGGGCGCCGTGATGACCCAGCACTCTGGGTTGCGACCTTCGCGGGCGCAATCTCGGTAGTGCTTGCGCTGATCGGCTTCTTGCGCTGGGTGTTCGTGGTGCCACCACTGGCGCAGATGTATCAAGCGGGCGATGCTGCGAATCGAACTGCGTTCGCGGCGGCATGGCTCGCCCAGCATCAGTTCGGTGGGGCCCTTCTCGGGGAGCACCTTGGTCAATTGCTGGGGATCGGTTGGTCTATCACCCTCAGCATCATCATCCTTCGGACGCGGGTCCTGCCCCGCTGGCTAGGAGTCGTCGGCCTGCTCGTCAGCGTGCTCTATTTCCTCAATCAGGGAGACATCTTGGCAACGGCGCTGCCCGGCTTTCCCGTGTTCGATCTCGCTGGCCTCATCGGAAGCACCGGCTGGGGACTGTGGGTGGCTGCCCTTGGGGTGACGCTCTTGCTGCGGCCGAAAGCCCGTTCAGCCTGACGCCTGCGAATGCGACGATCTCAGAATTTCAACGCGCTGCATCGGCACAACCCCTTGCAGGCGCTTGCTCGCGGGAACCCGTTCCCGCGGGAACGTCCGGGGACTCCGTCAGCGGTGGGCAGCGCAGCTGTCGTCCTGGCCGATAGAGTGCGAGTTCCCGTGCCCAGGACTGGCGGGTTCTAACCAAGTGACGCGCCTCGCTTGGAGAGTTTCGATTCGGAGGTCAACGTGGTGGCGTTTCTGCTGAGCCTTGTGCTGTTCATCGGTGTCTGTGGCTTTTTGGATAGCCGGCTGTCGTGGCCACCCCGGCCGACCCGGGGACGAAAGTGATCACTGGGCATTACGGCCTCGCCGCTGGCGCGAAATCGGTAGATCATCGGGCGCCGTTGTGGTCCTTGATGCTGGCAACTCAGTGGCTGGATGTGGTGTTCATTCCATTTGTCCTGCTGGGCATCGAGACGATTGAGACGCTGCCGGGCGGTGGGTACGGCAAGGTAGTGATTCATGCTGACTACACCCACTCGCTGATCGGGGCACTCGTCTTGTCGGCCGCGTTCGGTGCTGTTGCTTGGTGGCGTTGGGATCGACGGCTTGGTTTGCTGCTCGGCGCTGTCGCGTTTTCGCATTGGGTGCTGGATCTGATCGTGCACCGCGGGGACATGCCAATTCTGCCGGGTAACGCCGGCGATCTTCCGCTGCTGGGTTTTGGGCTGTGGCGAGTGCCAGTCGTGTCAATTCTGCTGGAAGCGGCGTTGCTCTTGCTTGGGGTGTTCCTCTACTGGCGCGCGGCTCGTACCAGCCAGCCACGACCCGGCAGCCGGGTAACTCCGACGCTCGTCACTGGGGCGCTTTTGGCGTCCGGCCTCATAGTCCTTGTGCTCGATGTTCTCGGTATCTGACCCGATTTTTGGCCCACAACCGGTGCTCCTCTGCGACGAGGCGCCAGGTCGTGAGGCATGCGCCGACCCTCTGCGCCAAGTGGCAGGATCAATTGGGTGACGTCGGGCCTTCTCGCAGCCTTGTACGCGGTCGTGCTGTCGACGGCGTTCGCCGCTTCTCGGATACGTCCGCTCGCCGGCCCAGTACGACGGCGGTGGCCGTGGGCCACGACAGTCGCCCTCTTGGTTGTCGGCATACCGACATTGGCCCAGTTCACTGTTGCTCCTTGGCTGCTTGATCACCTGGAGCGCAACTGGACCCTCATCGGTCGCGGCCACATCTGGAGACTGCTCACATCGCTCGTGGTACAGGACGGCGGCCTCGCTGGCGCCATCTTCAACCTGATCGCCCTAGCCGCGATTGGCGTCGTGGCCGAGCAAGTATGGGGTGCCAAACGATGGACAGCCATTGCCTTGGCTGCAGGTCTCGGCGCACAGTTCTGGGGCATCATCGTGCAACCCGTTGGCGCCGGGAATTCCGTGGCGGTGTTCGGTTTGGCCGCTTCCATAGCTGTCCTGGCGGTACTGCGGGGAGTTGGCATCCAACGGGTCGTCGGGTTGATCAGCCTCGCCGGCGCCGCGGTCCTGTTAGTCATTGGTGACATCCACGGTGGAGCGGCAACCATTGGTGCCGTATTGGGACTTGTCTTTGCCCGCGCCCGGCAGAGAGTCCAGTCCGGAACTAGCTAATGGTGAACGCCCTACGGCGCCCGGCCTACTGACCGACGCGGCCGTCGATCCGCTCCCGTAAGAGGTCGGCATGGCCATTGTGGCGGGCGTACTCCTCGATCATGTGGACCAGCAGCTCTCGCAAAGAGACCGGTTGGCCGGCGCCGTCACGCCCCACGAAGCTGAGGTCGGTGTCTTGGGTGAATTGCTCGGCGAAAGCCACCTCGTCGTGCCAGGCAGCCCAAGCTTCGTTGACGACCGCTTGATCAGGCACGGCGCCGTCGAAGTCACCATCGGGCTCAGCGTCGGACTGGTAGAGAGTGGACACGTCTTGCCCAGCGAACCGTTGCCGGAACCACTTACGCTCGACATCGGCCAGGTGCCGCACCAGACCCAGCAGAGAAAGCGTTGACGGCTCAACCGATCGGCAAGCCAGCTGTTCTGCATCCAGGCCTTCGCACTTGATCTTCAGCGTAAGGCGCTGAGTGCGGAGAAACTCAATCAACGTCGCACGCTCATCGCCGAGCGACGTACCTCCCTCGCGTGGATCAGATGCTGGATCGACGAACACGTCGGCGCGGTGCTGCTGCTTGGTCACGCAGCTATGCTCGCCGCCCGACCGCGCATCGGCAACCCATGATCACCGCTGGCCGACCCAGCGCACAACGGCCTGTCGGCAGTTTCCGCCGTGCCTTTTGAGCAGTCAACAGGCCGCGCTTCGAAAGGAGGCAGCCTTCCGAGTCCGGGCGAGAATGCCATCCCGGGCTGCGATCTCTGCGTCGGCCGGGGCGCCGAGCGCATCCAGGCCCAGAAGGGCAGCGCCGACCACCGGAGGGTCATCCACGAGCACCAGATTGACGCCCGGAGCGTACGCCGCCAGCCGCCGTGACAGTCCTTCCATCAGCAGCGGATGCCGCGCGGCAAGCACGCTTCCTCCCAGCACCACATCGGTTGGCTGATCGCGGAGTCTGAGCCGGCCGAGGGTAGCCCGGGCAAGCAGGAACACCTCCTCCGCCAACCGCTCGACTACTTCCCTGGCAGGTCCGTCGCCTGCGGCGGCGACCCGCAGCAGCACTGGCACCAATTCATGGATTCGGCTGCGCGGCATCTCACCAAAGTGCAGGGCCGCGGTCACATCCACGACAGATGCCGTGCCGAAGTGTTGCGTGACCGCCTCGCGTAGCGCGGTCGGCTGCCCGCGTCCGTCCTCGGCACGGACCGCAAGGAACAACGCCTCAGTGCCCAGCGCCGCGCCGCCACCCCAGTCACCAGAGATGGGGCCGACCGATGGGAAGCGCAGGACATCACCTGCTGCGGAGACTCCGACGCAGTTGATGCCTGCGCCGCAGACCACGGCGATCCGGTTGGCTGCATCACTGCCCGCGCGCAGCAGCGCAAATGTGTCGTTGTCCAGGGATACTTCTGCTGCCCAGCCGGCGAGTGAAACTCGCGCGAGCAGCATCTCTATCTCCCTTGGGAAATCGGCGCCAGCGAGGTAGACCGCCGCGAGCTGAGCGAGCGTCGAGCCAGCATCGAGCCCCGCCTCGACGCGTGCTTCGGCAACAAGGCCAGCAAGCACGTCGAAAGCGGCGTCGAGTCCGACGATTTGGTGGTTAGACCCGGGCCCTCGCGCGTATCCGAGCAGCTGGCCTTCGCGGGAGACGAGACAGACATCGGTCTTGCTGTTGCCGCCGTCGATCGCAAGGACAGCAGCGGTCACGCCGCCCACCGCAAGTGATCCCGGTTGGCCGCAATCAGCAAATCGGTCAGCTTGTCGGCGATGTCGTGTTGTCCGATGAGCGGGTGAGCCAGCAAGGCCCGGAACACCCGCTCCCGCCCGCCTCGGAGAGCAGCGTCCAGCGCCAACTCCTCGTACGCCGAGACGTGGGCAATGAGGCCGGCGAGGAGCGGATCAACCGGTCGCAGCGCCTGCGGTTGCGGGCCCTGTCGGTTGACCCGTGCCGGCACCTCAACGACCGCATGATCGGGGAGGAAAGCCAGCGTGCCCTGATTGCGCAGGTTGACCACCTGAACGTCAGCGCGATCGGTGATCAGCGAGGCCATCAGATCTACCGCAGCCTCGGAGTAGTAGGCACCGCCACGCTGCTGCAGCAGGGCGGGTTTCTCATCGACCGCAGGGTCGGCATAGATCTCCAACAGCTGGCGCTCGATCTCCGCTACCTCCTCGGCGCGAGACGGTTTCGCTCGCTGCTGCTCGACGACATGATCATGTTCATAGAAGTAGCGAAGGTAGTACGAGGGCCACACTCCCAGTCGGCGTAGCAGCTCCGCCGGAAGGCCGGAGCGCCCCGCCAGCGCGTCTGCTGAGCTGGCGAGCAGCTCGGGTAACTGATCTTGCCCATCGAGCAGGATCTGGCGGGTCCAGGTCAGGTGATTGAGCCCTATGTGATCAAGTTCCACGCGGGCGGGCTCCACCCCCAGCAGGGCCGCAGCCGCCCGTTGATTGCCGATCGCCACGTTGCAGAGCCCGACTGCTCGATGATCATGATCGAGCAGGGCGCGTGTGACGATGCCAACCGGATTCGTGAAATCGATGATCCAGGCGTCCTCGGCCGCCAGCCGGGAGACTCGTTCGGCGATCTCCAAGATCACCGGCACCGTACGCAGTGCCTTGGCGAGCCCGCCAGCGCCAGTAGTTTCCTGGCCGACGCAGCCGCATCTCAAAGGGAGACTCTCGTCGACCGCACGTGCCGCCTGGCCGCCAACCCGCAGCTGGAGCAGGACGATTCCGGCATCTGCCACTGCGCGATCAAGATCATTCGTGGAGGTGATGTGCCCGGAATACCCGTACTTGGCGAAGATCCGCTGTGAGACTCCGGCGACGAGCGCCAGCCGTTGCTCAGCCGGATCGGTCAGCGCCAGCTCATCAACGCCGAACAGGTGCTGCAGCCGCGCAATCCCGTCAACGAGCTCGGGTGTGTAAGTTGAGCCTCCCCCTACGACGGTGACCTTCACTCGTCACTCCCGTCAGTCTCGCGTTTTACGCTGCCATCCTTGCAGCTGACGGCTATTAAGATCCCTTTGTCTTCCAGTGACGGAGAAGCCGAAAGGCAGGCCTCAGCCACGAAGCGGTTGCCAGAGTCTTGCCGTGTCGCCCGAATCGAGAGAAACGATGACTCACGACGCCGAACTCCCCGGACTCGAAGCGATGCCGGAGAAGGACCAGGAAGCCATTGGTAGGACGCTCGGCGCGCTGCTCACTGGCTTTGGTCAGAGAAACGCTGATCTGCTCGTCGGTGTTTATGCCGACGATGCCGATTGGGTGAACGCATTTGGCACCGCAAAAACTGGAGCAGCTCATATCGTCGAATACCTGCGAGGGCTTTTTGCCGACGCCAACTTCGATGCCGGGCAGCCGGCTGCCCCACCCGAGGCCCGCTTGCGCCGATTGACTGACGATGTCGTGATCGTCTCGACGCACATAAAGATTCGCGGGCAGGGCCTTGTCGGCGGCGGACAGATCGCCGAGCGGGACAATTTCGCCTCGCACGTGTTGCAAAGACAGCCGGACGGACGCTGGCTCGTCGTCTCAGAGCTGTTCATGGACGCGCGGACCGACGAAAGCTTCGTACCCGATTCATAGGTGCTTGCGTCGGCTGATCATGCCTCGTTTGACGTCCACCGGTGACTGGTGATCCTGGTAATGGCAGGCCCTCCCACGGCCGCTGCGGCGCCGATAGCGTCATGGTCGTGGACAACCGGAATGAGGTTCGCGACTTCCTGGTCTCCAGGCGGGCCAGGATCACCCCGGAACGGGCAGGTTTGCCGGCCTACGGCGGTAACCGGCGGGTGCCCGGGCTGCGCCGGGAGGAAGTCGCAATGCTCGCCGGAGTGAGCATCGACTACTACACCCGGCTGGAGCGCGGCAACCTGAACGGGGTGTCGCAAAGCGTGCTGGAAGCACTCGCCGATGCGCTGCAGCTCGATGAGGCCGAGCGGGCCCACCTGTTTGACCTGGCTCGTGCCGGGAACACTACGCCGCGCACCCGGCGTCGCACCGCGCAGCAGCGCATCCTGCCCAGTGTGCAGCGGATCTTGGATGCGATCACCGACGCGCCGGCGTACATACGCAACGGCCGCCGAGACATCCTGGCGGCGAATCGGCTCGGCTACGCGCTCTACTCCGAGATGTACCGTGACCCGGCGCGGCCGGTCAACATTGCCCGATTCGTCTTCCTCAACCCGCAGGCGCGCACGTTCTTTCTCGACTGGCACAGCGCGGCCAACGACACCGTGGCGATCCTGCGTATCGAGGCCGGCCGCAACCCCCACGACCAGGCCCTGACCGACCTGGTCGGAGAGCTGTCGATGCGCAGCGAAGAGTTTCGCACCCGCTGGGCCGCGCACAACGTACGCCTCCACCGCACCGGGCTCAAAGACATCCATCACCCAGTCGTCGGAGACTTGCATCTGATGTTCGAGGCGCTGGACCTCCCAGCCGACCCCGGGTTGTCACTCGTGGTCTACAGCGCCGAACTCGCTTCCCCATCCCAAGATGCGCTCAACCTCCTCGCCAGCTGGGCCGCAACCCTCGACCAGACTGACGAGACCGCCGCCGTCGAAGCGGCGCATGAGACGGACGGACCGCGACCAGGTGCGATTGCCAGGCCAGAGCACTGACAGCCGAAGGTCCGGCAGTAACGAAAGGAGTAGTGCAGCATGCGAGGAGCCGTCCTTCATGCCGCGGGCGACGTGCGCTGCGAGCAGCGTCCCGACCCCGTGATCATCGAGCCGACCGATGCCATCGTCCGCGCTGCGGCCACCTGTGTCTGCGGATCGGATCTGTGGCCGTACCGCGGCATCGACCAGGTCCCCCGGGCAAGGGCGATCGGTCATGAATTCTGCGGGATCGTGGAACAGATCGGCGACACCGTTACCGTGATTCAGCACGGTCAGTTCGTGATCGGGGGGTTCTTGGCATCCGATAACACCTGTCCCAACTGCCGCGCAGGGATGCACTCCAGCTGTCTGCAGGGAGTTGGCTACGACGGCTGCCAGTCGGAGTTGATTCGCGTCCCGTTGGCTGACGGCACCCTGGTGGCGACTCCCGAGCTGCCGCCGAAAGATCTGGTTCCGAGCCTGCTGACACTATCGGATGTCATGGCTACCGGTTGGCATGCCGCAGTGTCAGCCGGGGTCAAGCCGGGCATGACCGTAGCAGTGGTCGGGGACGGCGCCGTGGGTTTGTGCGGTGTGCTGGCCGCCGCACAGCTGGGCGCCGAACAGGTCATCGCTATGAGCCGTCACACACCGCGCCAGCAGCTCGCCTCTGAGTTCGGGGCCACCGACATCGTCGTCGAGCGGGGTGAGGAGGGCATTGCCCGGATCAAGGAACTCACCGAAGGCATCGGCGCAGACGCGGTCCTGGAGTGTGTGGGCACCGGCGATTCGGTGATACAAGCACTGCGGTCCACCCGGCCTGGTGGGATGGTCGGCTGGGTCGGCGCTCCGCATGGAGTGGAACTTCAGATGCGAGACCTGTTCTGGCGGAATGTGGGCGTACGCGGCGGGCCTGCACCGGTACGGCACTATCTGCCCGACCTGATGGATCGGGTCTGGAACCGCACGATCGACCCAGGCAAGGTGTTCGACCTAGACCTGCCTCTGGAACAGGTCGCCGAAGCCTACCGGGCCATGGACGAGCGCCGCGCCATCAAGGTGTTGTTGCGCCCGTGAATAGGCGGACTTCTCCCGCCTGAGACATCCGCCTGAAGAAGGGGAAACCATCCACCTGAAGAAGGGAAACCAGTAGTGGAGTACAGACGTCTCGGCAACTCGGGCCTTCGGGTCAGTCGGATTGCGCTCGGTTGCATGAGCTTCGGCGACACATCACGCGGATTCAGCGAATGGTCCCTCGGAGACGAGGATGCGGAACCGTTCTTCCAGCAAGCCGTCGAGCTCGGCGTCACCTTCTGGGACACCGCCAATGTCTACGGGTTTGGAAGCTCTGAGGAAATCCCCGGGCGAGCGCTGAAGAAGTACAGCCGCCGGGAGGACATCGTCCTGGCGACCAAGGTGCATTTCAAGATGCACGACGGTCCGGGCGGATCCGGGTTGTCACGCGAGGCGATCATGGAACAGATCGACGCCTCACTGGCTCGCCTGGACACCGACTACGTCGATCTTTACCAGATCCACCGCTTCGACCCCGAAACGCCGGTCGAGGAAACCATGGAGGCGCTCCACGACGTCGTTAAGGCCGGCAAGGCCCGCTACATTGGCGGCTCGTCGATGTGGGCGTGGCCCCTTCTCCAAGATGCAATATGTGGCCGACCTGCATGAGTGGACCCGGTTCGTCTCCATGCAGGACCAGTACAACCTGATGCAACGCGAGGAAGAGCGCGAGATGTTCGGCCTGCTCGCCGATTAAGGAGTTGGCAGCATCCCCTACACCCCTCTTGCCAAGGGACGGCTAGCGCGCCCTTGGGGCGAACACACGCAGTGCTTCGACGTCGATCCAGTTGGGCGCCGCTTTGACATCGACAGCGACCAGCCCATCGTCGACGCCGTGCAAAAGATCGCCGAGACCCGCGGCATTCCGATGGCGGAGGTCGCGCTTGCCTGGGTGCTGAAGAACCCGGTCGTCACCGCTCCCATCGTCGGACCCACAAAACCGCACCACCTCTCTGACGCGGTGGCGGCGCTCGACGTCCACCTCACCGACGACGAAATCCACATTCTCGAGGAGCCCTACGGTCCACACGTGCCGACCGCTTTCTGACAGAGTCGACGATCACCGCCGCGGTGACTTCGGGCCGCTTTGCGGGAGTTATCTACTTCTTGGTCGACTTGGGCCCGCCACGCACCGGATGATCTGCCGCCACCCGACGCTCGTTGTCACGCAAGCGGGGTTCGTAGTGGGCGTGGAAGATCCTCGTCACCAGCTCGCGCCGGCTGCGTACGCCGCATCGAGCGGCACAAGCTCACGTTCTGATGGTGGGGTCGTACGGCGCGAGCCCACCTGAGGAGCTCGAGACGATGTTCGAGGATGCGACCGTGCTCGGGGATCCGAATGAACTGGCAGCACTGTTCGTACCAGGTGCGGTGCTGCACCGAGCCGGCCGCGAGCTGCCGGTGCGTGGCCGGCGTGGCATCGCTGAGCTGCTCACTGAGCGGCCAGGCCGTCCCGCGTACGTCGCGCTGGCGCCGCACATTGTGCAGCGCGGAGCGACAGCACTCGTACTGACCGGTTCCGCTGTCCATGTCACGCGCCGTAGCCCACAGGGCTGGCGGTACCTGATCTCCTGGCTCGACGGTTGAAGCCGTACGCCACCGGCGAGCCGCCGAGATCAATGACAGAGGATCACCCGGCCGCTCCACCGGCGCGTTTGGCGGCTGGCGGCGCAGGATCGAACGTCTGTTCCATTTTTGTCAGTGGGTTTCCGTAGAGTCTGTGGCATGTCAGCACTCCAGGGTGAACCGATGTCTTCAGACGCATTGGTGGTACGCCTGGATGAGATGCTGACCGAACTCGCCGAAGCTGTCGCTGATGACACTGCTACCACGGATGCGGCTCGGATTGATCGGATTGGCCGGTTGGAGAAGCTTCGGGCCGTCACCGCCGCATTGCAAGCGGCCGAGTCGGTGCGGTTCGCTCAATCCCAAGTCGCTGAACAGTTTGCTGCTGATGTGCACCCGGAGGCGATTGGGCGTGGCATCGCCGAACAGATCGGTCTGGCCTGCCGACTCTCCCCCGTGGTCGCAGCCCGGCGATTGAACACCGCCCGGGCATGGTGGTTTGAGCTGCCCGACACCTATACCCAACTCACCATCGGGGAGCTGAGTGAACGGGTCGCCGAAACCATCGTCTGTGAAACCCGGCACCTTGATGCTGAGAAGCGCCGCCACGTCGACGAGAAAGTACTGGCTGCCGGCATTACGAAACTGGGGTTCAAGGCGGCAACACTGTGTGTCCGTAAGGCCGCCTATGAAGCTGATCGGCAGGGCTATCTGCAGCGGGGACGCACCGAACGGAAACATCGCCGCGTCGGGGTCCGACCTGCACCTGACACTATGGCACTCCTCACCGGCTACTTGCCCGTGGAACAAGGAGTCGCCTGCTACGCAGCGCTACAACAGCACGCCGACACCGTCGTCGCAACCGGCGATGGTAGGACGCGGGATCAGATCATGGCCGACACTCTCGTCGAACGCATCACCGGACAAACCACCCCAGCCGATGTGAACATTGAGCTGCAACTGCTGATGCCCCTCGACTCCCTGATCGACCCGGACAACCAGAAGGCGGCGGTGATCCCGGGGTATGGTCTGCTGCCGGCTGAGCTGGCTCGCGAGATCCTGGCCAGCAGCCGGGGACGCAAATGGTGGCGCCGCCTATTCACCGCACCCTCCAGCACCTCGACCAGCTCGGGGCCGATTGTGGGTGGGGACCCAACCCGGCGGCACTTTGACGGCTGGCTAGGCCAGCTCATCCAGCTCCGCGACCAGACGTGTCGGGATCCGTACTGCGACGCACCGATCCGGCACATCGACCACATCATCCGCTACGCCGACGGCGGCCCCACCATCTTGGAGAACGGCCGCGGCGCCTGCGAACGCGGCAACCACGTCCGCGAAATGCCAGGCTGGCACATCAACATCATCAATGCCGGACTCCTCGGCCACCACCCCCACACCATCCACATCACCACACCCACCGGCCACCACTACCTCAGCCGCGCACCCGACCCACCATGATCATTTATCGATCTACTTCCGCATCTACGACCTGCCGCCTTCGACGGCACCTGCCGGATTTCGAGCCGACCATCTGAGCTCACGCTTGGTCGCCTACCGGGTAGGAGACGTAGGCGAATCGGGTGCTATCGGGGGCCCAGCTGTTGACGTTGCACGTTCCTTGGCCGCCGAAGGTCTGAACCAGCGTCTCCATACTCGCCCAATTGCCGTCGCGGACCAGCTTGAGCTCGATCGGCAGGTTCGCCGGGTGCCCGATGGTGCCGGACGGGAAGCTCAAGAACAAGATCTGCTGTCCGTCCGGAGAGATGTGCGGGAACCAGTTGACCCGCTCATCGAAGGTCAACTGCTGCATATCTGTCCCGTCCGGGCGGAGACGGGCGATTTGAGCGTGGCCAACGGCGTCGGAGAACAGCTCGGTGTTGCAGTAGATCCACTCACCGTCTGGGCTGTACTCGGAGCCATCGAACGGCTTCGACTCAGCAGTCAACCGACGATCCGGACCGCCGGCCACCGGGACCAAGAAGATGTTGGCCTGCGAGCGCACCCACCAGTCCTTGCTCTCGGGCTCGAGGCCGATGTAGGCCAGAATCTCCCCGTCGGGGCTAACTCCATGGAGGAAGTGCATGAAGAGCTTGGGCTCGTGGTCATTGGTGACGCGGCGCACCGGGCCGCCGTTCAGGTCGGCCTCGTAGATGTGCCAGTCGTTCGCCGAGACGAACACGTGGCGCCCGTTCGGCGCGAGCACATGATCGTTGTTGAGGGCGGGCACGCCGGAGAGCTCGATCTGGTCCAATCCGGAGCTGCCGTCGCTCGCCAGCCGCCACAGCTTTCCGTCGCCGTTGAGGATCAACCAGCGGCCGTCGTGGGTCCAGTTCGGCGCCTCGATGATCATCTCGTCAGTTCTGAACACCTCAACCGGGGGTTCTCCAGTCGTGGAGGCGATCATGACCTGCGCGATCTGGCCGGGTAGGAGTTTCCGCTCGTCCACAGCTATGTCCATTCCATCGGTGGCCTATAAAGGCGTACATGCGCATTCTCTACACGAGTAATCCACTCGTTGGTCATTGGCTGCCTATGCTGCCGCTCGCGCGAGCTGCTCAGGAGGCCGGGCACGACGTCATCATCGCGACCGGTCCGGACGCGGTTCCTGAGATCGAACGGCGCGGGTTCACGACCTGGTCGATCGGCTCCGACCTCAGAACGATCCAGACCGGGATGCGGAGCCGCCCCCGTTCAGCAGCCGAAACCGACGAGGAGCGCACTGTCGCCGACGGGCTTGCCATGTTCGCCGATCCGGCAATCGCTCGGGCGCGTGCTCTGCTGGATCGGACGGCAGATTGGCGGCCGGACGTGGTGGTGCAGGAGATCTATGAGTTGGGCGGCACGTACGTCCCCGCCCAATACGGCGTGCCGGTGGTTTGCCTGCCGCGCGGCGCGGACCAATTCGCCAACGCGGAGCAGGTGGCGCGTACGGGCGCCGGTATCACTCTGCTGCCAGATCAAGTTTCGCCTGAGTCGATCCGCGACGCCACGCGCCAGGTGCTCGACGAAACGTCCTATACCGCCGTCGCGCGCAAACTCAGATCCGAAATCGAGCTTTTGCCCGATCCATCGACCGTCGTCGAAGAGCTAACACGTCTTGCATAGAACCAGGTATTGATAGACCCTCCCTGCGGCCTGGTTTGCCACGTAGCGTCGTCATCAACAAAAAGCCAATCGGTCCGCAGTAAGGATTCCTTGACATGCCCACATGGTTGATCACCGGTTGCTCGACAGGCCTCGGCCGCCACCTCGCGGAGGCGGTGCTGGGACGCGGATACAACGCGATCGTCACCGCCCGCGATGCTGCAAAGGTCCAGGACCTCGTCGACGCGCATCCGGACACCGCACTCGCCCTCGCGCTGGACGTGACCGAGGACGTGCAGGTCGCGAACGCAGTGCAGCAGGCCGAGGAACGCTTCGTCAGCGTGGACGTGCTCGTGAACAACGCGGGGTACGGGTACCGGGCCGCAGTCGAGGAAGGGGAAGAACCCGAGGTTGCGAAGCTGTTCGATACCAACTTCTTTGGCCCGGTCGCGATGATCAAAGCCGTACTGCCGGGTATGCGAGCACGACGCGACGGCGCCATCGTCAACATCTCCTCGATCGGCGCGCGGATCTCCCCGCCAGGATCGGGGTACTACTCAGCTGCGAAGGCCGCTCTCGAGGCGATGTCGGCATCGCTGCGGAGGGAGTTGGAGCCTCTCGGCATCACGGTGACAGTGGTCGAACCCGGTGGATTCCGAACCGACTTCGCCGGCCGTTCGCTGCAGCAGTCACGCGACGCCATCGCCGACTACGCCGACACGGCCGGGCGCCGGCGAAAGGAGCACGACACCGCACACGGAACCCAGCCGGGAGATCCGGCACGGGCGGCGCAGGCCATCATCACCGCCGTCGAAGCCCCAGACTCACCGTTCCTGCTGCTGCTCGGCAAGGACGCGCTTGCTGGTTTTCGGGCCGTGGTCGAGGCACAGGACAAGGAGCTTGTGGCGTGGGAGGAGCTCAGTCTGAGCACCGGATTTTCTACGTGATGTCAAGTTGCTGAATCGCTGCTTGCAGCTGGGGGTAACGCGCCCACCCGTGCGAGTGTCGCTAACCACCGTTCGCCTTCACGGCGTCAGGATGGTCGTCTAGCTCGAGGAAGCCGATCTCTAGCATTCGGCGGGCAAGGGCAAGACCCGTGTCGCGTGTGGCGTCCCCGTCCGCGACTGCCGCCAGCGCCTCCCGCAGCGTCCTCGTGCCGTCGAGCTCGCGGATCAATCGCCCCGTGAGCGGATCGAGTTCTGCAGAGAAGGGCAACCCATTCTCGAGCCGGAGTGTCAGGTTCTCCGCCTGCCAGCGGCCCCCCACGAATCGCGTGTCCTGGGTGACGACGGCGTCGTCGACGACGCGCAGTCGCCGACCGAGGAGCCCATCGTCCGAGTCCAGCGCCGACAATCGGTCGTGCGTCTCGAAGAGCTTCCTCACGTGTCGCCCTCCGGGACGAAGCGCCGCGCGCGGCAACTGCTGCGCCTCCAGCCAGCCGTCACGCCCGTCGCTGCGCTTGCGAAGGACCAGACACGCATAGCCGAGGTGCTCGATCCCGAGCTCGCGGTAATACGCAAGCCAGCGATCGAGCGCCTCCGCATAGACGTCGGGCTGGTCGAGAAGATCGCGATTCCACGCTGTCGCGGTCTGGATCGGGTCGTCCGTGGAGGTGTGGAGCAGAAACGCGTCGCAGCCTGAGCCTTCCAGCCAGCTCCGCGGGCGCTCGGCGGGGTCGTCCGGATCGAGCGACCAGGCGATCAGGACGGAGGCGAATGCGCCTGGCGCGAGCGCGGCCGGTGTGCCCCGCACGACGTGTTCGGAGACGGTGTCCCCCGGCATGCCGCCGTCCCGGAACAGATACGCGCTTTCGGGCGAGACGACGTACGGCGGGTTTGCGACAACGAGGTCGAACTGCTCGCCCTCGACCGGCTCGAAGAAGCTGCCAGCTCGCGTCTCCACGTTGCTAACGCCGTTGAGCGCTGCATTAAACGCCGCGTAGGCAAGCGCCCGCACGTTCACATCCGTCGCGACCACGCGCTGGGCGTGCGCTGCCAGCAGGATCGCCTGGATCCCGTTGCCGGTGCAGAGGTCGAGGGCACGCTCACCCTGGCCGCGAACCGTCAGGTGGGCGAGAGCGACGGACGGGCGGTGCACGCCAGGCACATGGTCAGCGTGCGCTTCAGCCGCGCCCGCATGATCGGAGGCGATCAGCAGCTCGTCGTGAGGGACGATTCGCGCAGCGCCGTGGACCACCTCGCCGTCGTGGACGAGGAGGCCAACCTCCGCGAGCCGCGCCCGCAGCTGCGTGCCCACGAGCTCGCCGAAGCGCACGCGTGAGACAGGAACCCCTAGGAGGAAGAGCCGGAGCAGCACTGCCAGCTCGTCCGCATCGCCGAGCCGTCGTAGGTACGACGGCAACTCAGGCGAACGCGCGAGGAGCTGGTCGCCCGTCGCGAGCCGCTGCTGGATACGCTGCGGCTCGTAGCCAGCGTCCCGCAGCAGCCGGGCGAGCTCGAGCGCCATTCGCGGGCCATCCACGCGCGGAGGATCGGGGCGTCTGGGCGGGGGGATGGCGCGGACGGGCTCCATGGCTGCCGGCTTATCGTCGCGCTAGAAGGTCTTGTTCGCCTTTAGGTCGTACCTGAATTGGACGGCCGTCCCCAAGGAGCCGTCGGGCTTCTGCGGCCTGTACTCGACCTCGATCTTGGCGAAGTTGAATGACACCGAATCGGTCGGGACGACGGCGTCCTCGGATCCGCCCGTCTGGAACGAGCTGACGAGCACGTCGTGAAATTTGAATGTCAGGTATTCCTGCTGGCCCTTGCCAGCCTTGGTGCCTGAGAGCGTTGCGGTCTTGATGTGTTGCCCCGTGGCGCAGGCCTGCATGAGACCGATGCTCGCCCTGTTCAGCCCCATCACGAACTGGAAGTCCTGCATCGAGACCTTGCCGGCTCCGGCGCCACTACCCGACGGGCCAGCAGCGGCGTGGGTCTCGCCCCAGCTCCACGACTCGACATCAATCTCGTTCTTGTGCTTGGCATCGACACTCTCGCCGTTGATGCCATCGAACTTGATGAAGTAGTCGGCCGCTGCCATGGCGTCTCCTCCCGGGGCCCGCTCGGGTCGATCCTATCTACCGGGGGCGTTCCAGTAGCTGCCGGATTCGATCAGGCCTTGCTCGGCGGGCACGAGGGTCGAGGAGACCTGGCTGGCAGGCGAGATCGAGCGACGGTCCAGATTCAGCCGGCAACGCCCGGATCTGCGCCGCTCTTCGCCGTTGCCTGCCTGATCCGACTCGCTCCGCCGACCATCGCCCGACGCCAGGGCGCAACTCCCTCGATCTCTATCTCCAGTGAGAAACTGAGGACGGTCCGAATCAGCACGATGAGACCCAGAATCACGACGTTCTCCAGTGTTGTGGCGACCGCAACGGTCCGCACGAGATCCGCAGCGACCAGGATCTCGATGCCAAGCAAGATGACGCCACCGAAGGACTCGCGCAACACTTGGTAGGCCCGACGGCCATCGCCCGATCGACGCAAGGCACGGATCGCAAGGGTGAAACAGAACACCAACCCCAGCAGCAGCACGAGCGCGCCGATCGCCTCGAACAGTTGCGCCACGTGTTCCATGGCCTCGCTGAAGGTCATGGCAGGGGAGCCTACCGCTCCATCATCTGCCCCGAAGGGTACTCAACCGCAGCGATCGGCCTCGCCCGATATTCTTGCTTTCCTCTGGTCACACCTGAATAACAGAGAGTCGCGGATGCTATGAACCGCGGTCGGGCCGCCCTTTCACGGGGTGCTCGACGCAGAGGACACAACACCTCGCGAGTGCTTCGCCGCCCGCAGCCAGGCCGAAACAGCACGCCGATACAGAGTCTCTTGGCGCTGGGTGCACACGCGCTGGTGAGCCCGCTACCAGAGCCGCGGCTAGGAGGCGGTGGAGGCCCAGTCCCGAGCACGGTTGCGTCGAGATCGGCGAGGGCCTTCCTGTAGCAAAAGGCCCGAGTCTTCAGTAGGCGGATGCGAGCGGCTGGCCTTCCCTGTGTCTGTCTGATGGAGCCGCGCTTGCGGGGACGTTCCTGGGTATCAGGCCGGACGTTTCGCACTCCATACCCACACGGGGACTAGTAGGAAACGCGCGTCTCGTCTGGCGTAAATCGGCGAAGTAGCTGTATTCGGATGTGGAGGAGAGTAAACCATGGCGATATACGACGGGCCGCAGGCGCTGGTTTTTCTCCGCACGCTGCTGGACCGCGGGCACGACGACGTTCCTTTTGGTACCAAGGCGCTGAACGAGCAATTCGAGCGGCACGATCCTGAGGGATGGCTCTGGAAGGATGGGACACATCGCCCAGGGCTGCGTAATCCCACCGCGTACACGCAGCTGGAGAATTCGCACCCCGATCTGAAAGGCATTCTTCACCAATCACCTGCTGAGGCCCTTGGAAAAGGTCCCGCCGCAGCTGTCGCAAACGGAGCACCTTACAGCGAGGCGCAGGCCGCTTACGTGCGCAGCAGCATTGACGTGACAATGAAGGGCGGCGTGACAAGTGGAGTTATCTATCCACTGGCGCTGTGTGAGCTGGCCCGTCAATTTCGGCTCCGCAATGTCGGCGGCGCCTCGGCGGGGGCGATTGCAGCCTCCTTCGCCGCTGCCGCCGAGGTGGGACGCGCCACAACGCCCGAGACCGAAGAAGCCATGGCGACAAGCGACTTCCAAAAGGCCACCGAGTACAAACAGGGTCGTTGCCGCAAGGGCTTCGTCGGACTGGCCGACATGATCGCATGGCTAACGCAGCTCGACGATTTGCAGGCCAAAGAGGAGTTCCGCACGGCCCAACTGTTCAAACCTACCGACGTGGCCATGCGCCTGTTCCGACTGATCGCCACGCTGATGCGCCGGCGCTACTGGGCGCTGCCCATTCTGGCGGCGAGCAGCTTCGGGGCACGATTGCGCATCGTGTCGGTCGCCTTTGTATTCGTGTTGCCGATGCTGCTCTGTCTGGCGACCTTGCTCGCCGTTGGTCCAACCTCTATCAACCCGTTTCTCGTGTATTTGACCGCTGCCGGCTGGCTGAGCGCGGTGTCGGTCGCGGTTTTCGGGTTCTCGGTTGCCGCTGTCCTGCTGATCTGCCGAACGCTCGCCCGGAAACGCACTGCGCAGCAAGCAAAGCTCACAACGGCTCCTAGACTTCTCTTATCAGAGTCGGAGCCGCCGAACCGATCGTCGCCGCTCCCCTACGTCGTCATGTTCCTTGTCGGTGCGACAGGGGCAATCGCCATCTCGCTGTTGACGGAGGCGTGGCATTGGCTGGGTTTCTCACGGTCAGCACTCGCGTGGTTTCTGGGCGCCCTGACCGTTCAAGCCATGGTGATTGCCAGCATCGGCCGACTAATCAGTCGGGCAAAGATTCACCGGTTCGGCCTAGTCGGCGGCTCCGGACAATGGGTCAACACCAGGCGGCTCGGGAACGTCTTCAACAGGCTGATGGGCATGCCAAGAGTGACTGTTGAAACGAACCTGACGGACTGGCTCGATCAATGCCTAAGCGACTTAGCTGGTAAGAACCAGGATGAGGCGAAACCTGAGAGTGTCCTCCGATTCGGACACCTGTGGGACAAGAACTACACGCCACCGGGCGACCCCGAACATGCCGGGAAAACAAGTTCAGAAATGGCTGCCGCCCACGCAGATCCGGACCGACGGATGGTGAATCTTGAGCTCATGACAACCGAGCTGGTGCACCGTGTCCCCTACCGGTTCCCCCTCAAACAGAACGAGCCTCTTTACTTTCGACCTTCCGAGCTCGAAACAATCTTTCCCAAGCGGGTTGTCGATGCCATGCGTGCGGGAACTCAGGCGGATCAGTCACACAACGCGGATATCGCAGGGGTCGAAAAGCCGCTCCCTTACTGCGATGTGGATACAGGCGTCGAGCTGACCGACCTGTGTCGCCTCCCCGATCCGTGGGACCTGCCTGTCGTCTTTGTGGTCAGAATAAGCATGGCCTTCCCGGGTTTGTTTGCGGCCGTCAGGCTCTACCGCAAGACCGCCGATCCCCTGCCTCGCGTTCGCGACGACTTCGGAGCACCGATCATCGAGAAGGAAACCGGCGAGCCGGTCAAATACCCTGAAAGCGGCAAGTGGATGCAGGAGCTGTGGTTCAGCGACGGAGGCATCACCTCCAACTTTCCGATCCACTTTTTCGACGGCGTTCTCCCCCGGTGGCCCACCGTCGGGATCAACCTCGGCCCGCACCCGAGAGGATTCGGCCACCAGGACGTCTATCTGCCGACTGACCGTCAAGCCACCAATGGCGTTCCCACGCCCCTAGGGCCCAGCATGATCAACTTCCTGAGCGCTGTAGTTGACACGGCCCGCAACTGGCGCGACACCGCTCAAACCTTTATGCCTGCCTCCCGTGGCCGCATCGCCTGGGTGCGACAACGCAGCTACGAAGGCGGGAACAACCTGTTCATGCCCCGCGACCGTGTCGCCGCACTTGCCCTCCGCGGCGCCGTCGCTGGTGCCCGGCTTCGCCGCCGCTTCGCATCTGAAGCACAATGGCAGCGCCACCAATGGCTGCGGCTCAGAGGCGGCGTGAAGAATCTCGCAGACGTGCAGACGCGGGTTGAGCAGGCGCTTCGCGAAGCCCGATACGGCCGGCTCGCTGGAGGCTGCAGCGATGGCACCGCTGCCATGTCAGAGACCATAAAGCTGCTCGAGACCGCTGCTGACCCCACACCACCCGGCGCCGACCCATTCGCATCGCCTTCCGCGAGCGCCGGCCTACCCATCGCCGCGCCCCTCGAGGCGGCCACCGGCATAAATCAGGCCACCGAGTCACCGTTCGAATGGTACGAGCCAAAGGGGACTGACTTTTGGTTGGCAACGCAGCTGCTTCTCGCAACATACGACCCGATCGCTGTGCGAAATGCATCCCTGTTCGAGAACACGCCAGAGCCAGCCGCAGCCCTCAGGCAAGTACCCTCCATATGACGTGAGGTTGGCACATAGTGTGCAATTTTGATCCTGGTTAGAGAGAGCTGCCGGGGCACACAGGAGGCACACGAGTAATTGGACATTCCACTCCACTCGTCACGGGAGCGAGCCGCCAGTCACCGCGTGGATTAACGGGCTACAGCCTGCCTCCGAGGTTGGTTTGGTTGAGTGTTGTCATTTGTGTTCTGGCCTTTATTTGACTGCGCCGAGGGAGAGGCCTTGGACGAGTTTGTCTTGTGCTGCGAAGCCGGCGATGATCACTGGGAGTGAGACTACTGTTGCTGCGGCGCAGACTTTGGCGAGGAATAGGCCTTGTGAGGTGACGAAGCTGGTCAGGAATACGGGTGCGGTGCCGGCGATGACGCTGGTGAGGGTGTTGGCCAGGAGTAGTTCGTTCCAGGCGAAGATGAAACAGATCAGTGCGGTGGCTGCGATGCCGGGGGAGATGATGGGCACGATGATGCTGCGGAGGGTGCGGATCAGGCCGGCGCCGTCGATGGCGGCTGCTTCGAAAAGCTCGACTGGGATGTCGGCGAGGAAGGACCGCATCATCCAGACTGCGATGGGCAGGTTCATGGCCGTATACAAGATCAGTAGGTAGTTGATGTTGTCGAGTAGGCCGAGGTATTTGGCGAAGATGTAGAGCGGTAGTAGGCCGGCGACGGCGGGCAGCATTTTGGTGGAGAGGAAGAAGAACATGGCGTCGGTCCATTTTTTGATGGGTCGGACCGACAGTGCGTAGGCGGCGGGGATGGCTAGCAAGATCACCAGGATGGTGGAGATGATGGAGGCGGTTGCTGAGTTGATCAATGGTGGCCAGGGGCTGGCTCCGGAGGAGGCGCCGAAGAACTCGCGGTAGCCGTCAAGGGTGAGGGGGGCGAAGAAGCTGGGCGGGTTGGTTGAGGCGTTGACCTCCGAATGCAGGCTGGTCAAGATCATGTAGAAGACGGGGAAGACGAAAAGGATGCCGATGGCCCAGGCGGCGATGCCGGCGATGGTGTTGCCGCGGCGGGAGCCGAGGCTACGGGCCTTCTCGCTGGATTTTTTACGCTCAGCGGCGAGCTTGCTGGGGGCGGGGGCGAGTGCGCTGGTCATCAAGACTCCTCGAACAAGGTGGATACGGTACGCAAAAGGAAGGTGGCGATGGCGATGGAGAAGATCACCACGACCACACCTTGGGCGGAAGCAAGACCGTAGTTTTGGGCGCTGTAGAGCGTTTCGTAAACGGTGAACGGCAGGTTCGCGGTGCCGAGTGAGCCGGCGGTCATGACGAAGACTGTGTCGAAGGTCTGGATGACATAGATGGAGCCGAGCAGCCCGCCGAGCTCCAGATAGCGTCGCATATGGGGCATGGTGATGAAGCGGAAGGTCTGCCAGGCACTGGCACCGTCGACATTGGCCGCTTCGAGGACATCACCGGGGCGGGACTGCAGCCCGGCCAGCAAGATCAAGGTCATGAACGGGGTCCAATACCAGATCAGCTGGACTTCGATCGCCAACCGGGGGAAGTCGGTAATCCAATCCGGCTGGGGGCCGCCGACCAAGGTGAGTAGGCCGTTGAGCAGACCGTAGACGGGGTTGTAGATGGCGTGTTTCCACAGCAACGCGGCGGCAACCGGCACGATCAGGAACGGAGTGATCATCATGGTGCGGACGATTCCCCGGCCGAAGAAGTTGCGGTTCAACAACAACGAAATGCTGAGCCCCAACACCAGGGAGACCAGTACCACGGTGACGGTGAGCACGATGGTGAACCCCACACTTGAGCGCAGCGCCGGGTCGGTGAAGACCTGCACGTAGTTGTTGAGCGTGCCGAAGGCGATCTCGTTGGGATAGTTGGCCTCCCAGTTCATGAACGAGATGATCAGCGTCGCCAGGAACGGGATCTGCGTCAAAATGATGATGAAGACCAAAGCAGGCAGCAGCGGGAACCGTCGCCCCCAACCCTTCTTGTCCAGCCAGCGTTCATTAAAGCTCGGCTTGGGCTCCTTCTTCTTGGCTGCCTTGGCCTCGGCCTTGGTGTCCAGGGGCGTCGCCGTTGTGGTGGCCATGTGCGCCATGCCTCCCTATCCAGATATGCAGTGAGCTATCAGATATGCAGTGAGCTATCAGATATGCGGTGAGCTGTCGACAAATGGTGCCGGGCCCTTGTCGACACGTTCACGCCAGCATTGAGTTGTCGATCATGATCTTGGGATTCGGCAGACGCAACCCGCAGCGGCGGCCCGGGGTGCGTCTGCCGAAGCCCTCAGATCCTGCTTACTGGCCTTGGTACTTCTTAGCGACAGCCTCGGCCAGTTTTTGTCCGTTGTTGAGCGCATCGTCGACGCTCTTCTTGCCGGCGATCACACCCGAGACGTCCTGGCTGACCTTGGTGCCCAGGTCGGGGAACTCGGGGATGTCAACAAACTGGATACCGATAGTGGGCCGCGGCTGCACACCTGGGTTGACCGGGTCGGCAGACTCGATCGCCTTCAAGGTGGCATCGGCGAAAGCTGCAGCCTCCTTCTTATACTCAGGGTTCTCATAGGTCGAGAGGCGCTTGCCGGCCGGCACCGTCGCCCAACCGTCTTGGGCGCCAACCAGTTCCTCATACTTCTTCGACGACGCCCAGGAGATGAACTTCCAGGCGTTGTCTTGCTTGGCGCTCTTCTTCTCAATCGCCCACGACCAGGCATACAACCAACCCGACGCATCGGTCAGCTTCACCGGCGCCTGCGCGTAAGCCATCTTGCCCTTCACCGGGGAATCCGGTGCCTCCAGACTGCCGGCAGCCGAAGTGGCGTCGTACCACATGGCCACCTTGCTCTGCGTCGTCGCGGTCAAGCACTCAGCGAATCCAGCCTGTGCTGCACCCGCCTCACCATGCGCCTTAACCAGATCGGTGTAAAAAGTAGTGGCCTCCTTAAACTCCGCAGCATTCACCTTCGGCGTCCAATCCTTCTCAAACCAGGTACCGCCGAAGGTGTTGACCACCGTGGTCAGTGGCGCGAACACCTCACCCCAACCAGGCAGACCACGCAAACAGATGCCCTTCATCCCCGACTCGGCACCATCCAACTTGGCGGCCGCGGCAGCCACCTCATCCCAAGTCGGATTGTCCTTGATCGTCACACCCGCCTTGTCCGCAACATCCTTGCGATACATCAAGAACGAGGACTCGCCATAAAACGGCTCACCGTACAGCTTGCCATCCGGACCCTTCAACGACTCAGTCATCGACGGGAAAATGTCGGCCTGGTTGAACTCCTTGTCATCCTTATACGCCTGGATATCCTCCAACGGCCACAGCCAGCTGTTCTTCGAGTAGAGCGGGATCTCAAAGTTCGACAGCGTCGCCACATCAAACTGGCCCGACTGGTTCGTGAACTCCTGCGCCGCCTGGTTACGCATCTCATTCTCCGGCTTCACAGTGAAATTCACCGCAATACCAGACTCCTTCGTGAACTCCCCAGCATGCTTCTGCAACGCCAGCATCTGCGGATTGTTAACCATCAAGACGTTGATCGAATTATCACCACCACCGCCACCACCACCACCACCACCGGCACCACCGGCACCGGCACAACCAGCTGTTGCCACCAACAACGCGGACAAGCCTGCGGCCGCCGCAACTTTCTGATTCCAGCGCATCTGGAGTCCATTCCTTCCTAGGTGTGGTCCCTATACAGGGATATGAGGCCTCACGGCCGTTCGTGGGCTGGTCGCGCAGTCACAGGAAGAGCCGCTGGCTGCACGGGAGATTTGCACACTGACGGTGCTCGGACAGATGGTTCGATCCCGTCGATGACCAGTGGTGCTGGCGAGGTCGGATTCAGTGCGGTGAGGGTGGCGGATCGCTCGCGTCCCGGTCGGGACTCGCGTCGACAGGCCGGGCGGCTCGACTGATGCGTCGCCGCAACGGCTCTGGCGTTCACACCTGATCCCACGCTGATCAGTTGTCCTTGCTCGTAGTCGCTGGCTCTTTTGGGTGCCTTGGTTCATGTATAACGTAAGACCGCCGGCTTGCCCACTGCTGTTGGAAAGGAAGCCCGAATCATTTCGAAACTGCAACATGTTGTTGATGTAGCTGATGAGGAGGGCCGGGTTTCGACTGCGTCGCTGGGATATGAACCGGTTGATCGCCGATCGTCCAGCCACATTTGAAGGACTTCGGGAACACGACACATACGATGAAGAGGTGTCTGACATCCCCGTAGGCTCACCGCCGGCTCCGCCCGGACGCCACGCCGCTCCCACCGGCTGGTACCCGGATCCGGTGAACTCGGCCCAGGAGCGTTACTGGGACGGCTGGCAGTGGTCCCGCAACACTCGCCCGAGAGCAGACGTGCCGGTCGCCGGCTACGGCCAGGCTCCGTACGGCTCATACCCTGCCCCCAACGCGACTCGGCCGGTCGGCTACGCCGGGCCGCGGATCGGTTCAGTGCAGGCGACCATGACTGCGGACGGCGTCCCACTTGCATCGTGGTGGTGGCGGGTGCTGGCTGTATTGATTGACAACCTGATCACCACCGCCATCGTTACGGTGATCACCTTTCCGGTGTGGCGATCGCTCTACGCGACGATGGTCAGTTACTTCAACGCCGTTATGGACGCCCAACGGTCAGGGGTGACACCACCGACGTTGAACGCGACCGATCTGATCTCGGGTTCCAACCAGCTGATCTTGACCTCGGTGACGCTCGGTGTCGGCATGCTGTACCACGTGGTCTTTCTGCGCTGGAAGTCGGCGACACCCGGGAAATTGATCTGTGGGCTGCGCGTTGTTCCGGTTGACCGTGGCCGAGATCCCGGTCCACTTGCCTGGAGCTCGATCTTCATCCGCGCCGCAATCTGGGTCCTGCCAGGCATCAGCTCATTCCTGAGCTTAATCACCCTGGTGGATGTGCTCTTCCCGCTGTGGCACCCGAAGCGACAGGCGCTGCACGATATCGCCGCGAAGACGCAGGTTGTGCGACTTCGCTAGACCTCGCAGGTATCAGGTCGGTCTCAATTTATCTCGTCAAAAAGTGCAACCGCCTGAACATCGCCGTGCACATGACTATATTGAACCGAGGTCGGAGCGTTCGGGGCGCTCTTACCCGTTAACCTTCGGGCGCGGGGGCCAGGTCCGATGAGGTTGTTGTGCTGCGTACGCTTTTGCGCTCAACTGCCGCCTTGGCGGGACTCATCACATGGGTAGCCGTGGCGGCATTGCCGGTTCCGGCAGACGCCGAAACCACTGACGGCACATTGACGGTAATCGTCGACCGCGACGTCGACGCCAATGGAAACTACGACCGCACTGTCGATCAGCCTCAGCCGGGCATCGAGATTGCCGTAACCGACGCCAGAGGAGCCCGCGTCAAGGGCGTCACGGAGCGTAACGGCACATTCGTCCTTACGGCAGCGAGCAAGCTCAAGGGTGGCCGATATTTCGTCGTCGCCGAGATCCCCGCAGCGCTCTCTGATCTCACGCCCGTTCCAGAAAGCGGCACATTCCAGCCATTGAGCACGACGGTCGACGTAACGTCGGAGGACGAGACAGTGCGTATGGGTGTTGCAGCCGGTCGCACGGCCACCGAACCCCCGCAGCCCGAACCGACAAGCGTGTCGCGCAGCTCGGATCGGCCCGAAGTGGCTCGATTCGCGGTCGGGGACACGGTCTGGCTCGACGACAACCGGTCAGGCGTGCAGGACACGGGAGAGTCGCCCGCCCGTGGCGTCAGCATCCAATTGCTCAACGCTGACAGCGAGGTCGTTGCCTCAACGGTGAGCGGCCCATCGGGACGGTACGTCTTTGACAACCTTCAGGCCGGCACGTACTCAGTGCGGTTCGCAGGCGTGCCGCAGGAGTTCCGGCTCACGCCAGCAGGCGTCGGTGATGAGCTGGCCACCGACTCTGATCCGGACTACTCCGGTGTGACTCCACCCTTCACCCTAGGGGTGGGTGAACCCAATGTTCGAGCTACTGCCGCGGCAGACGGGGTGGAGGCGGCGTACATCAATCCGACGATCGATGCGGGAATTACGCCGCTGCGCTATGCCGTGGGTGACCGGGTCTGGCTGGACCTGAACAGCGATGGCATCCAGCAGCCCGACGAGCCAGCCGCGTCCGCGACGGTCTCCTTGATCACTGATGCAGGTGATCTGGTCGCTACCACCACTACCGATGTGAGTGGGCGCTACCGGTTCTCCAATCTGCCATCCGGTCGTTATCGGCTTCAGTTCGCCCACCTCCCAGCGCACCGCGCCTTGACGGCGCAGACTGCTGGCAGTGATCCAGCGATGGACTCTGATCCTGATCCCACGACCGGGATCACCCCGGTCTTTACGCTGGCCCAGGGAGCGCCCAATCTCGCGCCGGTCGATGACGCCAATGCCGGCCTTACCGACTTTGAAAATCAGACTCTTAACGCGGGCCTGGTAGACGCCTACTCGGTAGGGAACGCGGTCTGGCGCGACAACAACGGCGACGGGGTGGTCGGCCCCGGCGACGGCGCCGTAGCGGGTGTCACCGTCGAGCTCTTGGACAGCGACTCCAATGTCCTCGCCACCGACGTGACCTCTCCGACTGGGCGCTACAGCTTCAACCGGTTGCCGGCAGGCAACTACAAGATCCGGCTGAGCAAAGTGCCCCACGGGCTGATATTCACTAGCCAGGATGCGGGAGATGACCCAGCCATCGACTCCGATGTTGATCAGGCCGGAGCGTCTGCGGTCTTAGCCCTTGGAAGTGAGAACCCAGTCGACAGCAATATCGATGTCGGCCTCACATCTCCATCGAACTATCGTGGCCAGCCGAGCTCTACCAGACTGCCCGTTAATGCAGCGCTGTCGACAACCGGCGGGGTAGCCCCGCAGATTGCGATTGTCGGGCTGGCGCTCGCCGTTGCGAGCACCAGCTGCCTCCTGGTGCGTCGGCGGCAGCGGCGTTCTTGAGTCGCTCACGTGCGCGGCGCGTGATTCCCGACGCTCGCGGCTCGTTAACGTCCCGTTGGGGATCTGCACTAGGGCGCTGGGAGCTCACTGTTCATTGTCAGGTTATTGATCACGTCCTGCACCCGATCTGTGCCGAGGCGGCGTATCCTGCGGCGCACCCGAGACTGCGTCGTCTGGTCCCAACTGGACACAGCCGTGCCGAATCGATCACGATCATCGAGCCGCATCAGTTCCGCTGCATCGTCCAAGCTCGCGCCTGCAACTAGGGCCTCGACAGCCGCTAGCAAGGCCAACCAGTCGCCCTCGAGTGAACTCGTGATCTTGAATGGCAGGTCCGCTTCGATCAAGATCGCCAGCTGTTCGACAACCTGCTGCGGGCCGGCCTTGCCGGCAGCAATCTTGCCGTAGAGGTCGGCGGCTTCGATCAGTTCGACGGCTGCCTCCCAGCCTGGGGCGTACGGCAGCTCGATGAAGACTGGGACCTCTGGCCCGAGCTCTCCCGCGGCCGAGACCACCCGCGCCGCGCTACCCGCAAGATCATCAAGATCGCGGAGCGTCGGCTCAACCGACGCGATCTCGACGCCTGCCCTGTTGTGACGTGCCAGCGCGAGCAGTCCGCCGGCGCCGCCGCTGGTGATCACACTGACCGGGACGCTGACGCCTGGCGGGACCTCTCGAGCGATCTCCGCAAGTCGACCATCGGGCACCACCAACGTTGCTAGGAGACTCTCGTACGCATCGCGCAGCTCGCGATGCTGCGCGAGCGCCACCGCCACCGGGGTCTCCGGACGCCCTATGAGAATCTCGTCGTCAACCAGGCCGTCGAACAGCTCCATGGCCAGCAAGGTTACGGCGCCTCGCTCTGAATCAATCTCCAACCAGCGACGACGAAGTAGGCGGATCCTCGATGTTCGCGCCGCCGATCTGAAGGAGGAGCTGGCGGAACAACGCTTTTCCGTTCCGTCAGCTCGGACGAAGACGGCGGCAACCAGGCGAACATCGCAGCGAGCGGAAGCGAGCAATCAAACACAGCGCGATGCGCGAGCAGCTTCACAATTGTGTCGTGGGCCGGTTCCCGCCGCAGGAAGTCGCCGAGGCGCTCGCCAAGGTGCGTGCGGTGTGCCTGGCCTTCCCGGAGACGTCGGAACGTCTGAGCCACGGTGGACCCGCGTTCTTCATCCGGAACAAGAAGTGCTTCGTGATGTTCCTCGACAACCACCACGACGACGGCCGGTTAGCGATCTGGTGCGCGGCTCCTGACGGTGTCCAGGCTGATGTTGTGGAGACGGATCCAGAACGCTTCTTCCGGCCGCCCTACGTTGGTCACCTGGGCTGGCTCGGCGTACAGCTGCCAGGAATCGAGGATGAGGAGCTCAGCGCAATCTGTCGAGAAGCGTTTGCCACCGTCGCGCCGCCGAGTGTGCTCAGAATGTGGAGGCCCGAATCTGGAGAGTGAGTGTCCCCACGACGAGCGTTCTTCAGGCCGACCCTTCGATGGCCACTCCGGCATTGGCCAGCTCAGCTGATATCTCATCAACCCGATCTGGAGCAACGGCGGCGGTCAGGTTGAGTAACACAGTCGTCTCGAAGCCCTGACGTACCGCGTCCAGTGCAGTGGCGCGTACGCAGTAATCGGTGGCGATGCCGCAGATGTCGAGGTGATCGACTCCTCGCGCCCGCAGCCAGGCGGTGAGCGTCTCGCCATCGGCCGTGACGCCCTCGAAGGCTGAGTACGCCGGCGCGTACTGACCTTTGTAGAAGACGGCTGCGAAGTCGCGGAACGTGAGCTGATCATGAAATTCAGCGCCTGGTGTGCCAACAACACAGTGCGGCGGCCAGGAGTCCACGAAGTCCGGCTCAGCAGAGAAGTGCGCGCCCGGATCGAGGTGATGATCACGAGTGGCAATGAGATGGGCGTAGCCATGATCACTGCGGAGCAGGATGTCAATCCGGCTGACAGCGGCAGCTCCGCCGGCCACACCCAATGAGCCACCCTCGCAGAAGTCTCGCTGCGGGTCAGCGACGATCAAAGCCCGTGTCATGATCACATCTGCCTTCTGGGTTCAGCGATCGCTTCTCCCACGCTGTGGGCCGCGCGCAACTCGTCGTCGGACTTGGTTTGCTGTGAATCGCTTACAACCTCGCCTGTCCCGGCAAAGAGTGTCTCGATGACGGGCTCGCCTCGGGACATCTTCAGCGCCTCAAGGGGAAGCTCAGCGCGTGAGCGCAGATGCCGTTGACGCATGGTCTCAAGCGACTCATCTCCAACAATCTCGCCAGCCTTCACCAGCTGAACGAGTAGCGGACGGTCGTTGGAGTCACCGGTGGCCGGAGCCCCGATGCCGATGATCTCCACTTCAGCCGTGCCCTGCTCAGACAACCGTCGGAGCGCGTACTTCCGACCACCGACGGAGATCTTGTTCACACTCTTCTTGGCTACGGCCACCATCGGCGCACCGACGCGGTCGGATTCCGCGCGAGCCACCAGCTTGTAGACGAACTCGCACGTCGGGTGGCCGCTGCCGGTGACCAAGGCCGTGCCCACGCCATAGCTGTCCACCGGTGCCCCCGAGAGGGCCGCGATAGTGAACTCGTCGAGGTCGCTGGTCACAACGATCTTGGTCTGGGTCGCACCCAGGGAGTCCAGCAGCTCGCGAACCCGCGTGGCAAGCAGGCCCAGATCACCGGAGTCGAGTCGGATGGCACCGAGCCGGCCTGCGGTGAGTTCCACCCCAGTCCTGACGGCCTCCATTACGTCGTAGGTGTCCACCAACAATGTGGTTTGCTCGCCTAGCTCGGCGATCTGAGCCGCGAACGCTTCGCGCTCACTTGCGTGGAGCAGGGTGAAGGAGTGTGCCGCCGTGCCGCGTGTCGGCACTCCGTAACGGCGGCCGGCCTCCAGGTTCGAGGTCGACGAAAAGCCAGCCACGTACGAGGCCCGAGCGGCTGCAACCGCCGCCAGCTCATGTGTTCGGCGAGATCCCATCTCGATGGTCGGCCGATCGCCGGCCATTGCAGTCATCCGGGACGCGGCGGAGGCAACGGCTGAGTCGTGGTTGTAGATGCTGAGCAGCAAAGTCTCCAATACGACGGCCTCGCCGAACGTGCTCTCCACGATCACCACCGGGGAACTGGGGAAGTAGATCTCGCCCTCCGGGTAGCCCCAGATGTCACCCGAGAAATGGAAGTCGGCCAACCAGTCGGCCATGGCTTGGTCGACCACCTGGCGGTCGAGGAGGAACCGCAACGACTCCTCGTCGAAGCGGAAGTGCCGCAGGGCACGGAGCGCCCGCCCCACTCCGGCTACCACCCCGTAGCGGCGGCCCTCAGGCAGCCGTCGGGCGAAGAGCTCGAAGACGCATCGCCGGTTGGCCGTACCGGCGCGCAGTGCAGCACGAACCATGGTCAGTTCGTAGTGGTCGGTCAGCAAGGCGGTGGTCGGAACCTCACTCGGTCCCCAAGCCGCCGGAACGGCCGGAGCTGCCTCCGTGGCGGTCACAGCGTCAGCCTAGCTAGCTGGGTACTGCGTGGGTAAGGAGCGCGATGCGCGAATCCCCAGAGTCATTGCAAGAATGGTTCTTATGCCCGACTCCGACGGTGAGAGCCTGACGCCAGCTGGCGGAACCGCTATCGCCGAGCGCCCAGTCGATGAAATCCTGGCGCAAACACCCTGGGTCACCATCGTCTGGGACGATCCGGTCAACCTGATGTCTTATGTGACCCATGTGTTCGTGGCCTACTTCCACTACACCAAATCCAAGGCCGAGAAATTGATGCTGCAGGTGCACACCACAGGCAAGGCGATCGTGTCCAGCGGCACGCGCGAGGCGATGGAGCGCGATGTCACCGCCATGCACGAATACGGCCTGTGGGCAACCCTCGACAAATCGGACAAGTGAGTCTGCGTCGCATGCGGAGCCATCCAACATGAAGAAGTTCCACCGTAGGCGTGGCATGATCACCACCCAGCTCAGCGTGTACGAGGTGGAGCTGCTGTCCTCCTTGATCATGCAGCTGATCGAGCTCATTTCAGATGGTGAGCCCGAGGGCTTCCCGACCGCCCCGGAATCCACAGATCCCTTTGAGGAGATCGTCAAGAACTTGGAAGGCAACCCGGACGAGCCAGAACAGTCAGAGGACCCGGTGCTCAAGCGGCTCTTCCCTGACGCCTACCCCAATGACGCGATGGCGTCGGCAGATTTCCGTCGTTTCACCGAGCGGGACCTGAGGGCGATGAAGGTCGCCGAGGCGCGCGTCGTCCTCGATAGGCTTGCAGCAACCGAGCTGGGAGCCCGTGATCTCAAGATCCCGAGTAACGAGGTCGAGAGCTGGCTGCGTACCCTGACCAGCGTGCGGCTCGCCGTGGCGATCCGACTTGGCATCCGTGACGCAGCCACTGCTGACGAGTTGGCCGCGCTACCGGACGAGGACCCGCGCAGCTTCATGGTGAGCGTGTACGACTGGCTTGGCTTCGCCGAGGAAACCCTGATCTCGGCGCTCTAACCGCACTTCCGAAAGGCGGCACGACATGGCGAAGTACGCACTGAACCAGGCCGCAGTAGACAACTGCCGTCGGCTGATCGACGCCAGGCAGTACGTGCTGAACAGCGATTGGGGCGAAGTGCAGCCTCGCGCGGATGACGAGAACGCATTCCTGGAGCGGCGCTCGTGGGAGGAGTACGCCGCCTGGCATCTCGGCCTCACCGAGGGTGCCTCAGATGAGACGAAGGCCCGTTATGCGTTCGTGTACGGCGACCTTCGACGCGTGCACCGTACGGCCTTGATCGCATGCGTCTACCGGGCGTCGGAATGGCGGCACAAGGAAATCGAGCTTGCGGCTCACGACCTTTTGCAGCACCTCGACGCCACCACTGGCTGATTTCCTCTCGGAAAGTGGTCACCAACAACAGGCGACATCGGCGTGGCGCAAGTTGTTCGCGACCACTTTCGGGACAGGTCTACGGGTTCAGGCTGAGGCGGAATGCCCAGAGGTGCACGTAAGGCTTCGGGCTGTGGTCGAGCTCCGGGGCGCGAACGAAGCCAAACTCACGGTAGAGCGCATGTGCAGCGGTCATCTGGGGGAGAGAAGACAGCAGTAAACGCATGCCTTCCGCTCGGGCTCGATCCAGGCATGCCTCGACCAGCCCGCGGCCGACGCCGCGTCGTCGTCCAGCTGGCGCCACCGAGAGCATCCGGAACTCCGCTTGGTCGGGGCGTGTGGCCAGCTCCCGCAATGGCGATGTGGGCGGACACCAGGTAACCGTGCCAAGGACCTTGTCGCCATCGACCGCCACCATGAGTTCGGCCTCGCGTGCTCGCCGGTCGGCGTCGGTCAACTGTGCTTCATAGTCGTTGTCGATCAAGCCGTCCGGACGACGCAGCAGGTCGTCGGCGTGATAACCCTCAGCCGTCACCCGGCCAGCCTCGGCATACTCGCCCGGCAGGGCAGCTCGGACGATGAAGCTCACTCAGGCACCGTGCAGCTAAAGCTGAAACCCACACCTTCATTGGGTATCTCGAACCGCCCATCGGTGCCGATGATCATGATGTCGTCTAGGCGTGCCTGCTCGGGCGCCGTACCGTGCAGAACCAATACGAAACGCTCGCGAGCGAATTCCGGGTAGCCGTTGCCGCGTACGTCGGCTGTGAGCCTCAGCTCGGCGCCGGCCCGCGCGACGGTGAAGGTCGTTCGATACCGAGCGTCCTGCAAGGCGGCGAAGGTCAGACCGTCATCTTCTTGGAGCATCGAGTGATAGACACCATCCGACGCAGGTACGAACAGATGCAACTCGACTGCGAGAGGCTGATAACCGTTGGTGGAGTCGGGAGCCTCCGGCCACATGGGAATCACCGCTCCACCGCGCGCATAGATCGGGATCCGGTCCAAGGGTGTCATCACGGTCAGAAATCGCGTGCCTCCAACAAGTTCGCCGCTGTGCCAGTCGTACCAGTCACCTGCGGGCAGGTACACCTGCCGGGCGGTGTTACCCGGCCCGACGACCGGCGCGACCAGCAGGTCGCGTCCCAAGAGGTACTGATCATCAATGTCGCGGACCGTGGCGTCGTACTGATGGTCGAAGATCAACGGCCGCTGCACCGGCTCGCCGGTCTCCGACGCCCGAAGAAAGCAGGCATACAGATAAGGCAGCAAGCGATAGCGGAGCTTGAGCGCGATTCGGACGTGATCTTGAATGACGTCACCGAACGCCCAGGCGTACTGGTCAACGTTGCCGATCTCGGAGTGGTTGCGACAAAACGGAGTCAGGGCGCCGTACTGCATCCACCGCAAGAAAAGCTCCGCGTTCGAATTGCCCTGGAACCCACCGATGTCGGCTCCCACGAACGCCTGCCCAGAGATTCCGAAGCCTGACCCCATCGGGATACTCAGCCACAAGTGGTCCCAACGGGACTGGTTGTCTCCCATCCAGTTCGCGGCATAGCGCTGGATGCCGGCAAAGCCGGCGCGAGAGAGCACGAAGGTCCGCCGCTGGGGCATCGCGTCCAGCAGCCCGGCCGTGGTCCCCATTGCCATCAGTAGCGCGTACTGGTTGTGGTAGCGCTCATGTGCGTACTCCCCACGACCGAACCGCATGGGCATGGCCCCGATGTTCCCGGTGGCGGGCTCGTTCATGTCGTTCCAGATCCCCGCCAGCCCTGAGAGCACATGTGCCGCGTTGAGTTCGCCCCACCAGCTGCGGCCCTCTTCAGTGACGAAGTCGGGGAAGGCGGTGTTGCCCGGCCAGACTTGGCCAATATAAAGGTCGCCTCCTTCGGTGCGGCAGAGCACATCGCGCTTGACGGCCTGGTCGAAGACCCAGTAGCCGGGATCGAATTTGACGCCTGGATCGATGATCGTGATCACTCGGAATCCCTGCGCATCAAGTCGTTTCAGCATGCCGGCGGGGTCGGGGAACCGGTTTGTGTCCCAGGTGAAGACGCGGTAGCCGTCCATGTATTCGATGTCGAGCCACACGGCATCACAGGGGATGTCGTTGTCGCGGTGCCGCTGCGCGATGGCCTCGACTGCATCCTGGGTGTACTCGAACCAGCGGCACTGGTGATAGCCGAGCGACCAGATGGGTGGCGGTGCCGTACGCCCAGTCAGCCAGGTGTAGGACTCCAAGATCGCCGGCATGTCAGGGCCTGCGAAGACGTATTCGGTGTACTGGCCGCCCCAGAAGAGGATCCGGTACTCCTGATCGGAGGAGAACTCGTACGCACCGCGATAGCCGTTGTCCACAAAGGATGCTGCCATGCTGCCCTCGGGATAGGACAGGTGGTAGAAGAACGGAATGCTCACATAGAGAGGATCGAACTCGGCGCTTCGGGGATCCCCGCGCGGATCATCGGGAGCCTTGCCGGCGGTGAACTCCAGCGTCTCGGAAGGGCTCAGTATGTCGGTATTCCACATGGTGAAGTCGCGGCCCCTGCGGTTGTGACGCCCGGACTTCTCACCCAATCCGAAGATTGCGTCCTCCTGCCGGCAGCGACGCCGCACCGTGAAAGAGTCGTTCAGGGTCGCGTACGCCCAGTAACGACCTTCAGCGTCTTGGGCGGTCTCGATCACCGGCGACCCATCGCTGCGGTGGACATCGATCCGGAATGGGTCAAGCCAGAGCGATGCGGTGCATGCGGCAGTGATCAACTGCACCCGCTGCTCGTTCTGTTCGACGCGGAAGTCGATGTGGGATGCGAGTGGGTCGACGCAGACGGCGAAGGTGGGAGGCTCGTCGAACACGCCGCCGCGGCTGATCTTGATCCGCAGCACGTCGGCGGCTACCACGTCGATACTCAGTTCTTCATGATGCAGCTCGGCCAGAATGCCTGTTGCCGTCTGAGTGACCGAGTCCACCCGTTCCCAGCGGATGTAGTGGTCAGTGTTGATCATTTGGTGTCTCCGCCCTGGGTACGGATAGGTCGACGATGAGGGCTCGGTGGTCAGATAGCGGTAGCGCCGGGGCGCTGCTGGCGGTGACGTGGCCCAGTCGACCGCGGATCAGGATGTGGTCGAGCTGGCGATCGGGCTTGTCGATCGGGAAGGTGTAGTGCCTGGCGAGGGGTCGATAACCGGTGATCTCCGCCGGCCGACCATCTGCCATGTTGAGGTCGCCCATCAAGATCACGGGTTCCTGCAGAGGGGCGAGGTCACGCCGGATCCGCCGTAGCTGCAACCGCCCCCAGCCCGGGACGTACGAAAGGTGGGCGTTGGTCACGACGACCAATCCCGCTGGGGTGCGCAGACGTCCGATCACCGCAGCTCGCGGCTCCTCCTTCACGATCAGCATTTTCCGGGGAGTGCGCAGATACAGCGGGACGCGCGTTGGGATTCGCGGTAACCGCAGAACCTGCCAGGACTCCGATGGATAGCGGGAGAGCAAGGCGATGCCATAGGACGCGACTCCGGGAAGGTCATTCTCCGACGCCGCTATCCAGGCAGCGCCCGGCGTGCCTGACAGTGCGGCAGCAAATCGATGGGTTACGGCCCCCATCGCCTCGGCGGCGACCGCCGTCAGATCGGCAAGGTGGGAGCGTGGCTGGTCCCGGTCGACTTCTTGCAGGGCCAAAATGTCAGCGTCCAAGGAGCGGATAGCATCGGCCAACCGATCAAGATCGACCACCCCATCGTGGATCGAGCGGCCGTGCAGGATGTTGAATGTCGCCAACCGCATGGGAAGAAGGTACCCACCATCGCCGAGCAATCACCGCCGCAGTCGGTCACAACCGATGAGCCGCTTCTTCGTACCGCCCTCAGGCGTTCGGCGTCAGCTCTGAAGGCCGACGGTGTCGCCTTCGCGCTGGGCGGTGGCTATGCCCTCTGGGTAGCCGGGGGGCCCGAACCTAGCCACGATGTCGATCTTGTCGTGGCTGAAACTGATGTTGAGACGGCCGTCAACAGCCTGGAGGCTGCCGGGTTGCGGGTCGAGCGCCCGCCCGAGGATTGGCTCTTCAAGGCCTACTGCGACGCCGAGGAGTCCGCGGAACCGGCCGAGGAACCCGCGCTGGTCGATGTGTTGCATCGTCTGGGAGGTGTTCCAGTCACGCACTCGCTGTTGGACACTGCGCGAGAGTATGAGGTCTTGGGCGTCCGGATTCCGGTGCTGCCGCCTACGCCCATCATGATCGCCAAACTCCAGTCGCTCTCCGAGCACTACTGCGATTTTGCAGCTCTGCTCTTGGTTGTGCGTGCCGTACGGGAGCAGCTCGACTGGGCGGAAATCCGTAAGGCGACGCAGGACAATCCCTTTGCGGAGGCCTTCCTCTTCCTGATTGAGCGTCTAGGCATCCTGACGGCCCTGTGAATTGGAGCTGCTCGCGCAATGTTTGATTGCTCGCTCCGCTCGCGAGGATCGCGCTTTGAGGCCGCTGCCTTCCTCTCTCACTCGCAGACGAAGAGCGTGTCTGCTCGTTCGTTCGTCCAGGACAGCGGCGCGCGGTCCTGGACGCGGTGAACCCTGGTCACCTTTGTCAAATTCCCGACCAATGCGGACTTTTGGGTATCAGATGACCACGAGGAACTCCAAAAGCCGGCGTTGGTCGGAAATTTGCGATGACAGGTGGATGCCGAAGATTGAGCGCAGCACCACGGACGAGCGTGGTCTCACAGTCCGGATGCG
>Ga0307297_10000017_pt1 | contig 41276 bp, 35 predicted proteins | sample ER_DNA_157_FD_194464 | JGI IMG/M metagenome (GOLD analysis project Ga0307297, IMG submission 194464) | Bulk soil microbial communities from the East River watershed near Crested Butte, Colorado, United States - ER_DNA_157 | ecosystem: Environmental > Terrestrial > Soil > Floodplain | place...
CTGTTGCTGGCCGAGACTGGTCTGCTGAAAGGTCGGGAAGCGACCATCCACTGGGCGTTTGCGCCGACCTTCCATCGCAATTTCCCCGATGTGCGCCTCCGCACCGAAGAGGCGCTGATCGCTGTGCGCGACGAAGACGGCGACGAAGACATCGTCATGACCGGTGGCGTCATGTCCTGGCACGACCTGGCTCTTTACCTGATCGCCCGATATGTGGGTCCGGTTGCCGCGCAGGCAATGGCGCGGATGCTGATGCTGGAGTGGCACGGCGCAGGTCAGGCCCCCTACATCGAGTTCATACCCGAGCTCGGTCACGGGGACGGCTTGGTTGCAGAGCGGCAGAGATGGTTGGAGCGGCACTACATGATCGCCAATCCGATCGAGGAAATGACGAGGGGTTCGGGCCTGAGCCGCCGGACGCTGGAGCGCCGATTCCGCAAGGCGACGGGGCGCTCGCCCATCTCCTACGTACAACAGTTGCGCATCCGCGAGGCTCGCCGCCTCCTGGAGCGCACGACGATGCCGATCGATGAGATCGGGTTCGTCGTTGGCTACGAGAACACGGCGTTCTTCCGGCGCGTGTTCCAACGCACGACCCGTCTCCATCCCGGCTCCTATCGACGAAAATTCGGGGTGGGTCAGGTGCGTTGAGCGCCCGCTCGGATGGATCCCTTCTGACACCTCCGGAGGCGTATGTGAAGAGGAACAACTCAGGTCATATCAGCCGTCTCCAGACGGGCAACGAGTGTCATAGGCGTCTCAAGATGCCTCGTCAACCATCTCGAGACGGCTAACGCGTCCGGATTAGGACGGCTCAGGAGTTGGAGAGGCCGGCCCGTCGAGCGGCATCGAGCAGTACCCCGGCGGCCACCTCGAGGCCGTCGATGCGGCCGAGTGAGACGTCCTCGTGTTCGATGTTGACGAGCATGTCGGGGTCCACCACGTGCAAGGCGGAGAGCCATGTCGACCAGTAGACAGCGTCATGCCCGCGACCAAGGGCGACGAAATCCCAGGCAGCGTCCTTCGGCCACTCGTTGGCCCACTCGCCGCCGCCGAGATTCGTACGCGGCTCATCCGGGCTCAGTCGGCGGAACCGGTTGTCGAGTACGCCGTAAACAGCGGCGGCCGGATTGATGCGTACGTCCTTCGCGGCGGCATGTAACACAAGCGGGCCGAGGTCCTGCACCACAGCTACTGGATCCATCCACTGCCAGAACAAGTGCGAGGCGTCCAGCTCCACGCCGATATTGGTCGCGCCAGTGCGCTCAACGAGCTCCCGAATCCCGGCCGGGTTGAACACCAGGTTCTGTGGGTGCAGCTCGAGTGCCACCTTGACGTCGAGGTCGGCCGCCTCGCGGTCGATCTCCCGCCAGAATTCCTCGGCGACAGTCCACTGGTAGTCGAGTACGTCGAGGGCGCCGGAGTTCCACGCGTTCACGATCCAGTTTGGCCGGCTGCCACCCGGCTCTCCCGCCGGCAGGCCCGACATCGTCACGACGCGGTGCTGGCCCAGACGATTCGCGAGCTGGATACTGCGGCGTACATCCTCGGCGTGCTTTGAACCGATCACGGGGTCGGGGTGCAGCGGATTGCCGTTGCAGTTCAGGCCTGCTATCTCCACGCCGGTGCCCTCGAAGAGCCCGAGAAAGTCATCTCGGGCGGCGTCGGAGGAGAGGATGTCGTCGAAGGTCGGGATATGCACCGGCGGCAGGAAGCCGCCGGAGTTGAGCTCGATGCCAGTGAGGCCGAGCTTCGCGATCACCTCGATCGCTTCCGGCAATGACCGGTCGTGGAGGATCGCGTTGTAAACCCCGAACTTCATCGCGCGACCACTGCTCGCTGTGCTGCTACCTTCACCGCGGCGCCACCGTTGGCGGCGGACTCAGCAACCGCAGCAAGGATCTCCATGTTGTGTACGCCCTCGTCGAACGAGGCGTTGCGGGGAAGCGATTTCCCCTCATCAATGCCGGCGACCTCCTCGAGGAAGGCGCGTGCCTGGAAGACGAAGCCATCGTTTTGCCCAACGCCTACACCCGGTGCGTCCATCGGCAGGCCGCCCGCGAAATAGGGGTGCTCTGGACCGATGATCACTCGGCGGTAACCCCGCGTACCGGCCGGACCTTCGTTCAGCATGAGCCGGAATTCACCAGAACGTTCCTGCTCCCACTTCGCAGCACCTTTGTCACCGAAGACTTCAAGTGCGAGGCCATTCGGGTGACCGGCCGCAACACGTGAGACTTGCACCACGCCGACGCTGTGCTCCAATTGGGCGCTGAAGCTGGCGTAGTCCTCGTTCTCCACCGCCTCGTAGGTGTCGCTTACCGCAGCTTGGCCATGACCGACGACGGCACCGAGCGGGACCGGACGCTCCGTGATCGCAGTTGTGAATCGTCCGCCGCTTACCTCCTGTACGTCTCCGCCGAGGAACTCGACGAGGTACGCGAGGTGACTGCCGATGTCGGCGAGTGCACCGGAACCCGGAGCTCCCTTGTACCGCCAACTCATCGGCCCCTTCGGATCGCTCGCGTAGTCGCACCAGTAGCGGCCGTCGACGTGGAGGATGCGTCCCAGCGCACCAGAGGTGACCAGTTCGCGGAGGGCAGCGACGCCCGGCGCTCGGCGGAAAGTAAAGCCGATGCGGACCACCGTGTTGGCGTTGCGAGCCAGATCTGCCATGGCGCGGGCGTCCTCGAGGTTGTCGCTCAGCGGTTTCTCGCAGAGCACATGCTTTCCGGCGGCGACGAGGCCCTCCACCATCTCGCGATGCAGGAAGTTGGCCACGACAACGCTGACGACGTTGATGTCGGGGTCCTCCGCTATCGCCTGCCAGGAGGTGTCATTGCGCTCGTACCCGAAGCGCCGAGCGGCCAGCGAGCCAAGCTCAGGACTGACGTCGCCGATGGAGACGAACCGCAGGTCCGGGAGTCTGGACTCATAAAGCGTCGGTGCCATTCGGTACGCCGCCGCATGCGCCCGGCCCGCCATGCCCGCTCCGATTACTGCAACGCCAATCGCCATAGACCTCTCCTTTGAGTAAGGGCTCACCCGGGGGAGTAGGGGTAACGTATCTAACCAGACTTTGTCCTGTCAATAAGACACATTTCAGGCCATGTCTCTGCCGGGCACACTGCCTCAGTCGTGGCCGCCGAGCACCTGCTGGTCCCAATCGATCACTGAGCCGGTAACCACTCCGCTGCGCTCAGAGAGAAGGAACACCACGAACTCGGCGATCTCAGAGACCTGACCGAGCTTGCCCATGGGCAGCTTGGCCGCGGCGGCGGAAACCCAATCGTCGCTTGCTCCATGGAAGGCGCGTTGGGTGGCATCCTCGCCCTCGGTCTCGGTCCAGCCGATATTGAGTCCGTTGATCCGGATCCGGTCAAAGCGGTGAGCGTAGGCAGCATTGCGAGTGAGGCCAACCAAGCCCGCTTTCGCGGCCACGTACGGCGCCAGATAGGGCTGTCCGCCGTGTGCGGAGAAGGAGATGATGTTGACGATCGATCCGGGTGCCTGACGGCCGCGCATGTCCTGCACGGCGGCCTGCATGATGAAGAACGGCGCCCGCAGATTGATGGCGATATGAGCGTCGAAGAGTTCGACGCTGGTGTCCAGCAATGTTCCGCGCGTGGTAATGCCGGCGGAGTTGACGACGCAGTCAATCCTGCCGTAGCTAGCCACGGTGGCGGCCACGGTACCGGCAGCGGCCAGCGGATCAGCAAGATCAACAGCGTGGAAGCTTACGTCGGTCCCGTTGCCGGCAAGCTCAGCGGCAACGGCCTTACCCGCCGACGGATCGCGCCCCGTGATCATGATTCCAGCCGCTCCAGCGGCTGCGGCCCGTCGGGCGATGCCAGCGCCGAGTCCACGAGTTCCTCCGCTGACCAGGATGATCTTGTTCTCGAGGAGCATCGGCGTCAGGCCTCAGTCTCTCGCCGATGCGACGACCCAAGCGGCACCGTCCGACCCGTCTGGAGGCTCTCGAGCGCCGCATCGGCAAGTGCTAATGCCTCCCTACCGTCTGCGAATCCCGGACTTGGTTGGCTGCCCCGTTCCATAGCGGTAATCAGATGATCAAGCTCAGCTCGGTAGGCCGGGGTATAGCGGTCGAGGAAGAAGTTCAGGTACTCCGGAGCGGCCTCAGTTTGCGTGCCGTTGGACAACCGGACGCTGGTCGGATGTTGGTTGCCCACGCTCAGCATCCCGGCTGAGCCGAAAGCCTCCAGCCGCTGGTCATAGCCGAAAACGCTGCGGCGGCTATTGGTGATGTGACACAGGGTTCCATCCTCTCCGCGCAGTACGACGACTGCGCTATCGATGTCACCAAGATCAGCAATGTAATCGGCCACCACGTTTGCCCCCGTGGCGTACACCTCGACGACGTGGCCGAGAAAGAAACGTGCGAGGTCGAAGTCGTGGATTGTCATGTCGCGGAACAGCCCACCTGAGACGGCAAGATAGTCGCGGCTCGCTGGCGCCGGGTCGCGACTCACGATGGTCAGCTGCTCAAGGCGGCCGATGTCGCCAGCAGCGATCCGCTCGTGTACCTCGCGAAACGATGGATCGAAACGCCGATTGAAGCCGATCATGACAGTCGGGTTCAACGCAGCGATCTCTTTCCAGCACCGATCGACTCGCGCCAGATCGAGATCAATCGGCTTCTCGCAGAGCACTGCCTTCCCGGCCCGTACGGCCCGGGTCAGCAGATCGACATGCGTGGGTGTTGCCGAGGCGATCACGACCGCGTCCACGCTAGCATCATCGATTGCGACATCGACGGCCGGAGCAATAGTCGTGCTGTATCGCTTAGCTATCTCAGTCGCCGCCGACTCGATCGGGTCGTACACCCAGGCCAGCTCGGCCCGGGGATGGACATCGATCGAGTCGGCATGTACGCGCCCGATGCGTCCGCAACCCAGGAGGGCGAAGCGGATCACCGAGTGCTTTGCAGCTCGTGCGCTAGCTCGGTGAGCTCGTCGCCACCGGCCATCTGTCGGGTGAGCTCGTCAAGGTTGACCTCGGATCTCTTTTTGTCCAGCACGGCCTGGCCCAGCTTCAAGATGATGAAGTGGTTGCCCACCAGGTAGGCGTGGTGCGGGTTGTGAGTGATGAACACCACGCCGAGCCCAGCATCACGCGCTGCCGCGGTGTACTTGAGCACCACCCCGGACTGCTTGACACCAAGAGCGGCCGTCGGCTCGTCCAAGATCAGGACCCGAGCGCCGAAGTACACCGCGCGGGCAATCGCGACGCACTGCCGCTGACCGCCGGACAAGGTTCCAATGGGTTGATCGATGTCCTTGACGACGATGCCCATCTTGCGCAGCTCCTCGTCGGCGATACGCCTCATGTCCTTGATCTTCATTCCGGAGAGTGGGAGCTTGCTCCCAGTCATCTCCGAGCCGAGGAAGAAGTTACGCCACACCTCCATCAGGCTGACCACGGCAAGATCTTGATACACCGTAGCTATGCCATGAGCAAGAGATTCACGCGGAGAGCCGAAGTGAACCTCTTCGCCATCGACTTTCACGTGTCCCTCATTGTGGGGATGCAAGCCAGAAATAATCTTGATCAATGTTGACTTGCCCGCTCCATTGTCGCCAAGCACACACGTCACCTCACCCGCGTTGACGACCATGTTGATTCCCGTGAGGGCTCGGATCGCTCCGTAGGTCTTGCCAACATCGACCATTTCGACCAGAGGCTCACCCTTGTGGAGTGTCGGATCGGCGTGCTCTTGCAGAGTGTCGGTCATGTCAACCCACCTTTCGCAGAGTTGAGAGTCGCTTCACGTACAGGTTGACCATCACCGCGAGCAGCAGCATGACACCGAGGAAGGCCTTGAACCAGTTCGGGTCCCAGCCGGCATAGACGATGCACAGGCTGGTCATGCCGAAGATGAACGCGCCGATGGCCACACCCCACGCATTGCCGTAACCGCCGGTGAGCAGGGTCCCGCCCACAACCGCGGCGATGATGTAGAGGAACTCGTTGCCTACGCCGTTGCCAGCCTGCAGAGTGACGAACCGGTACAGGTAGTGCATGCCGGTGAACCAGCAGAGGAAGGACACCGTCATGAACAGGCCGATCTTTACTCGGGTTACCGGCACGCCGACGGCGCGGGCGCTGGCGGCGTTGCCACCGACTGCAAAGATCCAGTTGCCGATCTTGGTCCGCTGCAAGATCCAAGCCGACAAGACGACGAACAAGAGCCACCATATGACGGTGATCGACAGCGTGACGGAGCCGATCTTGAACTCGTGGGCGAAGATGAAGTTCAGCGACTTGAAGCCGTCCATCTGGCTGATGTTCTGGCTGGACACGGATCCAGTGACGAGTTTGGTTACGCCGAGGTTGGCCCCCTGCAGCACGAAGAACGTGCCCAGCGTGATCAGGAAGCTGGGAATGCCGGTGCGCATCACCAGGTAGCCGTTGAGGAAGCCGACCCCCAGGCAGAAGACCAGCGAGATGATCACGCCGACCCATAGGTTCAGCCCGAGCTGATAGCACAGCATGCCGTTGACCAGACCGGCGGAGGTGACAAGCACGCCCGCGGACAGGTCGAACTCGCCGCCAATCATCAGCATGCCGACACCGACAGCCACGATGCCTATGGTCGAGGCTTGGTAGAGCACGGTGAAGAACGCGGCCGGTGTGCGGAAGGCCGGTGCGACGATTAGGAAGAAGATGAAGATGACGATGGCCGCGACCAAGGCTCCGACCTCGGGGCGGCCGAGCAGTCGAGTCGTCCAGCTGACTTGGACGCGGTTGGAGGCCTCAGCCGGTGTAGGCGGTGCGGTCTTGACAGGTGTACTCATGTTGCAGCTCCTGTGACTTGTCCTCGCGGTGGTCGAGCGACGCACGCGCGCCCGACCACCGCTCGAGGCTTCGAACTATCGGGTGTTGTTCTTGACGAACGGCAAGACCGTGGCGATGTTGCTGCTGTCGACGAAGGACGGGCCGGTCAGGACCGCCTTGCCACCACCGAGGATATTGCCGTTCTTCTTATAGAGATAGAGCTGTGTGACGGCCATGTAGCCCTGCAGGTAGGGCTGCTGGTCGATGTAAAACTGGACCTTGCCGTCCTGCACAGCCTGCGCCAAGTCCGGGTTGGTGTCGAAGGTTCCGACCTTGGCCTTGCTGCCGGAACCCTCGAAGGCCTTGAGAGTGTCGAGGGCCTGAGGGGCGCCCAGGGTGATCACCCAGTCGATCGCCTTGTCCTCACTGAGCTTGGCCTGGATCGCTGAGGTGACCGCCGAGTCGTCCGCGCCGTTGACCTGCAGGTTCTCGGTGTTCGGGAAGCTGTCCTTCACGCCCTTGCAGCGGTCTTCGAGCGCGACCGAGCCGGTCTGCTGGATGGTGCAGAGGATCTTGGTGGCGCCGGCGTCCTTCATCCTCTTGCCCGCTTGCTGTCCGGCGAGGAACTCGTCGGAGGAGAAGTGGGTGAGCGCGCCCGCCTGCTGCCAGTAGGCGAATCCGGAGTTGAAGCTGTCTACCGGAATCCCTGCAGCGATGGCTTTCTTGACCGTGGGAATGAGGGCATCCGGGGTGACAAGCGTTGTCGCGATGCCATCGACCTTGGAGTCGATCGCGTTCTGAATGAGAACGGCCTGCTTGGTTGCGTCGGGATCGGCGGAGTACTTCAATGTCGAGCCAGTGTCCTTGGCGGCCTGTTCGGCGCCTGCCCTGATCCGGTCCCAGAACGTGTCGCCGGGCGTCTCGTGGGTGATCATGGCGAAGGTATAGCCCGAGTTGCCGCCGCCACCACCGCCCTGGCTAGCTTGCGTCTCGGGGGCGCCGCCGCCGCTACATGCAGACAGCGCAAGTGCGGCAGCCGCGGTGACGGCGGCAACAGTCAAGCCCATTCGAGATCGGCGGAGCGCCGACCCTTTTGCGGATCGAATCATCTGCGATTCCTTTCGTTGTGTTTCGGGCCAGGCCCGGACGCGCGAGATGTAGTGAGCGGAAGCTCACGACGTCAACGTAGGCAGTACGAACGGTTTTGGGCTACGACGCAGGCGAGATCGTCGCCTACATGTGATGCAGGAGCCCGTGGTTCGGGCGAGAGACGTCTGTCACAGGTTTTGTGACAGACGGTATAGGCGCATTGCTTGCTGCGCGATCGTACACAGGACCGAGCGGCCCAGCGGCGAGACACACGCAGGGCCATTCGATGGGCTCGCTCGGAGGCTCGAGAGGCCGCATGGTGTGGGCTACTCATAGAGCTCTCCTCCGGTGTCCAGGGGTCTGCGCCCCCTGCCGATGGGCCCTAAGCGTTACCTACTCACCGAAGACTTGTCAAGGTTTTGTTCTAACATTCTTACTTGCCGCTGACTTGGGATAACGCCAACGTTGCGGCGCAACAAGTTGCTACTTGGCGTACTTGGCAAGTCCGGCGGTGTCGCCACGTGCAATGTCGGAGAACATGGCCTTTGACCTGGTCTGGTCCCACAGGACAGCCGAGCCGACGGGCGTCGGCGCACCTGTGCTGGACACCGGCACCGTTAGCGTGAGCCCGCCGCCGCCAGAAATCCGTTTCATCGCGTACGCCAGCCAAAGTGCCTCAGGCAGTGTGGTGTCGCGGCCGAGCTTGATCGCCTCTGCAGTCGCCATATTGAACTTCCAGTACCGCACCGGATTAAGCACGGTGGCCGGCGACGCCGCCTTGTTGGCGACGGCTGCCAGCATCTCGCGCTGCCGTTGCACTCGACCAAGATCACCAAGTGGATCAGCCTTGCGCATCCGTACGTAGCCCAGCGCTTCGGTACCACTCAAGGTCTGGCAACCCTTCGGCAGATCAATGTGGCTGTCGCGGTCCTTGATCGCGTTAGGCAGGCACATGCGGATCCCGCCGAGGGCGTCGATGATGTTGACGAAACCGCCGAACCCGATCTCCATATAGCCGTCCATTCGCAGCCCGGTGTTCTGCTCCACCGTCTGTACCAAGAGCTCAGAACCGCCGAAGGCGTACGCGGCGTTGATCTTGTTCTTGACGTTCTTGGGAATATCGACATAGGAATCACGCGGCACCGAGATCAGCGCCGGCTTCCCACCTGGAGGTAGGTAGACGATCATGATTGTGTCGGTGCGCTGACCACCGGTGCTGCCGGTTCCCAGTCGCTTTTGCTCAGCCTTGCTGAGGCCGGCGCGGGAGTCCGAGCCGACGAGGAGGAATGTCTTGCCTGGTTGATCAGCTGGCCGCTGACCGGCAGGAGCGGCGTCCACGCGAGCTATTTGCGTCCAGGCGTACGCGGGCACGCCGACCAGCCACAAGATCAGCAAGAGCAGCAAGATCAACGGCACACGGAAGACGTTCCGGACCGGATGTCGCCGCTTCGCGGGCCTGGGCTGGGGAGCTGCCGGGTAGGGTCGGCCGCCAGGCCCTCGGGGTGGGCCAGCGGGTGGCATCCCTGGCCGAGGTGGCGCTGTTTGGGATCCGCTCGGACTGGGCGGGGCGTACGGCGCGCCACTCTGCGGCGAGTCTGGTGCAGGCCCCGACGGGCTCGGCATTACGCGGGTGCGCTCCGGCTGCACCTGTTGGCGTTCGCGTCCATAGAGCCAGTCCAGATCATCGTCGCGGCTCGGAGACATATCGCAAAGGTACCTGGGCGCTCACGACGGGAGCCGACAGCGGAGTGAGGCATTGTCGGCGTGCCTTCAGCATCGAAACGGCAGAAACCACAGATACTGACAGGGTTCTTCCCCGATGTCCTTCCCCGATGTCCTTCCCCGATTTCCCTTCCCCGAGAGGCACACCGAGTTGCCCCCTCAACTGCGAAGCGAACGCATCAAACGCCGCCGCGGCCTGACATTGCTCGCCATGACCCTGCTGCTACCTGGCTCTGCGCAGCTAGTGGCCGGCAACCGTCGCGTTGGTCGGCTAGCGCTTCGCGTCTGGGCGGCTTTAGGGTTTCTCGCGCTGTTCGCCGGCCTGCTGGCGCTGATTAGCCCGAAGCTCCTACTTACCATGATCACCTTCGGCCCGACGCTGACCGCGATCCAGATTGCGCTCATCACACTCGGCCTGGGCTGGGCTGCGCTCATCGTCGACGCCTGGCGACTCGGGCATCCCCAAGAGCTCGGGCGCTCCGGCCAACTGGTCTTTTCAGCACTCGGCCTGGCGCTGGCTTTCACAATCTTCGGAAGCTTCATCGCTGCAGCCTCGATGGCTTCAGCGCAACACGATCTGACGACGGCTGTCTTCTCCGGCGGCGGTGACCAGACCGCCGAACATGGACGCTTCAACATCTTGCTCATGGGCGGTGATGCAGGACCAGACCGCGTAGGACTCCGACCGGACAGTATGACTGTAGCGAGTGTGGACGCGGAAACCGGCCGCACAGTGTTGATCAGTCTGCCGCGCAATCTGCAGTTCGCGCCGTTCCCCAACTACTCACCACTGCGTGATCGGTTTCCACATGGTTTCCACTGCTCGGATGGCTCCTGCATGCTGAACGCGATCTATACCTATGCGTCGGAACATCGCAATCTTTATCCGGGAGTACAGAATCCGGGCGCACAGGCGACCAAGGAGGCGGTCGAAGGTGCTACTGGACTCAAGATCAACTATTGGGCGCTGATCGATCTCAAAGGTTTTCAGTCTCTGGTGGACTCAGTCGGTGGCATCACCATGGACGTCTACCGCCGGGTTCCGATCGGCGGTGGTAGCAGCAAGATCTCCGGTTACGTGGCGGCTGGCAAGAACCGGCATCTGAACGGCTTCGAGGCATTGTGGTTCGCCCGATCACGTTCCGATTCCTCCGATTACGACCGAATGGTGCGGCAGAAGTGCGTCATGCGAGCAATGCTCAATCAACTTGACCCGATTACCGTGTTGACCAAATTCAACAAGATCGCGGCAGCCGGCAAGGAAGTCGTGGCGACTGATATCCCGCCTTCAGAAATCGCCACCATGATGGATCTAGCGCTCAAGGCCAGGGCCTTACCCGTTTCGAGCGCCGCCATGGTCCCCCCATTGATCAATCCGGGCTCACCTAACTACGACATAGTCCACAGCACTGTCGAAAAGACCGTCACTGCATCGGAAGCTATCGACAATCCAACTGCGGAGCCCACGCCAGCACAGAGTCCGGACGCTACGCCGAAGCCCAAACCGGCGGCCTCACCGTCCCGCAGCGCCCAGACCGATGATCTGAGCAAGGTCTGTGCAGCTTGATCGTCGCAGCTGTAAGGAGCTCCCAGAGATCAGCTGCGAGCGTCGGCAAATCGCGCGCCCGCCGTGCTGAGGAGGAGGGAGCAGAGGCGCTTTTCCTCTGCGAGCGACGACGAAGTAGGTGGACCCATGCGCGCGATGCGCGAGCAGCTCCAGAATAGGGGAGTGACTTCGCCCGTCAACCTCGACGAGGTTAGGACACGGTGGCCCGGTGTCTCGGTCGTCATGCCGGTGCTGAACGAGGAACGGCACCTGGAGGCTGCTATTTGCCGGGTTCTTGACCAGGAGTACCCAGGTGAGCTGGAAGTGATCATCGCCGTAGGCCCAAGCAGCGACCGTACTCGCGAAATTGCCGACGCGCTTGCCGCGACAGATCCGCGAATTCGCGTAGTCGACAATCCGGCGGCGCGTACGCCAACCGCGCTGAATCTCGGCATTGCTGCCTCCAAACACAAGATCATCGTCCGAGTCGATGGACACGGTGAGCTGACCGACGGCTACATCAGCCGAGCAGTGGAGCTACTTGCGGAGACCGGCGCCGCCAATGTCGGCGGCGTGATGGATGCCCAGGGAACCACCCCGTTTGAGGAGGCGGTGGCTACCGCGTACACCACACGACTTGGACTGGGAGGTTCAGCGTTCCACCTGGCGGAGTCACCGGCGGCGGAGGCGGAGACCGTGTTCCTCGGGGTGTTTCGCAAGGATGCGCTGATTGCGGTCGGCGGCTTCGACGAGACCATGCACCGGGCGCAGGACTGGGAGCTGAACTATCGCCTGCGAGCCAGCGGCCACAAGATCTGGTTCTCTCCAGAGCTGCGGGTGACCTACCGCCCGCGGTCCACGCTGCGTGCTTTGATGAAGCAGATGTATGAGACAGGGAGATGGCGTCGCGAACTTATGAGGCGTCATCCCGAGACCGCCACGCCGCGCTATTTGGCTCCTCCCATTGCGGTCCTCGGTGTGCTCGGAGGCTCGGTTCTGGGCCTGCTCGGTGTGGCATCCAACTCTCGACTGCTGCGAGCCGGTTTTCTTGCCCCCGTTGGGTATTTCACGTTGATCATGGCTGGATCACTGACCAACCGGCGACCGATGTCGGCCGCGGCACGGGCGCGGCTACCGCTGGTGTTGGCCGCGACTCACCTTTCGTGGGGAGTCGGCTTCTTGATTGGCCGCCCAGTTCGCGGGCGGGCTGCTTGATTGACGGTGTGCCGTGGCGTCATCCATGACCATTTGTCTGTACAAAGTATTGACACGAGGCACAAGGCCCAATACGGTGCTTCGAGGGCCACAATGCGCCCCGATCTTGATCTCAAAGGAGAGCCATGAGCAGCGATCCTCAGGACCGTCCGGATGCACAGACTGAGCCGGCGCTGGACGTCCTCACCTTTGGTCGCAGTGGTGTCGACATCTATCCGTTGCAGATAGGCGTCGGGCTCGAGGACGTTCAGACATTTGGTAAGTACTTAGGTGGTACAACGGCCAACGTGGCCGTCGCCGCGGCGCGACTTGGACGAAAGGCGGCCATCATCACCGGCGTAGGTGATGATCCGTTCGGCAAGTACGTGCGCAATGCACTACGTGAGCTGAATGTTGATGATCGTTATGTTGTGACGAACACCGAGTACGCCACGCCGGTTACGTTCTGCGAGATCTTTCCGCCCGATAATTTCCCGCTCTGGTTCTACCGCAAGCCGTCGGCGCCCGACATGCAGGTCAAACCATCGGACATCGACTTCGACGCGGTACGCGCTACTCGCTTGATGTGGTTGTCCGTGACCGGTCTCAGTGAGGAGCCGAGCCGAGAATCGCATTTCGCGGTTTTAGAGGCTCGGGCGCGCAAGCAATTCACCGTACTTGATCTTGACTACCGACCGATGTTCTGGGACACCCCGGCGCACGCCACCGAACAGGTGCAGCGCGCTTTGCCGCACGTCACGGTCGCCGTGGGCAATCGTGAGGAGTGCGAAGTCGCAGTCGGCGAAACCGAGCCGGAGAAAGCTGCTGATGCGCTACTCGACGCCGGTGTGGAGTTGGCGATTGTCAAGCAGGGACCGAAGGGAGTGCTAGCCAAGACCAGAAGCGAGCGGGTTGAGTCGCCGCCGATACCGATCCGACCACTTAACGGCCTTGGCGCCGGTGACTCGTTTGGCGGATCGCTCTGTCACGGCCTACTTGCGGATTGGCCGCTGCAGAAGGTGCTGCAGCACGCCAACGCCGCTGGTGCGATCGTTGCCTCGCGACTGGAGTGCTCAACCGCCATGCCGACCGCAGCCGAGATCGAGACGCTGCTGGCGGGCGGAGATCCTAACGAGCATCTCGCCGACACGCTTGCTGTGCACTTCGCGACTCCGAGCGCCACCCGATGAGCACCGTGACCGACGCGTCGTCGGGAACCCAGTTCGCAGGCTCGATCGGTGAGCTCAATGAAATCCGCAGCCGTGATCCGCAACGCATCAATCAACTGCTCCGCGCTCGCCGCAATCGCGAGCTGTTCGGGCCTGACGGAAAGTTGATGATCATCGCCTGTGATCATCCGGCCCGCGGCGCCCTGAGTGCGGCTGGCAACCCGACCGCAATGGCCAGCCGCACCGACCTGCTCGACCGGCTGGTGACGGCGCTGAGCCGACCCGGCGTAGATGGTCTGCTTGCGACAGCCGACATCGCCGAGGACTTGCTGATGTTGGGTGCCTTGGAGGAGAAGCTGGTGTTCGCCTCACTCAATCGAGGCGGCCTGCAGGGTTCGGTCTTCGAGATGGATGATCGCAACACCGGTTACGACGTACCTGGGACCATCGAGGCGGGGTTCGAGGGCGCCAAGGTGCTGCTGCGAATTGATCTCGAGGATCTGGGCACTGTTGCCACACTGGAGCGATGCGGCCAGGCCGTGACCGAGCTCAATCGGGCCAAGCTGATTGCGATGGTGGAGCCGTTCATGTCCAGTCGCTTCGGCGGCAAGATCGTCAACGACCTCTCCGCAGACGCAGTGATCAAGTCGGTGCATATCGCACAGGGCCTTGGTGCCTCCAGCGCATATACCTGGCTGAAGCTGCCGGTGGTCCATGAGATGGAGCGCGTGATGGATGCGACGACGCTGCCGACGCTGCTCCTCGGCGGCGATCCCGACAGCGCGCCAGACGAAACCTATGCCGCCTGGCAGGCGGCCCTCGCGCTGCCGTCGGTGCGCGGTCTCGTCGTCGGCCGCACCATGCTCTATCCGGCGGACGACGACGTTGCGAAGGCGGTCGATACCGCTATTTCGATCGTTCGATAACGATCATGGAGTCGCAATACTTATTGCGGTCCGGTTTTGCCGGCTCGGGTCCGTACCAGGTCGAGGTGACTCCGGAGTCCGCGGGCTGGGGGTACTCCTCGCTCAAGATCATCTCTCTTGAGCCGGCGGGCAGTCAGCGTTTCGAGACTGGCCCAGATGAGGTGATCGTGCTGCCGCTCAATGGGTCAGTCGCTGTCGACATTGATGACATCCACTGCGAGCTCGATGGGCGCGGCTCGGTCTTCGACGGGCCGACCGACCTGGTTTACGTCGGCAGCGGAAAGACGGTGACCTTACGATCAGAAGCCGGCGGGCGTTTCGCGCTTTGCGGGGCGCGCGCCCAGTCCGCGCTTTCGGTGCGTTACCTCGCGGCAGCGGAGGTTCCGGTCGAGCTGCGTGGCGCGGGTCAGTCCAGCCGCCAGGTGCGCAACTTCGGCACTCCGGGATCACTCGATGCCTCCAAGATCATCGCCTGTGAGGTGATCACTCCGGCAGGCAACTGGTCCTCCTACCCGGCGCACAAGCACGACGAGACGACCGAGACCGAGTCGGAGCTTGAAGAGATCTACTACTTCGAGATCGCCCCTGGGCCGGGCGGCCAGCCAGGATTTGGGTTCATGCGGACGTCTTCCTCACCCGGGCGTGAGATTGAAGTGCTGGAGGAAGTCCATGATCGTGACACCCTTCTGGTGCCGTATGGCTGGCACGGGCCCTGTGTCGCGGCGCCAGGCTTCGACATGTACTACTTGAATGTGATGGCCGGGCCGGGTGCCGAGCGGGCATGGAAGATCACGGACCATCCCGAGCAGGCGTGGGTGCGCGGCAACTGGGAGTCCCAGGCCATCGACCCGAGACTCCTTCCGCAGACTGTCGAGGAGGCTTGAGCATGGGAGAGATCCGGCTCACAGTGGCGCAGGCGCTCGTGAAGTTCCTCAGCGCGCAGTACTCAGAATCCGACGGCGAACAACAGCGGCTCTTCGCCGGCTGCTTCGGAATCTTCGGGCATGGCAACGTCGCCGGCATCGGCCAGGCCTTGCTGCAGGCCGAGCTAGAAGAGCCCGACTCGTTGCGTTACATCTTGGGCCGCAATGAGCAGGCCATGGTTCACACCGCCGTGGCGTACGCCCGGATGAAGAACCGCCTACAGACCTATGCGGTCTCGACGAGTGTGGGCCCGGGCGCCACCAACATGTTGACGGGTGCCGCGTTAGCCACCATTAATCGACTGCCGGTGCTGCTTTTGCCCGCGGACACGTTCGCCGACCGCAGCGCCTCGCCGCTGTTGCAGGAATTGGAGCTGCCGGATTCCGGCGATGTCACGGTGAACGATGCGTTCCGCCCGGTGTCGCGGTATTTCGATCGCATCTGGCGGCCGGAGCAGTTGCCCGCGGCCCTGCTCTCGGCCATGCGGGTTTTGACCGACCCGGTCGAGACCGGCGCGGTAACGCTGTGCTTTCCACAGGATGTGCAGGCCGAGGCGTACGACTGGCCAACCGACCTATTCAACAAACGGGTCTGGCACGTGGCCCGACCGCTGCCGGAGAGATCTGTTCTGCAGGCTGCGGCAGATCTCATTAGGTCGGCGCAGCGGCCGCTTATCGTGGCGGGCGGGGGAGTCACCTACTCCCGCGCGCAGGATGCCTTGGCAGCCTTCTGCGAAGCGACTGGGATTCCCGTCGGCCAGAGCCAAGCTGGCAAGGGAACCCTGGTCTATGACCATCCGCAGTGTCTTGGTGCGATCGGATCCACTGGCACTACCGCAGCTAATGCGATTGCCCGCGAGGCGGACGTGGTGATCGGCATCGGCACCCGCTATTCGGATTTCACAACGGCGAGCCGGACCGCCTTCCAGAACCCCGACGTACGGTTCGTCAACATCAACGTCGCCGGCATTGATGCGATCAAGCATGCCGGGCTTGTTGTTCAGGCCGACGCGCGAGAGACCCTCGACGCCTTGCTGCCACTGCTGGATGGCTATCGGGTTGATGAGGACTATCTCCGCAACTACACCGAGTTGAATGCTGCTTGGGAGGAAACGGTCCAGAAGGTCTACCTACCCGCAACTCCGAATGCCGGCGCCGACGGTCTGCTTACCCAGAACGAGGTGATCGGCATGGTCAACGAGCTGTCCGATCCCCGTGATGTTGTCGTGTGCGCAGCTGGATCGATGCCTGGAGATTTGCACAAGCTGTGGCGGACCCGCGATCCCAAGGGATACCACGTGGAGTACGGCTACTCCTGCATGGGCTATGAGGTTGCTGGCGGCCTCGGGATACGGCTTGCCTGTCCTGACCGCGATGTCTTCGTGATGGTTGGCGATGGTTCGTATCTGATGATGGCCAGCGAGCTGGTGACCGCAGTCCAGGAGGGCATCAAGATCATTACGGTGCTAGTGCAGAACCACGGTTACGCCTCGATCGGCTCACTGTCGGAGTCGTTGGGCTCGCAGAGGTTCGGTACCAGATACCGCTATCGGAACCCCGAAACCGGCCGGCTAGACGGCGCAAAGCTGCCAGTTGATCTTGCTGCCAACGCTGCGAGCCTTGGCGTCGAGGTGATCAAGACGACGACAGCTGGTGAATTTGCGGAGGCCATTAAGGCGGCCAAGACCGCCGAGCACAGCCTCGTGATTCACGTCGAGACTGATCCATTGATCGGCGCTCCCGACTCCGAGTCGTGGTGGGACGTTCCGGTGAGCGAGACCTCCACCCTTGAGTCGACTCAGCAAGCCCGCAAGACCTACGAAGAGCACAAGGACACTCAAAAGCTGTTTCTGTAAAGGAGAGTACGTGTCATCCACGATCACGATCGGTACCGCCCCGGACTCGTGGGGAGTCTGGTTCCCTAGCGATCCCGAACAGGTGCCTCCCGAGGTGTTTCTTCGTGAGGTCGCTGAAGCTGGCTATGAGTGGATCGAGCTCGGCCCGTATGGCTATCTGCCGTCGGATCCGGTGAAGCTGTCGGAGCAGCTCGATGAGTACGGGCTGGGAGTGCTGGCAGGAACCGTCTTCGAGCACCTGCACCGTCCAGATTCCTGGGATGCGGTCTGGACGCAGGTGACCGACGTAGCAGCCCTCACCCAAGCCGCTGGCGGCAAGCACATCGTCGTGATTCCCGATGTCTGGCGACATCACAAGACCGGGGAGGCCGTCGAGAGCCGAGAGCTCACTGCCGAGCAGTGGAAACAGCTGACCACCGGTCTGGAGGAACTCGGCCGGCGGATCCTTGATGAGTACGGCCTGCATGTGCAGTTCCACTCTCACGCCGACAGTCACGTCGGCTACCAGCCAGATATTGAGCGACTCCTCGAGTCGACCAATCCCGAGTGGGTCAACCTCTGCTTCGACACGGGGCACATCGCCTACTACGGCGGCGACTGCTTGGAGTTGATCGAGAAGTATCCAGATCGAATCGGGTATCTGCACCTCAAGCAAGTCAACCCACAGATCGTTGCGCAGGTGCTGGATAAAGACCTGTCGTTTCCTGAGGCCGTCCGGATGGGCGCCATGATCGAGCCACCGTTGGGTATTCCCGAGATGCCCCCGTTGCTCGAGTCGGTGTCGGCCTTGGGCCGTGACGTCGAGGGCATCATCGAACACGACCTGTACCCGTGCTCGGCGGATCTGCCGCTGCCGATCGCCAAGCGGACAAAGGCGTATCTCAGTTCCTGCAGTGGCGCAAACATCGAGTTCCGGAGGCAGAAGTGAGCGATGACCTGAGGATCGCCGTTCTCGGTGTTGGCATGATGGGCGCGTTTCATGTTGACGCGCTGAGCAAGCGGGTTCGGGGAGCCCGAGTCACGGTGATCAACGACTTTCTCGACGACAAAGCGGCTGAGGTGGCTGGAAAGGTCGGCGCGCGCGTCGAGGCGGATCCGATCGCGGCGATCAACGATTCTGACGTGGATGCGGTACTCATCGCCAGCCCTGGTGATGCTCATGCCGAGCAGCTCAATGCTTGCCTGGATCGGGGGATCCCGGTGCTATGTGAGAAACCGCTGACAACCGACATCTCTTCGGCGTACGCGATCGCGCAAAAGGAGAAGGCACTCGGCAAGCAACTCATTCAGGTCGGCTTCATGCGACGCTTCGACCCTGAGTACGCGGCACTGCAGAAGCTGGTCGCCGATGGCGGACTGGGCAAGCCGCTTATGGTGCACTGCGTGCATCGCAACCCTGCGGTTGGTGACCATTTCAACTCCGAGTTCATGATCAGGGACTCCGTAGTACATGAGGTCGACTCGGTCCGGTTCCTGCTGGGTGAGGAGCTCAATAGCGTCGAGGTGATCAAGGGCGCCGCCACCGGCAGTGCGCCGCACGGCACGCACGACCCGATGTTGGTGATCTTTGAGACCGGGTCGGGTGCGATTGTCACCGTTGAGAGCTTTGTCCGGACGGGCGTGGCGTACGAGGTACGGACCGAGGTCGTCGGCGAGAAGGGCAGCGCCTTGATCGGCCTGGACCAGAACCTCCAGCTGAAGTCGACCGACGGCCGTTGGGGCGGGAAGCTCACGCCGGGCTTCGTGGAGCGTTTCGGACAGGCGTACGACATCGAGCTGCAACGGTGGGTCGATGCGGCGAAGGCCGGCACCATCGACGGCCCGAGTGCCTGGGACGGATATGCGGCCGTCGCGGTCTGTGAGGCCGGCGTGCTAGCGCTGCGTAGTGGCGTCAAGGTGCATGTGCACCTCGCCGGCGGCAACTCGGTGGCAGCCCTCGAGACCGAAGAACCGCACGCTGGGATACAGGCGCCAGACCTGGAAGGGGCGTGGCCGTGAAACTTGCCCTTGACCCTCAGATGTTCTATTCAAGTAGCTCGATCTACGAGTTGCCCGACATCGTGGCCAGCCTCGGCTATGACTGGATGGAGCTCTCACCGAAGGCGGACTTCGTTCCGTTCTTCAAGTATCCAAGGGTCGACGACGCCGGAGTCAGAAGACTGAAGAAGATCGCCAGTGATTCGGGCGTTGGCATCGCTTCGGTACTTCCGGTGCTGCGCTGGTCCGGCCCGGATGAAGATCAGCGACAGGCGGCCGTACGGGCGTGGAAGCGAGTCATCCAGATCACAGTCGATCTTGGCGTTGACATCATCAACTCCGAATTCAACGGTAGACCAGAGGCGCCGGAGACCGCCGAGGCCCACTTTCTTAAGTCGATGGATGAGCTGCTACCGATCTTCGAGAGCGAGGGTGTGCAGCTGATCATCGAACCGCACCCAGATGACTTCATTGAGGACGGGCTGGAAGCGTTGAACATGATCCGCGGCTTGAACAAGGACTGGATCGGCTTCCTGTACTGCACGCCACACGCCTTTCATCAAGGCCACGATCCGGCGACGATCATCGAGGCAGCCGGTGACAAGGTCCGCTACGTCCATCTGGCTGACGCCTGGGATCACCTGACCTCGAATGGTCTGCGCTACATCACCAACCCGCCTGGCAATCCAGCCCGAGTGCACCAGCACATGGAGATGGGTATGGGGGAAGTGGACTACGACGCGATTTTCGCTGCGCTGGCCTCAGTCGGGTTCGACGGGATGATCAGCAGCTGCGTCTTTGGCTGGGAGGAAGACGCGCGTGGCGTATCCGAACGCCAACGGGACAAGGCACTCGCATTGATCGACAAGCACTTTGGCGCTGACACGGTGGCGAATGTGTGGTCGAGCAAGATCACGAACTGATCGTGATCATCAAGCATTACCTCAGCAGCATCTTTAGATAGGAACTACAGAAATGGCAACGACGCTCTACCACTGGAAATCCGGCGAGATCTTCGAGGGCAACAGCGGACGCTTCTCCGATGTCACAAACCCCGCCACCGGGGAGGTGACCGCACAGCTCGCGCTCGCTTCTGAAGACGACGTCAATCAAGTCGTCGCCGCGGCTGAGGCTGCGTTCCCGAAGTGGCGGGACACTTCTCTGACTAAGCGCACCCAAGTCTTGTTCCGTTTCCGCGAGCTGCTGAACGCGGAGAAGAAGGAGCTGGCGGCGATCATTACTTCCGAGCACGGCAAGGTGCTATCCGACGCGTTCGGGGAGGTCAGTCGCGGCCAGGAGGTTGTCGAGTTCGCCTGCGGGATTCCCCATCTGATCAAGGGTGCCTTTACCGAAAATGCCTCGACCAAGGTCGATGTGCACTCCACACGGCAGCCGCTGGGGGTTGTGGGCATTATTTCGCCGTTCAATTTCCCGGCAATGGTGCCGATGTGGTTTTACCCGATCGCGATTGCCTGTGGGAACACGGTGGTGCTGAAGCCGAGCGAGAAGGTGCCGACAGCGGCGTTGTGGATGGCCGAGCTCTGGAAGGAAGCCGGTCTCCCCGATGGTGTCTTCAATGTGTTGAACGGGGACAAGGTGGCCGTCGATGGGCTGCTGACACATCCGGACGTGCAGTCGATCTCCTTCGTCGGATCCACGCCAATCGCCCGATACGTCTATGAGACCGGAACCACCCACGGCAAGCGGGTGCAGGCCTTGGGCGGTGCCAAGAACCACATGCTGGTGTTGCCCGATGCCGATCTTGATCTTGCTGCAGATCAGGCTGTGAATGCCGGCTACGGTTCGGCGGGGGAGCGCTGCATGGCGATCTCGGCAGTGCTGGCGGTCGGCGATATCGGCGACGAACTCGTCGCCAAGATCAAAGAACGCACCGTCGGGCTGCGAACCGGCGACGGTACCAGAGGGTGTGACATGGGGCCGCTGGTCACGGCACAGGCACAGGAGCGGGTCTCTGGCTACATCGACGCAGGCGAGGCGGCCGGCGCGGAGCTCGTCGTTGACGGGCGTGGGCCGAAGGTCGATGCCGATGGCAACGGATTCTTCGTGGGCCCGACGCTGTTTGATCATGTCACGACCGACATGAGCATCTATCAGGATGAGATCTTTGGCCCGGTCCTGTCGGTGATTCGGGTGGACAGCTACGAAGACGGCGTGAAGCTGATCAATGACAACCCGTACGGGAACGGGACGGCAATCTTCACCAACGACGGTGGTGCCGCTCGGCAGTTCCAGAACGAGGTCAAGGTCGGCATGATCGGCATCAACGTGCCAGTTCCGGTGCCGATGGCGTACTACTCGTTCGGCGGCTGGAAGAACTCACTGTTCGGCGATACTCACGCCCACGGCGTCGAAGGGTTGCACTTCTTTACGCGCGGCAAAGTGATCACCTCCCGCTGGCTCGACCCGAGCCACGGTGGTCTGAACCTGGGCTTCCCGCAAAACGCCTGACGCGTAGTCGCCTCAAGTTGGGGTACGTTTCGCAGCACAGCCGTTAAGACGACCCATCCGGAGACCTCCTGGAGGGTGCGTTTCGCAGCACAGTCCTCATAACAATCCCGCTAGATGACGCGCTCACTACTGGCAATGCGGGCCAGCTGGTTAGCGTCCTCTCCAGCGACCGCAACTACGGAGCCACCGGTCACCAGCGCAGTCACAATTCCGTCCCGGCACGTAGCCCATGGATCGCCAACCGGAACGAGGCGCCGCGCCGGTGGACCATCGATCTCGATCAGGTCTGCCTGGGTCAGCGTGCGCTCGGTGTCAACCCACGCTGTGGCACCTGGACTCGGCGACGGTCCGGAGAAGCGGTCAGGTTGATTACGGACCTCGACTGCATAGTCGCGAACGCCCGCTGGCAGCGGCTCTGTAAAGCCAAAGCCGAGAGGGTGCAGCGCACACGCGTAAACCTCGGGCGCCTCATAGCCCTGCCACTGCCGACCCGTCACCACCGCCGCTGTGGCGGATGGGTTGGTCAGGTCAACGACCAGACCCACCTGCCAGCAGGCAATCTGCCATACCGACGTAAGCCAATGGCCCGGCACCACGATGGCAAGCGGCATGCTGATCACCTGGCCCGGCTCGGCTGCAAGCTCCTCAACTAGCAAGTTGGAAGTCTTGTCCACCCAATTGCCGAAACTGACCGCTGAGAGTTCTACGCGCTCGCCGGAGCCGAGATCGTAGTAGGTGAGCAGGGGCGTGGCCCCGTCAGCTCGAACGCGCCGTCGAAGTCGCTCGGCGAGAAGTGCAGTCATGGCGACAGCGTAGGAGCCGGTACGCGCCGCTACCCTTTCCGCATGCGTTATGTGCTGATCATGGCCGGTGGCTCAGGAAAGCGCCTCTGGCCGCTGTCTCGGCAAGATATGCCCAAGCAGCTGCTGCGGATGGTCGGCGGCAAGAGCCTGCTGCGGATCGCGTACGAGCGGCTGGATGGCATCGTTCCTCCTGACCAGGTGCTGGTCTGCACAGCTGCTGACTACGCCGGCACTGTCGCGGCCGAGTTACCCGAGCTGAAGCCGGCGAACATCCTTGGCGAGCCCGAAGGTCGCGACTCGCTCAATGCAGTGGCCTGGCCTGCGGCCGTGCTCGCGGCCCGCGACCCCGAGGCGGCCATTGCGGTCGTAACGGCCGACCACATCATGCATCCAGTTGCGGCCTTCCAGCAGGCGGTAGTCGAAGGCTTCGAGGTGGCCGAGAGCGCCGAGGAATCTCTGGTGACATTCGGAGTAGTGCCTACCGCACCGCATACCGGCTATGGCTACCTGCGCCGAGGCGAAACAGTCCCAGGCCATCCAGATGTTTTCTCGGTCGTCGAGTTCAAGGAAAAGCCCGACCGCGCAACCGCAGAGGAGTATCTGGCCTCGGGTGAATACTGGTGGAATTCCGGCATGTTCGTCTGGCGAGCTCGTACGTTCCTTGATCAGCTGAAGCTACTGCAACCCAAGACTCACGATGCGATCATCGAGCTAGCCGCTGCGCCCTACCGGCTATCGGAGATCTATCCGGAGTTGCTCAAGATCAGCGTCGATTACGCGATCATGGAGCCCGTATCGCGAGGCGAGGGGAGTGCTCGGGTTGTCGCAGTCCGGTTGCCTATTACGTGGCACGATGTCGGCGGCTTCGCAGCTCTTGGTGAGCAATTGCCCCGGGACCAACATGGCAACGCCACTCATGGCATGTCCGTGCTGGTGGACGCGCGGGACAACTTGGTGATCAACAATGCCGAAGACGGGCGGGTGGTCGCGGTCGTCGGACTTAACGACACCGTGATTGTCCAGACGCCACAGATCACCCTGGTGTGCCCGGTCGCCGAGGCAGAACGGATCAAGGAGCTGGTTGCTGAGGTCACCGCGCAGCTCGGCGGCGGCTACGCGTAACTGAAACTCCACCGACGAGTCGGTGTTCTCGGCGCTACGCGCCGCTTGGTTCCGGAGAGTTAGCGACCGGGTACTTGGTCATGAAGTCCTTGATCGCTGCGCCGCTGACTTCAGTGCACGCCTGCCGAACACCCTTCTGCGCCGTTGGGTTGCCAGGGTCGTTGGGGTCGGCGGTCCAACGTGTTATGACGACGTTCTTTCCGGCCGGGAAGCCAGCGCCATCAGCTTCAGACCACGGCGCCGCGATGAACTTGTCCGCCGGATCGGAATCGTCGCTGCCGAAGGTCTTGGCGATCCGCTGCAGATTCTTGATCTGCTTGCCGGGGGCATCCGCGCGGTACCAGACAACGGTGTAGCCGTGCTCCAGATTGTGCACCAGAGTCTCTACCGGCGGGCGATCCGCTTCGGCATAGAAGTGCTTGGTGAACGGAGCGGGGCTGGGGTAGTGCTTTCCGGAGTCGGGCGGAGTCTGGGCGTAATCGACTTTGGTACCTTCCGCAACGTGATCTTGGTTGCCGGTGGCTTCGTGCTCGGCAATCGGATCGCAGCCAGCCGCGGCAATGCTGCTCCCCAGATGCTCGATGGATGCGTTGCGAGCGCGATAGTCATCAACGAAGAGATAGACCGGATAGGCCAACAGCGCGATCGCCAGTACCAAGCAAATGACCAGCAACTTGATAGTCCGACTGCGCTGCTCCTTCTTGCGCGCGGCCTCCAGGGACGCGAGCTTGTCGCGGCGGCTCCGTGGAGTGGACGCGGTCTTGGTGGCGGGCCCACGGTTGGGCGCCGTCCCCTCATCGCTCTTGGCTTTCGCCACCTGGATTACTCCTACTGATCCGTCTCAAGGAGTGGCGAGTCTATCTCGAACTGCTGGGTGCTGCCTGTTACCAAGTCGATAGACAGAATGGCCCGCAGCAGATCCGCAGCTTCCGGGCCGAGGCTGGTTCCCGCGAGCAGCCGAGCGGTTCGTTCTCCTGCGTCCAAGGCGACAAGCTCCTCGTATCGATGATGCTGTCCAGTGGCTGCCAGTACAGCGGCCAGTACCGCCTCTTGGCTGCCAAAGCTGAACATGTCCTTGTCTTCCTCACGCAGTAGCTCACGCGCGGAGGAATCCGTTCGGATAACCAGCTGGTCGAGGCCGCGTACCACGGCCACCGGTCGTCCATGCAGCTTGCCTTTCACCAGATCAGCCGCGGCCGCCAGCTCGTCGGCGACGGCCATGGCGGTGATCTGCAACTCGTTTCCGTACGCATCCTGGATACCGGTGTAGTTCTCGAGGGCGCGAACACTGCAGACACCGATGGCGTGGTCGGTCTGGCCGACCCGCCACGGCCGTCCGGCGGTGTCGGACACGATCACCCCCAGCCGGAGCCCGGTCGCGGCCACCAGCCGCCGATGCAATTCCGCCGCACTGGCGTCAGGATCACTCGGCAGCAGCAAGATCGACTCGGTCGAAACATTGGACCTGTCGATCCCGGCCGCAGCAATAGTCAATCCCCCGTAGATACGGACAATGCGGGTCTCTCCGCGCCGCGCCACGGTACGTCTGGTCTCGGACGTGATCAGTTCGGTACGCCGTGAGGCCGGCTCTACGCGAGCCTCCGCCTTGCTGATGATCTTCGATGTGATGATGACGATATCGCCGTCTCGGAGCGGGCCCAACCGATCTGCATCGATCGCGGCCAGGATCACCGCTGCAAGATCAGTTCCGGTCTTGATCTCCCCGATTCCAGCGGGCGCAAAGATGGTGATCGCCGACGACTCATCAGCTGACGCCGCCTGATCTACTCCAACAAAGCCGATCACGATGTCGCCGACTTGATCGCATAGGCGACGAAGGCCGCAGTGCTCGCCGGGTCGCGCATGATCAGATCAGTGACGACGGCTCGTATACCTCCCTGCTGGACGCGCTCAGTGGAGGCGGCGTCAGAGACATCCATCGCCCAGGCGTTCAAGACTCCGCCCCGTGTGCGAGCCCCATAGTGCAAACCCACGGCCGCGGCATCTACCTCGACACCGATAGCCGGAAGCAACCGATCCGCCATGCCGAGTACCGGTGAGCCGCCCAAGATCCCCGCGAATCCGACGACCGTGGCAGGCGCCTGCTGCAAGGCCTCGCGGAGGCCGGGCACGGCAAGGATCGGGCCGATGGAGACCACAGGATTACTAGGGGCTACCAAGATCATGTCCGCTCGCTCGATCGCCTCCAGGACGCCAGGCGCAGGTGCTGCGGTTTTGAGGCCGACCAAGGTAATGCCGAGTGCGTCGGGTCGTGCATGAAGCCGTACCCAATACTCCTGAAAGTGCACTGCCCGTAGCTGACCCGGCGCCTCAGGATCCGCCACCGTGACGTGGGTCTCCACGCGATCATCGGTCATCGGGAGCAAGCTGAGTCGTTCATCTCCCGCCAGCCAGCGGGTGCAGAGCGCCGCCGTCACCTCTGAGAGCGGATAGCCGGCGGTCAGCATTTCAGTTCGTACCAGATGGGTGGCGATATCGCGATCACCGAGTGCGAACCAGGTCGGCTCGACGCCGTAGGTCCGAAGCTCCTCCATGACCCGCCAGCTCTCACCTTTTCGACCCCAGCCGCGTACCGGATCCGCGGCTCCGCCCAGGGTGTACATGATCGTGTCGAGATCGGGGCAGATCCGTAAGCCGTGCAGGGTGATGTCATCAGCGGTATTGGCGATCACAGTCAGGGCTGCGGTCGGATAAGCATGGCGTACCCCGAGCGCGAACTTCGAGCCACCGACGCCACCGGCCAAGATCACAATCTGCACCGCACCAGTGTTCCATCAGCAGCTGACCGTGTTGCTGCACTGCCAGCGTCGGCCACGCGGGCAGCACCCAAGAAACCTGAGGCCGATCAACAGTTTCTGGAGCGCGGCTCCCCGCGTCTCGGGTGTCGATACGCTGAAAGCGTGGACAGTCTCATGCGGTTGCGCGAGCCGGCGGCCTGGGTCGCTCTAGGAGTCTTGGTACTCAATCTCTTACTCACCATCATCACGATGATCACCTTCGACGGCTCAGTGGCCAGCGCGGCTTGGGTTTTGAGCGCCCGAGTCGCAAATCCCGTGCCGCTAATCGTTCTGGCGGTTCTTGTCAGCTTCTGCGTACTGCGTGAGCGGACGCCTCATGCTCGCGAACTCACCGTGATCAGCCTGGTGGTGGGCGTCATCGCTGTGCTGTTTGGGCTCGTGCTGACGTTCCTGGGGCTCGGCGCCCCGGCGCCGGCTCTCGCGGTGTTCGCGATGATCGTCCCGCAGGCAATCTCGGTGCTCGCGGTTGGAATGCTGATCAAGCTCTTGCAGCTCCAGGCGGTACCTCGCCGACTGCCGCCCGGAATCGGTCTAATACCGCATGAACCGGAATCCTTGCCCGCACCGTCGGTGCCTGACCAACGCCTGCAACCGACATGGCATCCGGATACAGCCGCAGGCGCGGCCTGGAGTAGGGCGGGCGACGCGGCGGCGGGAGCCCCGGCGTCAGGCTGGGGAGCTGATGCATCCTCAGCAGCGTGGCAGCCAATTCCCACTCAACCGAACGGGCCCGGGCCGACAGATCGCCCCCAGGATCCCCGAGCTGACCAGGGACAACGGAATTCGCAGCCGCCGACACTTGACTGGTGGGGCCGCCCGCAGTCTTAGCCGCCCTCTCGTAGAACCCAGCTTTGTCCAATATCAGGAAACCACTTGACTTACGGGTATTGACAGGCATGTAATTTCACCAATGTCATTTGCGTCTTCGGCTTATCCGTGAAACGCCAGGGGGACCGAGCAGCAGCGGTGGCAGTTTCACAACATGCGGGCACCAAACCTGCGGGCCAAAAACCTGTGGGCTCGAGGGAGGCATCACTACATGTACGAGCTGGGCACCAACGAGGGGGGTGCACTGAGCTGGCAGGAGCGCGCCTTGTGCGCGCAAACCGACCCGGAGGCGTTCTTTCCAGAGAAGGGCGGTTCCACACGCGAGGCTAAGAAGGTGTGCTTGGCGTGCGAGGTACGCGGCGAGTGCCTTGAGTACGCGCTAGCCAATGATGAACGCTTCGGCATTTGGGGTGGTCTCAGTGAACGGGAGCGCCGAAAGCTCAAGAAGCGGGCTGTGTAGCCGAGACGCCCTGTCGCGCACTCAGCCGACTCGCGTAAAGTAAGGGGCCGCCCAACCGGGCAGCCCCTTTGCGTGTTGCGGGGGCCCGATTGGTAATCGGGGGTTGCACAGGATCTGATGGATAGCCACATCACCCTGACCGGTTCTTACGAGGACCGACCAGGAGGCTCTGGCGCCTGGTCCGGGCTGACGCCGGTCAACGTCGAGGACTACGGATTCGATGAGAATCCATGGGCCTGGGCAGACTACGTCGACGAAGAGACCCACCGGGTCGATGTCACCGCTGCACACGTCACAGCTGTCCTCGTCACCCTCGACGCGGCGCGTTGGCTGCCAGCCACTCTCGAGGCACTGGGCCAGCTTGACACCCGGCCCACTCGGCTGATTGCAATCGACAATGCGAGCAAGGATGCAACCCGAACGCTTCTGGACAGCGCCTACGACCATGGCGTACTGGACGCGGTCTACGACGGAAACCGGGAATTCGGATTCGGCGACTCGGTAAAGGCGGCTCTAGAGCTGGATGTTGCCAATCTCCAAGATGACGCCGACACCATCGGCTTCCGCGCCATATCGGCGGAAGACTCGCATTGGCTGTGGCTGTTGCACGACGACGCAGTGCCTGCACCGGACGCGCTCTACCAGCTGCTGGCGCACGTGACGACGGATCAGAGTATCGATCTGACCGGTCCGAAGCTGCTGTTGCCGCGGCGGCGGCACGGCGGCCAGCCGATCAGCGAGGTCGGGGTCAGCATCTCCGGGACTGGCCGTCGGGAGCTCGATCTCGATGTCGACGAGATCGATCAAGGGCAACGCGATCATCCTCAGGAACGACTTGGCGTCTCCACCTGTGGGATGTTGGTACGGACGGCGGTCTGGGGGCATCTCGACGGTCTCGACCCGGCCTTGCCGGTATTCCGGGACGGCGTCGACTTTGGCTGGCGTGCCCATCTCAACGGCTACAGCGTGGTGACCACGCCACGTGCCCAGGTCACTCACCGCCAGGTGGGCCGTGCCGGACTGCGTCCCCATGGCATTACGGGGCGGAGGCCGGGCAAGGTTGACCGGCTGCTCGGCATGCTGGTCGTCGCCGGTCATGCCGAACCGAAGTTACTCCCGCTGGTGTGGCTTCGCCTTGTCTGGAGCTGCCTGGCACGCGCGGTCGGTTACTTGATCGGGAAGGTGCCAGGTCGAGCGCTCGATGAGATGCTAGCTCTTGGTTCCTTCGTTGCTCATCCGCGTCGGCTCATGGCGTTGCGTAAGCGGACTGCGGCCATCGATCCCATGCCCGGGACAGAGGAAGTCGTCGAGTCGCTACGACCCCGATGGTGGAGCGGTCTGCGGGTTGGGCTTGACGCGCTGACAGGCGCTGCTTCGGAGCGTTATCGATCGTTGGCGGGTGACACTGATGTCGCCACACTTGACGAACTGACTGGTGACGACTTCAGTTCGGCAACCGATGAGCGGCCAAGGAACGTCTGGCTCAATCCAGTGGCGCTGACTGTGGCAGCTGCACTTGTCGCAAGTGTCATCGCCGCGCGCAGCTTGTTCGGCCGTGGCTCTTTAGTCGGGCCCGCATTGCTTCCTGCGCACGACAGCCTCCTCAGCTTGTGGCACACAGTGGTCAGCGCGATCCCTGGGGCGCCTGCGCAAGTGACCCCGCCTTGGGTTGCGCTCACCGCACTCGGTTCAACGGTTCTCTTCGGCCAGCCGGAATGGTTGACCACGTTGCTGATCTGTGGAGCGGTGCCGTTGTCGCTGCTGGCGGCGTATCCGGTGGTCCGGCGCGTGATCAATGACCGCAGGTTGAGGCTTTGGGTGGCGGCGACGTATGCGCTGCTGCCCGTGCTACTTGGCGGCACAAATCAGGGCCGGCTAACGCTCAGTGTCGTGGCTATCGGCTTACCGCTGCTCGTCCTAGCGGCGCGCGGCCTGGTACTGCGCCGGACCCGGACTCCGGAGGCATGGCGTGGTGGATGGGGTGCCGGAGTAGTACTCGTGGCACTCATAGCCTTCGAGCCATCCATGATCATCTTCGCGCTGCTTGTCGGGATTCTGGGGGCCGTTGTGCTGCGCCGGACTCCACGGAAGATCGGGCGTATTGCTATCGCGCTCGGGGTGCCGCTGGTTGTGCTGCTGCCCTGGTGGCCCACTTTGATCTCTGCACCCGGACGCCTGTTCGTTGGACCTGACTCGGCATTGGATGGAGTGGCTGCTGCGCCCCAGGCATGGCAGCTACTGCTCGGTCGCGGGCTGGGACCGGGCTTGCCGCCCCTATGGGTTGGAGCAGTTGTCTTCGGCGTGATCTGGATCGTTGCCCTCCTCGGACTCGCCCGGCGCCCAGCTCGACGTGCTGTGCTTGCAGCATGGGCAGCTGCACTGCTAGCTCTTGGCATGGCTGTTGTGTTGTCCAAGTTGGTGGTTTCCGTGCCCCCAGCAGGCACCGATGTGCGGCCTTGGGTCGGCAGCTATCTGCTGCTTGGTTTCGCTGCGCTCATCATCGGCGGTGGCATCGGACTTGACGGGGTCTCATTAGACATGAAGGAGCGCAGCTTCAGCTGGCTGCAACCGGCCTCAGTATTGGCTGGCATCGCGATCTGTCTGGTCAGTCTGGGTGGCGCCGCATGGTGGGTGCTGGCCGGCGCCCATGGCCCAATCGAGCGCACCCGGCTTAACGCGATTCCGCCGTACGTCATGAACGCCATGAAGGCCGACACTCGCCCGCGGCTGCTGGCTATCGATCTCTCTGATGGCTCTGCACGTTATGCAGTGCTGGCCGATGACTACATCAGGCTCGGTGATGCCGATCGTGGTTTCACTTTCGGCGGCTCGGTTGCGGCGCGTCAGCAGGTTGATGATCTTGTGGTACGCCTCGTCGCAGGCACGGCAGATGCAGACATCAATTCGCAGCTGACCAGTCTTGGGATCGGCTATTTGTGGGTCACGGGTGCGAACACCGATGTCAAAGCCAGGATCGACAACACGCCGGGACTGGGCACCGCCAGTGGGAACGATCGCGGGATCGTGTGGAAGCTGGAACCTCCGGTGGCTCGGACGGTGCTGGTGGATGGGCCGCAGCGGCTGCCTGTCGGCCAGTCGCCCGCATCGGTGCCCGCTGGGGCGGACCAGCGACAGCTTCAGATCGGTGAGTCCGCCGACATGCGGTGGCGTGCTGAGCTTGATGGTCGGACTCTGACGCCGGTGGCTGACGGCTGGCAGCAGGTGTTCACAGTGCCTGCCCGCGCGGGAACCGTGACTTATGTATTGCCGTCGGTCATGCCTTGGCTGCTGCCGGCTCAAGGTCTCGTGCTATTGGTGGCTGGCGTGCTCGCCGCACCAGCTATCCGGCGGCCGGAGGTGCGCGACCCTGCCAAGACGGCCCGGCGCGCCGCAACACTCTCAGAGCTGACCTGATGTCTGATCTTCGCCAACGTGCAGTCACCTCTCCTGGCCGCCGGGCCGCGGCGCTCGGCGCGGCGCTGGGCGCTGTCTTGTTGCTCGTGGGTGGGGGCATGTTCTTCGGCCAGGAAGCGCCGGCGTCAAACGCGAATCGCATGCCCTTGGTCGGCCGGACCACCACAGTCTGCACAACATCGGTTGCGCAGAAGGGGGCGCCAGCCGAGAAAACAGAAGTGTCGGCAGTCGCGGCCCACGAGGCGCCGGATCGATCGGGCTTGCTAACCGGATCAACGCTCTCGTCCAAGCCGACCGAGCTAAAGATCACCCAACAGGGAAAGGGCGACCAGCTGTCCCCGGTGACCTCACCCATCGTGGTCTCGGGTGAGGGCGCGATGGCGACAACCGGCAGCTCGGTGATCGTTAGCGATGTGATGGAAGGTTCCGGCGCCGGCCTGAGCGCGGCACCCTGCTTGGCGCCGGCGACTTTGCACTGGTTCTCCGGGCTCAGCGCAACCGATGACGATCGTACGGATCTGATTTTGACCAATCCTGACGATGCTCAAGCTGAGGTTGATCTTCGGTTCTACGGCCAAAACGGCCGGGTTGCCGTGCCGGGCAGCTCTGGAGAGGTGATCAAAGGTCATGAGTCTCGTCCGGTTTCGCTGAACGGCCGGGTGCGCCCCGATGGCCCATTCAGTGTCGAGGTGCAGGCGACCCAGGGCCGCGTAACTGCAGTAGCCAAGCGGAGCCGGCGCGTCGTCGATTGGCAAATTCCGTCCGCCTCGCCCAGCCCGGTTGTCGTTATCCCGGGCATACCAGCAGATGCCAGGCTGCAACTGGTGGTCACTAATCCCAGCAACGCCCGAGCGACTGTCGGCGTACAGGTGCTTGGGTTCCAGGGACCTTATGAGCCGACCGGAGCGGAGTCACTTGACGTGCCACCCGAGAGCACCGCAACTGTCAGCCTGGAGAAGGGTCTGGGCGATGCGGCAGGAAGCATCAAGCTAACGAGCAACGTTCCGGTGACTGGCGCCGTTATCTCCACCAGCCAGCGCCGCGGAGCTGCCACCGATCTGGCGATCCAGCCCGCTGCTGTCCCGCTGATCGGGTCAGGTGTCAGCGCACTGGCCACCAGCAACATCGCCGAGAGCGAACTCGTCGTCAGCAACGCCGGAGAGGCCGATGCGCAGATCACCTTCGAGTTGATCAGCTACGACGGTGTGACCCTGCGAACTGGTGACATGCTGCTTGGACCCAACAGCACAGCAACCAGGCGCCTAGACTCGCCCACGCGTTCCTATGTCGTGGTCAAGGTGCCCAGCGTCTCGTCGGTTTTTGGAGGCCTTGTGCTGACCCAACCAGACCGACGAGAAGTGTCTGGGCTGGCGACCATTCCGTTGAGCTCGCCTGATCTTGCTAGCCGGGCGCCGGCGACCAGACCGGACTACTCAGTAGGACACTAGCTCCCTGAAAACGCATCGCGACTGAGTCGCCAGCGGTTGATTGCGGCGATGGCCCGCTTGCTGGTGCTGCGTTTCCAGGGCTGAGAATCCACAGCCGCGGCCTGCTCCTCGTGGTTCATCCACAGATCTGCGGCACAGCGCGTGATTTGGGTGGTCTGTCCGCATCCTCTCAACGTGAATGCACATGAACAGCTCAATTCTCTACTGCGAGCTCGTGGCGGTCTGGTTGTCCGACGTGATCATCCGGAGCTTGCTGGCTCGTTCGACTGGCTAGTACGAGAAGGAAGGCTGGCTACCGTACTGCCCGGCGTCTATGCCGCTCCCGCAATCGCAGAGAGCTGGCAAACACGGGCCCGGGCGCTGTGTCTTCGCCATCAGGACGCAGTACTGCTTGGCGCGGGCGCCGCGAGAATCTCCTTCTGGCCAAGGGCGCCAATGGATCACATCGAGGCTGCAAACGTAGTGTGCTGAAGCCACAACCGGGCTACGCCTTCAGCCGGCGTCGCATCCCTGAGGAGTTGATCGCTTGGCGGGACGGCATGCGTTACACCGCTCCGGCCCTCACTGCCATCGACTTGGCGACTTTCGCGTGCAGTGACGCGATCGACATTGCTCTGCGTGTTCGCGCGGCAATCCTGGCCGACATGTACGAGGCGCTGAGCCTGACCCCGCACCGGGCCGGCAATCGAGAAAGGCTCAAGCTTCTGATCGACTCACGGGGCGCACCCTGGTCGGCCGCCGAACGTTTGGGTCACCGGCTGCTGCGTACTGCGCGGATCAAGGGCTGGCAGTCGAATCTGCCCTTACTGATTAATGGTCAGGTCTTCTACATTGACATCGCGTTCAAGCAGCAGAAATTAGCGATTGAGATTGACGGACGGCTTCACGAGACAGACGAGGGCCTGTTCGAGTCGGACCGCTGGCGCCAAAACGCGCTCGTTGCTGATGGCTGGCGGGTATTGCGTTTCACCTGGGCGATGTTGCGTGACCACCCCGACATCTTCCTCAGCGCGGTTTTCGACGCACTTCACTGAAAACACATCACTGCTGTGCCAAAACAGGACCACTGAGGCCCTTGCGACCGCATGAGTGATGCAAAACCAGGGAGTGGTCAGTCCTCCTCTGCACCGGCGCCGTCGGGATCGATCTCCTCAACACTTCGGCCGGTGAGCGCAGCGAGTTGTTCGACAATCGTGCGGTAGACCAGGATGCGCAAACCATGACGGCTCACCGCGCGATGCTCCAACGGCCGGCGATAGATGACAACCTGACCAGGCTGATCAGCCGTTCCCTCAAGTGCGGCGGCCAGCGGTACTTGATCACCAGACCAGGCCATGTCGAAGTGAGGTACGTCCTCGATGCCGAACGTGATCCCGACGAGCGCGTCGGGACACTGCAATCCGATTCGGTCGACGGCGTCATGCACGGCCTCGATGAAGAAGTCGGCCTTGCTGGCGGGGTGCGGTGGCTGAGCGCGGCGCACGGTCAGGGAGTTTGGAAGTGCCAGAGGTCCGCGCAGTCCACGGTCGTGACGGTCACGACGATGACTGGACACGTGAGCACTGTAACCGTGTTTGATTGCTCCGCTCGCTAGCGCTCACTCCGCGCGGATCGCGCTTGATTGCCGCCTACTTCGTCGTCACTCGGGGACGAAAAACGTGTCCCCTCGTTCCTCCTCAGCACGGCGGCGCGCGATCCGGACACGGTCGCCGGATGTGGGGCGCTTCCCACGATCGAACGCGCCCGCGGAGTACCGTCAGGCAGGTGAGGTCGCGCCGATGTTCTCGAGCAGGGTGCCCGAATCCAGCCACCTCAACACTGACCTACGCCTACCGCGATTCCACGGCGGTTCTAGGGCCGCTGGCAAACCAGGTCGAACCGCATTGCTATGACCTTTGCCAGTCGCATGCGCAGACACTGTCGGCGCCCCGCGGTTGGGAAGTGATCAGAATTGCGGTCGAACAGGAGCCCAAGCCAAGCACCGACGATCTGCTGGCACTTGCCGACGCTGTCCGCGATGCCGGACTGTCCTACGACTCTCCAGCTGGAGCGACCATGGAGCCTCCACCCCGCCGTAATGGTCTCGTCGAGCTGGCGCGTCGAGGACATCTCACAGTTCTCGCGGATCCCGGGGCAAGCTGAGTCCTGCTGCGCAGCGCGGGCAGTCTAGGATTCTCACGCCATGATTAAGCGGGGGATCTTCAAAGCCAACGACATTCGCGGAATCACGGGGGGTCTGGACCCGGAGTGGGACGCCGCTGGGGCGTACGCCATCGGCGCCGCCGCGGTTGATGTGCTTGATCTGCAAACGGCCAGAGCCCTAGTGGTGGGCCGTGACATGCGGATCAGCGGTCCACGAATGACGGGCGCTTTTATCGATGGTGTGCTGAGCCGCGGGGTCGATGTGATCGACATCGGTCTTTCGAGTACTGACCAGTTGTGGTTCGCCTCTGGATGGCTTGATTTGCCAGGCGCGATGTTTACCGCTAGCCACAATCCCGCCGAATACAACGGAATCAAGTTCTGTCTGGCAGGCGCCAAGCCGATCACCTCAGCCAACTTGGTAGAGATCGCCGAGCGGGCGAGCGGTTCCGAGCCCAAACCGGCAGCGACAACGGGACAGCGTACGGAACGAGACGTGCTGTCGGCTTACGCCGACCATCTGCATTCTCTTGTCGATATGACGGGCATCCGGCCGCTACGGGTCGTAGCCGACGCCGGCAACGGAATGGCCGGCTACACCCTCCCCGCCGTCTTGGGCAGTGATGATCTTGATCTGATCGGGCTGTTCACCGAACTGGATGGCAGCTTTCCCAACCACCCGCCGAACCCGCTAGAGCCGGAGAACCTTCTGGACGCACAGGCCGCCGTTCGTGATCATGCAGCTGATCTTGCTCTAGTTTTCGACGGCGACGCTGATCGTTGCTTCATCATTGACGAGCGTGGCACCGTGGTCAACCCATCGGCCGTGACAGCGATGATCGCCGCTCAGGAGCTAGCCCGCGAGCCTGGCGCCACCATCGTCTGCAACAAGATCACCTCGCGAGTCGTTTCCGAAGTCGTTCAGGCGGCTGGTGGCAAGATCGTCATCACCAAAGTCGGCCACACCTTCGTGAAAGCAGCGATGGCCGAACACAATGCAATCTTCGGCGGCGAGCATTCAGCGCACTATTACTTCCGCGACTTCTGGGGCGCTGACACTGGCATGCTTGCGGCGCTGCATGTGTTGGCCGCAGTGGGTCATTCCGACCGGCCGCTGTCGCAGCTGGTGGCCGGCTTCGAGCGGTACGCCGCCTCTGGAGAAATCAACAGCCGCGTCGCCGACCAGCAGATGATCATGGATCGAGTCGCTGCTGCCTTTGCTGGTCGTGGGGAGCAAGATCGACTCGACGGGCTGACCATCTCGGGCCCGGACTGGTGGGTGAATGTCCGACCCAGCAATACCGAGCCGCTGCTCAGGCTAAATGTCGAAGCCACCAGCACCGAAACCATGGAGGCGTTGCGTGACGAGACGCTAGGTTTAATCCGCGCATAGCGGAGCGGAAGAGGAAGGGAGAGTATGGCAGTCGAATTGGCACCAGAGCTGTTGGAGATCCTGGCTTGTCCCAACTGCCATGGGGCACTCGCTGTTGATCACGAACGTGACGAGCTGGTATGTCTGGCGGCCGACTGCGGCCTGGCCTATCCGGTACGGCAACAGATTCCAGTGCTACTGATCGAGGAGGCGCGCCGCCCCAACTCTCGGGCCGACCGGCCGGGCACCGCACCTGGACGGTGATTTCGATCTTCAACGACGCCTGGCTAGATGATGAGAAGGCGCTGGCAGGTGCCGATGCCATCCTGCGCCGACTCGCCGAAGCCGGCGCCCGGGTACGCCGGGAGACCGCCGACTCGGCAGAGCCGATCAATCAGCTCCGAGGACTGCCTCGACCTCGCGCCGTGATCGCTGCCGGCAGCGAGGCGCGCTTCATCCGGGCAATGCTCGAACCGGTGTGTCCGGTCCCCTTTGTGGCGTGGCCAACTCATGGCCTTCCCGGCTGGGTCGGTGCGCTCGACCTCGTGGTCGTGATGGCAAGCGAGAGAGCGCCGGCCGGTGTAATCGCCACCGTGCACGAGGCGGTACGTCGCGGCAGCCAACTATTGATCGCCTGCCCGCGGCCTTCAATGATTGCCGAGCACGCGGCAGCCCGATCCACCATCATGCTGCCGACGGCGACCGCCGATCCGCTCGCGGCGGCGATCGTCGTGCTGCACGGGTTACACAAGATGCAGCTCGGTCCGGAGGTTCGTCCCGAGCTGGTGGCTGATGCCATGGACAAGGTGGCCCAGGATTGTTCCCCCCATGCCGACGTCGCGGAGAACCCTGCTAAGGATCTGGCAATGGGCCTCGCTGAGGCGCAACCGCTCGTCTGGGGTGGTTCGGTACTCGCCGCGCGGGCCAGCCGTCGTATTGCCGAGGCGCTTCGAGCCGCCAGCGGCCGGGCCGCGCTCGCGGCTGACGCCGAGGCGCTGTTGCCGATCTTGGACTCCACCGGCCCACGTGATCCCTTTGCCGACCCCTTCGAGGACCAAGTATCAATTGATCGACGGCCAACTCTGGTGCTTCTGGATGACGGGAACACCGAGGACCTGATCCGTACTGATCATGAGCGCCTCGCATCATCTGCCGAACGGGCCGACGTACGCGTCTGCACGATCGCACATTGGGCAGGCTCTGACGTCGAGCGTTACGCGAGCTTGCTGCAGACCGGGATGTTCGCCGCGGTCTATCTGGCAGTCGGTCTAGGTCGCAGCCTGGAACGCTGACAGTCCTTCATTTCTAAGGCAGGATTTCCCTGTGAGTGCCGAAGGCGGAACCAGGGCAGTCATTGCGGCCCTACTCGCCAATTGCTTCATTGCGGTGACCAAGTTCGCCGCCTGGGCGCTCACTGGAGCGTCATCCATGTTGGCCGAGGCGATCCACTCCGTCGCCGACTCGGGGAACCAGGTGCTGCTGCTCGTCGGCGGCAAGCGCTCCCGAAAAGGTGCTACCGAAGAGCACCCATTCGGCTACGGCCGGGAGCGTTACGTCTTCGGCTTCATCGTCTCAGTCGTGCTGTTCAGTGTGGGCGGCCTATTCGCGTTGTATGAGGCGTACCACAAATGGCACGAGATTCAGGAGGGACATCCCAACGAGCTGCTGGAAAGCAGGTGGTGGTGGGTCCCGCTAGTGATCCTGGTAGCTGCGATCGTGGCCGAGGGCTTCTCATTTCGGACAGCCATTAACGAGTCGAACAAGACCCGCGGCAAGCAAACCTGGAGCAAATACATTCGCGCTGCAAAGGCTCCCGAGCTGCCCGTCATCCTGCTCGAGGATTTCGCTGCGCTGCTTGGTCTGGTCTTCGCGCTTTTCGGCGTAGGCATGACGTTGCTGACTCACAACGGCATCTTCGACGTACTCGGTACGGTCATGATTGGTCTGCTTCTGGTGGCCGTCGCGATCGCCCTGGCGGTCGAGACCAAGAGCCTGCTACTCGGTGAGGCCGCGAGCCCAGAGGCCGTTGATCGTATCGAGCGGGCGCTGGTCGAAACTCCTGGCGTCGAGCGGATCATTCATATGAAGACGCTGCACCTCGGGCCTGAAGAGGTGTTGGTCGCTGCCAAGATCGCGGTGGTGCCCTGCGATACCGCCCTTGAGGTGACCGAGACCATTGATCGGGCCGAGGCTAAAATCCGCGAAACAGAGCCGATGGTCACAGCGCTGTATTTGGAGCCGGACATCTACGACCCGAACCACGTTCCAGCCCCTCGACCAGAACGGCCTGCCACCCCCAGCCACTAGTTTTTGGAGCTGGTCGCGCATCGCGCTTGGAATCCGCCGCCGTCGTCGTCGCGCGCGCAGGAAAGAACGCCTCCGCTCGCTCTTCCTCCGTGCGCCGGCGCGCGATTCCCGACGCTCGCAGCTCCGCGCTGCCGGTACGTTTTCGCCGGACTGGTGGGAAACGCACGTCTGGAAGCTCGATCCGAAGCCTTCTGTGCCACTTTGGTCGGAAACGATCGGTGCATGGTCAGAGACCCACCGCTCAACCGACATCGGGATCGTGCCGTGGCGGTCACATCACTCCCTTAGGCTTCCACTTATGGATTTTCGCGTTGCCGACCTGACCGATGCCGAGTTTGGCCGCAAGGAGATCAGTCTGGCTGAGCACGAAATGCCCGGACTAATGGCTATGCGCGCGCAGTATGGCGATTCCCAGCCACTTGCGGGTGCCAAGATTGCCGGCTCACTGCATATGACGGTGCAGACCGCTGTACTGATCGAAACCTTGGTGGCGTTGGGCGCCGAAGTCCGGTGGGCGAGTTGCAACATCTTCTCCACTCAAGACCACGCCGCAGCAGCTGTGGTTGTCGGCCCGAACGGTACGCCGGCCGACCCCGAAGGCGTACCAGTCTTCGCCTGGAAGGGCGAAAGCTTGCAGGAGTACTGGTGGTGTACCAGCCAGATTCTCGATTGGCCCGACGGCGAGCTCGCCAACATGATCCTCGACGACGGCGGCGATGCCACCATGCTGGTGCACAAGGGCGCTGAGGCCGAAAAGGCCGGAGAGGTACCAGAGCCTTCGGAGGAGGATTCCGAAGAGTGGCGGGTGTTCCTGGCGCTGGTACGCGAAACACTGGCAGCCGGGCGGTCCTGGGTCGAGGTGGCCAACGCCATCAAGGGCGTGACCGAGGAGACCACCACCGGCGTCCATCGCCTCTACGAGATGATGCGCGCCGGCACTTTGATGTTCCCCGCCATCAACGTCAACGACTCGGTCACCAAGTCGAAGTTCGACAACAAGTACGGCGTTCGGCATTCGCTCATCGACGGACTGAACCGCGCCACCGACGTGCTGATCGGCGGCAAGGTCGCGGTGGTTTGCGGTTACGGCGACGTCGGCAAGGGTTGTGCGGAGTCTCTTCGCGGCCAGGGCGCTCGAGTGATCATCACTGAGATCGATCCGATTTGTGCGTTGCAGGCAGCGATGGACGGCTTCCAAGTGGCCCGGCTCGAGGAGACGCTCGACATTGCCGACATTTACGTGACCGCAACCGGCTGCCGTGACGTGATCACCGCAGCCCAGATGCGACGGATGAAACACCAGGCGATCGTGTGCAACATCGGGCACTTCGACAACGAGATCGATATGGCGGGATTAGCCGCTTTAACCAGTGCAGCCAAGATCAACATCAAGCCGCAGGTGGACGAGTGGCAGTTCACCGAGAACGGCGAGGAGCCGCACAGCATCATCGTGCTCAGCGAAGGGCGCCTGATGAATCTTGGCAATGCGACCGGGCACCCCAGCTTTGTGATGAGCAACTCGTTCACCAATCAAGTGCTCGCCCAAATCGAGCTCTTTACCAAGCCCGAGCAGTATCCGCTTGGGGTGTACACGCTTCCCAAGCATCTCGACGAGGCCGTTGCTCGGCTGCACCTCGACGCGCTCGGTGTGCACCTGAGCGAACTCACCCCGAAGCAGGCCGCTTACTTGGGGGTCGATGTCGGCGGGCCGTACAAGTCCGATCACTACCGGTACTAGATGAAGATCGCGCTCGAGCACCGCACGACCTATCGGTTCGATCGGCCGATTGCGATCGGGCCGCATGTCATCCGGTTGCGTCCTGCGCCGCATTCACGAACGCCAATTGAGGCGTACTCGCTCACGATTTCTCCCGCTGATCACTTCATTAACTGGCAGCAAGATCCCTTCGGCAACTATCTGGCGCGCGCGGTCTTCCCGAGCAAAGCGCGCGAGCTCGACATCACTGTCGGCTTGGTGGCGGACCTGGGGGTGATCAATCCTTTCGACTTCTTCATCGAGGACTATGCCCAGACCTACCCGTTTCGCTATCCGCCAGAGCTCGCCGCTGACCTCAAGCCATACCTCGATATCCCCGCTGCGGCACGTGGTCCAATCTTCGACGACTGGGTCACAGCGACCGCTCCGCCGGCCGACGGGCAACCGACGATCCAGTTTCTTGGCGCGCTGAATTCTGCTATCTACCGCGATGTCGCTTACTCGCTTCGTATGGAACACGGCGTTCAGACGCCTGATGAAACTCTGACGCGGCAGATCGGTTCCTGCCGGGATTCAGCCTGGCTGCTGGTGACAGCACTGCGGCACCGCGGGCTGGCGGCTCGATTCGTCTCCGGCTATCTCGTTCAGCTCGCACCAGATCAGCCGAGTCTGGATGGTCCCAGCGGCCCCACCGAAGACTTCACGGACCTCCACGCCTGGGCTGAGGCCTATATTCCAGGTGCCGGCTGGATTGGGCTCGACGCCACCTCGGCCCTGTTCGCCGGTGAGGGACACATCCCGCTGGCCGCGACGCCCCATCCGGCGTCGGCATCGCCGATCACGGGGTCAACCGAGCCCGTCGAAACGATCATGGACTTCGCCAACCGGGTGTCGCGCCTGGAGGAGGAGCCTCGTATCACCTTGCCGTATACGACGGTTCAGATCGACGACATTCAGCGGCTGGGTGAGGCCGTTGACGAGCGGCTGCAAGCGGCAGGCCTGGAGCTCACCATGGGTGGTGAGCCCACGTTCGTATCGGCCGATGACATGACCTCAGCTCAGTGGACAGTCGCCGCCGATGGGCCAGAGAAACGACAGGTCGCCAATCGCCTCGCTGCCGCGCTGGCAGACCGCTACGCCAAGGGCGGCCTCGTACAGCGCAGCGAGGTCAAGTGGTA
>Ga0307297_10000018_pt1 | contig 39871 bp, 38 predicted proteins | sample ER_DNA_157_FD_194464 | JGI IMG/M metagenome (GOLD analysis project Ga0307297, IMG submission 194464) | Bulk soil microbial communities from the East River watershed near Crested Butte, Colorado, United States - ER_DNA_157 | ecosystem: Environmental > Terrestrial > Soil > Floodplain | place...
ACAGACCGCGGCACTTGCCCGCCGGGCGGAAGGCCCGACTGGCGGCGTACGTGGCCGAGGCCGGACAGGTCACGGTCGGCACACTTGCGGAGCACTTCGACGTGTCGATCGATACCATCCGCAGGGACCTGGACCAGCTCAGTGCCGAAGGTGTCCTGGTCCGTACCTACGGCGGGGCCGTCAGCCTCTCGACGGTATCCCGAGTCGACCGGGCGGTAGACGTGCGGCTCAATCTGCAGAAAACCGAGAAGGAGAAGATTGCGGCACTCGCCGCGTCCCTGGTCGAGGATGGATCCACCATCATGATCAATGGCGGGACGACCACACTCGCCCTCGCGCGGCACCTCCACAATCACCGCGACCTCACCGTGGCCACGAACAATCTCCTCGTGCCCCCGGCGATGTCGCCCGCAGTCATCCGGGACTTGTACGTTTTCGGGGGAGCCGTCCGTTCGATCACCCAAGCCACCATCGGCCCCGTCAGCCTCCGGGTGGCAGGCGACTTCGAGCTCGACCTCCGCTGCGATCTGGCATTAATCGGGGTCGGTGCCGTTTCAGTTGACGCCGGCTACTCAACAAGCAACCTGGGAGAGGCAGCCATGATGCGAGAGATGATGTCTCGCGCAGCACGCGTCGCGATCTTGGCAGACTCATCCAAGTTCGGTCGCCGGCTCTTCGCCCAGATCTCCGAGCTTGCCAGTGCCGACTACCTCATCACAGACGCGAGCCCACCGCCTGATCTCCTCGACGCGCTTTCCGAGAATGATGTCGAAGTGATCACCCCAGAAACAGCGTCATCGCCCAGTTGAGACCGGCTCACGTTCGCCCCCCAAGTTGAAGCCACCCGAACTTATGCGTTCGTGATCTGCAGCTTCATCTTGTCGAAGTCAACACCGACAACCGTGTAGTCACCTTAAGAACGGGCAAGCTGACAAGCGAACCACGAGCCCTGACTGGGCCGGCATTTGTTCTATGGCGGGGCACGGCGTGGAGAGCCGGTCACTTCACGTTCGGAGCCGCGCCAGGCGGCAACGCCGAATCCAACGCCGACCAGAAATGCAACCGCGCCGCCGATGCGACACAGACGCCGAGGAGGCGATCACCGATGCGCGGCTGGTCAGCAAGCAGCTTGCCGAAGGGCTTGAGCTGCTGCTGTCTGATACAGAGGCGCTGCGCTGCTTCCGGTTCATGAACCAGGTGATGGCGGACCAGCGCATTCACACGCAGATAGCGGAGCGGCGCAGTAAAGACACGAACCTGTCCAGGGTTGCGGCTCGCGAGCAGGTGCTGGCGGACGGCCCGCGGGCGCATTCCTGGCGGCCGTTCCAACAACCTCAACCGGGTCTTCAACGCTGCCCCGCACCAGGGCACAACATCGCTGAATTCCGCAAGCTCAGTGCGCATGCCCTAGACACCACTGGTGAAATTCCCTCATACCAATGCCACAAGATGAGGGATTTCAGCGATGCCGGGCCACCAGAGAGCCCTTTATCTTCGCCTCATGCTCGAGCAGGTTAAGACCCTCATCGTTGGCGGCGGTCAGGCCGGCCTGGCCACCGGCTACTACCTCGCCAAATTCGGCCAATCGTTCTTGATCTTGGATGCGAACCAGCGGACCGGCGATTCGTGGCGGAAACGTTGGGACTCGCTGCAACTCTTCACCCCGGCCTACCTCAGTTCCCTTCCTGGTCTGGATTTTCCTGGGCCTAGGAGTCGTTGCCCAACCAAGGACGAGATGGCCGACTACCTTGACGCGTACGCCGCCGAATTTGATCTTCCTATTCGCCGTGGCCTCTCGGTTGATTCGGTCAGCAAGACCAACGACCACTTCTTGATCAGTGCCGGTGATCATCATTTCAAGGCGGAGAATGTAGTGCTGGCCACAGGTGGCTACGAGGCGCCGTACGTGCCAAACTTCGCAGCCCAGCTCGACCCTGGCATCACACAGCTCCACTCGAGTAAGTACCGCAGGCCATCCCCAGCTGGCAGACGGCGATGTGTTGGTGGTCGGAGCGGCCAACTCGGGTGCTGAGATCGCGCTCGAAGTCTCCGCCACGCATCGGACCTGGCTCTCAGGGCGGCATCCAGGCAGCGAACCGACCCGACCGGGCAGCAGGATGGACCGGCTCCTGACGCCGCCGTTCTGGTTCTTCCTCTCCAGGGTGGCCAGTGTGACCAATCCCATGGGGCGCCGGATGCGACCGCAGATGATCAAGGCCACGCTGCCACTTGGCCGCGTCAAGCCCAAAGACCTCGAGACTGCCGGAGTGGTACGCCTTCCCAGGACCATTTCCGCCCGTCACGGAAGGCCTGTCATGGAAGACGGACGGGTGGTTGAGGTGCCCAATGTCGTGTGGTGCACCGGCTACCGCTCAACGTTCGATTTGGTCCACCTCGACGTATTTGATCAAGAAGGGCAGCCCGTCCATGATCGTGGTGCAACCGGCGTGCCCGGCCTTTACTTCATCGGTTTGTTCTTTCTCAGCACACTCGCTTCATCGCTGGTAGGCGGCGTCGGCCGTGACGCCGAATACATCGCTCGACAAATCACCCGCCCTCACACTCGCAGCACAATACGACGGCCGTTATTTGGACGCAGCCAGGCGGCTGCGACATCGGCCAGCGGAATCTCTTCGACCTCCACTTGAAGATCACCACCGGCCCACGATTGAAAGGTCGGAAGTTCGGAAATGATCTTTTCCACCGGCATCGTGGCCGCACCGCTTCCTGAGATCACCAGACCCGAGCTGCGCAGCGCGTCCGCCTGCAGTGCAAGGGTTGGACGGCACTCTGTCCGATCTCCACCAGCCGGTCTCGAACCCGCTGATGCTTTGGGATAGACACGGCTGTGGGCCACTCATCCAGCGCTTGCAGAGCTGTGACTAACCTGGTTCCTGGACCATAAATCCGGCCTAAACGGTCGCCGCTCTGACACCCCAAAGTGACGACCAACCCTCGTGATCGCGAGCGTCGGCATTGTGCGAGCGATCACCAAAGAACTCGTACGACGGCGCCCTCAAGAAACAACCTGTGCGACGTCCGGACACCCCGGAGGCAGCGATGTTCGAAGAAGCTCAGCTTTATGCACCGGTGACGCGCTCGGGAGACGATGTCACCGTCCACCTGGGTGCAGATCATCCAGGCGCCGTCGACCCGGAATATCGGGCCCGACGCAACGCTCTTGCCGCACTCGCCATGGACTGGCAGTCCGGCACAACCCCACCGATTGCGCCCTACACCGACGCCGAGCAGGAGGTCTGGCGCATCGTCTGTACCGAACTGCACAGCCTGCATGAGCGCCTGGCCTGCGCCGCATACCTAGAGGGCAAAGAGCGACTGCAACTTCCCGAGGATCACATCCCGCAGCTCGTTGAGGTGAACGAGATGCTCCGCCCGCTTACTGACTTCCAATACGTGCCGGCGGCCGGGCTTGTCCCGCTCCTTGAGTTCTACGGATCCTTGGCGGACGGGATTTTCCATTCCACGCAGTACATTCGGCACCACTCCGTACCGCTCTATACGCCAGAGCCTGATGTCATCCATGAGGTTGTCGGCCACGGTAATTGCCTGGCTCATGATCGCTTTGCGGCCCTCTACCGCGTAGCCGGGCAGGCAGCGCGGCGGGTCGAAACCACCGAGGCGCTGGAGTTTGTCTCAAAGGTCTTTTGGTTCTCTCTGGAGTTCGGTGTGGTACGCGAGCAGGGCGAAGTCCGCACGTACGGCGCAGGCTTGCTCTCCTCCTACGGCGAGATCCAGCAGATCGCCCAAGCTGACCTTCGGCCGCTTGACGTCGGACGGATGGGCGTTCAGACCTACGACATCACGCACTACCAGCCCCTGCTCTTCTGCGCCGAAGGATTCAACGAGATCGAGGACGTGGTCGGCGCATTCTTTGCCGACGTTGACGATGACATGGTTGAGCGGCTGATGCACGACGCTTCTGCACCGGCCTGACAATGTGAACTGTCACACCCGCGGATAACAATCAGATCGTGGCGGATGACGAGACATCGCTAACTCGGCGACTGGAGAAACCTCGCATGGCGCTGGCGCTGTTGTGCGTTGCGTCATTCATGGCGGTCGTCGACACGACAGTTGTGAGCATCGCGTTGCCCTCGATCAGGCGCGCCATGGAGTTTTCCCCTAGCGGCTCGCAGTGGGTGCTCAACTCGTACACGCTGGTGTTTGGCGGCTTGCTGTTGCTCTTCGGTCGACTCGGCGACCGGATGGGACGTCGGCGGCTATTCATTGTGGGACTCATCGTGTTTCTGCCGGATCTGTCCTGGCTGGTGTTGCGACGCAAGCCTGGGTGTTGCTGAGCGGCCGAATCATTCAGGCCTCGGAGTCGCCGCCTTCGTGCCGAGCTCCCTTTCACTGCTGATCGCGAATTTCGCCGCAGGCAGTGCGCGGAGTCGCGCCCTCGCAGCGTACGGGGCAATGGCAGGCTTGGGCTTTGTCGTCGGGATGGCTGGTGGCGGACTGATCACCGAACTGCTGGGATGGCGGTGGATCTTTCTACTGAACATTCCGATCGTGATGATCATGCTGTTACCGGTACGCGGTGTCTTGCCGGAAAGCCGCAATACCAGCAGCAGCGATTCGATCGACGGCGGCGGAGCCGTCACGGTGACGCTTGGACTGATCTTGCTGATCTTCTCTATAACCTCCGCGCCACGGCACGGTTGGCTGGCGCCGGAAACTTGGAGTGCCGGTTTGCTCGGCCTTGCATTTGCCGTCTCAGGACGGCTCGCGTCGGCCTCTTCCTCTACTTCTCCGCATCCGCTTGTGGCCGAGCGGGAGTTCTGGGCGCGCGATCTCCTTGGACCCCTGCAGCATGCACCCGCTTTACGCCATACACTCGCGAAGGCACAGGACTCGACAAGTGAGAACAGGGGCATCGATGACAAATGTCACCATCTTCGGAGCAGGCAATATGGGAACGGCGATCGATGAGGTGCTAACCGCTGGTGGCGCCACTGTTGATCACATTCGCAGCGCTGATCCGCCTGGTCCGGTGACTGGCGAGATCGTCGTGCTTGCCGTGCCTCACCCGGCTCTGAACGACATCCTCGACAAGTACGGCGACCAGCTGGCCGGCAAGATCGTGGTCGACATCACCAACCCGCTGAACTTCGAGACCTTCGATTCGCTCGTGGTGTCCCCTGACAGTTCCAAAGCTGCTGAACTTGCAGCTGCACTGCCGTCCTCACGAGTGATCAAGGCGTTCAACACCACCCTCGCCGCCACACTCAACCAGAAGCAGGTCGGACCCGTTGCAACCACCGTTTTGGTTGCAGGGGATGACGCCGACGCGAAGTCTGCGCTCATCTCGGCCGTCAAAGCCGGCGGTTTGGATGCCATCGACGCTGGCCCGATGCCTCGCGCCCGCGAACTTGAAGCGATGGGCTTCCTGCAGATCCTGCTGATGGTGGCCGGGGAGCTTCCCAACACCGGCGGTTTCGCTGTCGTACGCTGACCCACTCCGTGTGCGCTGCCCTTGAATTGCGTCAAACCACCAAGCGGGGACGATGCCACGTCGGTGATCGTTTCGGCCGTCTGATCGTGATCATGACCGAACGATCTGCGGTGCTGCCGAGCTGGATCTGAGGGTTCCGGGCTTCGCGTTCCAGATGGATCGCCTCTGACTCGAGGGAACTCGGCCAAATGATCGGACTAGCGCCGATCATTGTGCCCTTTCGTTGGGCCCGCAGCAGCAGGATCCACTGCCGTTGCTCGCTGCTGCCCTCCAGCGCGTCATCGCTGGAGGCGGTCTCATCCTTCCACAGCTGCCGTGGGTTGATCTTAAAGGTGAGTGTGGAGCCGATCCGTGACACCGCAGATCCAAGATCAACAAAGTCCGAGCTGCCCGCGAGCCAGCCAGCCAGTCTGAGCCGTCCGATCGAGACCCCAGCTTCATCGTCGAGCTTCACCACGAGCGTGAGCCGACTCCGAGAAGACATGGCGTAGCACAAGATCGGCTCCATGGCCAGGCGCGGTGCTCCTACCTGGCGATCTTCAGCACTCAGCAACCTGTCCAGCTTTGGGCTGAGCGTGTAGGTCGGAAGCTCGCCATCGGCATACCTGACGGGCGAGCGCAGCACCTTATTGAGCTCAACGAGGTCCTCGGCCTCTCCTACCTTTGCCGTCAGCATTCGCAACCGCTGTCGGTCGCCGAGCTCGCCCAGCGCGGAGTGCGGGAGATAGGGAAACACCTCTGCGCGCATCACCTCAAGGAACTCCTTTCGATCGATCGGCTGAGCCTCCATAAATGGACGGTTGAGAGCCGGAGGAAGAGTGCGGATAAACACCCGGCGCAGCAGCTGATCTCGGCGTGGGCCCGGTGCGGTATTGGCGACGACAAGCCCCACCATCCGAGAAGCCGTCAACCGCTTGTTGGCTAGGGTTTGGCGTTGCCGCGACAGGTTGGTGCCGTCCGAGAGCAGACGCCGGTGATAGAGATCTCCTTCGCCCAGGATGCTGATCTTGCGGGCAGCGAAGAGGCAGGCCGCCATGAATACTTGATCTTCACCTTGCACCATGTCGTCGCAGAAGCGGATGTGCTGCTGCTCGATCAAGGATCGACGGATCAACTTGTGCGGTGTCAGTGATCGCCACACGCCGTCATCAACAATGTCAGCGTCCGGCACTGTCTTGATGAAACCCGCCTCGGCGTTTGGGCGGCCGATCCAGCTGACTCGGCCAGCCACGATGTCGGAGTTCTGTTGGCGAGCCAAATTGAGAAGCCGCCGAAGTGCATCGGGCCCAAGGTAGTCATCGGCATCATGGAAGAAGACGAATTCACCACTCGCCTCCGCCAGTCCCCGGTTGCGACCAACGCTGGGACCACCGGTGTGCGGTTGCCGGAAGATCTTGATGTTGGTCCGCTGAGCGGCCAGTTCACTCAGATACTGCCAGGTGTCATCAGTCGAGCCGTCGTCGACGACCAAGATCTCGATCAAGCCGGCGGGGAGACTCTGGGCTTGGAGCGCATTCAAGGCGTACACAATGAGCCGGCCGGAGTTGTAGGTAGTGATGATCACCGATACCGCAGGCTTGGCGGCACTGACATCTTGCTCAGGAACAGATCGTGGCTGAGGCGCAGGCGCCAACGAAGACGCGGTCATGTGCCCGTCGCCCTTCGACGGCGTACCCGCAACAATGCCGCCGCGCCAGCCAGACCGATCAAGAGCGGGACCGTGATCACCACTGGCAACGCGCCTCCGGCGGTCAGCGTTCTGCGTTGGGCGACGTCGACTTTGACCAGCGGACTGATCTTCAGATCCTCGTTGCCGGCAACCGAACCGCCGAACGGAACGACCACGACGTACGCGGCGAAACGACCGGAGTTGACAGCCTGGATTTCCCAGCTGAGTTCGCGGCTTTCACCGGCTTTGAGTGATAGTCGCTGGCTGCGCTCAGACGACCAATCCTCAGGGTCGACGTACACGGTGCCCTCGATGCTGGCGACGTTCAGATGCGCCAGGATTTCGCCGGTTGGTGCGCCGCCGGTGTTCTTGATCTCGGTTGTGATCTCGAAGTGGTCACCCAGCACCGTCGAGATGGCCGGCGGATCAGCCAGCACCTGGACATTCAGAGGATCGGCAAGAGCAGGTGCCGGTAGCCCACTCAATACCCCGGCCAGCAGCACAATCATGATCAGTACCCTCATCCGGCATTCACCCCGGGCATCAGCCGTACCAGCCGTGGCCCGGCAAGTACGAGTGCGCCGCCGGCGATGGTCGCCGTCAGCAACGGCGTGATCAGATAGGACAGATCTTGTGTCCAGCTGTGGCCATTCACCAAGATCGAAGAGATATATGCCAGTGCCGAGTCGACCGGATTGGCTCGCCGCAGCACGTCAAAGAACCAGCCTTGTGGCAATCCGCTCGGCAGCTGGGTTGGTGCGAACAAGATCAACATTAGGAAAAGGCTCGCCGCAACGCTGGTCTTGTTGGAGTTACAGACGCCACTGATCAACAACCCAATCGAACCCAAGCCGATGGCCACCAAAGTCCCGACGCAGAAGCCGAGTGTCAGCGCTTGGCCGAGGATGCCGACGCCACGAGCAAGCACCCACACGTACGGGATGGTGACAAGGAATGTGGCAAACCACATGGTCAACGCCGCAATGAGCTTGCCCGCGATAATCGACCGGCGAGATACCGGAGTGACCAGCAAGCTTTCCAGGGTTCCGCGTTCCCGCTCGCCGCTGATTCCATCGGCGCTGACAACCAGGGTGACCAGGACGCCGACAGCCACCGCGAGCTGCAGCACAAGGTTCACCGACTCGCGCTGTTCCAGAAAGTTCAGCGCCTGGTTGGTCGATGTCAGATAGGTGACAGCGCTGAGCAGGATGCTGAATAAGAAGAGCAAGATCAAGCCCCGGCCGCTCGTCCACAGATCACGGGATTCCTGCTCAGCAACGACCAGCCATCCGGCCTGAGGTTCGGTGGTGGCGCGCGAGTCCTGTGGCGTACCGACATCTGGAGGTGCGACCTGAAGCGTCATGCGACGGCCTCGCTGGTCATCTTGAAGAAGGCGTCAGACAGCCGCGCACCCTCCAGCTCAAAGTGCAGAACCGGAATCCCTGCTGCTGTGATGGCTGCTAGGGCGGCATTCATGACGTCGCTGGATCCGGCATCTGTGCCCGCTCCATCGATCGAAAGGCTGACCACATCGGGTTGCTCGGCGACCTGGTCGACGGTGAGGTTTGGGAAACCGGCAAGCACATTGCGGGCGCGTTCCACTCGGTCGAGCGGCACCCGAAGGGTGGCGGACTGCTCGATCAAGGCCGTCTTGATCACCTCGCCGACACTGCCGGCGCCCGCCACTCTGCCGTGGTGGAGAATCACCACTTTGGAACAAACTTCCTCGACCTCTGGCAGGAGGTGCGTGCTCAGTACCACGGTGGCGGCGCGACTCTTCGCGATGGTGCGAATGAGGTCGAGAACTTGAGCTTGACCGGCAGGATCAAGACCCAGGGTCGGCTCGTCGAGGAAGACCACGACAGGGTCGTTGATCAGAGCACGGGCGATCCCGAGCCGCTGCCGCATGCCGCGGCTGTAGGTGGAAATTGGAGACCCGGCGCGTCCCTCCAGCCCAACAGTGGCTAGCAGCTCAGCAGCCAGACTGCGCGCTTGGCTTCGGCTCAGCCCGTAGAGCCGCGCGAAGAAACGCAGGTATTCCCCGCCGGTCTGATATGCCGGGTACCCGCTGCTCTCGGGCAGGACGCCGACACAGCGTCGAATCTCGCCAGGTGATGTCGAAGGATGTCCAGCTATCGAAAAGTCGCCGCTGGTGGGTACGAGCACCGTGGTCAGCAGTCGAATCGTGGTGGTCTTGCCGGCCCCGTTGGGTCCGAGCAGGCCGACGATCTCCCCTTGGGAGGCCGTAAAGCTGACGTTTTCAACCGCGCTGCGGCTCCCATAGTGCTTGGTGAGTCGCGCCGCTTCCACGGTCGTACTGGTCATTGGCCTGCCTGGTCCCTAGACCCCGAGTGCGACAAGGTCACATGCAATTCCAACGAACGTTTGATGAGAAAGAGATGAGAAGCCCGCTGAGCTGCCAGAGCGCGTGCCCACCGGGCCGTCGAGGCGCGCCCTTCGACAGGCTCAGGGCGCATATGAGAGCGTCGTGGTCAGGATCAGGATAGGCCGGAGAGGCGAGATGGCTGAGGCAACAAAAGCCGTGAACAACGAGTTCGGGACGCTGCAGAGTCGATGTGATTTATTGCGCTCGCTCCATGCCCCGAGCCGTCCGCTCCTCCTTCCCAACGCCTGGGACGCCGCTACTGCGAGGGCTGTCGTTACGGCCGGATTTCCGGTCGTCGCGACGACGAGCGCGGGAATCACTGCGGCGCTGGGATATCAAGATCGCGAGAGGGCGCCACGTGAGGAGATGCTCCTTGCTGCGGGACGGATTGTCCCGCAGCGTCGACGTCCCGGTCACCGTCGATCTGGAGGCAGGTTATGGGCTCGAACCGGCCGAGTTAGTTGCTGCCTTGCTGCGGATCGGCGCTGCGGGCTGCAACCTGGAAGACACCGACCACAGCAGCGAAAGTCTGCGCGACCCCGATCAGCAGGCCGACTGGCTGCGCCGCGTACGAAAAGCGGCGAATGACCAGGACTATGGGTTGGTGATCAACGCCCGCGTCGATGTGTTTCTGCACTCCCTCGACAAGCGGTCACAAGCCGACTTGCTTGACGACGCACTGCGACGGGCTCGCGCGTACCTGGAGGCCGGGGCCGACTGCGTCTATCCGATCACGCTGTGGGAACGCGATGCCCTCGCCTCGTTCGTCGCAGATGTCGGAAGTCCCGTCAATATCCTCGCCACTCCGCGTGCGCCCGCCATCGCGGATTTGGCGGAGCTGGGTGTGGCGCGCATTAGCTGGGCCGGCTCGCTCTACCGGGGAGCGATGGAGTGGTTGGCCGGCAAGGTTGCCTCGCTTGCAGATGAGGCGAGTCAAGCAGGGTTGCCTTTGCGCTCGCTCAGCTGAGCTCAATGATCTTGCCAAGTGCGGCGCAGCTCGGACATCGTTGTGGTGGGCCGAACCCTTGAGTCCCTGACCGCTCAAAGTGGTTGGGGGTCCGTACGCGCTTCGAAATCCTCGGGAGACTCGCTACCGGGCGAGAACCAGCTGCCCACCACCCGAACACTGAGCTCGTTGATTCCGTCGGGGATTTCCAAGGGCAGCGAGATGGTACCGAGCACGCCGGGCTCGACTAACGCGCGCTGCCGTATCCCGCCCAGCACCTCGGCGTCAGAAGTCATGAAGCCCATCGGCAGCTCGGGGAGCCGAATGGATGACACCGATGTTCCATTGGAACCGAAGTGGATCGCGCATTCCGCAAGATGAAGTTGAAACTCGACCGGCTGCGAGCCGCCTCCTAGTACGCAAAGGGCGAGCGTCTGCGGCAGCGGCGGAACCGCGCCAATCGGACGGGCGAAAAACTGTGCCACCGCAAGCGGCGAGGCCAGCAGCCGCTGCGCGACCCGGTCTGCCGCGGCAGCGACCGCGCTGAGCTGAGAATTCTGCGCGGTCACATCCAACTCCATGTCGGATCTGCCGGCGGTCAGTTCGCGTACCTCAGCCTCTTCAATTGGACCCTCGTACGTCCCCACTGTGTCGCCGACCCTACGCGGTCGCAGCACCTGCAGCCGCGCCCGACCGTCATCATCGACGATCAAGCGCTCCTCGACCGAGCCCAGCGGCGGCGTACGCCACCGGATAGTGACCAGTGTTGCCATTTACTTCCTTAGATCCACGGTGAACTGATTCTGACAGGTCTGCGCATACGCTCCGTTATGTGGCGATCGAGACACTCCCAAACCCGCGAGCCACGATCGCCAAAGCAGTGCGGGATCGCATTGCCGGGGATTTCGAAAGGCAACACGCCGAGATCTGGCGCGAGGGTGAGCGGTGGTTCAGCGAGCAGGATGCGATCTGGCGCGTACACGCCGACGCAGCGATGTTCATCGGCGCCATTCGTGCGCTGCTCTTGCAGGCGCTTCATCCGGTGGCGCTGCAAGCAGTTGTTGATCATGCCGGCTTTCGTCGGGACTTCTGGGGACGATTCCAGCGCACCAGCCGGTACCTCGCGCTGACCACCTATGGCACGGTCCCAGACGCCGAGCGGGCGATCAATGCAGTACGCGCGATCCACCGTCGAGTAACGGGCAGCATGCCGGATGGCAGCCCGTACGCCGCGGACGATCCGCACCTGCTGATGTGGGTTCATGTCGCCGAAGTCGACAGCTTTCTCAGGGCCTTCCAGGTGTTCGGTGCCGAGAAGCTGACGTCGGCTGAAGCCGATGAATACGTACGCCAATCAGGGTCGGTTGCCGCCCGGCTGGGAGTCCTCGATCCGCCCAACACCGTCGCTGAACTGACGTCGGTCATGGACGGTTACCTGCCCGAGCTCAGTGGCTCTGGTGCTGCTCGAGAGGCAAGCGATCTGCTCCTTGTCCATCCACCGTTCGCTGGACTTACAAGAGCCGGTTACCACCTGCTTGCCGCGAGCGCTGTCTCGATCTTGCCACCATGGGCTCGGACCGAGCTGCGGCTGCCAGCACTGCCGATCACTGAACGCGCCCTGATCAGACCGCTGGGACGCTCCGCCATGCATACGCTGCGCTGGGCTTTATCTGAGTAAGAGGGCGACTCTCCAGACCTCACAGGACCCGAGCCTTTGCGCCGCTACGGTTGAGCCCGCGGAACCGTCAGCGCCGCCTCTTGAGGGCCGGCTTGTTGGAGGGAGTGCCAGATGAGCGTCACCATTGACGGCCCGGCAGACTTCCCGGCGTTGTTTCGAAGCGCGGACCGGGAATCGCAGCGAGCACAGCGGTCTTATCTCACCTCACTCAGGGTGCGCCTCGGTTCGCTAGTCGTCGCGGCCTTCGGCGGTGCGCTCACCCTGACTACCGCGGGTGGTTTTCAGGTTGGTGGCGGACTGGCTTTTCTCGCCTTCGCTTGTGCGCTGGGCGCCGAGCTCTTTCTCGCGACGACCAGCCCGCTCACAACGTGGTACGAGGGTCGGGCCGCGGCAGAGTCGGCCAAGACGCTCGCCTGGCGATACATGGTGCGCGCTGAGCCCTTCGAGGTCGACGACGTGGATGTCGACAAGCAGTTTCATGCCCAGACCTACTCGCTGCTGCAGGACCTTCGGTCGATCTCCCTTGGGACAGAGGAGCCGGCTGCGCAGCAGATCACCGACAAGATGCGGCACGTCCGCGCTCTCGATTTCAATGAGCGTCGGCAGGTCTATCTCGCCGACCGGATCGCCGATCAGCAGCGCTGGTATTCCGAGAAGGCGCGGTGGAACGATCGCCGAGCACGCGGCTGGGTGCTCGTCAGCATTGTGCTCGAAATCGCCGGTCTCATCGGCGGCGCCCTGAAAGCGTTCGGCTGGATCAACTTCGACCTGCTCGGCTTCCTTGCCGCGGCGGCCGGCGCCGTCATGGCCTGGATCGAGGCAAAGCAACACCGCAATCTGGCGACGGCGTACGGCATCGCGAGTCAAGAGCTCGCCTCAATTGCCTCCGAGCTCCCCACGTTGAACGGCGAGGAGCGTTGGGCTGCCTTCGTAGCCCAGGCTGAAGAGGCGATCTCCCGCGAACACACTCTGTGGCGAGCGTCACGGGGACTGTCCGACCGCTTTAGACGCAAAGAAGGTTGAACCCTAGGCTTAACAACGAGGCGTGCAGGCGAGCGGATGTGGTCAGTGTGGAGAGAGGCGAGGCGGGCCGGGTCTTCATCAGCTATCGACGCCAGGACACAGCGTGGCCGGCGCGACAGCTGTACGACGTGCTGGTCGCTGAGCTGGGGGCTGACCGGGTCTTCAAGGATGTCGACGACATCGAGCCGGGCGACGACTTCGTCGAGCGAATCCAGTCGGCAGTGGGCTCCTGCGAGGTGTTACTCGCCCTGATCGGGCCGCAGTGGCTCACGGTTACCGATGCCAATGGAGCGAGACGCATTGATGATCCAGAGGACTTCGTCCGGCTAGAAGTTGAAACCGCCCTCACTCGAGACGACGTTCGAGTCATTCCGATACTCGTGGACAACGCGAAGATGCCGACGCCTCAGCAATTACCGATGGAGCTCGCGGCCCTGACTCGGCGACAGGCGGTCGAAATAAACCCGGTGAACTTTGATACTCGTCGACTCTTGAGGGTGCTGAACCACACGTTGAACGACGCCACATTGAACGACGTAGGGGGCGAGTCAGTCGAGGCGTCGGGATCAGGGGCCGGCGTAGGGGTCCTGCCACCTAAGACGACACCTCCCTTACCTCGGGTCGAAGCCACAGCCGCGGGGCCAGCACCGGCCGCGACGAGCGTTGAGTGGGCACCACCCTCCGCACCGGCGGGACCCGGAAGCGGGCGAACTACAGACCGCAGACGAAGGCGCGTCTTGCTTGCCGTCGCTATGTCGATCGTTTTACTGCTGGCGGTTGGGGTTGCGTGGTACGTGACGCGTGATCGCGGCCCTGGCACGGCCGGCCCGGAGAGCTCGGCGTCCGTCCCAAATCCGCCTTCGGTCACCGCTAAGCCGTCCAGCAGTGCGTCGGAGACCTTGAAGGCTCAAAGCCCAACCGGTTCGGATATTCTCGCCCATCGCGGCGGCGACGAGAAGTATCCGTTGCAGACGCTCGAGTCACTCACCTCGGCGGCCGATGACGGCTTCGCGGTGGAAACCGATGTGCGCTGGACCAGTGACAACCGTGCGGTGATCATCCACGACGAGGCGGCAACCCAGGGCTTGCGATGCGATCGGCCTTACCAAGTCTCCAAAACGACATGGAAAGAGCTCAGCGAGCACTGCCGCTCGTTCCCCAAGAATGGCAAGACTTATCCGCCCTCGACCTACGCAAGTGTGATGGAGGGCCTGGCGAGCTCTAGCTCATGGGTCTACGTCGAGGTCAAGGTTGACCAGAACGCGGCGCAGAACAAGGAGTTTCTCGACGTTATCCGCAGCAATGGGCTGAGCGACCGTACCGTCGTCACCTCAACTAGCCTCGACCGACTTGCGCAGATCAAAAAACGGGCACCCGATCTTCCTCGCATGCTCTTCGTTAGCGAGCAGGTTCCCGCAAGCCAACTGGCTGACGAGGACCTGTGGGCCGTTGCGGTCAACTATGACGTTGCGACGAAAGGCTACATATCCGAGCTCGAGAAGGCTGGGCTCATTGTCGTCGTCTGGACCGTGAATGAGGAACAGGCTTGGGCGAAGGCAAAAGCGGCAGGCGCCGACAAAATACTGACGGATAAGCCACGGGCTTACGCCGACTGGCTGGCGAAGCAATAGCTAGTTGGTCAGAGCTGCTGGTCGGCGCCTTCGCTTGAGGCGGCTTTCCCCGAGGCTCCGCTGCTGAGCGCTTTCTCCAACCGCGCCACGGCCGCCTGCATGTTCTCAGCTCCCTCCAACCACTGCCGATGCTCCAGCGATAGCTGGTCCTGGACCGCGCCGACGTATTCACCGAGCACCGAGGTAGATCCGGCGGCAATGCCCTCTCGTACGTCGTCGAGCCGTTCGCGTAAGCCCTGCAGTGCCTGAGCGGTGTTGTCATAGCGCTCAGCGTTCCTGCGATCTTGGTGGATAGCTTCGCGGGCAGCGGCGAACGCTTGAAGCGCGGCGCCGAACACAGCAAGCGAACCAAGCGCAGCCCATTCGCTGCGCAGCGCACCGAGTACGCCGGCCGCACCAGAGGCAATTGCCGCCATAAGAACAGATCCGGCTGAGATGTTAAGGGTCCGTTCGGCCGAGTTGCGATGTCCCGATCGGCGGGTTTTGTAGTAGGCAAGCTGATGATCTAGCTGATAGCGGCGAAAGTACTCCAACTTGAGCAGATCCAGCTGGGGATCGGGTTGCCCCACGGATGAGTGCACGAGGGTACTGAAGTAGGACAACCGCTTGGTCTCGGCCCGTGCGCGCGCAGTCATCCAGTCCTCGAGTAACCGACCCTCCTTCACCCGGAACAGCGACATCGACGCGATCCCGCCGGCCGCAACACCCATGAGTGCGAGCACGATCAGAATTGCCTGCGTCAAACTGCCCAAGTTCCCCGCGAGCAGTGCCGCAGCCATCAGCAGCGCGCTCACCGTCGCCGTAGCCAGGACGGCCCAGTTGGCCCGGAGTACCCATCGCTTGAACGTTCGCTCTGCGACACGCGCTTCAGTGTCGGCCTCCGCATACTGCCGCGCCAGCTCAACGGGCGCGCTGCTGGTCAGTAGGGCGGCGAGCTTAGGTGCCGAGGTTCTCAGCTGCTCGGCGTGCTCGACAGGCGACAGTGCGTAGTCACTGGGGCTGCCGTGGCCGATGATTCCAGCTGCATCCGACATGATCGTCTATTGGGCTGTAGGGCGATCGATGGCCGGTTCGTCGTCCACACCTTCCTCTGGAAGGAGACCCTTCTGATCAAGGACGAAGAGCAGTACGAAGCCCGGGACCACGATCAACGCCGCGAGCACCACTACGACCAGTACGGCGGCGAGGGTGCCTGTCGGGGCCGCTGCTGCCGAGAAAGTCAAATTCGTCGGCAACACGTACGGCCACTGCGCTACACCCCAACCGAGGATGATGCTCGCGACCGCGACGATGGCGAGCAAGCGGGCGCCGCGGGAAGCATGGCGAACCAATAGAACCAGGGCCACGAACCCGCAGACTACAGAGAGAATGACCAGTGCCAGAGCTCGCGAAACAAGGCCGTCGAACAGGTAGCGGGCATCAGCACGCAAGACGAAGATGCCAATAAGACCGATGACACCGACGATGCCGCCAGCGACGATCGCCCGACGCCGGAAGTAGTCCGTCATATCGCTCGCGGCGAGGCGGCGGGCGTCCCAGACCAGATAGACCGCGGCGAGGTACGCCACGGCCGCCACCGCCAAGACACCGGCAACGACCGAGGTCGGGTTGATCCAGCTGTGCACTGGATCACCGGGCTGACCGCCAGCGGGTACCCGACCGGAGGCAATGCCACCAGCAATCGCTCCCATGCAGTAGGGCACTAACACGGAGGACGCGGCAAACGCGGCGCCGAAGATCCGGCGGTAACGCAGCCCGACAACCGATTTCCGGAACGCGAAGCTCGCGCCGCGCAACACAATGCCGAGGGCGGCGATGGTCAAGGGCACGAACAGGGTCAACGTGATCGACGCGTACGCCTCCGGGAATGATGTCCACAAGATCACGAAGATGAAGATCAACCAGACATGGTTGGCCTCCCACACCGGCCCAATGGAATGCTCAATCGCGTCGCGCGGACGTTCGCCTCGCTCGGGCCCGCCGGAGATCAAATCCCAAAAGCCAGCCCCAAAGTCGGCGCCTCCGAAGATCGCGTACGCGACCACAGCTAGCAGCAGGACTCCAGCTACCGCAGTACTCACCCGACCGTCTCCCCTGCCCCGGCGGAGACCTCCTCGGCCAGTGCGCTCGGACCGTATGGGGTGTCCTGATCAGTGAAGCCTTCGGTTCTGCGGAAGCGTCTGCCCATGGCGCGGAGCACCAAGATCGTCGTAGCGCCGACCAGGGCGTACAAGATCACGATGGCAAAAAAGGTGATCCACACTCCGGTGTTGGCCGTGACCGCATCCTCGACCTTCATCAGGTTGTAGACGATCCACGGCTGACGTCCGACCTCCGTCACCACCCAGCCGGCCTCCAAGGTGATCACTGCAGCCGGTCCGGCAACGGCTGCCGCCCGAAGAAACCACTTGGTCTGCGGCATGCGTCGGCGGAAGATCCAAGACAGCGCGTACCACACGGCCAGCAGGAACAGCAGCGTTCCCAGGCCGACCATGATGTCCCAGCACAAATGGACGATGTTGGTCTGCCGGATGGTTGGCTCTTCGTCGGGCGGCACGGAGTTCAGGCCCTTTACGACTGTGGCTTTGCCCGTGCTGGGATTAGAGAGCCACGACGCCAGGCCAGGGATCGGGATGCCGCCGGTGACGGTGCCGTCATCATTGAGATGACCCAGCAAGGTCTCAGGTACGTCACTACTCGTCGTCGGCACTAATTCGATAGCGGCAAACTTGACCGGCTGATTCTGGTACACCCAGCGGGCCAAACCATCACCAATGCCGATCTGGATCGGCGCGGCCACCGCCCCAACAGTGAAGGCGATCACAAACCCGAGGTAGTGATAGCGGTCCCTCCGCCCTCGCAGCATGCCCACGGCATAGACCGAGGCGATCAAGAATCCACCCACCAAGTAGGCCGCGACGACCATGTGAGCCGCTTGCCACGGCATCGAGTCATTGAAGATCACCTGGATCGGACTGACGGTGATCACGTTCCCGTTGGAGTCGAGCGTGAAGCCGGCCGGTGCGTTCATCCAGGCGTTGGCGGCAACCACTGAGATGCTGCCAAAGATCCCGGCAAGGACAATCGGTACACCGGTCCAGAAGTGCGCCCAAGGCTTGAGCCGCCGCCATCCGAAGATGTAGATCGCGATGAAGATCGCCTCGGTGAAAAAGAACAAGCCCTCAAAGCCGAACGGCACGCCGAAGGCCTCGCCCCACCGCCCCATGAACCGCGGCCACAACAATCCAAACTCAAAGGTCAGCACCGTGCCGGTGACCGCACCCACCGCGAAGGTCACCGCCATGAACTTCGACCACCGCTGCGCCAGCACCAATGCGTCGCGGTCATTGTGCCGGATGCCGCGATAGTTGGCGATCAAGGTCATGAACGCCCAGGAAACCCCGAGCGGCACCAAGATGATGTGGAACCCCAGGGTGAACGCCATTTGCGCGCGCGCCCACGGGACCGGGTTCACAAAGACGATTGCCGTCAGTGCGGTAACTGTCGCGATCATGACACCCCGAGCCTGGCCGAGGCACCGACCCGCGGCATCACCCGCGTGGGGTGATGTGTGCCTGACATCGAGGGTTGGACGATTTCTACGGCTGTGCCCGCACGGGCTGGCGAGGGGTCCAGAGGAGGCGATGGCCCATGGCTGATACGACAGTGCTCATCGTTGGGGGCGGCTTCGCGGGCGTCACCTGCGCCCAGCATCTTGCCAAGAATGATGTCGACGTGATCCTGCTGGACCGCAACAACTACCACCAGTTCCAGCCGATGCTGTACCAACTTGCCACGGCCCAGATAGCCGCATATGACATCGCCCGGCCGCTGCGAGGGATCTTCCGTCATCACAAGACCGTCGACGTGCACCGTACGGCCGCGGTATCGATCGACCCGGAAGCCCGATCGGTCACCACAGCCTCCGGATCGGTGCTGTCCGCGGACTACCTGGTGGTGGCAGCGGGAGCCCAAGCGAATTTCTTCGGCACACCTGGAGCAGCCGAGCAAAGCCTCCCGCTCTACTCGGTCAATGATGCAGAAATGCTGCGTGCCCGCCTTCTCAACGTTTTGGATGCGACACAGGAGCGCCCGGAGCTCATTGAGCAGGGTTCATTGAACTTCGTGATCGTCGGTGGCGGGCCGACTGGAGTCGAGACAGCGGGAGCGCTGGCCGAAGTCCTCAGAGACGTCATCCCTGAGCGCTACCGATCACTCACGGAGCCGGCCAAGGTCCATCTGGTTGATCATGGCGAGGTCCTGCTCGCACCGTTCTCTGACAAGGCGCATGCCTATGCCGCGAATCGCTTGGAACGCGACGGTGTCCAGCTGCATCTCGGTGTCGGGGTCAAGGAGGTACTCCAAGACAGAGTGCTGCTGAGCGACGGAACCACGATCATGACTCGGACCGTGGTCTGGGGCGGTGGGGAAAAGCCTGCCGATGTCGTTGCTGCGGCGGATCTGCCAGCCGGGCACGGCGGCCGAATCGACGTACAACCCGACCTCACGGTGGCAGGGCACCCACGGGTCTATGTGCTCGGTGATGCGGCAAACATTCCTCACGCTGACGGCAAGGCGCTACCCCAGCTCGGATCAGTCGCTCAGCAGTCGGGCGCCTGGGCCGCCCGAAACATTCTTGACGAGATGGCTGGCAAGGAACGCGCGGATTTTCGCTACAAGGACAAGGGCATCATGGCGATGATCGGCCGCAACGCCGCCATCGCCGAAATGGGGCCGCATCGACACGAGGTTGAAGGCCCGGTGGCATTCGCAGCCTGGCTTGGCGTACATGCCGCGTTGCTCAGCGGCACCCGAAACAAGATCGACGCCTTCATCGCCTGGGGCTGGGACTACTTCAGCAGCGACCGCGCTATAGCGATCGTGGACCGCACCGACGACGCCCGAATCGACTGGGGCGACGACGACCAGGGAGAGCGACCGGAGTTCGACCCTCACCCAGCAGCCTCACCCCCGCTGGGTGAGGACAGGTCCGACCCTGCTTCCTAGCGTGGTGTAGGAGAGACAGCCGGGGGTTTGCCTCAGGACCCGAGGTGTTGGTTGCGGCGGCATGATCAGGAGGCCGGTTGATGGTAGAACGTGACGGTCCGGCAGGGTCTGGACAACAGGAAGCCGATGTGTTCGTGATCTTCGGCATCACCGGCGACTTGGCCAAGGTCATGACATTCCGCTCGCTTTACAGACTCGAGAAGCGCGACCTGCTGCAATGCCCGATCGTCGGCGTAGCAGTCAGCGACTGGACCGTTGATCAACTTGTGGAACGGGCCCGTGAGTCGATCATTGCGACTGGGGAGCAGCTCGACGAAGACGTGTTCAAGCGGTTTGCTGCACGATTGTCTTACGTGTCAGGCGATTTTGCAGATCCGGCGACTTACCACCGTGTCGGCGAGGCGATCAGCGGCGCCAAATGTCCGGTGTTCTACCTGGAGATTCCGCCGTTCCTGTTCGCAACCACGGTCAAAGGACTCGCCGAGGCGGGCCTCACCAAAACCGGACGCGTCGTCGTCGAGAAACCCTTCGGCCACGATCTTGCCTCAGCCCGGGCCTTGGCCGATGAGCTTCACAAGTACATCGCTGAGTCGCAGCTGTACCGGATTGATCACTACCTCGGGAAGATGGGGCTCGAGGAAATCCTGTACTTGCGCTTCGCCAACACCATGCTCGAACCGGTCTGGAACCGCAATTACGTCAAGTGTGTGCAGATCACCATGGCGGAGGCGTTCGGCGTCGAGGATCGCGGCCACTTCTACGATCCGGTCGGCGCCCTACGTGACGTGGTGGTGAACCACCTCATGCAGGTTGTAGCCGCCGTAGCCATGGAGCCGCCCGCAGGCAGTGACCCCTCGACACTGAGCAACGCCAAAGTGGCGCTCTTCAAGGCCACGCTTGCAGCCGATCCGACAGCGTACGTCCGTGGGCAGTACGAGGGTTACCGCAGCATCGACGGGGTCGCACCCGATTCAACTACGGAGACCTACGTCGCATTACGGCTAGAGATCGACAACTGGCGCTGGTCCGGCGTCCCGTTCTTCATCCGCGCAGGCAAGCGCATGCCGGTAACGCAGACCGAGGTACGACTCATCTTCGAAGAACCTCCGCGGCTGGGCTTTGGTCGCTGGGGAGATCGTGCTGCGCAGCCGGATCATCTCGTGGTGAGGCTGGATCCTTCGACTGGCCTCCGCATCGTCCTCGAGGCTCGGCGCGCGGAAAGCATGCAACCGGAGTCCATCACCTTGGACATGACATTTGCCGAGGAGGGCGGCGAAGGGCCGACGCCGTACGAGGTGTTGCTCCGCGCTGCGATGCTGGGCCAAGCCACCCGGTTCACCCGGCAGGACGGGGTCGAGGAGACCTGGCGGATCATGCAGCCGCTGCTCGACACACCACCAGATGTGGACTCCTACAGCCCGGGCTCATGGGGACCAGCCGCTGCGGAGCGCCTGGCCGCCGAGTGCGGCGGCTGGCAGGAGCCATGGGTGCCATCATGACGGGCTTGTCACATGGGTGCAGACGAGAAGACAGGACCAGCCAATGGCAGCGACGGATCTGAGGCCAACGCTGATCGGATAACGCAAGCAATATCCGTCGCCGTAGTTGCCGCGGCCCTCGTTGTCTGGTGGCCGGCATTCGACTTGGGCGCATATGGAGTCATCTTTTTCCAGCAGCTCCTGGCGCTGTGGGCGGCATCTACTGCGATCTTTCTGGTAAGCCTTACGGCGGGGCGCCTTGCTCGGGTGTCGTGGCCGCGGCGGCTGGCGCTGCTGCTTCCTTCGCTGTGGCTGCTGCTCGCGATCGTGCTGCCGGAGGTTGGGGTTAGGACGTGGTCGCGGGCACTGTTCTATGTGGCAATCGTGCTAACGCTCGCGGGAATGCCTTTCCTCGCCGCGCTGCTGCTGCGGGTGACCATTGCGGGATACGAGCAGATACCCAACCGTCGCCGCCTCCTCGCTGCGGCGATCGTCGGGATCGTGGCCATCACGTCATTTGGGCTAGGCAGGTTCAACAACCGATTTCTCACCTGCAACGACTTCGTGATCAGTGGCAACGACACGCCCCCTAGCTGCAGCCCGGGCCACGGCCACCTTGGAAACCGTTAGCCCTGCGTCAAGCCATCAGCCCGTGCTCATGGGCGTACGCAGCCGCGGCCGTGCGAGACGGCACATCCAACTTGGTGAAGATATTGCTCAGATGGCGCTCCACGGTCTTTGGGCTTAGTACCAGGGCATGGGCAATGTCGGGGTTGCTGCGCCCTGCGGCAACCAGTCTCAGGACCTCGATCTCACGTTCGGTGAGGCCGCCGGGCCGCGCTCGGCCCAGCAGCTTGTCGACCTGCTGGACTCCCGGCGCCGCACCCACGTCAGCAAAGCCGTGGCCGGCAACCGCTAGCTCAGCTGTCGCTGAGTCCTCATCACCAAGCTCGCGCAGAGCACGCGCGACAAGCACCCGCGCCCGGCTCGCCTCGTACGGCGACCCGATATCGCTCCAGAGGCGGCCGGACTCGCGGCCATGTCCAAGTGCGTCCTCTGTCTCCCCGGAGGCCAGCTCGACGGCCGCGTACGCGTATGCCGTCATCGCCCAGAGCGCGGAGATGCCGAACGCCGACGCGATCTCGGAAAGCTCATCCGAACGCCTCCGGGCCTCGTCAAGAAGTTGGGCCGCAACCAGGATCTCGACGGCAGCCGGAAGCAGCCGAGACCGCTGAACCGGCCCGCCCGCTTCGGCGAGCAGCCGGTGGATCGCCGTTACGGCTGCCGTCGTCCGACCGCGAGCAAGCCACGACAACGCCAATCCCGGCTGCGGTTCAAAGCCGAACTCGGCTGCTTGCCGGTATGCCTCTTCGGCCTCGTCGAGTTTGCCTCGGATGCGTAGCACATCACCCTGCTCGGTTAGGGCTAGCGCGGCCGGCGCGGCCGTACCCTCCAGCTGGTATCGACGCTGGGCGAGGGCAAATTCGGCAAGCGCCTCGTCATACGCCCCACGCAGTCGCATGATCTGGCCCCGGTGCAACGAGCACTGACCGGTGTACGGAACCAGGCCGGGCTGCGCCTCGCACCATCTGGTCAAGGCACTGGTCCAGGACGCCGCGCGCGAGAAGTCGGACACCTCCTGGCACGCCTCGATCATCGAGCAGTAGACCATCCCAGCAATGATGGGCGAGACTTCTCCAGCCGAGATCCCGACCATCGCCTCGTCGAGCAGAGCAAGTCCTTCCGGGACCCGACCGGAGTAGATGGTCATCCGTCCCTGACACATCAACCCTTGTGCGATGAGGTCGGGTTCGGAGAAGCGGCGGCCGGTCTCGACGATATGAACGGCTGTCTCGCCGGCCCTGGCAAAATCTCCGCGGCCGAGGTGCTGATAGAACTCGTGGGCAAGAAGGTACCCACGTTCGACGATGTCTTCGGGCTCAGTGTCGAGCAGCCGCTGCGCCCGGGCGACCCAACCGCCACCAACCGCAACCTCTCCTCGGACGTTCAGCAGCAGACCGAGCCATGAGGCGAAGCGGACGGCTCCCAGCGAATCCCCATTCCGGATCCTGTCCTGATATCCGGCCTGCAGGGCGCGCACGGCCTCGTCGACGTTGCCCAGCAGATAGGCAGACGTGGCCAGGGCCATCGTGTCTTCCGGGCTGAGGTCGCCGCTCCCGCGCAGCCGGTCGAAGGCGAGAGCCCAGTCGCGACGATTGAATGCGTCGCGAGCCTGCAGTAGCTCGTCGATCGTCCTGTCCTGTTCGACGCCCATTGCAGCCTCCCGCTCAGAGGGTACGCGCCAAGCGCCTCAGGCTGCGAGCGTGAGGGTTTTCCCGACTCGCGTGCCGATCTGGTTGGCAATGTAGGCGGCATCCCTGCCGACCCCGGGCAACACCGTCGAGGCGGCAGCATACTGGAACGCGAGCCCGCAGAAGAACAGGCCCGGAGCGGCCGACACCACGCCGCGCATCTCCCGTGGCCAGCCATCGGCCCCGAAGATGGGCAAGTCGATCCAGTCGAACACCTGGCGGAAACCGGTGCACCACACCACATTCGCCACGTCCAGCGCTCCGACGCCGTCGACCACCGGTCGCCCGTCGTGAACGCCAGTCACCCGCCCCGGGATTCGGTCCACACCGCGTGCTTGCAGATCGGACCGCTTCACCCGCAAGATCGGTAGGCCGTGGAACCGGACCCTGTCCATCGCTTTGCGGCCGATGGGCGTGTGCCGGGTGAGCACGTGCTTGCCGAGAAACCCAATGACCGGCATGACCACGCGCACACTCCAATGGTCGAGCCGTACCGGCACCTGACCGGGGTCGCGACCGGCAAGGACGGTCGGATGGGTGGATGCAACCTCGAACGCGATGTCGGTGCCAGAGTGTGAAGCGCCGACCACGAGCACCGAACCAGGCTTGAGCTGCGCAGGGCTGCGGTACTCGCTGGAATGCAGCTGCCGAATCGACGGGTCAAGGTCCATCGCGAAGTCAGGAATGCTCGCCGTCCGGCCGAACGTGCCGGTCGCCACCACAACGTTGTCGGCGATGATGCGGTCACCTCCGAGATGGAGCACATAGCTCCCGTCGGCCGATTCCAAGCGGTCCACCTGGGTGGACGTCCGCACGGGGAGTGCGAACCGTTCAACGTACGCCGCGAGGTAGTCGGCCACCTCCTCCTTGGTTGGGTATGACCACTTCGAGGCTGGGAAGGGCAGGCTCGGAAGCCCGTCGTAGCGTGCCGGGGTGTAGAGCCGCAATGAGTCCCAATGCGCTCTCCAGTTGTCGCCGACTCTTCGGTTCCCGTCCAAGATCACGCAAGGTCGTCCACGTCGCTGTAGGTGATAGGCCGTCGCGAGGCCTGCCTGTCCTGCTCCGATGATCGCTGTCTCGACGTGCTCGATCGTCATGAGAACCTCCGGTGAAAGGTTGGCTGCCGTCTTGGCGGGACGAGTGGCGCACATAGCGCAGGTGCCAGAACAGCATCAGTCCCGACGTGACGACATAGAACGTGTGCAGGGCCCAAATGGGGCCAGGCGGCAACTGAAAGACATAGAAGCTGTGTACCGCGTTGCCGGCGTTGGCGAGCACGAGATTTCCCCGGCTGTATGAGCTGAGTTCCTTGGTTCGCACTGCCTTGATCAGCATCGGTAGCGTGCTCACCCCGAATAGGACGGTGGAGATAGATCCTGCGAGCATCGCTATGGCTGACATGGAAGTTGACGCTACGAAGCAAGTGCCTCGGCCCGCGTCGGGTCAGCTACCCATCTTGCAAAAACATCTGATGGGTGAATTCCCGCACGAGGGTTCGCAATGACCGACGACCTACTGTCCTGATTCGACTGCTACGGCGGTCTGGGGGGTAAGGAAGGCTTGCCCTCTATGGAAAGGTGTTGGGATGAGCGAACCAGAACGAGTGCGGAAAGTCGTGTCTACCGTGTTGCCGACGGCACACGGGACCTTCCAGCTCCACGGGTACGCCGTAGAACCTGGCCGGGAACACGTGGCGCTCGTCCTGGGAGACCTGGACGGCGACGGCCGGAACGGCCATGTCCCGCTGGTTCGGGTCCACTCCGAGTGCCTTACCGGCGACGCCCTCGGATCATGGCGGTGCGACTGCGGCGAGCAACTGGACGCTGCGATGCAGGAGATCGCGCGCGAAGGCCTCGGCGTCATCATCTACCTGCGCGGACATGAGGGCCGCGGCATCGGCCTGCACGCCAAGCTGCATGCGTACGCGTTGCAGGATGCGGGACTGGACACCGTTGATGCGAATCTCCGGCTGGGTCTGCCAGTCGACGCACGCAAGTACGACGTGGCCGCGGCGATACTTCGTGATCTCGGAGTGCGGCGGATTCGGCTGCTTTCGGCGAATCCGGAGAAAAGCGCTCGACTCAAGGACCTTGGCATTGAGGTAACTGCGCGGCTCCCGGTGCTGGTAACCGAGCACGCCGAGAACGCCTTCTATCTCGCCACGAAACGCAATCGGATGGGTCACGACAACACGCGTGAGCTGCCCGATGTCTGGAGTGAGCTGCTGCACGGGCGAGTACCCCACCGGGCTGCGGCCGGACGGGAATCGGAGCTGCTCGACCGGTACGGATCACTGGTGGCTGCAGGGCCGTTGATCGCCATCGCTCAGTTGGCGCAGAGCGTCGACGGCTTCATTGCTTCCCGGACCGGCGATGCGAATTACGTCTCCGGCGAAGAGGACCGCGAGCATCTACACCGGCTGCGCGCACTGGTGGACGCTGTCATCGTCGGTGCCCAGACCGTCACGGCCGACAATCCTCAACTCACCACGCGCGCAGTGCCTGGACCATCGCCGGTTCGCGTGATCATCGATCCGGCGGCCAGGATTCCGAGTGACGCTCGAGTGCTGACCGATGGCAGCGCCAAGACGTTGTGGTGCGTGGCTGCCACCTTTGATTCCCAAGCGGGTCTCGCGCCGCATGTTGAAGTGGTTTCTCTGGCTGCTGCAAATGGATGGTTTGAGCCGCAGGCCGTGCTGGACATGCTGCGTGAGCGCGGACTCGGCCGGGTGCTCGTCGAGGGCGGCGGTCGTACCGTGTCAGATTTCCTGGCCGCCGGCGTACTCGACCGGCTCTATCTGACAACTGCTCCGATCTTGGTCGGCGATGGCATTCCTGGCGTACGGTTCGCCGGTGCCGACCTGATCGGGGATGCATTGACCGCTTCGGTACGCCGGTTCAGCCTCGGCCCTGACATCTGCACCGTCTTTGATTTCGCGGCTGCAAGAACCGGACTACGGCCCGCCCGGCAAGGCCAAAATGTCCCCGCCCGGCAGGGCGAAAATGTCCCCGCCCGGCAGGGCCAAAATGTCACTGTGCCCCAGATCGATCCGCAAGACTCCACGAGCGAGCTGGGTACGACGTAAGTCAAGCCAGGCAGCCGCCGTCGGTGCAAGGGCGGGCTCTTGCACAACGGCGGCATCGACCCGTTCTTGAAGTACTTGCTCGACGAAGCCTTGGCCGCTGGAAGCAGTCAGCTGCCACGGAGTCTGTTGACAACGCACTGTGAAGCCGCCAGTCCGCAAAGTGGTGGTAGCCAATGACGTCGCCTCTGGTCCAGCCCGGCCAGCTCGCCTTTGATGATCATTGAACGCCTCCAGCAACGGTTGATCAGCTGGATCTGACGGGGCAATGCGGTGCGTTCCGGTGACGGTAAGGCTGAACAACACAGGCACGTAGTTATCGATCAACGCGCGGCACACTGCGTCGAGCTGGCCCGTTGTCAGAATGTCTAGTAAAGCGGAACAGGTGACGAGCCGCCGATCGCCATCGCGACCGGCCAGCAGTCTGGCAAGCGCATCGACGCTGTCATTAATGATCATGGTTTCGTCGGGCAGCGGGAGCCATCGACTGATCACTGGATCATGATCAATATGGATCCAGCGCTGTCGAAAAGGAAGTCGAGGTGCGAGCCAGCGCTGGTTGGCACCCGTTCCCGCGCCAAGGTCAATGATCTCGACACTGCCTTCATGATCACCAACTTTGATCAAATAGTTGACCAACTCGGGCAGCAGAGTGCTCAAAGTGGCGGCGCGGGCGGCGGTGTCGGCGGCGGCCCGGGCGGCAAGCCAGCCCGGATCGACGGCGGCTGTAGTCGCTCCAGATAGGCCAGCACCGCCACTGCCGTCTGCTGCCATCCGGGCAGCGTATCTCGCTGAGCGAGCGCCGCCTGACGCCACGTGTGCCGCAGCGGCGCGTCGGTAAGCCAGCTGCGCAGCAGGGCCGCAAGGCTCTCGGGATCGCCGGGCGAAACCGTCGTGCCCGGTGCCGCATCGCTGTGCGATGTCACCCCCTGATGGAGGGCTTCAACGGCGCCGGTACCTTCCGGCACTACGGCCGGAATACCGCGAGCCAACGCTTCGCCGATGACCAGGCCGTAGGTCTCGATACGCGACGGCACGATCAATAAGTCGGCGGCATCCCATTCCCGATCGAGTGCGTCGCCAGCGAGCATTCCAGGGACGGCAATCCGCTCCCCCAACGCCGCGGCTGCGATTTCAGCACGTACCTGGTCGGCATAGTTCGGAGCTGCGCTGTCTGAGCCGATAAGGGCTGCTGTCCATGCGAGCTCCGCGACTTGGGCCAGCGCTCGTACCACGCTGAGTTGATCTTTTGTCGGCGTCAGGCTGGCCAGGGTCAGCAAGCGCGGATGCTCGGTCTGCTGACTGCCGCGCGCGACAGCCGCCGCCCTAACGCCGGGAACCGCGACGCCAACATCGCGACGCCCAAACCGCCGACTGAGCTGGGCGGCAGACCAGCGGCTGGTGCACAGCACTCCAGAGGCGGCTTGGATCGCTCGAGCTTCCAGTGCGGCGTACCGCTCCCGTCGGCTTGGCTCCAGCCCTAGTTCGTCGCTGATCGGGAGGTGCACCAGGATGATGATCGCTCGGCCGGAGTCAACCGCCGCGGCGATCACGTCCGGCGCGCCGCAGGCCAGGATGCCGTCGACCAAGGAAGTGGGTGCCTCCTGCAGGGCTCTCGCGAGCTGGGCATGAGTCGACGCATTGCCCTCTGGCCAGGGTCCGGGCAGCGTGTGTAACCCCACGTCGACATCCAGCGCCCGCAACTCGGCGACGAGATTGTGGTTGTAGACATTGCCACCCGTCGGGATGTCGCGATCCCAGGTCACAAAGCCGAGATGCTCACTCAAGAGTCTTGGTGTATCCCGCCCAGGCATCGGGATGTTCGCGCAGCGTGACGTCCAGCTTGCTGAGCCCACGGCCTGCGAGTGAGCCTGCGATCCGCTCGGCGATCAACTTTGCTACTGACTCGGTGGTCGTCAGAGTGCCGACAAGATCGGGATGTTCATCGAGGTTGCGGTAGTTGAGATCACTGAGCGCGCGTCGCAGAACCTCAGCGGCCTCGCCGATGTCGATCACGATCGACTCAGCCGTCAGGGAGTCGCGCCAGAGTGTCAGCTCGACGACGTACGTGGCACCATGCAGGTTCTGGGCCGGGCCGAACGACGGATGCGGCAAGCTGTGCGCGATCATCACATGATCACGAACCGTCAAGTGGAACACTCTTAGGACTCCTCCTCGTTTGGGTAGTCGATCACTTGGCACAGTGTCTCAGCGTCGCCGTTGAAGATCGACTCCATAGTTTGGGGTAACGCCCCAAACGGCGCATGACCAGTGATGAAGACATCGAAGACCGGATCCTCCAGCAGCCGCATGGCCAGCGCCAATCTGTCGCCGGTACTACGTCGGGCGCGCCGGGAGGCGGCTACGGCACCCACCTGGCTGGCTCGGATCGTCAGCCGCCGGGAATGGAATTCAGCGCCCAGCGGCACCCGCGGCTGCTTTAGCCCGTACCACGAGACTTCGATCAGCTCAGCCTCCTCCCCCAGCAACTCCAGGCTCCGGGCGAGGCCAGATTCGGTGGCCGAGCAGTGAAAAACAAGATCATTATCGCCGGCTGCATCATTGGGGTGCACCAGGTTGAGACTGAGACCATCAGCAAGCGCTGACCTGGCGGGGTTGACGTCGACGAGCTGCAGCCGATCGAGCGGAAAGATCCGTACGAGGGCGGCAATAATGCCGCCAACCATGCCGGCACCGACGACCGCGACGCGGTCACCAATCCGAGGGGCTGCATCCCAGAGCGCGTTGATGCCGGTTTCGACGGTCCCGGCAAGCACGGCGCGATCGCTGGGCACTGCATCAGGCACTGGCGTCAACGCGCTGATCGGCACCACATAATGATCTTGATGCGGGTGCAGGCAGAAGACTCTGCGGCTCTGGAGGTGTGCTGGACCTTCTTCGACAACACCGACTGAGAGGTATCCGTACTTGACTGGGCCAGGCCAGTTTCCCACCTGAAAAGGAGCACGCATGGACTCGGCAATATTGGGAGGGACATGGCCGGCGTGTACGAGCATCTCGGTGCCCCGGCTAATGCCGGAACAGATGGTGCGTACCAACGCCTCATCGGCGCGCGGGCTACGAGCAGGCTCTGTCCGCAGTACGCCGTGCCGAGGTGCCATCGTCCAGTACGCCGTCCAGCGATCAGTGGCCACGTAGTGCATTCTCTCTTCGCGGCTCCGAGCGGATGGAGGTGGCACGCGGCTATGGCGAGCTCATGTAGGGCAATCGCAGCGACGACCGGCCACCCTTCGACAAGCTCATGGCGCATGACCGCCTGTGAAATGCTGAACGCGTGTTCCGCATGCTGGAACTGCTGGGCGGTCTCTCGCTGGTCACCGACATCGGGACTGGTTCGCCTTTAGAGGAGTCGCTTAAGCGCTGCCTCGTCGCAGGCCGTCTCGCCAAGATCATCGGCTGTAGCGATTCTGAGGTCAGCGACGTGCTTTATACAGCCCTGCTGCAACACCTCGGCTGTACGGCGTACGCGCACGAGGTCGCCCGAGTGTGGGGCGACGACATCGTCACTACCCGAGCAATGTTTCTCAGCAGCTCCGGTGAGCCAGCGGACATGTGGCGGGTGTGGATACCTGAAATCGCCAATGCGACCGGTCGGTCGAAGGCCAGGGTTTTGGCCACCACGATCGTGACCGCCAAGCGGATGGAAGCCGAGGGGCCGCCAGCCACGTGCGAAGTCGCCAGCGGCGCATCCCGAGCGCTCGGACTCCCCGAGCCAGTCCAGCTGGGCTTGTCTCACATGTTCGCGATGTGGAATGGCAAGGGCTTGCCGAGCACCGCAGGTGAGGCGATTCCGCTGACTGCGCGAATCATGCAGGTCGCCTTTACAGCGGTGATGTTCGCCGTTCACACCAATGCTGCTGTAGCCGTCGCAGAGGTCCGGCGGCGTGCTGGCACCCAACTGGATCCGAGCCTGGCAGACCTGGTCATTCAGCGAGCCGATGAGCTCCTCGGTGACCTTGATCAGATAGACGCCTATCAGGCCGTGCTCGCCACCGAGCCAGCACCAGTACGCCGGGTGGAGCAGACCGGGCTCAGCGATGTGGCGCGTACCTTTGGCAACCTCGTCGACCTGAAGAGTCCGTGGCTTCGTGGTCATTCTTCGGCAGTTGGTGATCTTGCAGCCGGCGCCGCCGGAACTCTGGGGTTAGGTAAAGACGTCGAGACCTTACGCATCGCGGGGTACCTACACGATCTTGGAAGAGTCGGCGTATCCAGCGCCATCTGGGACAAGGCCGGCCCGCTGAGCACCGCCGAGCGGGATCAGGCCAGGCTGCACGCGTACCACAGCGAACGCATCCTCGCTCGCATCTCACCCCTGAAGGGTCTCGCAGCGCTTGCCGGCCAGCATCACGAGCGCTGCGACGGCAGCGGATATCACCGCGGCTACACCGCAGCGCAGCTGTCGATGTCATCCCGCGTGCTGGCCTGCGCGGACGCGTACCACAGCATGATCGAAGATCGCCCGCACCGAAAAGCGATAGCGCCGGCTCGAGCCGCTGATCGAGTTGAGGCGGAGGCCAAGGCCGGGCGGCTCGATGCCGACGCCGCCGGGGCGGTCATCGAGGCTGCCGGTCTGTGGCGGCCCATTCGCCGTAGCCGGCCAGCCGACCTCACCGAGCGCCAGGTGGAGGTGCTACGGCTGGTCTCCCGCGGGTTATCGAACGCAGATATCGCCGAGCGGCTGGTGCTCTCACGACGAACCGTCGAGCACCATGTCCAAGACATCTATGTCAAGATCGGCGCCGCAACCCGCGCCGGGGCGGCCATGTTCGCAATGCAGCACGGCCTGCTTGATCAATCTAGGTGATTCCTTATTTAGCAGGGCTTGCTGCATCGATCTGCTTCGGCATGCTGCTAGACCTCATGGTTGGTGAGATCCCATATTTTGATTAGAACGTGTTTTCCGAACCGAGAGGAGTTCGGCATGGCCTCAATTTCCGAGCGGGAGAACCGGGAGATCAAGGCGGCAAATGCCTCCAGCAACACGCCGGTCGTCTTCATCCATGGCCTCTGGCTGTTGCCGAGCAGCTGGGACCGCTGGGCGCAGCTCTTCAGCGAGGCTGGTTATGCGCCGCTCACCCCGGACTGGCCCGACGATCCTGCGACCGTCGAGGAGGCCCGCGCAAACCCGGAGGTCCTGGCCAAGAAGACGCTGAAACAGGTCGCCGACCACACCACCGAGATCATCAATGCCTTGGACAAGAAACCAGCGGTAACGGGGCACTCGACCGGCGGACTGCTGGCGCAGATGCTCGCGGGACGGGGCCTCTCGGCGGCCACGGTGGCGATCGACCCCGGAGTCTTCCGCGGCGTTCTGCCTCTGCCGGTCTCGGTGCTCAGGGGGATCGGCCCGTTCCTGATCAACCCACGCACGCGGGGCCGCGCGATCACGCTGACGTTTGACCAGTTCAAGTACGGCTGGGCGAACGCGCTCGACGAGAAGGAGGCGAAGGAGCTCTACGACACGTTCCACGTCGCCGGCTCCGGGATCTCTCTGGTCCAGATGGGCAACGCGAACCTCAACCCGTGGACGGAGGCGAAGGTGAACACGAAGAACCCTGACCGCGGCCCTCTGCTGATCATCGAGGGCGAGAAGGACCACACAGTGCCGTGGGCGATCGCGAACGCCGCCTACAAGCGGCAGAGGCGCAACCCAGGGGTGACGGAGATCGTGAAGATCCCGAATCGCGGCCACGCGCTGACGATCGACCACGGCTGGCAGGAGGTCGCACAGACCGCACTTGATTTCGTCAAGCGCTTTGTCCCGGCCAAGCCAAGCTAGGCAGCCTCGATCTGGGCACAGTCTGCGACCACTTGGGAAAATCTGGGTAGTTCTGCCCATGCACTGGCGGTCGGCACACGCTCAGACTGTTGCTATGACCCTCCCGACAGCCGACGTGGCAGCCGGGGAACGGTTACTTACCGCCGCATTCATCCGGCTGACGCTTGCTGACGTGGCCTACTTCACCGCAACCGGAGTCGCCATTTACACCCTGCCGCTCTGGGTCACCGGACCGATTGGTTCGGACAAGTCTGGCGCGGGGCTCGCGTTCGGAGCATTCGCCGTGTCTGCCTTGATCTTGCGGCCGGTCGCGGGCCGACTGGCCGACACCCGTGGAAGGCGTCCCTTGCTTGTCGGCGGAGCGCTGATCAGCGCCGTAGGAATGCTCGGCACCGCGTACGCCGACAATCTTGTGCTCGTTATCTTGCTGCGTCTGCTGCTCGGAGTGGCCGAAGCAGCCTTCTTTGTCGCTTCCATCGCAACGCTTGCTGATCTTGCGCCACCGAGCAGGATGGGCGAGGCCACGAGTTACAACTCCCTCGGCCTCTACCTCGGTCTCGCATTCGGCCCGCCGCTTGCCGAGATGCTGGTCAGAACCGCCGGCTTCAGGGCCGCATGGTACGGCGCTGCGGCGCTCTCTCTGATCGCCGCCGTGGCCGCCGCGGGCATCAAGAATCTTCGATCGGGGGTGGCTACAGGCGGCCGAATTCGGCTGATCTATTGGAAGGCGGTCCCACCAGCGCTTGGCTTTTTCGCATCGGTGGTCGCGATGGGAGCGCTCTTCGCCTTTGGCGCGCTGCAGGCGAACGCCGTTGGGCTGATGCCGGCAAGCACACCGCTGTTCGTCTACGGCCTAGTCGTTGTCGCCGGCAGGTTGTCACTTGCACGTTTTCTTGATCGGCTTCCGGCGCTGATGCTTGGTGCGGTGGCGCTAGTGATCATCGCTGGTGGCTTGATGATCATGGCATTTTGGACCACACCGCTCGGCATGGTTTTGGGTGCGGCAGTGTTCGCACTGGGTGTCACGCTCAGCACGCCGGCGTTCTTCTCTGCAATCTTCGCAACCGCGCACCCAAGTGAACGCGGCGCCGCCTCCGGCACGGCAAGTGTGTTTCTTGATCTTGCTATGGGGGGAGGACCGATGCTGCTTGGGTTGGCGGCGCAGGCCGGCGGTATCCCGCTTGCCTTCGGGTTGGCAGCGGCAGTCGCCTTGGCAGGATCTGGATGGATCTTGGCGTTGAGTCGTCACGCTCAGCACGCAGCCAGGTAGCGATGCACCCAGTCGTGCCATCTCGGGTGCAGACGACTAGGCCTTCCGGCGGGATAGCGTGTGACGGTGCCCGACTACGGCCGCGATGTGACCTTCGGTTACTTCCTGATCCCTAACGCCGCCGACCCGTTGCTCGACACAGCGCGAGAGATCGAGGCACGGGGTCTGGACTGGATCGGCATCCAAGATCATCCCTACCAGCGGCGCTTCGTGGACACGTGGACTTTGCTCGGCGCAGTCGCCGCGGTCACTACTCGGGTCGGCTTCTTCCCCGACGTTGCCAACCTCCCGCTGCGCCCACCGGCGATGATGGCAAAGGCGGCTGCAACTCTGGACGTACTAAGCGGCGGCCGCTTCGAACTCGGGCTGGGTGCTGGGAACTTCTGGGATGCCATTGAGGCGTACGGCGGACCGCGGCGCGCGCCCCGGGACTCCCTCGCAGCTCTGGAGGAGGCGATCAAGGCCATCCGGCTGATCTGGAGCGGCGAGCGCAACCTGCGCTTCAGCGGCGAGCATTACCGTCTTGCCGGCGCGCACTCCGGGCCCGTGCCGCTCCATCCGATCGGCATCTGGCTCGGCGTCTACGGCCCCCGGGCGCTGCGGCTCGCCGGCCGACTCGCCGACGGATGGCTGCCATCCTTGCGCGGCGACATCGCTGCGCTGGCCGACGGCTCAGTGCGCCTGGATGACGCAGCATCCGCAGCGGGCCGAGAGCCAGCGGAAATCCGGCGAGTGGTCAATGTCAGTGGCCAGATCACCGACGGCCCCGCCCTTGGCCTGCTTCGTGGTCCGGTGGATCAGTGGGTCGACGAACTAACCGACCTCGCGGTGGGGTACGGCTTCGACACGTTCTTGTTTTGGGGAGAAGGAGATGATCAGCTTCCTCGTTTTGCCGAGGAGATCGTCCCGGCCGTACGCGTCCAGGTAGCCGCCGAACGCGAACGGGCCTAATCCAGGGAGTCAGGCTGCGATGCGATCCGGCCCTCCAGCGCTCGTAGCACCTCGGCTACTTCCTCCGCCGGCGTAGCCGCCAGGTTGATCTTCAGCACGTTCTCATCTGCGGTCGGCGGCTCTAGCGCTGCAAACTGAGAATCCAGCAGCGCTGGAGGCATGAAGTGATCTGCCCGGCTCGCCATCCGAGCTGCGATCACCTCTCGCGATCCGTTAAGAAAGACGAAGATCACATTCGGTCCACGCAATCGATCGCGATAGCTTCGTTTCAAGGCCGAGCAGGTGAGAATTCCTGACTCGCCGCGCTGCGTCTTTTCCTTAATCCAGGCCGCGATCGCGTCCAGCCATGGCCACCGGTCCTCATCAGTCAGCGGAATGCCGCTGGACATCTTCGCAACATTCGCCGGCGGATGCAGAGCATCCCCTTCTTGGAACTCCCAGTTCAGGCGTTCGGCCAGTAGCCCAGCCACTGTCGACTTGCCGGTACCCGCCACACCCATGACGACCAGAATCGGGGCCGAAGTGATCGTCACCATGTGACGACTCGAAATTCATCTGGCCGACGTGGATGCACAAGGCCAGTTTCGACTACTCCGGGGGAGTTTGTCCCGCAATATCTGGCATGGGATCTGAGGACGACTGCGCTGGCGGCGCACCCTCCTCGCCAGTCCTCGGCATGGGGACTCCGGCTGGATGGGCCGGCTCGTTAGTGTCGGCCTGGTCCTGCGGAGCTACGTCCTCGGCGCCGTGATCTTGCGGGAGAACGTCCTCACGGCCGTCGAACTCTGATTGGTTCCTCGGCGAGTCCGGGTCGCGGGGAGCGCCGGGAGGCACCATGTCGTCGGTTGGGTTGACTTCCATACCGCCGCTGGCCGGCTGCTGGGCTTGAGACATTTCACTCATGATCAACTCCTGGTGATCGCTTATTCACCACTTTGCTGAGCATGCTCGAGAAGATCTTCTTTGAGCTCTTTCTTCGAGCTGCTGTTGATGCCGCTGAGACCGGCGTTACGCGCTGCCTGCTCGAGGTCTTCACGAGTTGCCTGGCCGGGTCGATCACCGAGGTGCTCGGTCCGCGCCGAGATGAATGCCTCCGCGAGCTCGGCCCGTCGTTCTGCACTCAGCCGCTGCTGAATGCCGGGCAACACCCGACTCTCCTCTTCCTCGACATGATGATTGACGGCCTTGATCAACTCTTCGAGTGCCTTGCCGAATTCGGCCGAATTGAAGTCCATCGCGGTCATTTCTTCGAGCATGTGCTCGGCCTCGGCGTGCTCGCCCTGGCTGTGTTCAACTTCCTCGGTCTCCCCGGCTTCGTCCTTCGCGACGGGATAGACCTCGACTTCCTCGGCTCGGGAGTGAGCGATGAGCAACGCACAGAGCACGGGAAAGTTCAGGCCTCTTGTTGCCGGCTCGTTCTGTAGCAGGTCGAACAACCGCTCGACCTCGCGATGATCATTCTTGATCAACTCGACAACGTCTGCAGCAGCAGGCACGTTCCTCCTCCTTGAGTTAGGTTCCTCAACCCTTTAGCCATCTCCGGGCCGCTCGAAACCGCTGGCTGCGACTCAGTCAGCGACCAGCAACGCCTGCGGAGCAGCCGCTTTCAGGCGGGTGGTCAGCCACTTCTGCTGGGCCTCAGTCTGCTTCGCGCACTGCTCTACCGTCTGAATGAGCTCATGGTCGCGCGCCCCCTTGGCGGCCTGGCCGACTAATGTCCACGCCATATCCAAGTAGCTCGCCAGCAGATAAAGGTCATGAAGATCGCGCAGCAGTCCCAGCCCACCGCTACGCGTCTGGGACAGACCGTCGGCGTGCAGACGTTCCGGCTCGCCGGATGGATGAGACCCATACCGTTGGGTGAACGGCCGCAACAGCTCCTCGTGATGATCACACTGCGCCGCGAACTGCTCGCAGATCCGCTTGACGTCAGCCTCTTCGGGGTGGCCTTCGGCCACCTGCCGGTAGGACTTCGCCAATGTTGCGCACCCGGTCTCCAACAGACCTAGATATGAGGACAGATGCATGATCAATCGCCCTCCACTGGAACGACCCGCGCCGCGCCGGACTTGAAGTAAGGCTGCTTGGAAACCGGATCCCAGCTCGTCATGGTCAGATCATTGGCTGCGGTATCTGGATCGCCGTAATGGAAAGGAATGAACAGTGTGCCCGGTCGGTTTGCGATGCAACGCGCAGCCACCTCGACGACGCCGCGCCGAGACTCAACGCGTACCAGATCGCCATCCTTGACAGCAAGATCAGCAGCATCGGAGGGGGCCAACTCCACCCAGGGCTCCGGCGCTGCCGCGTTCAATTCAGGTGCCCGGCCAGTCTTGGTCCGGGTGTGGAAGTGGTAGACGGTCCGGCCAGTCATCAGACTCATCGGGTACGTCTCGTCCGGAGTCTCGGGCGGGGGCATCCAGTCAGCAGCCTTGAGCCGGGCCCGGCCATCGAATCGGGACGCAGCGTGCTCGGTGGGGGTAACAGCCGCACCTGTCACAAGGTCATGCCCGTACGTCTCGCACTGGTCGTGGTCGGTCATGAAGTGGTAATCGAGATAGAGACGCTCCGTGCCATCCGGCGCCTCTGCGGTGCACGGCCATTGGATGCCCGGACCGCCGCGAAGCCTGTCATAGCTCAGGCCGGAGTAGTCGCAGGGCCGGCCATGGGAGCATTCGCGCCAGGCATTGAACGCCTCCTCCGGGGTATCCCAGGGCGGCAGCGGCCGGCCACTGCGATCGGAGAAGCCCATTTGCCGGGCGTAGTCCAGCCAAATCTCAAGATCACTCCGTGCCTCTCCTGGCGGAGCAACTGCACGCTCGGACAGATGGACCGTACGGTCGGTGTTGGTATAGGTGCCAGTTTTCTCGCCCCACAGCGCCGCCGGCAGCACGACATCGGCGTAAGCGGTCGTCTCGGTCAGGTAGCCGTCGCTGACGACCAAGAACAGGGAGTCTTGGCCGAGAATCCGGCGGATCCGGGCGAGCTCGGGCAACGACACTGCAGGGTTGGTGCCAGCGATCCATAAAAACTTGATCGAGCCCTGCTCGGCGTAACGGAAGATCTGCATCGCGTGGGTCGGCTCCGCCCAGTGCGGGATAACGATGGGATCGACGTCCCAGAGCTTTGCTAGCGCCTCGATGTGCTGTTCGTTCTCCCAATTGCGAAAGCCGGGAAGATCACCATCGGCACCGGTCTCTCGGTTGTTCTGAGCAGTCGGCTGACCGTTCATCTGGAGGATCCCAGCGCCCGGCCGACCAAGCATGCCGCGCAGTAGGTGCATGTTGTTCACAGCGACTGAGGCCGCAGTCGCCTGATGCGATTGGTAGAAGCCTTGCAGAACTGTTGATACTGCCGTCGAGGAAGCACCAAAGATTTCCGCCGCGGCCTCCAACTCGCGGGCCGCGATGCCACAGATCTCGGCCACACGATGCGGCGAGTAGCTGGCGACCACTGCGGCCAGCTCGTCGAAGCCCTTGGTGTGCTGATCGATGAAATCATGATCAACCCAGTCGTTGCTGATCAGTTGCTGCAGCAGTCCGTTGATCAGCGCGAGGTTGGTCCCCGGCTTCGGTGCCAGGTGAATCTCGGCTGCCTTGGCGACCTCGGTCAGGCGTGGGTCGACCGCGACCAGGTGCGGAGGCGCGGTGCCGGCGAGTCGATCAAGAATGCGTGACCACAGCACGGTCTGGGTTGCCGCCACATTATGCCCAAAGCAGAACAGCGTCTCGCAAAGATCAATATCGGCGTAAGAGCCGGGCTGTCCGTCCGCGCCGAAGGATTCTTTCAGCGATGCAGCCGCCGTCGCGGTGCAGAGCCGGGTATTGCCATCCATGTGAGGGGTACCGATGCCGGCCTTGCCGATCACTGACAAGGTGTAGTACTCCTCCAACATCAGCTGCCCTGAGGTATAGAAGCCGTGGGAGAGCGGACCTTTCGTTTCCAGCAACTCTTTAGAGATGCTGATGATCAAGTTCATCGCCTCATCCCAGGAGGCCTCGACGAATCCCGTGCCGTTTCTGATCAAGGGTCGCGTCAGTCGATCATGAAGTTGTCCCTGCCAGCCGTAGAGGCCCTTGGGTCCGAGACGGCCGTGGTTGACTCGATCCTCTGCTCGACCGCGGACTCCGACCATCTGTCCGTCCTTGACGGCGATGTCCAGTCCACATCCATTGCTGCAGAGCAGACAGGCCGAAGGTACCCAGGAATCAACATCGTCGACGGTCACTCCATCGATCAGATGCTGGTCTACGCGTACGGGCCAGGACTCGCCTGCTGAGTAGGGCGTTCGCTGGCCCCAGATGTCGTCGCCGGTGCGTGGTGCCATGATCCCGGCGTACCCGCGAAAGGGGTCGGTCACACGATGTCGAGGGCGGGTCGTTTCCGCGCACAAGCGTCGAAAAGACCGTCACTTAAGCAGCGAAAGGGGTCGTTGTCGAGCAGAAGCGCCAAGACGGTACCGGTCGTCAGGCGGATGGCGTCGGGAAGCGGGCATCAATTGGCGGTTGAGCGAATGTTCGGCGACCGATGGCGAGCATGACGAAGAAATAGGCCAGTGCACTCAGCGACCCAATGATGGCGGTCAAGGATGGAGTTGCGTTCGCGGCGTTGGCGATGAGTGCGCCCAGTACGCCGGCAACAATCGCGTTCACGACGTTCATGAACATGCTGGTACTGCCCACAACGTGACTGACCATGTGCCGCGCTGCGCCCATCGTGTATGTGCGCATCGGCGTGGAGAGAGGTATGCCCTATCTCGCCAGTAGTTTTCTCTGCAGCTAATACCAGGTGAAGTTCTCGCCTAGCCCTATCGCGGGCCTCCTTGAGCGCCCGCGATCGGCTTCATCTACGGCCTGTTGCTCCGGCAGATCAGCCAGCTGCTGCTCGTCATCCTCGACGAGCGTCTTGATTCATCTCTTTCGTCCTCATTGCGCGGGCGGCAGGCTTCGCCACACCTAGCGTGTTCGGTGCCGTCAGGCCAGAGATGGGTGAGCGTGGCTTCCACTAATTGACCGCAACACCGCCAATGATGACGGCGGCCCAAATTAGAGCGGCTGCAACGTGATGAGAACCTTGTAGGTGGTTGAGCGCTGCCGTTTGTGGTAGTACGGAGTTGGGTTAATATAGATTGATTTGTTGCTCATTGTTCGTCCCTTGAT
>Ga0307297_10000021_pt1 | contig 36754 bp, 61 predicted proteins | sample ER_DNA_157_FD_194464 | JGI IMG/M metagenome (GOLD analysis project Ga0307297, IMG submission 194464) | Bulk soil microbial communities from the East River watershed near Crested Butte, Colorado, United States - ER_DNA_157 | ecosystem: Environmental > Terrestrial > Soil > Floodplain | place...
AAACCCAACGGGCACGTGGCGCAGCTTCCACTCTCGGCCGTGGTCGTCGATAACCGTGTGTCCTGCATTGGGTCCACCGACTCGCACGACCAGCGGCGCCTCCGAGTCGAGGGCCAACCGTGCGGTGACCGCGCCTTTGGCTTCGGAGCCATACTGCCCTCCTACTACCACCATCAGCCTACTCATGCGTAACCCGCTCTCTGTAGTTCCAGTTGGACGACGTACCTGAGCCCGTGTGCCTCGGCATCACGCGCGTGCTTTCCGTGTCCTACCGACCGGGTGAGTCGGGCGCACAGATCGGGGTGGTTATAGACTTCTTTGAGCTTGGACGCCTGTGGCTTCTCGAAGGGTATGCCGTGCCGACGCGCGATGTGGGCCAGCGCGCCGATCATTTGGGGGGTGTACAGCTCCGAGTGCGACATCTGGGCGGCCAGCCAGGGATAGAGCGTGAATCGTTCGCAGACCAACAGCTTGATGACCCCGAACCCGGCTAGATCCCACACGGTATCAATAGCCTGGTCCGGGGTCATCTCGACCGCAGCGGTACATTCCTCACCGTCCCAGCTCGCGTAACCCACGTGCTTATCGCCTGGGTCGATTGTGAGCCAGAAGTCGGGTAATGATCGCCGCGTTGGCATGGCAGACCTTCGCTCTAGGGGGAGATTTGCAGTGTCACTTCGATGGGCGCCCTTTTGAACTTGACGCGGAACTCCACCTTCCCCCATTCCACCTCGGCTGGGCTGACCTCTTCCAGCCCACCCTCGTCGCGCAAGCGTTGGATCCATTCCCGTGCGAGCCTAAGAATGAGTTCACGCTCGCGGTCGTGGATTTCCTGTGACGCGCCCACATTTACCTCCAGCTTCGTGCTACGTCGATGACGATCCGGCTATGGCCCCTGAGCGGTCCCGGCAAACTGAAAGTCCGGAACGGTAGGCGTGCCCTCGTGCCAAGGCCGATTGATGTGATGCCCTCGAAGTCGCCAGCCAGGACCAGCCCCCGGAATACGGGGAACTGTGCCGGGTCGGGGAGACTCGTCAGGGTCGGACGCCCGGTGTTAATGTCGTGGGCGTTGGTGCGAATCACGATGAGGAGCCTGGCCCCGGCTTCCGGAATGGGGATTACCTCGCCCGATCCGTCGGCCGTGATCTGGCTGACGTAGCGGACGTCCCATCCGGGGGTCGGCCCCTCGACGTCGAACACGATTCGGTCAGCGCACGGCCCGATGCCGATGCGCGCCCCGACGATGTCACCGGGGGATGACCCGGGAGCGGACTTGGGGAGCGAGCCCCACGCCTGAATGGGGCATCCAGTCACTGCGGGGAGCGCGACCGGACCACCGCCCGCATCGGCCAGCGCTGGGCTGGCGCAGACGGCGAGGGAGACGGCGATAGTTAAGGCGAGTAAGAGTCTATGCAGCATCGGCCCATCTCTTTCTGTCGATGGCAAACGGGACATCGAGCCCGCCGATGGCGACCAGGCGTTCGTTGAAGATCTGCACGCCGAGATCGCAGATCTTGTCCAGCTCATCCTCCTGGCCGTTCGGGATTTCTAGCACGAGCGAATCGTGGATCTGTAGCAGCAGCCATCCAGGCCAGCGCTCGTTTACTTCCACCATCCAGAGCTTCATCAGCTCGGCGACGGTGCCCTGAATCACAGCATTCCAGGCCTTGTGGGTGCGTTCCCCGTAGCCGAACACGCGGCGTCGTCCGGTCACCTTGAAGGTCAGGTAGCCCGGACCGCCCATCGCCTTGTCGGCGCGTTGCTGGGCTAGCCAGGCGGCCTGGCCCATCTCGGGGAACGCGTTGTTGTAGTCGTCCCGCAGCTTGCGCGTCTCATTTCGGCCGTACTCGACGCCCGTGTACATCTTGATCTGTTCACGCATGGTGTCGATGCCAGCGGCGTATAGGATCGCGAACGTGAGACGCTTGGCTACGTTGCGGAACTGCTCCCAGTTGGGCTCACCCGGCAGGATATCCCAAATGACAGTAGCGGTCTGGCCGTGGACGTCAGTCCCTCGCCGGAGGACCTCCAGCATGCCCAAGCAGCGGCTGATCGAGGTGGCAACCCGGACCTCGGCCTGCGCTAGGTCGATTTCCCAGAGGGTGTGCCCCTCCTTGGCGCGGAAGAACTTGCGGACGGGGATGATTCCCTTGGGGATCTGGTAGGCGTGCGGGATCGCCTGGAGCTGCACCCGCTCCACGGAGAGTCGTCCGGAGATGGCGCCACCCGTCTTGCCACCGGGGCGGTCCGACTCGATCCGCATCTGCCGGTAGTTGGTTCGCAGACGCCCGTCCCGGCCCGTCGCGGCAGGCCAGTTGCGGTACCACTTGGCCATCGCCGACTGGAGCGATTTCACGCCGACCCAGGCCCTGGCTGCCTCTCCGCTGGCACCCTCACGCTTAGCGATCTCGCGCATGACGGGGGCGGCGACCGAGGTCACGCCGAAGAACGCTCGCGCAGCCGGATCGGTGGCCTTGAAGGGGAGTGCCTCCTTGGCCTCCTCCAGGAGGAGCACCATCTTGTCGTACTCGGCGTACGCGCCATCGCGGTCGAAGCCGATGCCGCGACGCTCCATATCGAATAGGACGCGGAACATCGCCAGCTCCAGCGCGCGAACCTGCTCGAAGCCGTGCCAGACCGCGCCCTCGTCGACGTGGGCCTGCTGCCACTCCCACAGCCGCAGCGTCTGGTTCGAGTCCTTGGCCGCGTACGGCTTGAGGGTCGCCCAGCGCAGGGTGTCGTACCGCCAAGTCAGGCCCTTGCCCTGCCGCTTGCGCTCGTGCGCGATACGGGCTGCCTCCTCGCCCTCCTCCTCGCCCCACAGCCGTTTGGCCGTGGGCTTGAGTGAGGATGATTCGAGCGGCCAAAGCAGGCCGTTGCCGTGCTGGGTATCCCAGAATACGGACCGACTGACATCGACCCCCGTCGACTCGTCCAGGCGGTGCCCAGCGGCAAGGATATGGCAGTCGAACTTGGCGTGATGCATGATCAGCGGGTGCCGCGATAGCCAGTTCAAGAGCGGCTGCATGTCGCTGATGGGGAGATTCCACGAACCGTCGTCGTACTCGGGGTACAGACCCATCGAGTCGACGTGATCCATCTGCTCTATCTGGCGCCAGCTGGGCATTGGCGGCAGCGGGAAGAACCCGGCTCGTCCGCGAGGGGACCAGGCGCAGCGTCCCGGTTTACCCTCGAGCCAACCCTGGTCAAAGGGCCAGACCTGGTCGACAATCTGCCCGTTGTGCGGATCACGCCAGGATGCTGATACGACAGAGACCCGGGCGCGAGGCGCTTTACCCGGGTCTCCGTCGATGAACAGGCCGCTGGTTTCGGTGTCTACTGCGATGGGGACGGTCTCTGGCACCAGTGGCAGCAGCATCCCACCATCCTACCACGCCCCCGACTGGGTGTCAACCCCCGGCAGGCGAAAGCCTCACCCGCGATTCGCACTCAAGGCAAAGGATAGCCTGGACGATGTACATCTTCATAAACATGAACACGACCGACGCCTCTTCGATCGGCCTGGCGCACGCGTCGCATTCCTTGAAGCACAAGCAGTAGCCGCCGATGTTCCAGTGTTCGTCGCAGAGGAGCGCGTTGTACCTAGGCAACCAGTACAGCGGCCGAGGCGTTCGGGTGCGCTTGCAGCAATACTGGACGGTGTTGTCTTCGATGTCGGCCATGAGCCGATGCCAAATCGAGTCGTTGACGTCCTGGTCGCCCTCGACCACCCTGGTTCCGAGCGGCGGGTCCTTGGCCAGTCTAGCGACGTAGAGGCGCACCTCACGACAGGCCGCTTCGAGTTGATCGATATGGGCGGTCGGAATCATGCTACCTCCGAAACTGGCGTTCCCAGCAGCGCGGGCACACTCCCGAGACGAAACGCTCACGGGTGTCGGAGTCGACGGAGGTGAGTGCTCGATTGGGAGACGCGCCCTCTTTCAGGGCGGCGACCTCGACTCTCGGCACCGTGACCTGGACGGTGGCGGGTCCCCTGTGGCCTTGTTCGGTGCAGGCCAGTGTGGTCAAAACCGCGTCGTTCTCCCGATAGACCACTGGGATTTCGTGCTCACCCGCGACGCTCTGGATTTTGATGGTAGAATTGACGATCATGTCGGCAGACTCCTCGTTTGGGTGCACCAGCCTGGGAGCCGGAGAGCCTAATGAATCATCTTCCCCCGAGGTTGACGACCCATCCCAGACTGATGCAATACCATCCTACCAGCGGGGTGGACGGGCTGTCAATGCCGCGTAAAGTCCTGTCGGAATTCGAGATCCTTTAGCATGATCCGGGTCCGGGCCGGTTCAGTGCCGCGACCGAGAAGACATGGGTTGGTGAAACCGCAACGCCACTTGCAGCGGTCCGGATCGGGGTGGCGCGGGGTGACTAGCGTCTCGGGCGAGTCCAGGTTGTCGTAGGCGGCCACGATGTCGAGCGCGGTCGAGCGGATCTCGGCTACCATGGTCTCCAGTTCGACGGCGGTCCGGACCATCTTGATTCGTACGAACCGTTCGGGGAGAGGTGCCTCGCGGGTTTTGAGCCGGATGGTCCGCGCCGCGTTGTGGACGACCCCGAACACGTTCGCGCCGAGGCACTGGTTCAGGATCCACTGGTAGAGCGCGAACTGGTCGTCGAGATCGGTCTCCTTCTTGGTCGGCAGATTCTGGCCCGACTTGTGATCGTACAGCCAGTAGTAGCCGAACAGATCCTTGACCAGATAGTCGATTTTGCACTTGATGTTGACGAGCCCCTCGATCAGTGGGAGTTCGCGCTTCATCTCGACTTCGATGATCTCGTGCTCGGCGTCGTCTTTCTGCCACATCTGGACGTAGCCGTGGTACATCCAGGCGATCAGGTCGATGATCTCGTCGTCGAACCGGCCGTCGATGGTCTCCTCGCCGTAAACTGCGTCGAGATAGGCGTCGACCGCATCGATCGCCGTCGAGATCGAGCGGGTCGCCTGGAGGATGCGATAGTGCTTCTCCAGCACCACGTGCCAGAGCGTGCCCTTCGACAGGGCTGGGCTCGTCTCCGGTGCGACCCAACGTTCGGCGTATTCGAGCCGCCACTTGAAGGGGCACTGGCGCCACGAGTCGATTTCGGACCAGGAGATTGTTCGGGCAGTCAATGTAACTCCTAATATGGGACGGCCCCCGACTCTCGGGCAGACGAGCCGGGGGCCTCTTCCCTCGGAGGGGCAGGGAAGTCGGGTAAGCGATCGGTTATCCGGTGGGTCGAGTCTCGCGTCCGTGCTCGTTCACCATCCGGGCCGATCGCCCACCCTAACCCGCGTGCCTCCACTGAGCACGACCGTCGCCGTAACCTCGACGCGGGCTGCTGGCGATCACTGCTCGACGAACTCGCCTTCGGGCTGCGCCTCGGCCTGGGGCTCTTCGCCCTCGACCGGTGCGATCGCCTGGACGTCTTCGTCGGTGACCAGCTCTTCCATGCCGCCGTCGTAGCGGATCAACAGCTGGGTCGGGGAGATCGCGCGCAGGACGGTAGCCTCCTGGCCATCGTACTCGCCGCCCACGCGGGTGACCTTGCTGTTCTTCTTGGGTCGGGCCTGCTGGCGCTGACGCTCAGCGTCGCGCTCTTCCTTGGTCTTGCGAGTGGAAGCCGCACGGTTGGCCTTGGCCTCTTCCTTGACCTTGGCCTTCTCGGACGCCTGCTCCAGGGTGTGGACCCAGTGGGAGTCGACCCCACCGCCACGCTCCTGATCGAGCCGCTGGGCGATGTCCATCGGGGTGGTCTGCGGCCAGCCGTCAGCGGGGACGTTCTCGGCCTCGACTCCGCCGTGCTCCTGCACCACCCAGGGGTCGGGGAGCGTCTCCCCGGCGAGGTGCGCCTTGCGGAGGCGGCTGAGGTAGGTGGCGTCGCCGCCCGGTGCCCACTTTCGATTGGCATAGCGGCCGGAGCCGCTGAAGCACCGCTTGATGGTGGGCTCCTTGGGGGCGTCGGTGGTTTCGTCGGTTGTCTCTTCGGTGGTAGTCACAGAAATGCTCCTTCGACCCGGCCCTGGGGGTGGGCCGTCCGAAACCATCCTACCACAGCGCTTAGCTGCCTACAATACCTAGGGCTTACACGCCTCCAGGGCGTCAATCCATAGTTGGAGATCAGCGTCGTTCCGGCCTCGCGTGACCAGTTTGCGCCCGAGGTGGCCTTCGAGCCACAGGTGCATTGTTCCCTCGCCGAATACGTACGCGAGTTCGACGTTCCACTCGCCCACGCGCCAGGTGGTGGCGCTACGATTCGGCTCTCCCACTACGACTAACAGCCAGTCGTGGGCAGCGCTGACTACGTCTTGGACATTCTGTGCCGCGAGGTCGGAACTGACGGTCATTATCCTGCGTCCTCCATAACATCGGCGCCGACGTTGAACACCTTTGCGGTGACATAGTCGCCGAAGACCACCGCTCCGCCCGCATAGGCTTCGGTTGCCTCCTGTGCGTCCAGCTCGAACACCAGGATAATGCGAGTAAGCAGAGAGCCCGACGGCTTACGCGCACCATTCCGGATCTTGCTTGCCATGGTGTATGTACACCCGGTCAATCTGGCGAACTGATCATTGGTAACCACCCGCAGCACCTCCTCATACGGCCCATCGTACCACGGGGCCATCCGGCCGTCAACTCGGAGCAGACCGCCTTACCGGGCGGTTACGCGGGCCTTACCACCCGGTAATAAGCGTGGGGTTGACTGGTAGTCAGGAGTATGATAGGATGGTCCTTGTGAGATACACGCTGCAGATTCGGCATTCCGGTGTGGGTGGGGTGGCGACTGAGACCTCCATCGTGGCTGCGCTGTCGAAGCTGCTCGGCACACCCGAGGCGCCCGTGTCCGTCGAAATCCCCGCGTATCAGGGGGGCGAACCGGGCGTCTACACAATCGAGCTGGAGGCCAAGCATGGCACCCGCACTAACCGCAGGCGATCAACCGAGGGTGACCCTAGCGGACCAAGAGGACGTGATCAAGATCCTCTACTACGGCGAGCAGGGCACGGGGAAGACGCTGGATCTGGCCACCCTTGGCCGCCGAGGGCCAGTCATCTTCGTTAACGCGGAGGGTGGCTTGAAGAAGCGGCCCCTGCGGATTTTCGACGTGCCGCCCGAGAACATCTGGATCCAGCCCGCCACCAGCTATGAGCAGTTGGAGGCACTGTACTGGCAGGTGCGGCGTGAGATCGAGGACGACAAGCCCGATCGGGCGGTGGGCATCCAGTTCGACTCGCTGACCGAGATCACCACGGTGCTGACCGAGGTGCAGGTGATGCGGCGGGTGCACAACGCCAAGGAGAAGGCCGACCAGCTCCAGATCGTGGCGAAGGACATCGACGTCAACCCGTTCAAGACCCATCTTGACGACTACGGGGTCATGACGCAGCAGATGCGCCACTTGGCTCGACGCTTTCGGGATCTGCCAATCCACGTAGGATTCTCGGCCCTGAGTCGTCGCGACGTCGACGCTTCGGGCGGGGAGCAGACGGGCGACGCGGTAACCTACCGCCCGGCTTTGACGCCCGCGTTCGGCAACGACATTCGCGGGTACGTCGACATCGTCATGGCGACCAAGATCGCAAGTGACGGCCAGTACGTCGGTATCAGCAAGCCGCGTTTCGGGCTGATGGGTAAGGACCGGTTCGGGGTCCTGCCGACCACGATGGTGAACCCGACGATGGACCGCATCATCGCGGTCGTCAATGAGGAGCTGGACCCGGAGGAGGTAGCGTGGCGGCCGTCCGAGTGACCCGCATCATGGAGTACATCTACGAGTCGGCCGAGGAGGCGCTGACCGACATGGATCACTGGTCGGTTCCAGCGAACGGTACGATCAGCTACAACGCCCGCATGCGGGTTCGCTCGGCTGTGATCGGGCCGGTGTTCGACGAGTCGGTCGAACTGTCAGCCGCGCTGCTGGACAGCAGTTCGGGCTAGGATTGACAGCGGGTGGCTACCCGGTGTAGGATGGTAGTAGCGGGTGCGCCGTGGCCCGCAATCGATAACACGGCTGACTGAGGAGACCGCAGTGCCGCAACTCAATGAAACAACCGCTGGGCTCATCGACGAGGCGCCGGAGACCATCGGCATCCTCGACCCGGGCGTCTACGACGTCCAACTGATGGAGGTAGAGGCCAGGCCGGGAAAGGTCGCGCCCGTCTGGTCGTGGAAGTTCGAGATCCCTGCAGGCCAGCGGGGAGCCGGACGCCAGTTCTACCACAACACCTCACTCAGCGAGAACGCCCGTTTCAAGATCAAGGAGGCGTTCGACGCCTTCGGGGTCTCGGCGGGCACCGACACGGACAAGCTGATCGGACGGCGGGTCCGGGCGCTGGTAGTGAAGACCATCGCGCAGCAGGGCAAGAGGCAAGGCCAGTTCGTGAACCAGATCCAGGAGCTGTACCCGCTCGGGGGCACGCCGACGGGTTCGCCAGTCAAGGTCCTGGATCCTGAGGACCCGTCTGCCGCACGGGACCAGAAGCCCGCTCCCGACGACGAACCCCCGTTCTGAGTCTCGGGCTTCAAGGACAGCACCCCTCGGTCCCAAACCCTTCCCGGGACCGGGGGGTCGCTGTATATCAACTAGGAGATAACCATGTCCGGCCCGGCACCAATGGAATGTGCGCGCTGTCAGTACCTCGGCGCGTCTGTGGACCCCACCCTGACGACGGTTCTCGACGGCCAGGGGGTTTGCACTATTCACATCGCCTACCTTCGGTCGGCGCCGGTGTTCGATACCGGCGGATTCGTCTGCTCGACGTGCATATTTATTACTGCGCTCGACCGGCCAGGCACGGGTGACGCGTTCACCGTGTACGCCGGTAACGCCCTCTGCGTCGAGCACGCCGCCGTCATCAATAACGCTCTCAAGGTGGGTGGCGTAGCTCACTGATCTTATATTGTGGGACGATCTGCTCATGTGGTATAATAGAAACATGACGCAGAACGAGGAAGCCCGCAGCCACGCCGACGACACCTACGCGCGGATGCGCAGCCTGATCGACACCATGGCCAGCGTCCCCGGTGAGTTCTCCCTGGAGGAGCTGGCTGGTCTGGCCGTCTCGATGGCCGACTACGGCGCCCTGGTGCGTATGGCGATGGACATGCTCCTGCACAAGGGACGTCAGCACTGCGGTGGCAAGATCCGTCGCCCGGACGGTGAAGAGGGCGTCATCTCGGACGGTGGCCGGGGTCGGTACCCGCGCGCCGTGCCCGTCGACCGCCGTGGTACCTCGACCTGGGTCGGCTGGGCGTACTCGGATGAGGCGCATCGCTTTGACGCCGCGCACCGTCGCGCCGCTCAGGCGAACGGCCTTGGCATCGAGGCCCAGCGGATCACTGCGGCAATCGAGGCCCAGCGCCAGGCACAACGGGTTGCCACTGTCCTAGACTACGCCGATGGCGTCGCTGTTGTGCAGATCGGCGACTCGGTGATCTTAGGGGTCGACCCGGCTCGTAGCTACAACATCGACGACCCCGACTCGTCGCAGGTGCACGCCTCGCCCAACTACAACCTCCCCGAGAAGGTGTGGGAAGGCGGAGGCTGGCTGGCTGAGGTGGTTCGCGCGGGATCGTAGCCGCTGTAGCCGCCCCTCGTTGACAGCGTGTGGGCGGCTATGGTACGCTGGGGCTATGGCCACACGAGAGCAACTGTTGCAGGGAGCGCTAGAGGCGATTGCCAACGGCTGGCGGGTGACTCCCATCGCCGTCAACTCCAAACGACCGAGGCGCAATGTCAGCTGGACAGCAGATGCTACGACGGATCCGAACCGCGTGCGTGAACTGTGGGCCGATACTCCATATAATATCGGTGGAGTTACAGGTCGCTATCTGGTCATCGATGTCGATGTCTCCAACGGCAAGCCGGGAGCCGAGTCCCTGGAACGACTGGCCAACGAGTTTGGCTTCCTTGACACCCGAGTCCATCGAACCCCGACCGGAGGATTCCACTACATCTTCGAGTGCCCACCCGACTGGCACCTGAATCCCAAGCCGCTGCACCGCGATTACCCCGGCATCGATCTGCGAGCCGGGGTTTCCTATGTCGTGCTGCCGCCGAGTGAGATCGACGACCGGCCCTACTGGGTCGAGACCGATATTGCCCCGACTCCGGCGCCCGAATGGATCAAGACGCTGCACGACGGCCGACCGACCACCGAGGTCGAGCAGGCTGGTGGACGGGTGCGCCTCGACGAGCTGCCTCCGGGGACGATCGGATCCCGCGACAACACGCTAACCAGGGTGGCCGGTCGGCTGCGGCGTGAGGGGCACAACCAGACGCACATCATCGCGGCACTCCAAATGTATCAGTCGGAATGGCGCAACCCGTTGCCGATATCGGATCTACTGCGGATCGCACAGTCGGCCCAGCGCTGGGAACCCGACGTCATGGGCGGGATCTCGCCCCAGGCGACTGACACCGATAACGCGCAGCTCGTGCTCCTGGCCTCCGATCACAATCTGCTGTTCCGAGCCGAGGACGCCCGCTGGACGGTTTGGGACGGACGCAAGTGGGGAACCGACGCGCACCGGGGTGGCTACATCAGCGAAGCACTCGACGTGGTGCACGGGATCGCCGAGACCCTCGATAATAACACGCTGCTCAAGATGTTGGCACGCAAGGAGGGTATGCTCAAGAGCGCGGCCGGTCAACGCGGCTTGTGGTACGTGATGCCGAACCTGTCCGGGGTCGTGCAGCTCAACGAGGACTTCGACGCGGATCCCTATCTGCTGAATGTGGCTAACGGGGTCGTCGATTTGCGGACGGGTCGGCTGTCGGTGCACGACAAGCGGCTGCGTCTGACTAAGATCACGGGCGCCGAATACGATCCCGAAGCCGATATGGGTGAGTGGGAGGATTTCGTCCTATGGTGCTGCTCCGGCGATACCGAACAGGCGTATTGGATGAAAGTGGCGCTGGGCCAGGCGGCGATCGGACAGGTGGACGAGCACATGGTGCTGTTCATGTTCGGGCCGGGTAAGAACGGCAAGTCTCAACTCACGGACGCGGTCAGGATCACGCTCGGGGACTATGGGCTCGAATCGACGGCGGAGCTGTTGACGGCCAAGGGCAAGGATCAGCTACACACCGAGATGACGGCGTCGCTGCACGGGGCGCGATTCGTGACCTGCCCTGAGCCGGAGAAGGGTTCCTATTGGGCGGCCAGCCGAGTCAAGGCGCTGACCGGTGGAGACGTCATTCGAGCGCGGCACCTGTACGGGCGGGAGTTTAGCTTCCGGCCGAGCCACACACTGATCGTTCACGGGAACTACCAGCCGGAGATCCGCGATCTGAGCCAGGGATTCCGCAGGCGGATGCACCTGGTACCATTCACCAACCATGTGACCGCCGATATGGAGGTGTCTCGGCTCGGTGAGCATCTAGCCGGACCGGGGGTGCTGCGATGGTTGGTCGAGGGCGCGCGGGAGTTTATTCGACTCGGCGGACTGGCCACCAGCCAGCGGGTGCGCGCGGCGACTGACGAGTACCTCGCCGAACAGGACCAGTTTAGCCGGTGGTTCGCCGACACCTGCGCCGATGACCCGGAGGGCTGGGAACCGGTCGGCGACTTGTACTCGATGTACCGGTACTGGACCGAGAAGGAGGGGTTGAGGTTCGTCGAGACGAAGCAGGAACTGTCCGGCTGGCTGGCTCGGCAGGGCTACCGATACCGGACTCGGCGTCGCAATGGATCCAACCCGATTCGGGGATACGCCGGAATGAAGCTAGTCCAGGTGGTAACCGATGACCTCCCGGCGTAGCCGCCGTAGCCTATCCCGGGGGCTGGGCGTAAAAGAGGAGAAGAGATTCCGGGGTGGCCCCTGGCCCCGTGCACGGCGTATACGGCCGGTTGAGAGCGGTCCAGGGCCGTTAAACCAACCGGGGCCGGGCTGCCAGGGCCGGGGCATTCGGGGGCATTTGAGGGGGGTCCAGACAGGTGCCAGGAGGGGGCCCCGCGCGGGCGCTGGCGTGCGGGCGCGTGCGCGGGCGCGGTGTAGTGGTATCACATTTGGCAAAAAGTCTCCCCGGGTTCGGTATCAGAGGTTTAGCTAGCCAGCCTCGTTACAAACCAATGTGACCAATATCACATTGCCCCCAACCCCCACGACCTGATATAATAGAATTTCAAGATAAGGGAAGGGAAACCCCAATGGCCACCTACGGAATCCGCATCAAGCGCAACGGCAAGATCGTCACGGACGCCAACGAGGCGCAGTCGGTCCTGATCAACGTGCACGGAGGCGGCAACGTGGGAGAGTACATGGATGAGGTGCAGCGTTGGCAGGCCACCCTCCCCCGTCGCGTCGAGAACGCAATCGACCGGTTCGGTTACCAGCGCGTGATCGCCAAGACTGTGGGACGCGACGCGATCGAGTGGGCGTGAGGGTTGCGTCGCCTGACGCGATGTGATAGAATTGTAGTAACACCAAGGGGAAGGGAACCCGAGATGCTCACCACGACCGAGATCCTGCGAGACCTGAACGTTTTCGTCATCGACGACAAGGACGCGCGCCTAGACGACACCACGGTGTGGATCCTCACCGCTGACACCTACGCGATCGGCCATGGGGACCTGGACAACCGGACCGAGCTGGTCGGGGTATACGCCAGCCTCGACGCCCTGGCACGGGAGCTGCCGCTCAAGATGGCGCACCCCAGCTCGCGGATCTACAACCCAATCGCGACGCAGGCAGTGGTGCAGTGATGTGGATCGTCATCATCATCATGGCCCTGCTCATCGGTTCGAGCAAGGGATGGTTCTGGGGCGTCCTGATCATGGCGGGCTGGCTGCTTTGCCTGCACGTCCGCAATCTCTACGTTCGCCGATACATGTGACAGATTGTGCGGTTGACTCGGGTATGGTAGAATCGGCCCCGTGAAAAGGGCACTCACCATACGGGAAGGGAGAGCCGTGGCATTCGCACGCACGCAAGGCATCGATTACGCCCCCACCTCAGTGGAGGACGTCCGAGACGAGATCATCCAAGCCCGCGACGACGCAGTCCGAGTCCAAGACACGGAGTTCGCGCTGACACTGAGCTGGGTGATCGCCTACCTAGCCGAGTACGCCGACATGCTGTCCGACGACAGGATCGTCGAGGTACTGGAGGCCAGGCGTCGAGTCGAGGGATCAGCGGACGCCGTGACCATCCCATTCAACGTATGAGGACCGATAAGGATATCGACCGCGACATCGCGGCGATCTTGGCAGAGAACGTCAGGAAATACCCGCCGGAGGAGGTGCAAGATGTCGTACCACCAGGACGCGATCCAACGGGCGCTAGACTCACTGAGCGCCGCGTGCACGGAGACGGGGCAACTCAGCCAGTCGCAGCGTCTGGCAAGCGACAGCATGGACATCATGGCCCTCCACCTGATGCTCGTGATCATCCACCGACAGCTGGTTAGGATCGCGGAAAGGCCAGGGGTTGCGTCGCGTCGCCCCATGTGATATAATTGTCATAGACGGGGCGGCACCAGCCCCCCGCAACCGGGGAAGGGAACCCGAAATGCCACGCAGCACGAAGTCTCGCCGAGCACAGGCCCAGCCCGTCATCGTCGACGAGGTGCAGGACGAGCAGGTCGAGCAGGCGCTAGACAACGCCGAGTCCGTCAACAACACCGAGATCGCCGCTGCCGACGAGCTGGTCCGTGAGACGCAGGAGGTCGAGACCCTCCACCCGGACGGCGGCCCGACCCCCGCACTGCACGCCCGTGACTTCAACTGGGACGCCATGCGCTGGATGCCGCCGAAGACCAACGGCTCGCGGCCCTGCCTCTGCAACCGCCTGCGCGGCCACGAGTGCGATCTCACCACGAAGAGCCGGTTCGCCATCGGCCACGATGCCCGCTTCAAGGGCAAGCTGCAGACGGCCTTCCGTGCCGGAGTGCAACTGCCCTGGACCTTCGAGACGGGCGACACGCTCACCGACACCGAGGGTACCAGCCGGGTGCTGAGCGAGCCCACGGAGCAGATGCTGGCAGCCGACCAGATCGCCCGGATGGTGGCACCCAAGCTCCTGCCCCACGTGACCCACGAGTCGCGGGGCGCCAGACTTCAGATCCTGGACGCAGCGGCTGGGACAGCCGTCCCGCAGACCGCCGTGGATCACCCGAAGGCGGACGAGGACCTCACCGACGCCGATCTGGCCGACGTCGTGGACGACGCGGAAGGCGTGGACGCCCAGTTCGTCGAGAACTGATGGGGCTGATCGATCGGGTGCTTGGCCTGGATGAACCGGCCAAGTGCCCGATGCACCCCCGGGCTAAGATGCCCTGCCGTCAGTGCCAGCGGATGAAGGAGCAGGCACGCGGCTTCCAACCGGAGACCCGGACCAAATACGGTCCGCGAGGCGGCAAGAAGATCACCCGCACAGGTAACCGGGTCGACGGAGCTGGGAACGTCTGGTGCGGCGCGTGTGACTGCCGCATCATGAACAACCGATGCACGAACGCGCGTTGCTCGACAAGGAGCAGATGATGACACGGTCATGGTGGCGGGCACCAGAGGATCCGTCCGAGCGCGATCGACGCCCTTGGCTGATGGCGCACGGCATCACGCCGATGAACCGCTCCACCCGGCTGTGGGACATGGAGATCACAGCCCACCTGCTTCCGCACAGGACCGAACGTGTCGGCTCCCTGGACATGGCTCGGACCGCGCTTAACCAGCAGCGAGCCGGACACAAGATCGATCCGATTAAGTGGCAGGGTAGCCAGAGCATGGCGACCGGTCGCGCGTACGACTGGTGCTATTGCATCGAGGCCGTCGATACCGAGGCGGACGGGCGGGTCTCCTGCATCTGCCAATGCTGTGACTGCAGGCCGCCCGGCAAGGGCGCGACGCAGGTCCATTGGCGCAAGCGCAAGCACGCGCACGACATCCGGGTCGGCATGATCCGGCACCAGCAGGAGAACAACACTCGCTGGATCCGGCTCGGCCGATTCATCGAGAGCCTGGTCTGGGACTACGAGCACGGATATTGGTTCTGGCAACGTTGGGGCTGGTTCGCTGACGACAGCCCGGTCTCCCAGGGTGGCGACACCCTGCACGACGACGAAGTCTACGAAGAGCCCGATACACCGCACGAGCCGATCAACTGGTACAAGAAGAAGTCTGACCCCGAGGAGGACGCGGAAAGTAATGGTAGGCCCTAGGAGATCCAGCACACTGGAAGAGCTGACCGACGAGCAGGTCTGGTGCCATTCATTCGGGCACAACTGGAACGACCCGCCCGTGGTTGAGACCAACCTCCGGGTTGGGGTGGTGGTCCAGCTGCGACAGGATCACCACTGCGACAACGGGTGCGGATGCACTAAGGGACACTACGTCCACCCGCCATCGGGTCGCCGCTGGGGATGGAAGCGTCGGGCCGGTGAGGGGTACGGCATTGACGGTGGGTTCTCCCGCGAAGACTTCGTCGCCGAGTGGCTAAAGCGAGTCATGCACGATCGGGCAAGCAAACCGGTACCGCTACCTTACCAGCGTCGGAGGCGGAACGCATGATGCAGCGGCTGGCTGACCGGACGGCCATCATCCGCGAGATGCGCGTCGGCCCAGCGATCATCGCAGACGAGCTATTCGAGTTGCGAGCCGGACGGGACCGCGCCGAGCGCCTTATGGCAGGCGAACCGCCGTCGACCAATCTTGGCGCCGGAATCCAACTCGGTGCCCGGATCATCCTCGGTCGAGTACACGACCCGGAAGTCTGGGTCCGAGCGCTAACCAATCTAGGAGACGATCTACCGTGAGCTGGGACTGGGACCCATTCCGTCACACCGAATTCGGCCGCACCGCCAACGATGAAGTGGTGATCTACTGCCACAACTGTGGCATGGAGGACAACATCGGCCCAGTCGAGGGGATGCTGGTCTCGGAGCTGATCGACAAGTGGCTCCAGCACGTGCGGCGATCGCACCGGATGACGCCCGAGGACACGCGGACCTACAGCGCGCCCGGCAAGCGATTCGTCCCGGGTCCGCCGCTAGACACGCACATCATCAAGCTCGACGGCGATCGGACCGAGGTGTGGGGTCATTATGCCTGATGAAGACCCCGACGCCCAGATGAAGGCCGATTTGGTCATGCACACCATGAACGAGATTGCCCGTGAAAAAACCAGTATGGCGGTGGTCCACGCCTACATGCACATGGCAAGCCACGCCATTCACACTGCAATCAACACCATCTACGCCGAGCTGGAAGCCGAGGGCGAGCCAACCGAGGTGTGCGGCGTGCTCTCCGGCTACTGGAATGAGTTCGCTCGGGCTATGATGCACTTCCACCTAGAAGTACCCTGCAACCACGAGGAGCCCCCGAATGGCGACACGCTCGGTCAAGATCACTGTAACGATTGAGGACGGTGCCCACGGCGACCACTTGGGCGAGGCCAGCGCGATCGTCAGTCTGCGGACGGACCTGCTGACCGGCATATTCACCGACAGCGCGCAGGACTGGTACTCGTCGATGGTCAGCTCGCTGGGCACCCTGGCTTACCGGGACGCGTTCCCGCGATCGGGCCGAGAGCTACCGGTGCAGACCCGCAGCGTATACCAGCCGTTGGACGTCGCGGCTGCACTCGCCGACATAGATAGGCTCGAAGGGCAGTGACCACCGCCCGTCTGCTGATGTTCGTCTCCGCCACACTGGCCTTTTGTACGGTCTATTTCGTGATGGAGGGCGGAATCAAGGCGGTGTTCTGGCTGGGCATGATGGTCTCGATTGGTGCATCCGGGCTCATCGGGTTCATGGTGGGGAGAGCGAGCAAAAGATGATCATCAACGCAATCAACTACGCGGGGTTGGTCGGACACTACGTCCGGATGGAACGACTGTCTACGGTCGAGGAGTTGGCCGCGACCCAGGAGCAGACGGTCGGCATGGAGGCCAACGTCGCCGCAGTTATGGACGACGGCAACGACGTTATCGTGATCGGCGACTACGGCGAAACCTGGCGAATCACCGGGCACGACGCCATGGACTGGACGTTCACGATTTGGGCCAGCGAAGAGGCGGCCGAGAAATCGCGCCTCCGGCCGAGAGAGGTCAAGAAGCAATGAGTCGTCCCCATCCCTTCGCCGCAGTCACCATCGTGGTTGTCCCGCTTGACGAGGACGGCCGACCGGTGCCGTCGCAGACTGTAACCGTGGTCGGCATCGGTGGGGTGCAGCTCGAAGCCGATGACGCCCTCATCAAGTGGCGGCTGGACCGAGTGGCCGATCGCCGGTTCACCGTCATCGGACTAACGGAGTGGATATGACCGCGCCGAGACGTCGCCCTGGATTCGATCCGGGCGGCTGGGAGTCGGGTGGATGGCCGATCTACGGCCACAAGCGCTACCGACTCTGGGTTCCTCCTGGAACGAGCCTCAACACCCGATGGGGAATCCTGATTCGAGAGGACGTCAGCGCGCGGGGACAGCTGGCGATCCTGAACGCGATTCCGCTGTTTGACTTGAACAGCTCGGGCCACATCGTGATGTATCGGCGTCAGGCATGACGCCCGAGGAGGAGGCCTGGCTCGAATCGCTGCCCCGAGTGACTCTCGATCAACGCATCTATTACTGGGAATGGCGTCACGAGCTGGAGCGACCGAGGCCCTCCGAGAGGGTGCGACCGTACGTCGTGTGGCGTAAGGAAGAGCACATTGTGGGCTGGTTCGAGGAATGATATACTGGGGTATAGAGAGGGAAGGGACCCCAAGATGAGGATCTGCACAGTGAACGTGGCCGGGTCGGTCTGCGGCCAGGAGGTCGCAGGCGAGATTCACTGGGAGGGCGAGGACTACACCGACGAGGCGTGCGCGAGCCACCTGTACCTGTTCGAGAAGATTGCGGGCCACGCCGTGACGCGCTACCCGACCTGCGCCATCGAGGTGCTCGACCCGTACAGCCGCGTCGACCTGGTCGCCTGTGGCGAGGTGGCCAAGACCAAGGCGCAGTGGGACGAGCGAGGGGCGATCTGGATCTGCTCCGGTCACCTCATGGTGCTGGCGGAGGCTAACTGATGAGCACATTCTGGGCCAGTTTCCTCATCGGCCTGGCGGTCGGTCTGGCCCTGGCCTACTGCACCAATCCGCTGGAGCTATTCCGCGCTCCACGGCGCAGGCCACACGTCCATCGGGGCGATAGCTGGGACGGGCACTACGAGCACTGTCGATGCGGTGCCTCGGCCGGAGATCGAGTCGGCAGCCACGGGCTGCGCTGCGTCCAATTCGAGGAGTGGGGCCAGTGACGGTGGCGGAGCTGCGCAAGATCCTGGAGACTGCGCCCGACGACGCGGACGTCGTGTTTGGTGAGACCGGATACGACGTCGAGTACGCCTACACCGCGATGCACTGGATCGGCATCGCCACCCCCACACCGCGTCAGGTACCGGTGCTGAAACTGGAGGGACTGAGCACATGAAGAACCTCGCGATCGAGATTCCGCGCATCCCACCCCAGGTGTGGTTCTGGTTTCGACAGGTGCTGGTCGTGCTCGGCGCGGCGCTGGGCATCGCCGGACTGATCTGGCTGATCGGGGCGATCCACATGAACGCCGGGTCGTGGCTTGGGGTGTTCGGGCTGCTGATCTCGATGGTGATGCTGATTGAGGGGTTCCTCCCATGAGCGCGCCCGAGCCCCAGCCGGTCGAGTGGCGACCGGGGGATCCGCCAATCCTGGTGTTTGCGGGAAGCTACGCCCAAGCCGAGTACTGGGCGCACTACGTCGCCAAGCTGCCGAACAGTCGACAGGCGTTCCGCTACATGCGCTACGCTCATGATCTGCGTGGGTATCGCGGGAACAGGGCCGTAATGGTCGGCTCGTTCTGGCATCGGAAGGGCGACGAGATCAGCGACATGCTGGATTACGCCAAGCTGATGAATCTGACCTGGCTCCCCGACTACGACGTCCGCTAAGCCTCCCGCACCGGACCCCCAACCAATGGTTGGGGGTTCGACTTTTTTAGGCCATCGCGCCAGCCCTGGCAGGCCATGCGATTTGGGGGCGCACTTGCGCCGCTGCCAACCCGTCTGGTAGACTGGGTCTCGTGTCCGAGTACCCGAGCCGCGAACTGGAAATGCTCGACCAGATCGCCAAGGATCGCGAAGCGCTCGAACTACGCTTGCGACACATGGGTTACCAGGATATTGCTGATATCCAGGGCGTTACCGTCCCTACCGTCCGGAAGCGCATCAGGCGCGCGATCCAGGCCGGAATCCCCAAGGAGACGCGTGATCAGGCACGGACCCTTGAAGTCACCCGGATCGACCGTCTCCAGCGCTTTAATGAACTGGTTATTCAGTCGGCCGCCACGACACTCGCTGAGAAGCTCGCAGCCCAACAGGCTTGGTTGGCTGCTTCAAAGGTACGAGCTGCCCTCCTCGGTCTCAACATGCCAGCTGAGCTGGAAGTCAAGTACTCCGGCGCACTGGACCATGAGATCGAGGCTCTGATGGTCGAGATGGGCGGTCAACCCGCCGTGATAGACGGCGAGGTAGTCGACGCCGATGACTGACCCGCCCCGCAATTGGCGCCAAGGCTACGGTCCTGGCGACGGCGAGTGGCGGGCTTGGGAGCCGGAGCGCAAGCAGCATTTGCGCGACCGGCTGGCTCAGGAGATCGAGAAGCGGCGCACGATGTGGCGCTGCGACATGCCGTTCTGCGATGGGCGACCCCATGAGGGGTGGGTCGCGCCGCACGCGCGGTATACACAGCTTGCCCCGCCCGACACCCCCAGAACTGTGCGTGATCCGCGTCAGGCCGCGCCGGTACAAGTCACACTTCCATGGTTGGAGTGGCTGATCATGGCGGGTCGAGGGTGGGGCAAGACCCGTACTGGAGCCGAGTTCATTCGTGAGCAGGTGACGAAGCTAGGCCCACCGGGTCGAATCGCGCTCATCGGGCGTACGGCGGCCGATGTGCGTGATGTCATGATCCTAGGCGAGTCGGGATTGCTGTCGGTATTCCCCGCTTGGGAGCGACCGGTTCACTACCCGAGTAAGCGTGCCGTGCACTTCAAGAATGGCGCGGTTGCGTTCTGCTACAGCTCGGATGAGCCAGACCAGCTCCGAGGCCCGCAGCATCACGCGGCCTGGATCGACGAGATGGCGACTTTCAACCATCTTGAGGACGTGTTCACCAACTACCGGCTTGGTCTGCGGCTGGGCTCGGACCCCCGTTGCGTGATCACGACCACCCCACGCCCTCGGCCGGAGATCCGGGAGCTGAGGTACTCACCGACCACAGTCATCACCAGTGGCCGGACGTATGATAATCTCCACAATCTGGCTCCTGTCTTCCAAGAGACGGTCCTGCGCAAGTACGAGGGCTCGCGACTTGGAAGGCAGGAGCTGGAGGGCGAGCTCCTCGAAGATGTTGAGGGCGCGCTTTGGACTAACGATCTCATTGAAGAGCACCGGGCCGACATCAAGATGGTCGAGCCGTTCATGTCTCAGATGGAGATCGTGGTCGCGATTGACCCAGCAGTGACCTACGGCGGCGACGAGACTGGCATTATCGTCGCAGCCAGGCTTGACCACGAGGGATTCGTCCTCGCGGACATGTCGGGTCACTACACCCCGCACGGATGGGCTCAAGCTGCGATCCAGGCGGCAGCCGCCTGGGGCGCAAGCTACATTGTCGCCGAGACGAACAACGGCGGCGAGATGGTCCGCACTACTCTAGAATCCGAGCGTCTGCCGCAAGGAGTGAGATTCAGACCCGTCACCGCGAGCCGAGGTAAACGACTGCGAGCCGAGCCGGTGAGCACCCTGTACGAACAGGGACTCGTTCACCACGTCGGGATCCACCACACGCTGGAGGATCAAATGACGACGTGGACACCAGCCGACCGCTTGTCCCCCGACCGCCTCGATGCGCTGGTATGGGCCATTTCTCACCTATTCTTCCGGAGGCGCGGGATGGCGGATGTCGCGTAGCACAAGCTCCCCGATTGAGCCCGGGGGAGGCTGGGTCGGCGCGCTAAAAGGCGCGGCTAGCCTGCTGGCAGACCAGGCTTCTCGTAGTCTGGCGCGTCGATCCATGCCTGGGACAGAGTTCCCTTACGGTGGTTCATTCCACGTCGCGGGGACTGACACGATATACGTGACAATGGGTCCAGATGGCCTGTACCAGTGGTATCAGGACGGCCAAACTGGATGGCGAAACAGCGCGGTTGCTTACCGCTGTATTGTCGCGATCGCCACGAACGCTGCTACCTGCCCGCTCGAAATCCTGAACGAAAACGGGGAGGTGATCCCCGATGAGGTGGCTGATCTCTGGAACCACGCTCCCAACGACTACATGTCCGCCAGAGTTCTACGCGAGATCAGCTGGCTCCGACTAGAAACGCAGGGCCAGTGCTTCATCTACATGGACAGGGGCGACTCGGGACAGGGACCGGTCGCCTCGATCCATGTTTTGGACCAGAGCTGGGCGATCGAGCCCGTCATCGACAACACCGGACCGGAAGACACCCAGACACTGATTGGGTACCATGTCCACGGATCCAGCGGGCGAACGGGTTTCCTTCTACCTGAGGAAATGCTCTGGCTGCGGTACCCGGATCCTGATGACATCTGGGCCGCTTTGCCGCCGCTGCGAGCGGCTCGATTTGCGCTTGAACTGGACGATTATGCGCGTCGTTACCAGTCCGCGACTTTGCAGCGTGGAGGAACCCCAGGTGGAGTCGTATATCTCGGCGACGTGGACGAGGGCACGCACAAGCAGGTCCGCGCGGATCTAGCCGCGCGACACGAATCGCCCGAGAATGCCGGGCGGCATCTGATCCTTAGTGGGCCAGTTCCCGCTAAGTACGAACGCATCGGTCTAACGAGTGAGGAGGTTTCGTATCTCGACACCCGGGTGCGCACTGCCGAAGAAGTGATGTTGGCCTTCGGCGTTCCCCGCGATTACCTGATGGGTGGCACGACGTACGAAAACCGAGCGGCTGCGCGAGCCACACTCTGGTCCGACACCATTGTTCCCAAGCTCCAGGTCGTCGCTTCTGAAATCGACCTACAAACGGTGCCGGACCCGCGACAGACCGCCGAATTCAATACCGGGGAGGTGGAAGCACTCCAGGAGTCGGAAGACCAGCGGGTTACTCGGACAGTGTCCCTGGTCGAAGCCGACATCTTGACGATTGACGAGGCACGTGCCGAAGTTGGACACGAACCGTTGCCGGGGGGCCTGGGCGCGCTCACCCTGACACTGTACCGCACACGCGCTCAGGCTCCACCCGTCCGAAACGGGAATGGCCACGTCCTCCCAATCCTGGACCCGATTGGATCTGCCACGTGACTAAGCTACTAGTCATACCCGCTCTTCCGCTTGAAGCGGACCGAACCGGCCATGCGATTCTGCTGCGTGAGGGTCCGCTGGACGGACAGACCGGCGAGCATATTGGGACTCTGCCCCCCAAGCTCGAACTCAAGATTGGCGTCTACGGTACGTGGACGTACCTGCGTACAGGCGAGATGACCGAAGTGACTGACTTTATCCCGGGCTCTACCACGGCGCGCACCCGCGATGGTCGCGTCTATCAGTGGAATGGTAGAGACCCGAATGGAAATCGTATCTGACGCCTACCGCTATGTAGCGTTCAGCGACCTCACTGTTCGTACCGACCCCGACGGCGACGATCCCCACTTTGAGGGCTGGGCTTGTAGGCACGGCGTGCTCGACGCCTATGGCACGACGTTTCAGGCTGGCTGCTGGTCAGCGGGTGGTCTGGACGGCGAGCCGTACGCGCTGTGTTGGATGCACGACCCCACCGTCCCAGTCGGAGTGTTCCGGGCGGAGGACCAGGCCGAGGGGCTATGGATCCGAGGATGGTGGGACGACACCACTGACGGGCACGATGCCCGCACCAAGGGAAGTTCCGGGTCAGCCCCCGAGCTGTCCGTGGGATTCCGTCAAGCGATCTTCGACGAGGACGAGCCAAACCGGATCGTTGCAGTCAAACTCGTCGAGGTCAGCCAGATCACAGCACGCATGGCCGCTGTGCCTGGATCTCAGTTTACGGCAGCTCGATCGGCCCCTGCCACCGGTCGTTCCGTCGCCGCAGCGCGGCTGCGATTGAGGACCGTTCAACTAGGAGGACGACCGTGAACCGCCGACCCATCACCGTCGCGCAGACCCTGCGCGCCCGACGTCGCGCCTTTGGCGCCACAGGTTGGCGAACCGCGCCGACCACCGTCGACTACACCCAGTTCACTGACGCCGAGTTGCAGCAGGCTCGGTCCGAGGTGCTCGAAGCGCTGGGAGGCGAGAACGCGACCGACGAGGACGCCGCTCGCGCCGATCAGATCGCAGGCGAGATCGAGCGCCGCAACACTGTCACCGAGGCTACCAACGAGCGCCGTCGTCGCCTGGCCAACACCACGGTCGTCGAGCGCTGGCGCCCGGAGGGTGGTCAGCCGCAGCGCCGAGGTCAGCAGCGCGACGATCCCGCACCCCCGAGCAACCCGATCATCCCGGCCGACTGGCGCGACCAGTTGGCAGCCGGAGCCGAGGCTTACCGCGAACGGGGCATGACCGGTGCGGCCGAGGTGCTGCGCCTCCCCGACGCCACCGATCTCCGCGCACTCGTCACCACGGTAACACTGCCCGGTCAGCCGCAGCGGCTGCCGGGAATCGTGCACCCGCCAGACCAGGTGCTCAAGGTGGCCGACTTGCTCGACCAGCAGACCGCTACCTCGGGTTCGGTCGAGTGGGTCATCGAGACGTCGACCGCACCGCCTGCGGCGGAAGTCGCGGAGGGTTCGGCCAAGCCCGAAGCCGCCATGACGTTCACGGTCGCGAGTGCCGCGTTGGCTACCATCGCGGTGTGGATCCCACTCACGCGTCAGTCGGCCGAGGACAACGCCCAGCTGACCGGGTACATCCAGGGTCGCCTGTCGTTCGCCGTCGAGAAGCGGATCGACACGCAGGTGCTGAACGGTAACGGTACCGCCCCCAACATGCGGGGCATCCTCAACACGGTGGGCATCCAGGAGCAGGACACCACCGACGGGATGCTGATCTCGATCCGCAAGGCGATCACCAAGACTCAGGTCTCGGGGTACAACCCGTCCGGTGTGGTCATGCATCCGGTCGACTGGGAAGCCGTCGAGCTGACCCAGGACTCCACCTCGGGCATGTTCCTCTTCACCAAGGACCCAGCATCCCTCGCGGCGCCTCGCGTTTGGGGCCTTCCGGTCGTGCCCACGGTTGGAATCGCGGCGGGTACCGCGCTGGTCGGTGCGTTCAAGGAAGGCGCCACCCTCTGGCGCAAGCCGGGCGTGCGAATCTTGATGTCGGACAGCCACGTCGACAACTTCATCAAGAACATCCTGGTCCTGCTGGCAGAGACCCGCGCGCAGCTCGCGGTTTACGCGCCGGCCGCCTTCATCAAGGTGTACGACGTTCCGTGAGCAAGTGCCGCTGCTGCGGGATGGGGGTCGGCGACAAGGCCCCCATCCCGCCTAAGCGATACGAGGGACCCGATGAGTTACTGCACGATCGACCAAGCAAAGAGTGCAGGTGCCGTGGGCACCGACACGGAGATCCAGGAAGCGATAGCCAGCGCCCAGACGGTAATCGACTTGTATACCCGGTCAATCTGGGAACCGACGGACACGACGATTCCGGTAGCGGTGAGTAACGGTGTCGGTCGACTTTCGCGTTGGGCAGCGTCTGTCGAGTCAGGATCCTTGGGGTCCGACGGACACACTTGGTACGCGAGCGGCTTGGTTACTGGTGAGGTATTCGTTGCCGGCGATTACGGCACTCGTGAGACTCCACTGGGCGTACAGATGGCTGCAGCGCGTCTGGCGGCGATGTACTCACCGGCTCCGTTTACTGCTCAGGCCGATGACGAGGGCAATCCGGTCGGCCGTCCCCCTGCTCCGACTCAGCAAGACGAGACCGACCCGGCACCCCCGGGTGGGATGAACTACGAGAGGACCACCGGCGACCCCGTCGCCGACGCCTGGCTCGAACCCTACAAGACGAATCGGGTACTAGTCTGATGGCCACCAAGAAGAACAGCGACAACGAGACGACTACCTCATCTGCCGATAAGACGGTCGACGATCACTCCGTCGACCAGTCGGAGGAGGGTGCTGGCGACGACGTCACCGTTACGGTAGGTAGCGACACCACCACGACGGAGGTGGGGGACGTCACAGTGGAGCACTGGGACCACCCCAAAACGCACAAGGGTACGCCTCGTATTGACCGTGGAGATCGAGTGATCAAGTATGCCAGCCCAAGTCACGTGGACGAATCAGAGTGAGTGGGAACGCGCCATCCTCCGTGTATTTCAGCAGTGGGAGGGCCAGTTCCCGCGTAACGCGGCTGATTTGGCAGCCCTGGCCGAGAGAGAGGCCAAGTCGCGTGCGCCCGTACGTACTGGGCGCCTCCGAAACGGAATCAATGGCCGCGTGGAAACGACTAGTGACTCAACGGCCGCGATTCTAGAGAATCATGTGGAGTACGCCGGGTATGTCGAGTTCGGCACCCGCCACTCGCGTGCCCAGCCCCACATGCGACCCGGGTTCGCTGCAGCCGAAGCGGCGTACGCCAAGACTATGGTGAAAGGCTGCGAATGACCACGCCCGTGACCAACGCGACCGTCAGTGGAGCGATCAAGCATCTGATCGAGTCCGCTGGTCTCGGGCTGACCGTATTTCGCGACGTGGCCCCGCCCAAGGCTCCGCTGCCGATGGTCGTAGTGACCGAGGGTGTGGCCTGGCTCCCAGTACCCAATGGAGATACCGACGTCGAGGGCGAGCTGCTCGTCCGCGAACAGGCTCAAGTCGACATCTACCAAGCACTGAGGAACCCTGATGGATCCCGAGCCGAGCGCATCGGCTTGGAAGATAGCGTCTGCCTCCTGCTCCACCGATCCAAGCTGTCGAGCTGGCTCATCGTCTGTTACGGCGTGCGGATCCTGACTCGGTCGTCGCAAGCGGCCGATAACCTACGACGCACCATCGTAACGGTGCAGATCGATCGCCAGCTGGCAGTCCCAGCGCCATAGGAGGCAGAAATGACTCAGCCGACCCCGGTCGCCGATCAGGGTATCACCAAGGTCTACGCCGTACAGCACTGCCAGATTGCCAGCGTGCTCACCGATGCCGTGGGCGCGCTGTGCACCTACGGTGAGTGGTTCGACGTCCCGGGTATCAAGTCGCTGGCGATCACCGGCGACATGGACACCAAGCAGCTACGCGGCGACAACCGACTGATCGACCAGCAGTCCATTATCACCGGTCTGACGGCGGCGATCGAGAACGCCAAGCTGTCGCTGATGAACCTGGCCGTGATGCTGGGCGGTACGGTGAGCGACCGAACCGAGAGCGCCACCGTTCCCTACGAGGGCCAGGGCTGGTCGCTGCTGTCCTCGGCCTTCCCGAAGTCGTTCGGCATGCGAGCGGTCTCCGCAGCGTCCGACGCGCCCGGTGGCGCGGTCGCGTTCGTGATGAGTAAGTGCAGCCTGTCAAGCTTCCCCGAGATCGGCGCGGCCGAGGAGGACTACCAGACGGTTACGGCGGAGATGAACGTCAACCCACCCACAGGTACCTCGCCGTGGCTCGACGTCGTGATCGTTGAAAGCTACAGCCCGCCTGCCGCCTGGACGCCCGAGCCTCCGTTCGCCTAAGGAGAAGATATGACTCGGATTTGGATTATCGTAGCCGTGCTGCTATTCGCCGCCTTCGCGGGCGCGGGTCTGGCGAATGCGGGAGAGGCCAAGGGGCACCTGTTGGTCAGCGTGGACGGGGCCGCCGCTGTGGCCACCCCACCCGGTCAGGTGCGCAAGGTCGTTGCGGCCGAATGCCCGGCCGGAACGGTATTCAGCATTGACGCCATCCGCGCCGCGTTCCCCGCTCCGGTCACAGTGTGCACCGGGGTAGTCGTGACCTCGCAGGTTCCGGCCGAAGTGGAGCCGGTACCCGTCTAGACCCCGGCCGCCGCAACCCGACGCGCCAACCGAATAGAGGTACCGCATGCCCGGTACGAATAATAGCTCTGGCCAGTGGATCACAATCGGAGATGATAAACACGAGCTGGTCTACTCCATGCTCAGCCTGGAGAAGATCGAGCTACAGTTTGGCTCCGTCACGGAGATGCAGAATTTGATCACAGACGACCACGGCCAGGTGATGCTCGACCGGCCGGTCGTCAAGATGCTGATCGACATCATCCATGCCGGGTTGCTACACATCTTCGCTGATAACAATGAGGGACGGCGCGCTGTTGCCATGGCGCTCCGTCCCTCTCAGCTTGAGGAGGTTGTGGAGGCCTTCACTCGCGCGTTCACCGACGCGTTCGGCGAGCTGGGTGAAAAGGCGATGGCGGGGGAAGCAACGGGTCTGGTGGCCAATCGGGCGGACCGCCGGGCCGAATCCCCTTCGCCCAATGGTACTACATCGCTGTCGTCATCCTCGGTCGTACGCAAGAAGAGTGGCAAGAAATGACGCCGCGTCAGCTTCTCGCACTAACCGACATGCCCCGGGAGTTTACCTCGCCCGAGGCTCCCCCCGAGCCGCAACCGAAAGCGCCTGCCAACCAAGGATCTGCCGGATGGCTGATGGCCCTGTCTCAGGGTCTGGAGCGATCCCGACCTCCATCGAGGGTAGGATAGCATGGCCCTGTTGCCCGATCTAGTCGGTCGCATCCGGCTAGATATGTCCGAGCTAGATCGAGCGCGCGGTGAGGCTACCTCACGCGGCGCGGCGATCGGCTCGGCGCTGGGCAGCGCGGTGGGCTCACTCGCAGGCGGTCTCTTGGCCGCAGCGGGACAGAAGGTATTGGAGTTCGTATCCGGCTCGGTGGACGCGTTCGCCCGGCTGGAGGATGCGACCAGTGTCACGCAAGTCAAGTTCGGTGAAGCGGGCGCCTCGGTGCAGCGATTCGCCGATACAGCGGCGACGTCGTTCGGCCTGAGCAAGTCGGCTGCGCTCGAAGCTAGCAACACCTTCGGCACGTTCGGCAAGGCGGTTGGTCTAACTGGCCAGCCGTTGGCCGACTTCTCTACCCAGATGACTGGCCTGGCCGGAGACATGGCCTCATTTGCGGGGACCACTCCGGACGAGGCCGTGACCGCACTGGGCGCGGCGTTCCGTGGGGAGTACGACCCGATCGAGCGCTTCGGCGTCCTGATCAATAAAGAGGCAGTCAACCAGAAGGCCCTGCAGATGGGGCTGGCGGCAACCAGCTCCGAAATCACCAAGGGCGACGAGATCATCGCCACCCGCGCTCTGATCATGGAGCAGACGGGGCAGGCGCAGGGCGACTTCGCTCGCACATCGGATAGCGTCGCCAACTCGCAGAAGCGGATGGCGGCCGAGACAGAGAACGCCCAAGCCGCACTCGGCGAGAAACTAGCCCCAGCATTCCTGGCCATGCTGACCGTGCTCAACCAAGCGGTCACCGGCGTGACGGGGTTCCTGGATGTGGTGGGCCGAATCGCTGGGGTAGTGTACCAGTGGCGCGACGCCGTTACCGCCGTCCTGGTTGTGATCGGGATCCTGAACGCCCAGACCATTGCGTTCAACGTGGCGGCTGCGATCACCTTGGCTCGGATTATTGCGGTGAACGCGGCAACCCAGGCATGGACGGCCATCCAATGGTTGCTCAACGCCGCACTCACGGCGAACCCGATTGGCCTGGTCATCGCGGCAGTCGCCGCGCTGGTAGCCGGAATCGTTATCGCCTACAACCACAGCGAGACATTCCGCAACGCGGTAGACGCGCTGTTCGCCAAGCTTAAGGAGTTCGTCGACTGGTGCGGTCCGGCGATCGAGCAATGGGCGTCCAAGGTCGCCACCTCGTTCGGCCAGGCTGTGACCGACGTCACCAACTTTGGTACCGCAGTGGGCAACTGGGGCACCAAGATGAAGACCTCGTTCACGCAGGCGTACCAGGACGTCGAGGGCTTCGGCGCGCACGTCAATAGGTCGCTGAGCGACACCGGCAACGACATGACCCGCTTCGGCGACACGGTCAATGCCCTACCTCCTAAGGTCGCGGCAGCACTGTCCCGATTCGCGCAAATGCTGTGGGATTCCCTGGTCGTCGGGTGGAACCGCGCTCGCGACGAGTCGGTGCGGCTCATCGGCGTTATCGTTGCCGATGTCCAGGCGCTACCCGGCAAGATTATGGCCGCGCTACAGGCTCTGCCCGGTCAGATGGTCAATATGGGCCGGGACATCATGAACGGCCTGCTCAATGGGCTACAGCAGCTCGGCCCCCAAATCGTGTCCTATCTCACCAACCTGATCCCGGAACCGGTGCGTAACGCGCTCAACATCCACTCTCCGTCGGGTGTGTTCCGTGAGATCGGCCAGAACATCATGCAGGGCCTCCAAAAGGGCCTCGACGATCTGCTACCACAGCTTCGGTCCAAGCTCGACCAAATCATCACCATGGTCAAGCAGGGTGGCCAAGCAGCGGGCTCGCTCGATATCATGGGCCAGAAGATCAACTACAACGTGTCGGGTTCTGCCGCTAAGGGTGTTCAGGGCAGCGCGACCATCGGCGGACAGCAGGTGTCCGGAAGCATCAGCCCCACGGGCCAGATTCAGGCCCAGGGCTTCGGGCAAAGCTTCAACATCGACGCCCGCAGCTTCGGCACCCAGCTCAACGCCAACGACGTTGTCAATCAGATCCTATGGAAGGCCAAGGCTGGCGGTCTGGTACCCGCCTAGGAGGAGACATGAACCCACTTCACATCGTGTTGCTGATCCTAGCGTTCTTGCTAGCTGCGGGTGCGTCGTTCGTGGCGTCTCGACCGGATCCAATCGTTCGTTACGCATTGGTGCTGCTATCGGCTGGGATCGCGGTGTGGTTCCTCGACCTGGTGCTAACTGCGGCGAGGGTGTATTAGTGCATGAGAAGCACACAGCAGGGCCAGTGGCGTAACCTATTCTTCGGGCCGGGCACCGCGTATCCTGTCACGGATATCACCGGCATCGACGACATGGCGCCGATTCGGACGTCGGACCTCGACCGGCCGCAGATGGATGGTACCTGGACTGGCACTGATCAAGTCGATGCGCGCACCATCGTAATGTCGCTCGGAATCCAGGGCTCGTCTCCGACCGATCTGGAGGCGAAGCGCAAGGCGATTCTATATCAGATGAGCCCCTCGCGCCGCACTACCGAACGGCTTATCCTGACGGACGGGAGGCAGGTCTATGGTAAGCTTCGGCGGTCGGCTATGCCGAGTGATATGGGGGCTGACTGGCGACTGGGCGAGATTCATCTGGAGTTCTATTGCCCGGACCCCAAGGTCTACACCGGGGATCTCCAGTCCGTCACGCTGATTGCGGGTGCGGGTCGGCTCACGGGCCGAACCTACAAGCGCGGCTACACCCTGACGTCCGGCGCCCCGAACTACGTCGCGCCCAAGGGCTGGCAATACCCACCCGCAAGCCAGGTCGTGTCTGAGGGACAGCTCACCAACACGGGCAACGTCGCTGCACCATGCGATTGCATACTGCAGGGTGTGCTGCTTAATCCACGCATCGAAGTGGTGGGTATTAGTCAGTTCCAGCTGACCGTGTCGCTGGGACCGTCTGACGTGCTCCAGGTGACCCGCGACTTCCACCTGCTACTTAACGGGGTGGAGCGGCGCGATCTACTCGGGCCGGGTGCCCAGTGGCCAGCGATTCCGCCCGGCACATGGACCATCCGCCTATTCGCGCAGTCCGGGACGGGCAACTGTCGAGTGACTACCCAATCGGCGAATCTATGACGGGACCGAACGAAGGCATCGATACCACATTGATTGTGCGGAGCATGCAAACCCGCGCGATCATCGCCACCCTACCCTGGTCGACTCTCAGCTATGAGGCGCGAATCAACAGCGCGGGTCAGATGTCCGCCACCATTCCCATCACAGAAGGCGGAATGACGGACATCCTACTTCCGGGCCGGGTGATGATCGGGGTGTTGCGCGGATCGATGCCTGCGTGGAGCGGCATCCTCTGGAAGCGCCAAATGAATCCGTCCGGCACAATGACCATCGGCTGCGAGGAGGTCCTCAGCTACTGGGACCGGAGGCGCATCCGCCAGACGATCATTTTCAACCAGATCGATCAGGCGATGATTTTGTCGACGCTGTTCACGCTGCCGCAACAGGATGCCTACGGTAACCTAGGTGTGACTATGGTCGGCAACGTGACTACGGGCGTACGCCGGGATCGCTCCTATTATGGTTACGACCGCAAGAGCTACGGTGAAATGATCCGCGCGCTATGCGGGGTCATCGACGGGCCAGACATTAAGAACGATCCCGTGTTTGTTAACGGGGTGTGGTCCGACCAGATGCGGGTCGGCTACCCTCGGCTCGGGCGCACCCTTGACCAAGGCCACATCACGTTCATCGTCGGCGTGAACTGCCAGATCGAGTACTGGCAGGAGGACGCAGCCGCTGCAACCACCGTGATCGACTGTCTGGGCACCAACTCGTCCGATGCAACCAACCCGCTGATCTCCACCTACGAAGCTAGATTCATGTATGGTGCAGGTTGGATGCGGATGGAGGACGCGCTCAGCTTCACAGACGTATCGGTCCAAGCGACCCTCAACGAGAAGGCAAAAGCCGAGCAAGCGGCCCGATCAGGGGTCATCCTGACCATCACCATCAGCGTGCCCGACGCCGATGAGGATCCGGTGTTGGGCTCGTATGGTGTGGGCGACGACTGTCGGCTGATTGTGCCGCCCAGCCCAGCCTTTGTCGAGGGCTACGACATCCAGGTACGCATCGCCTCCATTGCGGTTGACGCAGGCCAGCGGGACGAAGTCAAGGTACAGATGGTACCCGCTCTGATTGACGGAACGGTGATTATTCCGATATGACCCGCGTAGCGCGCACGGTGGACCTATCCGAGTGGCTGACCCGGACCGAGGAGCGGTTATCCACGGCCGAACGTCGCCTTGCCGCAGCTCAGCGTCCCGCCCAGGGCACAACCGCACTGGTCTACGGGCCAAATCTGCTACCCAACCCGGGCTACGAGGACAAGCGCGTAGACGGTTGGGCGTTCCCGGAGAAGGGCATTCTGGTTACCGGCCCCGATGCAATCTCCGGCATCTGGTCTTATCAGATGAGCCACGCGGCCTCCACACCGGTCGTTAACCGAGAGAAACGATCCTTCGACATCACCCCGTACGCCTGGCGCAACTACAAGGGCGACAATACCTTCAAGCCAGCGCTCGGCTCCGATGGCGTCGACCACGCGTTCCAGGGTCAGTTTGACGCGGTAGACGGCAACACCCGCTCCTATCTGTGGTGGGATCCGGCTGGGTTCGCTGACGCGGTAAACTCCATCGCGGGCGACTGGATCTCGTTTGACCTGCTAATCTTCTGGGAACACTGGTTCTGGTCCGAGGGTGGCACCTCCGTCATCGGTGCGCACACTGTGGCCACACCCCCGGCCTCAGGCGCGGTTGGGCCGCTAACCAACTCATTCCCCGACCTAGTCCGCTTCACCTGGCCAGGCCGCTATTTGATGGGCTCCTGCAACCTGATCAATATCGGCGGCATTGCCGACCGGATCCGGGACGGCACGTTCCGAGGGCTGGAGTTCGGGCCCGGTCCGACCACTAACCCGACTTACTACGGCTACGCTCGACCTTACGACGCTCGATTGCGTTGCACTTATTGGAAGACCGTCAGCATCACGCAGGTTGGGCTGTCATCCGAGGTTAGGTCATACGGCATGGGCGTGTCGGGCGGCAACGTCAAGTGGAACGCGCAGGTGACCACCAAGTGCACCGTCCCGGCAGTGGCCAAGCTCGGCGTCTGGTGGCGCAACGCAGGTGGCACCATCACTGACGTCGACGTCGCTACTGTGAACCTGGGCGCGAACGCGACGACTCCGCTTAGTGCGACCACCCCCGCCGCATTCTCCGACGCCGCAGTGGACCTCGGGGTCTACTTAAAGATCACGGGCGCCCCACCGTCGGACGGATCGGGTACTACCATCCCGTGGAACTACATCGTAGACGACTGGACGCTCCGACAGCAGATCGCAGGATGAGACCATGACACTAAAGTGCCTATACTTGCAGTCGGGAGCCTACAACGCGCTCGACGACCGGCTCGAAACTGGGCTGATGCTCGACTACTCAACCGACCCTCTATCCGGAGTTGGACGCATCGTCAGTGGTATGATGGTCTCGCAGCAGGCCACGCCCAACATGACCGTTCAAGTCTCCCCCGGCCGCGCAATCTGCCCGACTCCGGCTTCGGACGGTGGCGCCTACGCGATCATGAGCGACGCAGTCGTCAACGTGACGGTTAACCCAGTGTCGACACTACCGCGCACTGACTTAATCTTGATGGCCGTAGATGACGCCGACTATTCCGGCTCCCTCTATGGAGCCAAAATCTACGCTCTGGCTGGAACACCAGCAGCCTCGCCTGTTGCTCCGGCTCAACCAGCGGGTACACTGCTACTGGCCACACTGAACCTTCTCGCCAACGCGACATCAGTCGTGCAGTCGGCGATTGCTCGAAACCTGTGGACCAGCCACGAAGCTGAATACTACAACGGTGGGGTTCAGACGCTGACCCCAAGCGGTGACCGACCGCTGAGCTTCCCGACAGCGATGGCTACCACGCCGGATGTTACCAAGGGTATCGCCACGGGCGGGTCGACGCCAGATGCCAAGTTCACGCTAAACCGCGACGGGATCTGGGCGATAGATGCCGGGTTCCGACTCAACGGCATGCAGGACGGTTACTCGGCGGGGATCTGGCTTGGCCTGGACAACACCGCAGCGTTCCGGTTGGCTGGGGCGTTCAACACCAACGCGGTGTTGGCCAACACCGTCTCTGCATCCGGCGGCCCGACCGGCCCCACCCAGGAATGGTCTATTGCCTGCGTCCGCCGATTCGGTATCGGGACAGCGCTCAACGTCTACGCTTGGCACAACTCACAAGGCAACAAAAACTCAGAGCCACTCGGCCAAACGATTCACTTCCGGGCAACCTGGCTGCGGTTCTAGGAGACTATCATGAGCGAACCTTTCTACCTCGGAGCCTTCAGTAGTGACGGCTTTGCGTGGATGGAGTGGGACGGCAGCAACGAGGACGCAATCGCCGAGTGGCTCAACGCCCAACCCGTCCCCAATCTCCCCAACACGTGGACGTACACCATCGACGACGGAATTCTCGTATTTACCGGAGAGCCCTACGCCGGTCAGCAACCGCCCGCGTCAGTTGGTGATATGGTGTCGCTCATGGTCTACGCCCACGGGTCCAGCGTCGGTGTCATGCCAGCCGAAGCGGCAACGCGGTACTGGCGCACCCCCGATCCGACTGGACGACCCATCGAGTTAGAAGACATACAAGGGAGCTCCCCCGATGCCGATGTGGAATGATCTCGACCGAGCAGTGGCCGCGTCCGGCCTGGTTGTCAAAGTCGGATACAGCGGCTGGAAGACCTACGGCCACGGAACCCCCGGGCCGGTGGAGGGAGTAGTTTGTCACCACACAGCGGGTCCCCCGACGGGCGACACCCCCAGTCTCAATACCTGCGTCTACGGGCGCAGCGATCTGCCTGGACCGCTCTGCAACCTATTCCTCTCGCGCAGCGGGCAAGTCTACCTGGTAGCGGCTGGAATCGGTTACCACGCTGGGAACACCGTGGTTCCGTGGGGCGACAACAACTCCGGCATCGGCATCGAAGCCGAAGCAACCGGCGTCGACCCCTGGCCTAAGGCTCAATACGACGCGTATGCCGCGCTGTGCAAGTCACTACAGGATTATTACCGACTCCCAGGCGCGCACGTCGCCGGACACAAGGAGGTCTGTTCGCCCCCGGGTCGAAAGATCGACCCCAACTTCGATATGAACGCATTCCGCACCGCCGTCAGTAAGGGAGGTGGGGTTCCTCCCGCTCCCCAGGCCCCAGCCGACTTCGCAGATGATGAGGAAAACCAGATGCTGATCTTCTTCGACACAATCACCACCAATCCCGGCAGTGCAGCTATCCCCGAGGTGCCGCCCAACCCGGGCGATCCCGACGCCGAGCCGCCCGTTCCGCCGACCCCCGGGTCTCCGGGCAAGCCCGCTGTTCCGCCCAGCTACCGCTACGACTTCCACGGCCAGCGCACCTGCGAGGCCGGGGGCGGCTCGAACATCGCCCAGTCGGCGTGGGCCTGCTTCTCCACGGCATGGGGTAGCTGCCAGGTGTACATCGCGGCCAACGACGGCAAGGGTCGGACCTGGAACCTGCTCGGCGCACCGGGCAAGCCTGCCGGGGTCAAGAACAACAGCCAAATCCCCTTCCCTCTCCCGGCTGGCGCACGAATGGTGACGATCGAGGGGAACCGCGATAACCCCGGCACGGTTATCGCTTGCGATGTCTACAACCTACGTTGAACGCTGCGTAATCGAGAGTGGGAGAAGTATTCCACGTGAGTGCGACACACCTCGCACTTACATTCACCTTCCCCCATCCGAAGCCGTCACGCTGCTTTCCGCTTTCGGAGTCGCGACGGTCGTCTGCCTGGCACTATTTGTAGCGGTGTGGTACCTGGCTCGCTGAGGCGTACATGGGACGCGGAATATATGTTATCTGCCTGACGGTGATAGCCCTGACTGCGATGAGCTTGCTCGCCAATCCAGTCGTAGTCAGTGATCCAGTCGCCCTTTACAGCTGCCTTACGATCGCGGCGACGTGTGTCGGCCTGCTGGCTGGCGGGCACATCAACTTGCAGATCGTCCGCACGAAGCACGAGCTCCCAAAAGAAAACCATGATGGAGACCAAAAATAGTCCCATCGTCAACATGCCGAGGATGCCTCCAGCCAGCCCGGATAGCGCGACGACGCTCCCCACCAACAGCGCGAGGAACATCCCGACGAGCGAGCCGACCAGGATGAAAAACCCTTTGACGTGACCGCGTCGGTCGGCGCTGTGCCTACCCACGTCGGAACTGCGGGCATTCGTCGCAGTCAACGCATTCGGTTCCCGCACGATAGTGTTCGTGAGCGTCTCGTCCGTGACCGCACACGCAATACGGACCCTGCCGCCAGTGCAAATATCGGCCGACAGCTATCGCCAGTCCGAACATGCACGCCAACCCGATGAAGATATACCCTACTACACCTACAGACATGCCAGCCCTCCATTCGAGTGAGCCTCGTTTGGCAGACTGGCAGACTGCGTCGGTGTTACTTGGCGTCGCCGCCGTCGTACACCCAGACCACGCCACCGTGCGTGGAGAACTTTTGGCCATCCGTGAGCGTGAGGTTGCTCGGACCGTCGATGTTGATTACCTTGACGATCTGGCCGTCCGGCCCGTAGACGGTCGCGTAGGCCACCGATCCGTCTGGGTGGGTACCGTCGGTGTGGTAGTGACCCGTGGGGATGTTACCCGGAGTGTGACCCACCTCGTAGTCGTTGCCGTCCGTGACGCCCGGAACCGCGATGACCTTGGGCTCCTCCGGTGCGGCCTGAACGGGAGCGACAGCCGGAGGCTGCGCGAGGACCGTACCGGGCGACGACGTCGCGGCAGTCGGAGTGGGCGATGAGTTGAAGCCGCCGATCGCCAGGCCGATGATGAACATCACGGCTCCAACGATCACGTAGGACCAGATCGGTCCGCGCTCGCGTGCGGCTGTTTGGGGAGCTACCTGCGTGTGCTGTCCCATTTCGTTTTCCATTCGGGGATTCCCTTCCCTCGGTGTGTAATACAATTATATCACATCCAACACACTCCCCTCAATGTGTGGCTTGCCACTCCCGTCAAATGCCACGGCCAGCCAGTGGCGG